>OLGD01000099.1_pt1 | contig 161674 bp, 111 predicted proteins | sample 1605311 | NCBI WGS metagenome assembly OLGD01 (sample SAMEA3888917, study PRJEB22519) | human gut metagenome | biome: human gut; feature: human-associated habitat; material: faeces | place: Denmark | collected 2010 | reverse complement strand
ACCCCCCTATTTACATTCTCTTGGACGAAATTTATTTCATGGATGTTTCATGATAAAATTCAAACTTTATGAATCGGGTGCAAAATAATAGTCATTCACTCAAAAGGATCAGCCATCCGCGTTTCGGATCGACAGGAATCAGATCGGTCGTCGTAAACTCCCGTGCTTTCTGAAAATCGGTAATATCCGGAGCCTGCATACGGACAGACGACGGATTCAGACCTAATTGTTTCCAGTCGATATTCAGTTTAACCTGCTTCTTCGTACTGGAATAATTACCGATCGACAGCAGTGTCTTGCCTTTATTCACGTACGTCGTTACTTTCACATCTTTATCTGAAACGGTCACAACCGGATTCTTTTCCCAGAAGCCGATCATCTGCGCATCCATGATCCCGAATTCATCCCACAGCTTCCAAACATGCCGCGGATTACCAACAACACCTTCAGTATACCAAGGTAAACGATTCGTCATGCCATATTGCATTCCTAACCATTGGTTACCTCCACCATGCAACATATCCCCCATTAAGCCGAAAGGAAGACCGGAGACTTCTACCAGCCAGTTTGCCGGAGACATTTCGTTATACATGAAACTTTCGCCAAACCATACCTTGTCTACGTAAGGGAAGTACTCTGTATACTGGGTAGCCGGTCCACGTGAGAAACCAGTATTCGAATGCAAGTCGATAATACAACCCGGCTTCACCTCTTCCATCGCATGACGCATCCGTTTCAGCATGTCACGGCCGAAAGCGACATCATCCAGATACAACCCATCGATGCCGGTATACTGCACTAACCATGCCAATCCTTCCACATAGTAATTGTACCAACGTGAATCGCCTGTTGCCGTCAAGACAGATGCATCGGCAATGACACCTCTTTTCTCTCCTTTATCAAAATGCTGGTACCACTGAGGAGTATAATCGGTCACATAATGTTCGCGACACCAAGGGAAACCGCCCCCGTTACCGCCTTGCAAGATTTCATCGCCCAAGCTGCGCAATGCCCAGATTTCCGGGACAACATTGGTCAACTCGCGGATGGTATAATACAACTTCACCTTACAACCCTTGCCATGCCATTCATCCGCAAAAGCCTTGATGGAATCGGCTGTCATGAACGGATAATTAATGAACGGATTCAGGTCGTTGGCATGATGCACGTTGATGATCTTTATGCCCGTCTCCACATCTTTAGCCTCCGGTCTGGGAGCACCCCCATTATGGTAATACCGGTTGGTAAACTGGCTGTGGCTATTTACTTTCTTTACCGGGGTGAGCAGCAAAGAAAAATCGAACGTCAAGTCTTCGCCGGTTTTGAGAGTACGCGCGCCGCTGTATGCCGTCACCGTTGTCAGGTTACCGTTACGGTTGATACGGAAACCGCCTTTGCCGTTGTTATACCAGCTTTCGGGATAAGCCGGACGATAAAGATTCAACAGCGGACCGGTATAACTAGCCCCGCGCAGTTCGCAATGGATACCAGCTTTTTCGGAACCACACCAAAAACTGTCGAAAGGCCACAGCCACGAAGCTCCTTTGTTGGTCGGGATGGAAACGGCAAAATCGTGTACCGTCTTTCCTTGATTATCCCACCCTCCGGAATAATTAGCCGGGGTTTCCTGCCCAGGCAAACCAAATCCCATGAAATAAGAGGAGGCTTCGCTTTTCATCGGTATCTCAAGACGGATGTCTTCAATCTGCAACTCTTTTTTAGGAGTGATGGTATAGACATAGTTCATCCAGCCGTCAAACTCCATCGTGCCTGTACAAGCCAGTGCCAAGTCATCGTCTTCCGCCTTCCAGGCACCCGATATTTTTCCTTCGGATCGCCCCGTCAGATCGATCGTCCCGTTTAGCTTCTTTTCTCCCGAAGCTGTACGGATGACAAAGCGCACGGGAGAAGCCAACACTTCCTGTCCCCACGAGTCGATAGACGACGGCAGGGCGGTCTGCCTGTCGAAAGACACCTCACGCCCCAGGCAGGAAACACGGTTGTCGGTCAACGACATGGCCGTGTAGCCTTCGGTCGGTTTGTCACTGATTCCCCGGGTTGAGTTGAGCCAGCGCAGACGGCTATGACGCCAAAGTTCGCCATCGCCACGGTCTGCCAGCATTTTACCGGACACTTTCAGTTCTATTTCTACAGGAACAGCATATCCTGTTTCATCTTTTAAAGTAACGATGCCTTTATACGTACCACTGGGTTGGTCTGCTTTCAGATCCACCCCGAACCATAATGGTTGAACGGCATCCGGAGCTACACTCACCTTTTTGGTAAACGGTTTTCCTTTCGGATTTACTCCATTTATATTGAAGCAAGTAATCGCTTCCGCCGGAATCAGGTTATTTCCACTTTTCAAGCCGGATGTTTCATAAGTAACACTCTTCAATTCGTCTTTTGCAGCCCACACACCTAACTGGAAGGTGTAATATTCGTTCGGTTGGGCTTTCCCGGTAAACGACGTTTGCAATGGACTTTGCAACCATTTATAAGGAACATCTGCTTTCATACGTATAGGCAATGAGCGATCTTCCGGGAAGACGAGAAAGTGTCCGGGATTGGCTTGCCGGTAACTCTCTTTCTCACTGGCCGAAGCTGCAACTTCCATCGGATAGAAACTGTCGAACTGCGTACGCGATTCTACACGGACGATCGTAGCTTCCGGAAGTTGCCCGACAGAAGATCCGGACGACGTAACGGCCAGCCATTGCCGGTCAGGTGCCTCTTCCTTCGGATAATATCCCCGGTGATAATTACCATGTCCTTCCTGTACCAGGTAAGGCAGGTAATAAAAGAAATAAGTGCCTTTCTTTTTGACAGGGCCAAACAGAAGCTCACATTGTTCGTTATTGACTTCCAGTCGCTGGATGTTGGGGATCGTATCTCCCGTCTCTGCATCGACAATCAGAAAACGACGGTTCTCCACCTCCTTATCGGGGCGCCGCCAGTCGAAGGATAGCTTGACCGCTTCAGCCGGAGCGTCAACCGCCAGTACGGCACGATGGTTACCCAGAGCTTCGTTCCACGGAGTCTCAGCCACTGCATACGTGTAGGGTGCCAGTGCTGTATCCTGGCAACAACCAATCCCTATATAGACAAATAATGCATACAATAATAAATGTTTCATGAAGTTAGAATTTTAAGATATTAAAAACCAGATTTATTACGCCCGGTAGAAGGGATTACCGATACTGCTTCATCCGGCTCGAGCGACAGGCGGACACATCCGTCGGCACATACTTCACTGCTTTTATAAAAGATACCGGAAGGTGTTATCTTATAAATATCCACGCTTTGCACGTCCGACCAGTCGGGTGGCAATTGCCAAGACTTGCCGGTATACCCTTTTACAGAGTAGGCCATATATTCCCGTTCGCCACGCCAAAGGACCGGCATGAAAAGGTCATCCTTATCCCTCAACACCTGTCCATGGTGGATGATGGTAGAATCTTTCAGCGAAACAACCAGGTCGTCGTTGTAGTAAACGACACGATTTCCGCCTTTCCCTACCAACTTTTCCCGCTTGTAACGGTTCAGGTAAACATAGGGCAGCGTTCCCGTATAGAACTGGTAACGGTATTTATCTATCCAGTTGACATCGGGCAAAGATCCGTTTTCCAAATTACCGAAACAATCTTCACCGCGTCCGCTCATACCAAACAGAAAGCCCAGTTGGAGCTGTTCTTTGGTCAGATCAGGAAATTGCTTGGCAAAAAGATAAGAAGCACCGCCGGTTGTCATGTAAGCCGGATATTTCATATAATCGCTTTCAGTAGCTTCAAACCACAAATACCACGGACTTACACCGATAAACAAGTCTTTCCCTTCCCGCAAGCGGTTAAAACTCTCATGGGTTACATCAATACCTCTACTTCTGAAATACCGGAATATTCTTCGCTGGTAGTTTTCTTCTTCCGCCCACGAGATCTTTTCATAAGGATTGTCACGCACAAAGAAAGCATCTATCATAATCGATCCGGCTTCCTGAATAAAAGGCAATAGTTCCAACAAAGCATCAATCCTCTTTACTGCATAGCCGCTCTCCCACTCGTTCTTATAACAGACCTGATAGGCTTTACGGTTATTCCAAACTCCAATCTGCATCGGTGTTCCATCCGTATTCCGGGAAATAAAACCTTTGGACAAATATTCTTCCCAAAGGGGACTGTCCTCATATGCATCCGTCATATTCACATGGACGCTAATATAAGTATTATATTTCCTCGCTTCTTTCGCCAGCCACAACAATGATTCACGTCCGGTGGCATCGCATTCCCTTTTCAAGTGATTATTCACTTCAAACCAGGCAGGATACTTATCGTCATGCCCGTTATATTGCCATCCGACCAGATACAATGTCTTCGGAAGTCCTCTCGTTACAGCATCCATCTGTTTAACCAAAGACAAGACCTGCTCGAAGGTATAACAAAGCACTGGGTCTCCCTTTTCATCCGGATAAGACAACATGATCTTCATTACTTGCATCTGATGGTACGGATGCATATAAGGTTGTTCGGGACGCATCGTTTTCGTCCAGTCGTATTTCTCTCCGGTGATATTCCGCCAGGATTCGTTCGAAATTTCCTGGGAAAATAATGAATGGTTAACGAACAAACATACAAAACACAAGAACCAAAAATGAGTTTTCATCATCTTCTTCATTTTTACATTAGTACATTATAGAAAAGGCTGTCCGATCTATATAGAGACACGGACAGCCTCAGGATTTCAGATCTAAGGGTATAAATATAGTTACTTATTTAAAGCAGTAACTTGAATTGTCCAATCTTTTTTCGTACCATTAGCAGCTGTCACCACATATCTGCGTGTAGTAGAAAAATCACCGGGAGTACCTAATGTCGGAGCTCCGTCCTGCGGAGCTATAACCGCAGCCGTAGAAAGATTGAATTTCCCCACAAGATTAGTCAGTGCTACCGTATTGCGAATCGCTTCGGTAAAAGGACCGTCGGCCGCAGGAACCGTAACCGTACAAGTGATCGTTCCGGCTTCCGTATTGATTACCTTATCACCGACCGTCAATGTAACGACTTTTACAATCGGCTCACCGTTGATCCATTCATCGGTCGGATCTTTATAGCGGAAGTCAAACTTCACATCGGTGATGTTCGCTTCCTCGAATGCAGGTAGATCCTCCAAATTGCCTTTCAGACATGAAGAGCATACTAAAACAAGCATTAACAACAGACTATTCTTCACCAGTTTTATCATATTCTTTTTCATACTTCATTTATATTAATGATTAATCATCTATTACCAACCCGGATTCTGGGGACCTAAATTAGCATTACGGTCGATCTGTCCCTGTGGGATAGGAAGCAGATAACGACGGTCTTCACGGAATTCACGAATATCATTGTCACCGTGGGTCACTTTACCGACATAGAATGATTTACGATCATTTGTAATCTCTACATAAGTAGGTATTTCCGTAAATCCGGCAATCTTACCACCCGGTGCTACGCCGTTATTGGCATATCCTCCGTGTTTACCCCAGCGTAACAGAGTCCAGTAATAATCGTTCTCCATCGGCAGTTCGCAACGGCGTTCCTGTTTGTAGAAGTTCCAGGCTTCCTGCAAATTATTAACCTGTTTAGCCGGTAATTTACCATGAACAGTACGAGTCTGGTTACAGATAGCTACAGCATCGGCATAGTTACCCTCTCCCATTCCTGCCAACCACAAGATCGCTTCAGCTTTGTTCAGCAGGACGCGACCGTAACGGGTTACCACATAATGATAATCGGTCGGGGTTCCAGCCAAAACACGAGGTTCTACATTATATACGCCTTTGCGCCAGTAATAATTAGTTAATCCCATATGAGGACCTAAGCCACCATTTACCTTACGCCACAAGTTACCATTCACGGTTAAATGAATATCTTCATTCCACCAGGTCGTCCCATCATACACGAAAGTATCATAAAAACGGGCATCACGGTTACTATACATAATCTCGTTGATAGGCTTATCTCCTTTCGTATTTCCATAAAACAATACTTCTGCCTTTTCCTGATCGATCGCCCAATCAGGGGCCGCCCCCTGGACAAGCGTTACATTATTCTTAAACTGAGTCGATTCGCTCCAAACCACACCTTGTCCGGTCGCCTCATCGATCACTTCGTAACCGTCTACTAAATTTTGTGTAGGGGCCCACCATAACCAACCGATAAAAGGTTGTCCGCCATTTGTCTGGAACAACGGACCGCAGCCATTCTTTACCAAGTTATCATTATTGGTATTGGGCATCACATTCTGTAGCGGTGCTATGGCATCCGTATTCGTATTTGCCTTATCCCGATAGATAGCAAAAATGATCTCACTGGAATAAGGATCTTTTTCATTGAAGATATTCCCGTAATTACTTCCTAAAGAAGCACCTTCCACAGCATCAGCTGCAGCAATGGAGGCTTTCAGCCATTCCTTCTTTTTTGCAGCGTCTGCTTCGTAAGCGGCAGCCTGCAACGCTATTTCCGACTTAAAGGCATAAGCCATATTACGAGACAATTCCCCTGCTTTTACAGAAGTAGGTAAATCAGGAATAGCAGCATCCAGATCGTTCAAGATATAAGTATAACTTTCCGTTGTTGTTTTTGTAGTAGGCATCATCATTCCATTACTAGCCGTATCAGCCGGAGCCAATACGCGATCGACCCATACAAAACGTCCCATCGTACGAGCCTGACGGTAATAGAGCAATGCACGTAATAACTTGCCTTTCGCTATCAGGTCTTTAGAATCTGCATCCGAAAGGCCTTGACCCGTATATTCAGCCGCTTTCTCGATAATCAGATTGCAACGGCGAATATTCCCGAAGTCCCCTAATCCTCCATCACCACTGTACCGGTCCATCTGTTCACGAACGAAACCTATTCCTCCGTTGGAATGAACAGCATTACTTGTACGTTCTTCCCAGGTTGTCTGATTTCCGTTCACATAACCATACATCACATTACTTATCGTTCCCGTAACAAAAGCATCGGCTGTCGATTTAGATCCCCATACGGTTGCTTCATCATACGTTTCAAAAGGTTGAGTATCCAACACATTACAAGAAGCTACTCCCAGTAAAAGTGACAAGGATGCCAATGATACTATATTCTTTAGTTTCATAAGTCTATTCTTTATTTAATGATTAAAATCCAAGGTTCAAACTAATGGCATATACACGTTGCATCGGATAATCATAGTTATTTGTACTACCATTTTCCGGGTCAAAGCCATATTTCGTAGCAGGTGAAATCGTAAATAAGTTCTGACCGCTTAACACTACCTGACATTTATAAAGCCATTTAATGTTCTTCAATAAGACTGAACGGAAATCGTAACCTAACTGAAGTGATTTCAAACGAATATAGCGTCCGTTGACCAGCCAAAAGTCGGAGGTAACATAGTTATTATTTCCATTTACACTCGAGTTCATTGCTATTCTCGGAAATTTAGCATCCGTATTATCCGGCATCCAATAATCCAACTGATAAGGATACACCATTGTATAACCGCCGGTTGATTGTCCACGTACCACATCTTCAATATACATGTCACGTGAAGTTGCCCCCTGGAATAAGATATTGGCAGAAAATCCTTTATAGGAAAGATTGGCATATATACCATAGTTGCCGCGCGGAAAGCTGTTTTTTCCGATACGCCACTGGTCGGCACCATCAATAAATCCGTCACCATTCATATCTTTATAAATGATATCACCGGCAACCAGATTGGAAGAACCGTCGCGACGGGGTAAATTCAATGTCTGATCCGAATTTTGATAATATCCCAGATTGGTATAACCCGTACCATAATATCCCGTTTGTTGAACCTGTCTTAGATATGGATTTTTTTGATTCGCTAAATCTTCATCCCAGGCTACAGCTACAAGCTGGTCAAAATAAGTAAAGTTAGCACCCACCTCATAATTGAAATCACCCACGTGGTCTTTCCAGGAGAGATTAAATTCATAACCGGCACGGCGATGTTCACCATTTGATTTAACTTTCGGAAGAGATAATCCCAATGGATCAGCGTACCCTACATTAGACGGAGATGTCAGATAACCGGTTGTTTTCATATAGAAGTAGTCGAAGCTACCGGATAAACGTTCGCCTAAAGTATTAAAATCGAAACCAATATCCGTAGAATTAATCGTATACCAGGTTATGTCATCACTAATCAAATTACCTTCACTAAAAGTCGGAACAATTTTACCATCAATTACATAACCACGTTCTGTCAAACCATAAGATGTCAAATAACTAAACCTACTGACATCGGCCATCCCGACCTGACCATAACTGGCGCGAAGTTTCAAGAAATTCAATATATTACGTTCCTTCAACGGTTGAAAAAAACCTTCTTCCGACACAGCCCAGGCTGCAGAACCGGAAAAGAAATTACCCCAGCGACGATCTTTTGGGAACAAGTCACTTCCATCATGACGCAAGGACCCTTCAATATAATATTTTTTCTTATAATTATAAGAAGCCCTGGCCACTAAACCGGCACTACCTCTCTCCCATTCACTACCACCGTTCTCCATCGTATCAGAAGGACCGGCCCCCATTTGGTCGATCATAAAAATATAATTTTTACGTTTGGCATCAAAACCTCGTCCAAAAGCGTAACTTTGTTCATATCCTAATGTGGCTGACACGTTATGCGTTTCGTCCAAAAAGGAACGATTGTAATCTACAAAGTACTGCATTGTCCACATACGATTGTTGGAAGTTGTATATTGCAAGCTAACAGGAAAATCCGGCCCTTTATTTCCCTCTAAATCATATTGGGGAGCAGTCTTGTTCCATTCTTTGGTATCATACATTCCATAACGGTAATTACCTCCCACTTTTACCTTCAGTCCTTCCACACCATATACATTCCATTCAGCATTAAAAAGACCGGTAATCATCTTGTTATCAAACTTAAAATAACCGGATTCAGAAGATACTTCAGCAACAGGATTGTCGTACCCTACATAGATCTGGCCGTCTTTATTATATGCTAATCCCATAGGTCCCTGATTCTGGATATGCCCCCAGGTTTGCCAGTAGCCGGTTGAATATTGGGAACGTGGAGTTTGCATAGTCGAAATATAACCATCCAAACCAAATGTCAGTTTCAATCCCAGATCCTTAAACTCCGATACTTCATTCATTCTGACATTGTATCTTTTAAACCATTCCGTATCGGCTTTGTACATCGACTTCTGGTCGTATGCCTGAAAAGAAACATAATACTTATTAAATTCCGAACCACCACGTACAGCCAGTGAATGCTTTGTTTCCGGAGTTAAATTACGTAGCATTATCTTTTGCCAGTCCGTATTCGGATAATTATACGGATCAGATCCTGTACGATATTTTTCTATTTCCTCATCCGTCCAGCGAGGTTCCAGGCCATACAGATTACGTACTGTATTGTCGAATGATGCCCGTTCGTATGAATCCAGTTTCTTTTCCAAATAGGTCGGTTCACTCCAACTCTGGTTAAAACTATAATCTACACGAAGCCCTTTCAAACCGTTCTTCGTTTTTACCACCAATACGCCATTTCCGGCACGTTGTCCGTATACAGCAGCAGCAGCGGCATCCTTCAAAATAGACATCGATTCGATATCGTCTGAGTTTAAATTAACAAAGTCATTATACTCAGAAACAAATCCATCGATAACAACAATAGGTGTTCCGCCACCACGAATAGAGACAGTAGACTGTTTATTCAAACCACCACCAGCCGAAGTAACGATCAAACCTGTGGCACGCCCAGCCAATGCATCTGTAACATTGGCTACCGGCACGTTTTTCATTTTCTCCGTATTCACAGTAGACACCGCCGAAGTAAGGTTACGTTTTGAGTTGGTACCATAACCAATCACAACAACTTCCTCCAACGCTTTCGAGTCTTCCTTTAGTGTAATATTCAATGTTGTTTTATTACCGACAACCACTTCCTGTGTCGTGTAACCGATAAAAGAAATGACTAAAACCGGTGACTTGATATCTTTCAGGTCCAGAGAAAATTTACCGTTCATATCGGTCGTTGTACCTATACCCGCCTGATCCTTAACCAGGACATTGGCACCGATAACAGGTTCGCCGAAGTCATCTACGATCGTTCCGGTAACAATCGTAGTAGGTTGTGACTGTTGCTTTACTTCTTCTTTTTTGAATAATACAATATGTCTGTCCGTTATTTTATATCCCAACGATTTATTACGGAGCAGGACTTCCAATACTTCATCTATAGATTTGTTCTTCAGATCGACGGATACTTTCTCATCCAGGTTTACCTCATTCAGTTTATACACGAAGGTAAACTCTGACTGATTCTCTATAGAATTTAATACCTGAAGGATCGTTCCATTCATTTCAAGGTTCAATTTTGTTACCTGGGAATAGGACAATGCGGCTGTGGCTTCCCATAAACTGACAATGAGGAACAATAAGGCTAATTTCGTTACTTTTAAAACTTGATCGCGTGTTTTATGAGAAATATTTCCCTCATTCATAGAGCTTTTTGCCCCATGAAACACTCTAATTAAATGTTTATTCATACATTTGCAAAATCTAGTTGATTATTTATGGCAATTGGTAGTTGCCGTTTACTTAAATGATCTGCGCTTAGAGCATAAATTGGGGATGTTGGTAGCATTCCCAATTTTTTTACCGTCTTACGTACTGTTCATGGTCTTCAATTAATTTTTAAGGTTCAACAATCATTTATCTGATATACACATCCCTATCCCTTATCTCAAATTTATATCTCATAGAGATTTGAAGGATAGACAAAATTTCCTCCAGCGACTCCTTATGCGTAAATTGTGCTGTCAGGAATACATCTTTTATGGATTCGTTTTTCAAATGAAACTTCACACTAAAAGAACGTTCCAGCACTCTGAGGATCTCTCCGAATGTGATTTTTTCGAAAAAGAAGTCACCTGTCATCCATGAAGTATAAGAAGAAGTCCTTACCGGACGTACTTCGATACTTCCACTCTGCTTATCAAACAGTGCCTGTTCACCCGGAACCAAAATCTTATCAGGTGACGAGGAACTGTTTGTATCATTATATAATGCAACCGAGCCTTCAACCAATGTTGTTTCGATCAAATCAGAATCCGGATCTGCCCAGATATTGAATTCCGTTCCCAAAACTCTCACATGCATGCCATCCAGGTTTACAATAAAAGGCTTCTCTTTATTCTCAGTCACATCAAAGAACGCTTCACCTGTCAGTTCTATTTGTCTTGTTTCACTATCAAACACTTCCGGATAGCGGATATGTGAATTTCCATTTAACCAGACAACAGTACTGTCCGGCAACAAAACCTGTGTCTTTGAGCCTGTCATGGAAGTAACCTCCAGATAAGCCAACGGCCTCGGTTCCAAATACATCTTATATAAGAAAGAAGAAACGACCAGCAATGCAACCGAAGCAGCAATCGACGCATATTTCCATACAGAAGAAACGCCCATTATGATCGCATCCGAATTCATTACCCGCTGCCATAGTTTTTCGTAGACAACATCCGGTTCTGTTTTAACCGGTTTAAACCGAATGCGTCCTGTAATCTCTTCGTCTTTTCTACTTTTTATATCCGACATCTTTTTTAATTATGATAATTATCCTGTTCACTTATATAGATGACAGCTTCCGGAAAAAACCCTAATAAAGAATTTCATTTTTAACATTTTAATAAAAAGGGCAGAAAATTATACCTATGGATATACACCTTTCGGCTTTTTTATCCACATTTGTTTCGTGCTTAAAAAGCATAGCGTTGCGGCACATTCACATGTTAAAAACATAAGCGTTAATGATATTATCCTAAATACGAAATCTAGACAATTTCATTATAGACGGATAGTAGACAACAAACGCTCATGTTCTTTATCTTGTTATATACGTACGTATACCCATGGGTGTACCTATATATCAAATAAAGAGCGTGGGTATGTTGTTTATATCGTCTATAAGGTAGTCTAGAACCTCGTATTTAGGTATATTCAGCAATTCCCACGCTTTCTTTATGTTCAATCCGGACAGGGAATTTCCGGATAAACAAACAGGTTCACCTTATGAAAAGCAAATGTCCATCACGAATTCATTATATATATTCCACTGAATTACAGAAACTTTACTCTTCTATTTATTTCATTAAAAACACAGAGAACAAACTACACGTAAAAGAAAAGCCGTATATTTACTCCGGTAAAAACTGCTTTTTCTTTAGTATCGAGATAAACCACAGAACGCAGTACGTATGAAATTCAAAATAAGTGGATACACAAAATCATCCTTGATTGATAAAATCACTAAAGGGGACGAAAAAGCCTTTCGTGTGCTTTTCGACACGTACTATCAGCAACTGTTCCATCATGCTTTCTATTACCTGGCGTCTAAAGAGCAGGCTGAAGAAGCGGTATCCGACGTATTCTTTATTATATGGAAAAAAAGGGAGACGCTGGATAAAATAGATAATATTGAAAGTTACCTGTATACCTCCGTAAAACATCAGGCATTACATTACATACGGAGAACGAACGAGCCGGAAAAAGTACCTTTGGAATTGTATCATATCGAATTAATAGCCGATAATAATAACCCTGAATCAAAATTACTGGCTCAGGAACAACAGGAACTTATACAAAAAGCGATCCATTCATTACCTGAAAAATGTAAAGAAGTTTTTAGATTGTTTCTTTCGGATAAACTCAAACAAAAGGAAATAGCAACCCTTTTGGATATCTCACAAAAGACAGTGGAGGCACATATTGCTACTGCCTACAAAAAAATTCATGCTTACCTAAAGAAAAAAAGGTAAGAATCCCTTTCATTTCAGAAATATCACCGTGTCACAAATAACACTTTTTTATAGACATTATGATACAAAACAAGAATTATCAGTAACACACATATCTTCCAATATTCTCCTTCCAGAAAATAAAAATACACACTTATTAACACAATCTTTGTCTATTATCGAAATTACTCTTCGCTACACGCAAAAAATATTTCGTTTAAAACGAATATAAACTCCATTTAAAACGAAATATTTTTTTATTGCAGTCAAATTTTCAGCCACCAACAAGTCAAATCTTGTTAAATTAGCAAAAAAAGCCTTGTTCCACCGATTAAAAAAGAGCTAAAACATATGCTTTAAAACATATCGTGTATTCTAAAACGATATACATATCACACATTTTCCAACTATCTCAAATCACACAAAGAACCCATATGGAGATCTTTTTGATAGCAACCATAACAATAAACCGTCTTTACGACAACCATCCAACCATTCACATAACATATCGATCACAAACATCAGCTCTACAATCGCTTAAAAAAAGACCGAGTCAGCTCTCCCTTCGTACAGCTTATCTACAAGACACTTAATATAACATTTTGTCAATCGGTTCGCAGTGATAATTGAAAGTAGAAATCACATTATCCTTTGTCCGGATAGTAAGCACAAAATCGTATGCTTTTCCTTTCTCAAACTTCATTTTACCGGGTAATGACACATTCGTCTTACCATAAGGATTCAGAGAAGACAACTTTGCCTGTCCCACTTCTTTCCTGTTCCCATCCTGTAATAATTCCAGTTTCAGGATGGCAGGTAGGGATGCCACCTGACCGAAATTCTCTACCACAACATTCATATCCTGACTATCTGGTGACACGATCGGCATCCGGGCAGAAAGGATCGGATCATTATAACTCACCCAGGGCAAACGGGCATATCCGAAAAGTAATTTGCCGGAAGTTGTTTTCCCTAATAATTTGGGCGCAAATTCTTCTGCGGTTATACCATTTCCTTTCGCATCGAAAGTAACGACCAAGTCTTTTCCTTCATTCTTCGTACTGAGCACTTTACAACCTTTACCATAATTCACCTCCGTAGATGCACCGAAACGAAGAGAGTTCAGGTCGATATCCGTTTGCGGATTAAATCCTTCTTCGGCTGCAATCTTAACACGAATAGTCTTTGTCTTCTCCGTAATCGGTTTCGTATCGAGAACAGTCAGCAATACACCCGGATTCAGGGGGATGCTGATGTTTTTGGAACTGTGGTTATCATTTGGCAAATCTTCGTTCTTCAAGGTGTCGATAACAGCGAAATTTGCCTGGATAGCACGGCCATATTTATCCTGAAAGATTTTGATTCGTTCATATTTAAACCAGTTCTCCACTTTTCCATCTTCATGGAAAGAGACTCCCGGCTGGTAAGCCTCTCCCGGATCGGTTATCCAATTGATACCATCTTTCGAGCGTTGATAAAAAGCGATACGTCCCAACCAATCATTCACAATCAGGTGGTATTGAACGTGGTCACGCCAGACAACAGGGTCTTCAAACTCCCCTTTTACCGGAGGATAAGCCCGCTTATCGGAAATCTGGTTGTAAGGCGAAAGTCCGGTCTGGCTGATCCATACACCACCTCCACGGCAAACCATCAGATAGGAACCGTCTTCCCGTTGAGCGAAAGTCAGGTTGGAAAGACCTTCTATGATACGGCGGTCGCGTTTATCAAAATCAAACTTCTTACGAGTCCACGGACCGTTCAGGCCATCGGAAATATAATATCCGTCGATTACATAAACAACAACACGTCCGTCTTTTAACCGGAAGGCTTCCGGATTATGTCCCGGACCTATCGTATCTTTTATTATGAAAGGACCTACCGAATTTTTACATACGGCATGGTAAACTGTCGAATTGGGCCAGAACATATGTCCTTTCGGAGAGTTCTCCGGCCAGCCGCAAACGTATAAATGATATTGGTTATCTTCTCCCAGCAGGATATTCCCTCCCCAATAGGAACGAATATCGTCTTCGATACCGTTATCGACATAACGTGGAACGACATCTTTGGCTCCCCAGACATCACTGCTCAGTTTTCCCGCCGGCATCGGAAGAAAACGGTCTATAAACCGGGCGCCTTCAACCAGGTGATCCCATTCGACGGGACGAGGTCTTTCGGTGATCTGGGCATTTATATCCTGCATACCGAACCAACAGGCAGCTGACGCACACAATAATAAAGAATAGAGTTTCATTGTATTAAGAATTAAGCTTTTAATGCTTCAAATGTATAACTTTTATATATTGAGTGCTGCGGCTTATACGAAAAAAAACTACGCAAAGGTTTGCGTAGTTTTCAACCGGATATTATTTAACGACAGGCTTTTCTTTTAATATTCCTCCTTCATTATAGCGCTGGTTATTGGGTAATCCTTTTTTATTTACCCCCTCTTTCATCAGCACTTTGAGTTCTTCCAGATAAGACTGGTACACCTTGCGGGGTTCCACTCCGTATTTCTTACATAAAGAGGCAGCCATACCGACAACCTCGCCCATCATCCCTGTCGTACGCATCACACGGACCGTACCCAGTGCAACATGCGTAACACTGATATTGCGCCCGGCCATAAACAGGTTATCTATATTGCGGGAGTAAAGACAACGATAAGGAACCGGATACGGATGGATCAGGATATGTTTCGTTACCGCCTTAAATTCATTTCCCGGAAAATGGGCGCTGTTTGCAGGATCCTGCCAATGCAGATCAATACTCCAGGTCGTAGCAAAAGAAGCATCTTCATGGGTGACATTTTTTGTAATGTCATCTTCTTTCAGAATATAGTCCCCCATCAAACGACGGGATTCCCGTTTGCCTGCCACATAGGCCACCCAGCCCAGTTTACGGTTGCGATACTGAGTATTCTCTTTCATCTGATTCTTCAGGTAACTCCAATTGGAATAAACGACCAGCATGCCATAGTCACGAATGCGTTCAAAATCTTTAATCTGATCCAGGTTCATTCCGGTCTCCCAGGTCCATTCACCCATCAGGACTTTCTCGCAATTCTTATCATTGAACTCCACGCCGTAACTGAAATCCGGAAAAGACGAGCTTCTTCCATTGTCTACGGAATACCATTGAACGGAAGCACCCATTGTCATCTTATCGGCCTTTTCGGGAGCGATACTTTCTCCGAATTCACTCTTGGCTTCACGTCCCATACGGAAATCGGCTCCGGCCAGATAGCCTATTGTTCCGTCTCCCGTACAATCTGAAAAGAGAGGGGCTTCAAACTTCTGTTCTTTACCACTTTCGATATGCCGGGCTGTAACGGATGTTATTTTATTACCATCTTTTGTCACGCCGATTGCACGATAGTTCAGGAAAAGAGTCACATTCTTTTCATTTGCCAGCCAATCCAGTTTTTTCTGATCTTCGTAGTTTTCCGCAGGTTGGGCATTTCCTCCCTTTTCCGGACCGAATTCTTTTTGCAAACCTCCCAATTCCTTATAGACGCCTTCTTCGATACGTCCTCCCAAATGGACACGGATCTCCGAGCTATTATTACCTCCAATCACCGGACGGTCGTTAATCAAAGCAACTTTGCATCCTAAACGGGCAGCCGATACAGCGGCACTCATCCCGGCAATACCGGCTCCGACAACAACCAGGTCATACTGTCCCGCCAACGGCGCTTCATCCGGAAAACCCAGCGCTTTCCGGCGGAAGGCTTCCAGTTGTTTCATATCGGACGGAGGTATCCGCCCCTCTTCCGTAGTAAAATAAATAGCATCGCAACGACCGTCAAAACCTGTCAGGTCATGCAGCTTGACCACTGTCCTGAGATTTTTCACCGACACCTTACCGGCAGCCTGCCACATCCAGGCTGTACCTTCGGTTCCTAACGGTGACACCAGCTTTTTACCTCCTACCGACAAGCTGAATTTACCGGGCCCTTCTCCTTTTTTCCAAGGAGAAGTCCAGTTATATGTACGGACATATACATAATACTCCCCCTTTTCAGGAAAAGTAACTTCAGTATAAGCATCATCCACCGGTTCACCCATACCATGGGCTAGCAAATACGGCGATCCCATCAGATCCATAAACTGCTGGTCGACTACCCAGCCTCCTTTGTTACTGAAACTTTCAGCTTCAACGAAAAGGTCGGCGGCTCTTACCGTACCTAAACTCAATAATAGTAATAATGTTATTAATGCTTTCATGATAAATATATTTACATTAGTCTAATTTTCCTGCTTCCGGAAAGCCTGATTTACCAACACCCCGGCTCATCAACACTTGTAAATCCGGTAAATATTTTTCATACACTCCCCTCGGCAAGGTCTGATGCTTCCTGCACAGAGAGGCGGCCATCCCGACAACTTCTCCCATCATCCCTCCGGTTCTCATCACCCGTACAGTACCCAATGCGACATGAGTCACACTGATATTCCGGCCGGCCATAAACAGATTGTCGATATTCCTTGAATACAGACAACGATACGGAACGGGATAAGGTTCTATTTCCTGCACATCACAATAGGAAAGAAAAGGCTCTTCTTCCATTCCAGCAATCGGTTTAGGATAATGCAGGTCGACACCCCAGGTGGTAGTAAAGGTCGCATCTTCGTAAGGGACCTTCTCCAGTAAATCCTGCTCACGTAAGATTATATCACCCAACAGACGGCGGGATTCGCGTTTTCCGCCGATATAAGCCACCCATGCCAATTTCTTTCCGGCAAACTCTTCTTTCCTCTTACTTTCATTTTTCAGAAATGCCCAGTTTCCGTAGACTGCCCGGAGGGCATGATCACGAATATATTCTATTTCCGTAATCTGATCTCTATCAAGACCTGCCTCCCAATCCCAGTCACCTCGAAATCCCGGAATACATGTCTCCTCATTGAACCGGATAGCCCACGGACAATCAGGAAAGACTGAAACCTCAGGAGTATCTTCCGTATACCATTGTACAGACGTCCCCATTACCAACTGATCGGCTTTTAAAGGAGCCCTGGGTTCACCTGTCTCCTCTTTACTTTCCCGCCCCATACGAAAGTCCGCACCTGCCAAAAAACCGACTTCACCGTCACCAGTGCAATCTGAAAATAATTTGCCCTTAAAGATATACTCTTTTCCTGACATAATATCCTGTCCTACAACAGAAATGATTTTATTTCCTTCTTTTTTGACATCAAAAACCTGCATATTTAAAAATAGGCTCAGGTTTTCCTGACTTAGCAACAAAGACAACTTCTTTTCATCTTCATAATTAGTTGCCGGACCTGCATTATGGATTTTCTTTTCCGGATGCCGCTGTAATATTCCAAAAATCTGTCTGCTCCTGACAGACAGCGAATCCCTCTTTGCTTCCCAGGCATTCCAATGTCCGACACCTCCAAGTTCATCTACCAGGTATCCCAGGTTCGTATAAGGTTGCTGGGCAATCAAACCGGAAAGTCCGACTCTGACTTCCGAACTATTGTTGCCTCCTAAAACCGGACGGTTTTGTATCAGGGCAACCTTACAACCGAGACGGGCAGCACTGAGAGCAGCACAACATCCGGCAATACCACCACCAATAACAACCAGGTCATACTCTCCCCCGTCTTCCGGCTCAACAGGTAAACCCAACATTTCCCGACGGAAAACAGCTAACAGCTTCCCCTCATCCGGAGGAAATAAATCCAATTCAGAGCTGAGAAAAATAGCATCGCACCGGCCATCAAAACCAGTCAAATCCTGAAGTTCCAAACGATTATCACCAACTTTCAACATAATTGTCCCGCCATCCTGCCAATGCCAAGAGGCTTTTTCCGTCCCAAAGGTAGCGTCCAGTGCTTTTCCGTTTAATAAGACTTCAAAACGTCCGGGAGAACCAGTTTTATTCCATTGTTTCACCCAATCCCTGGTCCTAACCCATACACGATATTTCCCTGCCTTCCGAACCTGGATTACCGTTGAAGCATTTTCTACCGGAACACCTAGTCCATGTGCCAGCAGATAAGGAGATCCCATTTGCCCCATGGATTGATTATCCAGTACCCATCCTCCTTTTTTATCAAAGCTTTCTGCTTCTATAAAAATATTATCCGCTTTCAAAGGACAGACCGTTATTAATAATATTATAATCCACCATTGTTTCATAAAAATCTTCATTTACTATTATTATGATTCGGATTTTGTATAAGAAATAAAGTATCTCCCCCATGAAGGAGATACTTTACTCGTAGATTAATAATTAGGATTTTGCTTCATATTCGGATTAATCAGAATCTCAGTCGTCGGTATCGGCCATAAATACTGGCGTTCATCCCATTTCTTTTGGGCAACAACAGCGATCTTACCGGCACTTTCCATCTTAGTGAAATCAGCCAGGCCGTTTTCATCGATATCCGGAGCATAAGGCCAGAACCAGTCTCCCTGGCTAACAACTTTCTCTATAAGTAAAGAAGCCGGGTAAAGCATCATATACACTTTCTTGTTCATTACTTTGTCCATCAACTTCCAGCGCATCAGATCCATATAACGAAGTCCTTCCTTGGCAAACTCCACACGTCTTTCCATACGCAATTCGGATCTCAGCTTGTTCTGATTTGTCATTGTAAATGCCGGATACTGACTTACCGCCGATTTATCGACACCATAAGCTCTGGCACGAACTTCGTTCATGGCATCCAATACGGACTGATCGATCTGGTTCAATTCTATCTTTGCTTCTGCATACATTAATAATATATCCGCATAACGGATTATTATTTTATCAGGATCAATATTGTGGGCATTCTCCAGACAGCTTTCATCCATTCCCTTTTTCCAAACGAGGCCATTATAAGAAGCATATTGCGCAACTGCACGGGAATCATTGTTACTAATCATCTTGCCTGACTTATAGTTCATAACTTCCAATGCCTCAGGATGAGGATTGAATTCTATACCCAGGAAGTTCTCTCCAAACGGAACGATAGTCATTGACAACCGGGGATCGCGATTCTTAAACGGGTCATGAGAATCGAACAATGGAGATTCATCAATGGGTAACCCGTCAATACAAGTATACGAGGCCAATAGTTCCCAGGTCGGGTTCGGTACAGCATATCCTCCGGAATTCCTCGGTAGCCATCCTCTTACATTCATGACCACATTATATTCAATGGAACGGGGTATCAGAAAGATAGATTCCTCCGCATTCTTTGTATTTGTCAGAAACAGATCCCCATAGTCTTTATGTAAAGAATAAATACCCAAATCCATGACAGCCTTTGTTGCAGCAACAACAATGTCATAATCGCCCATATAGAGTGCATAACGCGCTTTCAGTGCCAGAGCAGCCCCTTTCGTTGCCCTCTGAGCACCCGAGTATGAAACCGGTAAAGTTTCTGCCGCCACATCAAACTCATCATAAACAAATTGTTTCACAACCGCAATATCGGTACGGCCCATTGCCATACCTGCCTCTATATCTATATCATCTTCTACCAAAGGTATGCCACCAAACTTTGAAGATAATTTCGCATAAGCACATGCCCTGTGAAAATGAGCCTCGGCAATAAAACCGTTGATTTTTGCTTCGGAAGCACCTGCTTCAACTGCACGGTGTGCTTTTAATATGACCCCATTGGCACGGGAAATAACCTTATATTGTTTTGACCACAGGTCTGTAACCTTATCCGTCTGACCGTTTAAGGTTGCATTTTGGAAAGGAGTCAAAGATTCACGATAAATATTATCATCGGACCAATCGGTATTCCCCTCCTCATCCAACGGCCAGAACGTATCTCTGTATAATTCATTGACAGCCATTTCAATCTCTGTCTCATTCGAATACCAATTTTCCGTCGAACCATAAGACAAAGGATTCAAATCCAGGTCATGGCAGGCAGTAAGCAATGTTATGCCACTGAATAAACAAATTATTATATTATTTCGTTTCATGATCATTCTTATTTAAAAGTTAACCGATACACCTAATAACACAGACATAGTAATAGGATAGCCTGTTGCACTAACTTCCGGGTCCCAACCATGCGGGTATTTACTCAGACAGAATAAATCGCTTCCGGAAGCATAAAACCGAACTGATTCCATACTAATTTTCTTCGTCCATACGGAAGGAAGCGTATAACCTACTGTCAGGTTCTTCATTCTCAGATAGCGTCCGTTGAACATCCAGTAATCAGACATGCTCATGTTGGCATCCACACTATTACGGGTCAGGCGGGGATACTTAACACCAGCATTCTGTTCCGCCGTATTATTGGTACTCCAATAATCACCTTCCAGGATTGACGGGAATCCTCCCCAGTTCGTATTCAATCCTTCAACCATATTTCTGCTGATACGGGAATTCTGACTGCCAACTCCCTGGAACATCATTGATATATCAAATCCTTTATAAGAAGCAGATAAGTTCACACCAAACATGTAACGGGGAAGTGATCCGCCCAGCAATACGCGGTCGTACTCTGAAGAAATTTTGCCATCAGGCACGCCATCCGGACCTGAAATATCTTTATATTTGATATCGCCGATCGTTACATTATTATTCAGCTTCGGTGAGTTATCCACCTCTTCCTGCGTTTGGAATAGTCCGTCACTAAGATAACCGTACCATTCGTCAAACTGGCTGCCTTCCATCTTTACCTTTTCACCTAAAAACTCTGTTCCACCTAAATTTCCCATTTTAGAAATGAAATCAGATAAATTGGCAGATACGGAATATCTGAAATCACCCACCTGGTCACGCCAGCCGATTTCCAGATCATAACCGGTCGTATGCATATTTCCGGTATTTACACTCGGATTATCATATCCGATAAATTTCGGAATTTCGAGAGCTAGCAACATATCCTTCGTTTTCTTCTTATAGAAGTCTCCGGTAAAATGCAGGCGTCCATCCAGGAAGTTTGCATCCAGACCAATGTCCCAGGTTTCTGTCGTCTCCCACGATATATTACGAACAGCATAATACTGTTGAGCGGCTGTCAGGAAAGAATTTACAGTATTCCCACTATAAAATAAAGCAGAACCAAAATTCAAAGCCGATTGGTAAGGATAATAGTTCTGTACTGTTGTGTTATCCTTCGACATTGTGATACGTTCATTGCCCAGCGTACCCCACGAACCTCTCAATTTCAGGAAGGAAAGCCAGTTCCAGTCTAAATTTTTGATAAACTGTTCTTCACTGGCAACCCAGCCTGCTGACAATGAAGGGAAGTTCGCCCATCTGCTATCCGGAGCAAAACGGGAAGAACCGTCCCGACGGAAGTTCACCTGCAACAGATACCGGTTATCATAACTATATGCTATACGGCCAAAGAATGAACGATAAGCATATTCTTCAGCATTACCGCCATTATCCCTCAGATTTTCAGGACCAATATCCAGGTAAGGGAAATTTGTTAATTCATACTGGTCACGAGAAGCGCTCAGTTTTTCCCCAAATGCATAATAGTCCTCATAACCGACCATTGCTGAAAGTTCATGTTTCCCAAAGGTTTTATTATAATTCGCAAAAAACTGAGTGGTCACATCATAACTATCGTTTCTGTTTTCAGTCAATTTAGTCGTTGTAAACCCATTCATATATCCTTTTATCGTATTAGGATCATTGGCATAAGTAAAAGGAACCTGTTTACGAAAACTTTTTACCTTATCAAAATTATAGGTAGGTGCAATTACGCCCGATATCTTCAAGCCTTCAATAGGAGATATATCAATAGCAGCCTTACCACCCAGCCGGTTATACCAGGAGGTTTTCAAACCGCCGTCCGTAATCATAGCCAACGTATTCTCACCGTCCTTGACGTCTCCCCACATACCGTTACTCCATCGCGCTGCATAAATAGGCGGAGTTGCGCGATATTGTAAATCCATCGGATTTCTATGTGGTTCTTCAGACTTGGAACGTTTATAATTTACGTCCAGATGAGCTTCAATATATTTATTGATCTTAAAGTCGTTATTTACCCGGATCATATAACGTTCATAATTCCTGTTCACATAAATACCGTCTGTTTTATCAAAACGGAATGAAGCCTTTGTACGAACGACTTTACTACCACCTGCTATATTTATCGAGTGAGTCTGGCGGGGGGCAGAGTTTTTCAGAATTTCATCCTGCCAGTCTGTTACAGGGTAAGCATCAGGATCAGTTGCATTATTCTTTATCCAGTTGTTGACCTGATCTTCCGAATACGTCTGATACCAACCTCCTGCATTATTATCATTATAACGCAGTTCATTTACCATTTCCATAAATCGTTGGGTACCCACATATTCAGGAAGTTTAGTAGGCATCTCCCAACCATACTCAAAATTATAATTCAATGATAAATCGTTCTCTTTAGCACGTTTCGTTGTGATCACAATTACTCCGGCAGCGGCACGGGAACCGTAAATAGAGGCAGAAGCAGCATCTTTCAAAACAGACATGCTCTCCACATCTTCCGGATTTACCTGGTTGATATCACCCGGAACCCCATCGACAATAACCAACGGACTCGATTCACCGATCGTCGTTACACCACGTATTTTGATGGAAGCGGTAGAACCCGGAGCACTATTATCGCGCGTAACCAATACACCGGAAGCAGCTCCCTGCAATGCCGTAGACAATTGCGTTGTTTTACGTGCAGCCAGATCATCTCCTTTCACGGCAGCTACCGCACCGGTCAAATCTTTTCTTTTCATGGTTCCATAACCTACAACTACAACTTCGTCCAATAATTCAGAATCTTCCTCTAAAGAGATAATAATATTTGATTTATCATTAATTTGAAATTCCTTCGTTATATATCCTATATAAGAAATTGTTAGTACAGCACCCTGATTAACAGATAGAACAAAATGCCCGTTCATATCCGTGATCGTTCCATTTGTTGTCCCTTTTTCCACAACATTAGCACCAATAACCGGATTACCGTTCTGTTCAATAACACTTCCATTGATTTTCTTCTGCTGATTAACACTGTCTGTCACTAATCTCCTATTAGACAATGCAATCTGTTTATCTACAATACGATACTCTACATTGGTCTTTCCAAATAAAATTTCTAATATTTCATTGATACTCTTACCATGAATATCTATATTCACTGTCCAGTCAATATCCACAGATTTATCAGTGAAAAGGAAAGAGTATTCCGTTTCCTTTTCAATTTTATCGAGAACTTGTTCAACAGTAGCATTTTCCAGTTTCAAATTAATAACCGTATTCTGTGAATACAAATTTTCTGCATGTAACTGAGTCATCACAATAAATAACAAGAATAAACTGATTCTCACAACACGCACTAATTTAGGTATACATAGGGGGATATCCCCATTGGATTGTTTTAGAATTTTCATAACTTTGTACTTGGATTTTTTAATTAAACGAATTAGGACCGATTGGCGTCGGACTTAATTTTTTGATTTAAGGGACAAGGATAAGTTGACGCTTATACTTGTCCTTGTCTTTTTTGTATTACCTGTTTCTTATATAACCTCCTTTCTTTATTGGTATTTGTTTCTTTTTATTTTAACCAAATATCTATACGCTGACGCGGATAGGATGAATCTTTTAGTTGTTCAGTCTCCGCGATTTTCCAATCTATCGGAGCAACTAATTTCAAATAGTCTAATATCTGAGTTACACTTTCTGTGGAGAACGAAGCCCTGCATTTATAATCAATATCGGTCTTCCGGTGCATAACAATATCGACATTATATCGTCGTGATAACCGTTTTATCACCTCATCAAGCGAAGTATTCCTGAACACCAGGCGTCCATCCTTCCAGGCCGTTTTTTCCTCTACATTGACTGTACGTATCAATAACTTCTGATCGGATTTACTATAATAAGCCTGCTCATTTGGCTTCAGCAGTACAGATTGCTTATGAATGAGAACATCCACCTTGCCTGTTTCCAATGTTGTTTCAACCCACATCTCATCACTATAAGCATTTACATTGAACTTCGTTCCATGTGCCTTCACTTTCATCTTTTCGTTGACTGATACATAAAACGGATGCAGTCTGTCTGATTGCACTTCAAAATACCCCTCTCCAGACAGATAAACAGTCCTTTCATCCCCCGTAAAGCGAGAGGGATATCGTAGAGAACTTCCTGCATTAAGCCAGACTTTCGACTTATCCGGTAATTCCATTTGCGTAACTATGCCGGGAGCAGAAACAACTTCCAAATAAGATATATGCTTATCCTCTTGCAGTCGGTTTATATACAGATAAGATAAGAAACCTGTCGATAAAATAAAGGGAAGCAACAATATGGCAGCTATACGCAAAGCGTTGTTAAGATATTTTTGTTTCCAGGAATAAGCCGTTATCCTTTTCTGATTTCTTGCAAAAGCCTGCTCAATATCATAATTATCGTAATCACAAATATCTGCATCTATAGCCTTTGCTATGAGGATGTATCTTTTTATATCTTTTCTATCCAGTTCCATATCTTCTTTGTTTATGAATAGACACTCAGAAATAAAAAAGGGGACACTCTATTTTCATTTTTTTTTCAAAAAAGCAAGGTTTATATTTTCTCATTCTTATCTTTGCTTTACTAAACAAACTGATTCAATGTATATTTATTAGTGGAAAGACTTGACACAGAGAGTATAGAATATCTTTTATGGAGTATATCCAATAACGATGACCAAGTAGCTTACCGTTCGTTATTCGAACAGTATTATGTTTCATTATGCCAGTTTGCCAGGCGATACATCGACGACCAGGAAACACGCGAAGATATTGTTCAGGATGTATTTTTTACTATTTGGGAAAAAAGGAAAACTATCATTCCTTACACTTCAGGTAAAAACTTCCTCATAACATGTGTCAAAAATCTTAGTTTAAACTATTTGCGTAGTCAGGGATATAAACAAGAATATGAAACAACGATCAAAAAAAATATTCCCATATATTTTAATAACCTAGATGATCTCTATACACTACAGGAACTGCAGCATCTACTATATCAAACATTAGAGAAACTTCCGCCTGAATACAGGCTTGCTTTTGAACTGAACCGCCTTGAGAACAAGAGTATTGAAGAAATAGCTGAAATAATGGGGGTATCCTGCAGAACAGTAAAAAGATATAAGAGCAAAGCGATTGAAATACTGAAAAAAGAATTAAAAGATTACTTACCTTTATTTATGCTATTCACCTCCATTTTTGACAAATAGCGAGCAAAACAGGATTCTGTAAATTATATAAAAAAGGAAGAAGATCCTTTCTCCTTCCTTTTTTACTTCACCATAAGCAACCTATCTCATTTACCTGGCAGTTTGATTCTCTTTCTCTTTATCAATCTGTTGGACAGCCTTTGTTCTATAATCCATATAATCTTTTGTATTCAATGCCGGGAAACCATTCTTTTCAAGATAATCACCAACTTCACCCAATGTCTTCACATTTTCTTCCAAAATTGTACCGTCAGGGAGTGGTCCTATATTTAAAAGCAGGTTTGCATTTATCTTTGCACAATAATTCAATAAGTCCATAACCTCATCTTTCGACTTTTGTCTCTGTCGCGGAGAGCTATGATAAGCCCATCCCAATGTTTGAATAGGAATATTCAATTCAGCTGGTTTTCCTTTATTGCTTTCCCACGAATGATCAGCAGCATCCTGCACTTGCTGAGGCAAGCCGGCACTCTTAAACACCGAAGCCAAAGAGCCCATTTCTCTTTCACCTGTAATGAAATCCTCATTTCCATTTGCTCCTGTTTTAAACACAACCAGTGCATGCGGCTGGATTGAATGAATCATATCGTAAATTTCCTGTATATTAAAAAGATCAGAATGCTGATATACACCACCGACTGTATCAAACCAAAGCCCGGCAATCGGTCCGTATTGCGTGCACAGTTCCATAATCTGCGTTTTCGCAAAGTTCAGATAATGTTTAAAATCTTCCACCTTTTTAAATGCATACTCGTCGGGCATTTCCTTATAATGGGGACGAGCCGGATTATACATAGAACTCGGTAAAAAATAAGGATGGTGCCAATCCAAACCGATCGAATAATAAATGAACAAGCCTAATCCGGCTTTCCGGCAAGCGACAGCCAGTTCCTTTACAAAATCACGTTGTGCAGGATAATCCACACTATTATAGTCGGTAGCTTTCGTATCCCATAAGGCATAACCATCGTGATGCTTTGCTACAAAAGTTATGTATTTCATTTTAGCTCTGACCGCCAAATCCACATAATCCTGGGCATTAAATTTCTCTCCTTTGAATTCTCTGGCTTTCTGCTCATATTCTTTATAAGGGATAGCTTCATTATACATCACCCATTCTCCTTTTCCATACAAAGAGGCTGGTCCCCAATGGATAAACAAGCCAAAACGAGCATCCTTAAACCATGCCAAAGCAGCCTCTTTAGGTGATTTTGCGTATTCGGCTTCGTATCCTTTCAGATAATACGGGACTTCTCTCCACGTCTGTTCCTGCCCTCTCAGATTCAGGCACAAAAGCAAACAGATAATCAATACACTATATTTATTCATAACAACTCTTTTACTTTGATCAATTACCAAGTCTATTTATATTCCAACCACGCCGTAGCTTTTGTATCTTCATCTGTGGAGAAACGAATCCAACGAGCCTGGAACTCTGCCGGAAACTCATATGTCCATTTTTCTCCCGCTTTCACTTTCCGTACCATATATTCCATCCAATCCCCGTTCCCTGTCGGGTCTGCTTCAATGGTAAAAGTAATATCGTCAGTAGACTGATGCGATAAGGTTAACTTTTTCCTATCATAAAATCCAATCAGATAAGGGTCAGACGGGATACCGGCTTTTACTGACGTATCTTTCCACGGACCACCTTTTCCGATAGGTTTACCCAACTGCCACAAATCATCAATAACACCTACCCATACTGCCGCTTTACCATCGTTGGAAACAATGACATGTTCATTATCCTTTCCTTCTTCCGGATTCACCCCTGTCAGGACAAGCATTCCACGATAGGAAGCATAATCGTTTATCCGGTAATTATGAGTAGAAACAGGACGAATCTTTGCATAACCATCTGCATTTTCGGCAGGAAGTTCATAAAATGTCCCCATACAGGAAAATAGATCGCGCTCTGTTGCCACTTCGCGACAAATACGAAGTTGCCCCTCATTCGTCAAAGATGTATACGCCTTGTCCCCTAATGGCAAGCGCCATCTGCGTCCCAGGTCGTCAACAATTAATACCGAGCTATTTTCTATTGAAACAACTTGTTGCGGAATAGCAAATTTTGAGCGGATCAAACCGGCCGTTTCAGCATCATCCTTGCGAACCAGCTCCAACTTATCGCCCATTTCATAATAACCGGTTTCAACCGTATTGCCATTTACAACGGTATTAGCCAACACCCCCAAAGCACGACGGTTATCTCCAAGTCCGTACAACAAACCACCGGTTAAATTTTTATCCGTAGCAGAAGCCATACCTTTATAAATCATTGCAGGTTGTACAGAACGGGTATCAGGTGTCGTATAAGAAAAACTAGCTGTTGCCAATGTATTCTTGTCTGCTTTCACACGAATCCATTCTCCTTTATCTTCTACCGGAAATATAACACTGGCGGCCTTTCCCGGACTTACAGTTACGGATTTTATTGTTTTCCAATCGTTCGTACCAGTTTCGTCCACTTCATAGGCAAAAGTTACCGGTTGTTTTCCCTCATTCTTAATCCAACCGATACGATTTGCCCAGCCGGCAAACAGGAAAGGCTCGGAGGCTTCATTTGCCTTTATACTCTCTTTTGCCCAAACAGCCCCTTCGGCTGTTGCCGGACCTAATTCATCCGGTTTCGAAAAAGAGGTAAACCACAGATTGGAATTGGATTGGCCGGGACCTTCTATATTTCCTTTTGCCTTACGTTTATTCAGGAATTCTTTCTGAGCCGAGTCATCACATCCGAAAACGAGCTGATCGTTCCAACGAGTGAAATCACCGATAACCTTCAGATAAGCAGAACGCGGACGGATACCGGCACTGTTATCTGCTGTAAACTGACCGGGAAAACGCCAGAACATGCCATGCATCGTCATCAGATAATCAGGATTGGATTCTGTTCCGACATTCCGGATACGGGGCCATTCCGTATTCCATCCGTGCGCTCCGTCATAGCTATGGCTGGCTTTGGGAAGGCGATAGAAAGACCAACCTTTCTTCGCATCACGTACTCCCAGTAAAACAGACTTATGATCCCAACCCGTAGCCCACAACGGGTCTGTCTCCGGATTCGTATTTCCATAAATGCCCCCCGGACCTGTTACTTCCGTAAATTGATTCCTCCGAACCGTTTTCCAATCTTTACCATTCCATTCAGCCAAAACACCGGCTTTTACATCAAACTTTTTCAATGCTTCAGCCGTACCTTCCCCATTGTTGGAAAAAACAGCAACGCCTTGTCCCGAATAGAAACCTTTTCCATGTACACCCGGCAATACATCATTCGTATCATCCTTTATACCTTTCTTTCTATTTCCATCCTGATATAATTCTTTTACTTCCAACGTATTGACATCCACCTCATAAAAACCCTCTTCCATCGTACCGTAATAGATTTTATGGGCAGGATCTGTCAAATGGCGGGCATTGCCGGTATGACGTCCCGGCATTACCGAATAAGGTATCACCCGAACTTTTCCTGTTTTATCAATGGCATACGGACCAATAAAAAGCTGGTTGCTTTCTTTATGGACCATGCGGTTCGCCGGAGTTCCTCCTATACTCTCATCATGTATAATCTGGCGATAATCGGATGTTACCTCATACAATTTATCCGAAGAGCCATTAGGTAAATGCGGCCCATAGGTAATAACCCATAACCGGTCTGCCCAGGGAACCACGGCTCCCGTTCCACATTCTCCTTCATTATTATAATAAGCCAAACAAGGATAAATACCGGATACCGAATCCGGAACTCTCTTAGACTCTTTTTGTGCCGAACAACTCATTATCGATAGTACTGTCAATATGCCTATCGTACTGTTTAATTTCATCTTCATTTTATTTCTGTTATAAAATTAGCAATAAAGGCTCCTCTCAACGCTTATACGCATTAAGACAAGAGAGGAGCCAATATAAGAATTATTTATACGAATTTAATATCCGGGATTCTGTTTTAAATTCTCATTGATAAGAACTTCCTTCGTAGGAATCGGCCATAAATATTGACGATCGTTCCACATACGTTGAGACATTGGAGCTATCAGTCCGGCTTTTTCCATCGCAGAGAAATCAGGAATACCGTCTTCGTCAATCTGCGGAACATCCGGCCAAAACCATAGGCCTTTATCTATGATCTTTTCACGCAATAAGCTTACCGGATACAACATTCCATAATTAGGACGCGTCAATGCTTTTCCTGCAATTTTCCATCTGACCAAATCCATATAACGCAAACCTTCCTTTGCAAATTCCACACGTCGTTCGTTACGGATAATCGTACGTAACTTTTGTTGAGAAGTTGTAGTAATTGCCGGATAGGCACTTATATTTGTATAATCTACCCCATATGCTCTGGCACGAACCCTGTTAATTGCATCTAATACGGATTGATCTATCTGATTCAACTCGATCTTTGCTTCAGCATACATGAGTAAAACATCTGCATAACGGATAATTATTTTATCGGGATCAACATCCTTCCCATTCTCCAGCCATGTTTCATCAATTCCTTTTTTCCATAATAATCCATTAAATGAAGCGAACTGGGCATTCACACGAGCATCATTGTTTTTCTGCATCTTGCCCGTATTGTAATTCATTACCTCCACTGCATCCGGATGCGGATTATAATCGAAGCCCAAATGCCGTGTTCCAAATTCCACAATAGTAGCCGTACAACGCGGATCACGATTTTTAAACGGATTATGAGGATCAAACAGAGGAGATTCATCAACCGGAAGGCCGTCCGTACATTCGTAAGCAGCCAGCAAATCCCATGAGGGAGTAAATGCTCCCCAACCGCCAGGGTTTCTTGACACCTCATTCATAACCGTCCAGTTTCCTAACGTCACTTTATATTCGATAGAACGGGGTAACAAGAAAATCGACTCTTCCGAATTTCTAGTAGTCGCCTTAAAAAGTTCGGCATAGTCCGGATGCAATTTATAAAGTCCTAAATCCATACATCTTTTGGCGGCATCAGCGGCAATCTCCCAATCACCCATGTACAAAGCGAAACGAGCCTTCAACGCCAAGGCTGCCCCTTTGGTTGCACGCTGCGAAGACAAAGCGGAATACTTTTCCGGCAAATTCTCTATCGCTTTATCATAATCCTCGTATATTTTAGGTATGATCTCTGATTTCGGAGTTCGTCCCAACGTAAAAGCTTCTTCTATGTCGACAACCTCTGTCAGATAAATTACATCTCCGAAATAAGTAACTAGCCTCGCGTAGCAGGAAGCTCTCTGAAATAAGGCTTCGCCTTCATATTGTTTCAGTTTAGCTTCCGAAATTCCCATGCTTGCAGCCTTATCCATATTGGCCAGGATAGTATTTGCCCGGCCTATGGATTTGTACTGGTTAGACCACAAAGTTGTGACATCTCCATCCTGTCCGTTAAAAGTTCCTTTTAGTATTTCAGACGGAGTTTCTCTATAAATAAAGTCATCAGTCTTGTCTTCATTATCCAACGGCCAAAAGTCATTTCGATAGAAATCTTTGACAGACATCTCTATTTCCGTTTCGCTGGAATACCAATTCTCACTGGAGGCCTGCGACAGTGGATTTAAATCTAATTCATAACAAGAATTTAATCCTAAGCAGCATCCTAATAATATCATTAATTTACGTTTCATCTTTACATGCTTTTAAAAATTAACAGATAAACCAAACAACACAGATGTTGTGATCGGGTAAGAAGAACTTCCCATTTCCGGGTCCCAACCGCTCGGATATTTACTGATACAGAACAGATCGTTGGCAGCAATATAAATACGAGCTTTCTTAATCGTCGCCTTTTCAGTCCATGCAGTCGGTAACGTATATCCGAATGTCAAATTCTTCAAACGGAAATAACGGCCTTTAAACAGCCAGTAGTCAGACATTGCATAATTACTGCCTGCATTAGCAAATGTTAAACGAGGATAAAAAGCTTGCGCATTCTGAGCATCTGTGTTCTTTTCACTCCAGTAGTTGCCATCTATTATGGCAGGCGTATTTCCCCAATTGTCTCTCAATGGTTGTACCATTGTTTGGGATAAACGTGCATTGTGTCGTCCTATACCTTGAAATGCCAAAGAAAAGTCAAACCCTTTATAACTTAAGTTCAAAGATCCTCCATATTGGAATCTCGGTAATGAACCACCTAACAAGACACGGTCATATTCCGGTGAAATTTTTCCATCAGGAACACCATCCGGTCCGGAAATATCTTTATACTTCACATCTCCGAGTTGTACATTATCATTCAATTTAGGATCTTTCAAATCTTCCTCCGTCAATATCAGACCATCACTAAGATAACCATACCACTCATTAAATTCACTACCTTCCATTTTGACTTGATCTCCTAAAAATTGCGTACCGTCCAGATCCCCCATTTTAGAAACGAAATCGGAGAAATTGGCAGAAATACCATACGTCAGATCGCCGATCCGATCGTTCCAGGCAAGTTCAAGATCATATCCATTGGTATACATCTTACCGCTATTTCGCTGTGGATTATCAAATCCGACATAATCCGGAATCTCTAATGCCAGCAACATATCTTTTGTCTGTTTATTATAATAATCAGCCGTAAAACGTAAACGGTTATGAAAGAATGTAGCATCCAGACCGATATCGGCAGAACTGGTTGTTTCCCAGGAAATGTTTTCTACAGCATAAGCCCATTGCGCTGCCGACAGTTCAGGCACTACCGTTCCGTTTTTATAAAACAAAACATTACTAAAATTAATAAATGCCTGATACGGATAATAGTTATCTGAAATTCTTTCATTTCCTAACGTACCGTAAGAAGCTCTCAATTTCAGGAAAGATAACCATTTTATATCTGCATTTTTCATAAACGCTTCCTCACTCATTACCCAACCGGCTGAGAACGAAGGAAAAATACCCCAACGATAGTCTGAATGGAAACGCGAAGATCCGTCGTAACGTACATTTGCCTGTAATAAGTACCGATTATTATAATTATAAGCGACACGGCCAAACCAAGATTGATAAGCCAACTGCACGGCACTTCCGTAATTGTCTCGAAGATCTAAAGGACCAATGTCCAAATAAGGAAAATTATCAAGTTCATATTGGTCACGGGAAGCTCCCAGGTTTTCACCAAAATAACGATAAGTTTCATAACCTGCCATCACATTCAAATCGTGTTTGCCAAAAGTTTTCATGTAGTTGGCAATCGCTTGAATTGTCACGTCATAGCTATCGTTTCTTGCTTCAGATAATTTTGTTGAACTGTACCCTTCCATATATCCGCCGATTATATTCGGATCATCTTCCAATGAGTAGGAGACGGCTTTATAAAAATCTTTATTTTTGGCAAACGTGTAATTAGGTGCTATCACTCCAGAAATCTTCAATCCATCGAAAGGAGTAATATTTATAGCAGCACGTCCGCCGATTTTGTTGAACCATTCGTCTTTAAAACCACTTGAATTGACAAGTGCATAAGGGTTATTACCATTTTTACCATTGGCATATTCTCCGTTTGCCCAGACCGCCGGATAAATCATCGGAGCCAAACGTATATTATAAAATGGAGTATAATAGGGTTGATGGTTTTTCGTCCGTTTGAAATTGAAGTCCAAAGTTGCACCTAAATACTTATTCACTGTGAAATCATTGTTGGATCGGATCATATACCGTTCATAGAAACGATCTGCATACAAACCATCCACTTTGTCGTACACCAACGAAGCACTCGACTTGACCGCTTTAGAACCGCCTGCCACGCCGATCGTATGAGTCTGACGCGGAGCCGAACCTTTCAAAATCATTCCAACCCAATCTGTCATAGGATATTTATCAGGGTTTGTCTGGTGATATTTTTCCCAATTATTTATATCATCATCCGAATAAGCCTGGTTCCAACCTCCGGATTTATTGTCATTATAACGCAACTCATTGGTCGTTTCCAAAAAACGTTTAACCCCTACGTACTTCGGTTGCTTGGTTGGTATCTCCAATCCGTATTCAAAATTATAATCGATCGACAGACTTTTCTCCTGGGCCCGCTTAGTCGTAATCAAAATGACGCCTGCCGCTGCACGTGAACCATATATGGAAGATGACGCTGCATCTTTCAAAACAGACATGCTTTCCACATCATTCGGATTCACATCATTAATACTACCGGGAACACCATCGATAATTACCAACGGACTCGTATCGCCAATCGTCGTAATACCACGAACCCGGATACTACCGGCAGCTGCCCCCGGAGCATTGTTATCACGGGTTACCGTCACACCGGCTATAGCACCTTGCAACGCAGTAGATAATTGTGTTGTCTTACGGGCTGCCAAATCATCCCCTTTTATAGCAGCGACAGAACCTGTCAGGTCTTTCTTTTTCATGGTACCATAACCAACAACGATAACTTCATCCAAAACTTCAGTATCTTCTCTCAAGGTGATTGTCAAGGAGTTCTTGCCAATGACAGGTACCTCACTCGTTACATATCCTATATAAGTGATAACTAACGTAGCGTCTGACGCTACGTTAAGGGAGAACCTCCCTTCGGCATCCGTTATTGTACCGTTTGTCGTCCCTTTTTCTACCACGTTTGCACCAATAACAGGCAAACCTGTTTCATCATTAATAACTCCCGATACAATTTTCGTCTTCTGCTGTGCCGCATTCGTAGCCTGATTGGGTTCTGTAGAAGCCTTAATTAATACCTGACGATCGATAATCTGATAATTATATCCCGTATTATTAAATATCTGCGTAAGAACTTCATCCAATGTTACATTCTTAGCATTTACACTTACTTTCTTATTTACATTTACATGATTGTCATTAAAAAAGAAAGTAAACTCGCTGTTCTTCTCAATCTCTTTCAGTATTTCAATGATACTGGCATTATTCTTTTTGATTGAAACTTTGTAATCCTGCGCATAGGTGGAGGCAGAAATACAACAGGCAACAGCCAATGAAAATAAGGTTGTGATCTTCATAATGCGAATTGTTTTTCTTAATAACGGGACACAACAATCCCTGTCATTGTTTTTTTTCATAACTTTGTATTGTTTTTAATGAATAATAAATGCAAGTCGTTGGCTTGGACTCCTTATGACGCGCATTTTCTTGAAAACTCACGGATTGGAAGGTACTTGCAGGTATCTTCCAATTTTTTTAGGTTAACTGCTCGATATGTCCATAGGCTATAGATTTAGATTATTAATTATTTGAGAACTAACACATAATTTCCATTACTTGTCTTTTGATATTTTAAAGGAGATGATTCTCCCATCATAAACAATATCCGTTCCAATGATTCATCCCTTACCTTAAATGTAAAGCGGTATTTATCCGCCAGGTCTTGCTGGCACATAATCTTACGTCCGTACCATTGCTCCAGACGTGGAATAATCATGGATAGTTTTTCATTTTCGAAACTGACTATCTTCTGTTTTCGCCATGAAGTATATTTATCTGCATCGACAGTTAAAACATAGGCCGAATCTGCTTGCTGATCATATACCATCTTTTCATTCGGCGACAAAATAAACTCAGCTCTATCACCTTTTGAATTATTTATTCCTATCTTGACTTTCCCATTTAACAGGACAGTCTCCGATTTACTTTCTATATCATAATCAAACACCTCGAAAGCCGTTCCCAAAGCCTGTACTTCCATTTCCGAAGTATGTACGATAAAGGGTTTGTGAGGATTTTTATGGATATCAAAAAAAGCCTGACCGTCTAAATGTATTTCACGTGTTTTTCCTGTAAATGCAGCAGGATAGGTCAATTTACTACCGGGTCCCAACTGTACGACCGTCCCGTCCGGCAATGATACCGATTGCATATTCTGAATACCTGACGTAACAACATAAACAGGAATATTATCTTTCTCTCCTAGATAATAAGCCATCCCTCCGACAGCCAACAACAATAAAACAGATGCTGCCACACTATAAACTTTATAGAATAAATATCTTTTTACAGATACATTGTCCCAAATACTTTGGCGTATACGATGCCATATCCGCATACTGTCAGCCCGGTCAATATACGCAGCATCCGGAGCATTGTTCCACTGACTTAACATTTGTGTTTTTACCGCATCCCGCTCATTCAGTGCAGTACGCTCCTCCTCTCCCAATGCATCCTGCATCAGCTTTTTTAATATATATCTTTTATTATCCTGATCCATTTCTTTTTATCTGCTTTATAATAAATACCCCCGAACATATAGGTTACCCCTATCCGCCCATCGTTTTTTTTTAATTTTCTAAGAATAAATGAAAAAAGGGAATCGGTTTTTACAGGAAAAGAGAAAGTAGAGTGATATTCTTTCGCAGATATTTAAGCGCTTCACTAATTTGATTTTCAACAGTTTTCTCCGATATATTCAACAATTCGGCTATTTCTTTATAGCTCTTGTTTCCTTTCCGGCTCAGATTAAATATTTCCCGGCGGCGTGGCGGCAACTCGTTTATAAGCATGTCAATATATTCGCTCAGGTTCTTTGCCTCTATCTCCTCTTCAATATCGTATGAATCTTCCATAGCGGCGAGGACGGTCATTTTATAAAAATCTTCGTTCAAGTTTTTTCGGTGTTGATTAAATATCAGGTTGCGGGTGATGACAAACATCAATCCTTTGAAATTATCGTCTTCACGCATAAAGTCACGCCCTTCCCACACTTTTATAAAAACTTCCTGCACGACTTCCTCTGCTGTATCCTGATTGGTCAGGTAAAGACGGCTGAAGTTGTATACCTGCCTCCAGTACTTTTTATATAAAGCAGTAAAAGCCTCTTTACTGTTTTGCTTCAATAATAATATCAGTTCGTTATCCTCCATTTTCCACATTCAGAATGTATGCAAATATAAGAGATTTTATTTTACCCGGCAGAAAGTAAAAAATAAAATATACCCTCTTTATGGTATTTCCCATAATCAATACTCCTCTTATCTTTGTTGCATAAATAAGAACAACTAAAATATAGAATGATATGGCAAACGTAGCAAAAAAACTGACAGACCTGATTGGTAACACTCCGTTATTAGAGTTTTCCAACTTCAATGCAAGCAAAGGATTAAAAGCAAAACTGATCGGTAAACTGGAATACTTCAACCCGGCAGGCAGTGTGAAAGACCGCATCGCCCTGGCAATGATCGAAGACGCAGAACAGAAAGGACTTCTGAAACCGGGAGCGACCATTATCGAACCGACAAGTGGAAATACTGGTGTAGGACTTGCCTTCGTTTCTGCTGCCAAAGGATATAAACTGGTTCTGACAATGCCGGAAACGATGAGTGTAGAACGCCGCAACTTATTGAAAGCTCTTGGAGCCCACCTAGTATTAACTCCCGGAGCCGATGGCATGAAGGGAGCTATCGCCAAAGCCGAATCATTACGTGATGAAACACCCGGTTCCGTCATCCTGCAACAATTCGAGAATCCGGCCAATCCGGCTAAACACGTACAGACTACTGCACAGGAAATCTGGCGCGATACGGATGGTAAAGTCGATATTTTCGTAGCCGGTGTCGGTACGGGCGGAACAGTCAGCGGTGTCGGTGAAGGATTGAAAGCACATAATCCGAATGTGAAAATCGTAGCGGTAGAACCGAGCGACTCCCCCGTCCTCTCCGGTGGTAAACCGGGACCGCATAAGATACAGGGTATCGGGGCCGGATTCATTCCTAAAACATATAACGGCAAATACGTCGATGAAATCATTCAGGTAGAAAATGACGATGCCATCCGTACCAGCCGTGAACTGGCACAAAAAGAAGGATTGCTGGTAGGTATCTCTTCCGGTGCTGCCGTATACGCTGCTCTAAAACTGGCGGAACTGCCAGAGAATGCAGGCAAAACAATCGTTGCCCTATTACCCGATACCGGAGAGCGGTATCTTTCTACCGTATTATATGCATTCGAAGAATATCCGCTATAATTTCTGTTCACGAGGGCCTCATAAATGTTTTTGACGCCCTCGTGAATATTTATGAGGTCCTCGAAAACATTTATGAGGACGTCAAAATAACTTCTTTCCCTTAGTTTTTCACACATAATTAGTCAAATATTTGACTAATATCCGATAAATATCTATCTTTGCGCCGATAAAAACAGCAAGTATGACAGATAGTGAATTAGCTCACGAACTTAATCTACTAGTATTAAGGACACGCATGACATTCCGCCAGACCATTCAGCGAATACTGAAAAGCAACAACGTCGATATGACCTTTGAAATGCTTCAGGTAATGCATTGTTTGTGGAAAGAACAGGGAGTCAGCCAACAATCGCTGGCCGAAAAAACAGCGAAAGACAAAGCATGCCTCACCAACCTGATCAATAATCTCGAGAAGAAAGGATGGGTTATACGGCAGGAAGATTGCAACGACCGCCGTAATAAACTGATATACCTCACCCCCGAAGGAGAAAAGGTAGCCGCCAAGATCAAATCCCTCTTGAAAGACATGTACACCCAGGTCGGGCAACAAATGAACACCAAACATATGGAAGCCTGTATGAAACATCTAAGCAAACTGAATGAGATATTTGATCAAATATAGTTTTTTATTGTTACTGTTTATAGGAAAGCCTGTTGCGACTTGTTCCCAACAGGCTTATTCTCTTACCCTCGACGAACTCTTCCGCCTGGGTACGGAAAACAGTCTGCGTCTGCAAGCCTCCCACATGCAGGAAGTCGTCGCAGCCGACAAGAAAAAAACAGCGCAAACGGCCCGTCTGCCCGGTATCAGTATCGGTGCGACGACCGGATATATCGGACAGTCTACCGTCTTCCGGCAGGGACTGACGCAACCGGTTCATCCCGACCTGCCCGACTGGTCACATAATTATAATGTAGAAGTAACCCAACCCGTCTATCGCGGAGGTAAAATACATTATAATATCAAACGTGCCTCGTTGGAGAAACAGATTGCAGCACTCAATTCGGCCAGTAGCAAAGCCGAAGTCAAACTGCTCCTGCTCCGTCAGTATATGGACCTTTTCAGCCTCTACAAACAAAAAGATGTATTTGCCCGTAACGTGGAAGAGTCCACCCGCAGACTTGAGGATATCCGCCGCCTGAAGAAAGAAGGTATCGTCACCCGAAACGACGAGTTGCGTAGTGAACTGCAACTCACCAACGACCAGCTGGCCTGCCGCGAAGCAGACGATAATATCGCAATCGTCTCCCAGCAACTCGACGTCCTGCTCGGACTGGATGAAACATTCCTCCTGCAACCCGACACGGCATTGCTTTACACGGCCGTTTCACTGGAAAGCTATGATGCCTACGTCCAACAGGCTTACCTCAACTATCCCGAATTACAGATCGCCCGCTACAACACGAAGCTGGCTGAAAACGATATATTCCTGTCAAAAGCCGACTATCTGCCCTCACTCTCGGTACGTGCCGCCAATACCCTGGCACGCCCGCTGAGCACTACGATGGAAGACGTCTTCTCCAACAACTGGAATATCGCTTTAAGCCTCTCCTACAACCTGTCATCCCTTTATCAGAATAAACATAAGATACATGAGGTAAAACAAATTGTCAATATCCAGAAAAATAAGGAAGAACAAATCCGCCAGGATATCCGTATTAATGTCAAAAGCGCCTGGATCAGGCATCACGAAGCGCTCGACCGCGTACAGGCACTGATCCTGTCGGTCAGGCAAGCGGAAGAGAACTACCGTATCGTAAACAACCGTTATCTCAACCAGCTATCCATCCTGACCGACCTGCTCGATGCCAGCAGTGTCAGGCTTGAAGCCGAACTGCAATTGACCAATGCACGCACCGAGGCCATCTACAGTTATTATCAACTGATGCATGCATGCGGCAATTTATAACTTAATTAAAAACAGACAAATATGTCCGGATTACATAGAAAAAGAAAACAACTGAGGCGACTGAAAATAAGGAATATCACCCTCAATACCGTATGTATCCTGCTCGCTTTCGGCGGCATATCATGGACGGTCAACTATTTCTGGAAATATGTCAACTACGAAATCACCAATGATGCCGTAGTGGATCAATATATCACCCCCGTCAATATCCGCGTACCGGGTTACATCAGGGAAGTCCGTTTCACCGAGCACCAGCAGGTAAAGGAAGGCGACACCCTTCTGATCCTCGACGACCGGGAATACCGTATCAAGCTGAAAGATGCCGAAGCCGCCCTCCTCGATGCCCAGGCCTCCAAAGACATACTAAGTTCCGGCATCGAAACCTCCCAGGTGAATATCAGCGTACAGGAAGCCAATATCGCCGAGACAGAAGCCCGCCTCCGGCAACTCGAACAGGACCATCGACGTTATGCCAACCTCCTGGCCGAAGAGTCCGTCTCGCAACAGCAATACGAACAGGTCAAGGCTGAATACGAAGCCATGAAAGCCCGTTACGAATCCCTGCTCCGCCAAAAGAGTGCCGCCCAATCGCAATATTCGGAGACGAGCAAGAAAAGCGGCAGTGTGAAGGCGGCCATCCTGCGCAAAGAAGCCGACCTGGAGATGGCGCAGCTCAACCTATCGTATACAGTCGTCACCGCTCCCTTCGACGGATACATGGGACGCCGCACGCTGGAAACCGGACAACTGGTTCAAGCCGGACAAACCCTCAGCTACCTTGTCCGCAACAACGACAAATGGATAACCGCCAATTACAAGGAAACACAAATCAGCCATATCTACATCGGCCAGAAAGTACGCATCAAAGTAGATGCTGTAGACGACCGCATTTTCCACGGCACCGTGACGGCGATCTCCGAAGCGACCGGCTCCAAATACTCCCTCGTCCCGACCGATAACTCTGCCGGCAACTTCGTCAAGATACAACAGCGCATCCCTGTGCGCATCGACCTGATTGACGTTTCGCCCGAAGACATGAATCTGCTCCGTGCCGGCATGATGGTGGAAACGGAAGCATTGAAAAGACATTGAATAATACAGCATAATGGCTACACAAACACCCCTGAATGTCCCTATCCGCCCCTGGGTCCCCCGCTGGCTGGGGATCGTTACGGCTTTTACCGTCATGCTGCCGATCATCCTGATCAACGGAGCCTATACCGGGACTATCACCGAAGTTTCAGGAACGCTGGGTGTGTTGAGCGAAGACATCAGCATGGCTTACTATGCGACATCGGCGGGAATGGCGGTTGCTTATCCGCTGATCCCGAAAGTGCGTCCGGTAGTGACCACTAAAACGATCCTGCTGATCGACCTCTTGTTGCAGGTGATCCTCAGCTTTATCTGTGCGCAGGTGAACCAAATGGATATCATTATCGTATGCAGCTTCTTTATCGGTTTTCTGAAAGGTTTCGCCATGCTGGAGATCATCCTGATGATACGTCCGCTTTTCAGTCCGCAGAATGTGCGCAGCGAATTTTATGCTTACTTCTACCCGATCGTGTTCTCGGCAGGCCAGGTCTCGATGGCGGTCACGGCACAGTTGGCCTATTACTACCAATGGCAGTATATGTATTACTTCGTTATCCTGCTCTTGCTGGTTGCCATCTCTTTTATCCTGATGTTCTTCCGGTATGCCAGGCGTCCTGTCTATTTTCCTTTTAAAGAGATAGATTGGAAAAGTATCCTGCTCATGGCCTCCATCCTGCTTTTCACCATCTGGTCGGCCACCTACGGAAAGACACTCGACTGGTTTTCGTCCGCTAAAATCATGGTGTATGTGCTGTCGCTGCCGGTATTGGTCTGGTTATTCCAGTTCCGGCAGAAGACGCGGAAAAATCCGTATCTGAAACTGGAAGTGCTGAACAGCAGCAAGGCGTTGATCGGCTATTTCTTCATGATGTTGGTGATGTTCTTTTCTTCCACCAGTTCGCTGGTGACCAGTTATATGAATAATATCATACGGGTAGACAGCGTACATGCCAACTTTCTGAATCTCTGGATGCTGCCGGGGTTTATCTGCGGGGCGGTGATCTGTTTCTGGTGGTTCCGCTGGCAACGGTGGCGTTTCAGGATACTGATATCCGGAGGGATGCTGTGTTATGTGATCTATCTGGCTATCCTCTATTTCGGGATCACACCGGACGGGAGGTACGAAATGTTGTATCTTCCGATGTTTCTCCGGGGAATGGGAATGATGATCTTGTTTATCGCTTTCGGTGTGTATGCGGTGGAAGATATGAATCCGAAGCTGATGATATATAATGCCTTTTTCCTGATCACCTGCCGTTCGGTGATAGCTCCTGCCCTGTCGTCGGCCTTCTTCAATAATATGCTTTACCGTCTGCAATTGCGGGATATGGCGATCCTCTCGGAGAATATGCGCCTCGATAACCCGCTGGCGGCACAGCAATACAACCAGTCACTCAATAATGCACTGGCACAGGGACATAGCATGACGGATGCCGTGCAACTGGCTACAAACAGCCTTTACACCACACTGCAATCGCAAAGCTTGTTGCTTGCCTTGAAAACGATTATCGGCTACGTGCTCATCTTTGCGATTGTGGTGATGGTTATCTCCCGCTTTACGCCTTTCCACAAGACTTTGAAAGTCGAGATTGTGAAGACTGGGGAAGATATGGTCTGATTAAATATAGTATTCCGCTGCATCGACTATCCCTGCGCGCAGAGCATATTTGGTTGCCTCGTGCACATTATTTACTTCCAGTTTGCGGAAAATATTTTTGCGATGGGTGGTGATGGTGTGGATGCTGGAGAAACGCTCGGAGGCAATTTCTTTGGTCGTCTTGCCTAAAGCGATGGATTTCAGTATTTCTTTTTCTGTCGAGGTCAGTACGGGGTGCTCTTTGGGTTCACGGACTATTTTCTTTTCTGAAAGCAGGTTATGAATCCGTTGACAGATAAAACGTTCGGAATGTAAAGCCGATTGCAGGGCCGCACGTATTTCTGCTGACGGGGCATCCTTCAAGACGATGCTGAAAGCCTCGCTGCTGAAGAGGATGCGGCGGATAAAATTTTCGCTCAGTTCATCGCTGAAAAGTATCCAGGAGACCTGTTTGAAACGCTCCTGCAAGATCAGAAGTTCGTCGGCACTCGTCAAATCGAAAAGCGTGTAGTCGAGGATCACGACAGCCTGCGGATGCTGTTGAAGGAGTTGAAGCAGCTCGTGTTTGTCGGCAGCCTCGGTCACAAGGCTAAGATCCGGCATCCTGTCGCTCAGGTAAAGGATGCCGGCTTTGGTGATATCCTGGTTATCGGCTATGATAAGCGTCCGCATCAGCGTATGGCTAAAGCCTGTTTAATGTCGTTATACAAATCGTCGACCGGTTCGAGTCCGACCGACAGGCGGATTGTTTGCTGGCTGATATCCATTTCCTGCCGTTGCATTTCGGTGAAACTGCCATAGATGGTGCTTGCCGGATGGATAGCCAATGTCTTGTTGTCGAACAGGTTCGTGGCACGGCGGATCAGTTGCAGGCGGTTCATAAAGGCAAAGCAGGCCTCACGGGAAGGCAGGTCGAATGTCAGCATGGCTCCCGGATATTTTCCGAACTGGACAGTGCTCAGTTTATAATAAGGATTATCTTTCAGGCCGGTGTAATTGACCGACACAATACCTTCCAGCGTTTGCAGCCGGCCGGCTAGTTCCAGGCAAGTTGCTCCCTGCCGTTCGAAACGGAGAGGCATGGTTTCCAGTCCCAGCGTCTGCATGTAGGCAACCTGCGGCGTCATATAAGCGCCCAGGTTCCGGTGTATCTCCTTCCGGAGGCGGGCGGTGAAAGCGCGTTCGCCAAACTGTTCATACCAATGTTTCAGTGTGATAAAATGGCTCCAGTCGAAGGTCCCGTTATCAAGTATCAGGCCTCCTATGCTTGTTGCCCCGCCGGAGATATATTTGGTGCTGGATACGATCTCGATATCTATACCAAAATCTTTTCCGTGGAAGACAGAGAAAGGAACGATCGTCGTGTCGGCGATCAAAGGTACTCCCGCCTCCTTTGCGATAGAAGATAACATCTTCAGGTCGGCCACTTCCAGCTGCGGATTGGTAATCACTTCGAGAAAGATCGCACAGGTGTTGCAGTCGATATGGGCGCGGACCTCGTCGGGATCGGTCAGGTTGCAGAAACGTGCCTCGATATCAAAGGTGGCCAGCGTCGTCTTCATCAATGACCAGGTATTGCCGAACAGATGCGGGGAAGTGACGATATTGGCTTTTGCACGCCCGATCGTCATCAACGTATTGCAAATGGCAGCCATACCGGAATTGAGGGCGGTGACACTCATGGCTCCGGTAACGGACAGCATACGATCTTCAAAATATTGTACGGTCGGATTCGTAATCCTCGAATAAGCATGGTCGGACGTACGGCCACAGAAAGCGGCTTCCATCGCTTCCGCCGATTCGAACTCGTAAGCAGCAGTGTTATAGACCGGCATTGCCAATGAGCCATAGGCGTCCGGCTTCTCGTAAGGCGTATGAAGCAAACGGGCTTCAAAACTATTTTCTTCCATTCTGTATTTTCCTCGTATAATTTTCTTTTTGCCGCTACAAATGTAGGATTCATTTAGATGTAAAATAGAATTATCCGGTAAAAATTAGTACATCCAACTGTTAAATTGTATCTTTGGATTCCTATTAAACGATCTAAAAGAGCTGTTATATGAAGATAATAACATACAATGTAAACGGCCTCCGCGCCGCTGTGGGAAAAGGCTTTCCGGAATGGTTAAAACAAGAGCAGCCCGATGTACTCTGCCTGCAGGAAACTAAACTTCAGCCGGATCAATTCCCGGCAGAGGCCTTTGCGGATTCAGGTTATAAACCTTACCTGTTCAGTGCCCAGAAGAAAGGTTATAGCGGGGTAGCTATCCTCACCCGTCAGGAACCCGATCATGTGGAAATAGGAATGGGTATAGAAAAATATGATAACGAAGGCCGTTTTATCCGTGCGGATTATGGTGACCTGTCAATTGTCAGTGTCTACCATCCTTCCGGAACCAGTGGTGATGAACGCCAGGCCTTTAAAATGGAGTGGCTGGAAGATTTCCAGAAGTATGTAGTGGAATTACAGAAAACACGTAAGAATCTGATTCTTTGCGGCGACTATAATATCTGTCATGAACCGATAGACATTCATGATCCGGTACGCAATGCGACTAACAGCGGTTTCCTTCCCGAAGAGCGCGAATGGATGACACGGTTTCTGGATGCGGGATTTATCGACACATTCCGCCATCTCAATCCGGAAAAGCAACAATATACATGGTGGAGCTATCGTTTCAACGCCCGTAAAAACAATAAAGGCTGGCGTATCGATTACTGCATGGTCAGCGAACCGGTAAAACCGCTGCTGAAATCGGCTTATATTCTGAATGATGCCGTGCATTCAGATCATTGCCCGGCGGTATTGGAGATTGAATAAAAGACAGAAAGTATATATGAAAGGGGAGAATATATCTCCCCTCTTCTCTTTATTCACGCCAATACTCCGGCTTGTCCAGTGCATCAGCGCATCTTACCTTTCCTTTAGGAATACTTCCTGCTTCCGAAGTAAGGGATTGATACATCCAACAATCAGCATAGATATCTTCAATCGGATAAGGAGGCGGATAACCGGCTGCTTCTGCATTCCCTTTAAAACCATGGCGGGGATAATACTCTTTATGCCCCAGCACAAAAACCATCTCCACTCCCATCTCCTTCAATATCCGATGGCCTTCCCGGATCAGCAAACCTCCGAGACCTTGTTTCTGATACTCCGGCTTTACGGCCAAAGGAGCCAGGATATAAACAGAAGGTGAAGGATTGCTCCCCTCCAATGAGGCCTTTGTAAAAAGGATATGGCCTATAGCCTCCCCCTGATAACAGGCAAGCAACGAGACGTAAGGTTCTGCTGTCTGATCTGCCAAAAGGTCTTCCACCAGTACGGCCTCGCCATCTTACCGAAAGCGAGTCGTTCAACGTTCATTACATCGTTAAAATCGTCAGAAGTAGCCCTCCTGACTTGCACGTCGTTTAAATTCATGACTATGATATATTAAATGGTTACTATGCTCCCTTATGGGAACAGTTTTTATCTATAAAAGGATATAATAATAAGGCCCGGATGAAGATGTATATCCGGAGTATTGAAGTGACCAGCCTATAAAGAGTTATAGGCTGTTATTAAGCACTTATAGATGTAGAAAGTAGTGTTTTCAAAAAACTGTTTTTATAATTCGGGAGCAAATATAGCAAAATAATCCGGTTAGTAACCACTCAGTGCCGGAAGAAGTATCTTTTCCATGATCTTATATCCGCCCAAAGTAGGGTGCACGCCGTCTTTGGAATATTTCTCCGGCAAACCTCCCCGCTCATCCGCCAATTGAGAATGATAATCTATATAAGTAAAGCCGTTACGGTCTGCATAAGCCTTAATCATTTTATTCAGTTCGATAATTTTATCGGCAGGTTCCAGTCCTTTACGCCAGCCGAAATCATAGGCGGGCAAGACAGAACAAAGAATTACATCGATATGGTTTGCTTTTGCCAATTCGGTCATAGATATGATATTTCCCAGTATATTTTCCTGAGAGATATATCCGTTGTTTTGGGCAATATCATTGGTCCCGGCCAGGATTACAACAGCCTTCGGTTTGAGGTTGATTACATCTGCACGAAACCGCACCAGCATTTGCGCCGTCGTTTGTCCGCTGATACCTCTGCCGATAAAGCCATTGTTCTTAAAGAAAAGCGAATCGTTATTCCACCAGCCTTCCGTAATCGAATTTCCCATGAATACCACTTTAGATGGGAGTTCTACCGTTTTATTAAGTTCAGCATACCGGCCAAAATTGGCCCAATCTTTCTCCTGGCCTAAAAGAGAGGAGGCAGCCAATGCACACACAACCAGCATCAGCCATTTCTTAAAGTTCTTCATAACATGATTTTATTAAGTTACATGAGATACAAAAATAATTCTTTTATCCTTATCTTTGCCCTAAATCTAAATTAAAAACACATCATATTCTTATGAAAAACTATTTCAAAAGAAATTGTTTCTTTATTCTATTCGTCTTTTTGATGTTTCAGAGTCATTCTACTCTGTGGGCAATGGATGGTGCCGGAATGGCATTTAAGGTTAGTCTGTCGGGAAAGATTTATCATAAGTTTTCTTTTTTACTGGAAGAGGATATCCGTCCGAAATCAAACTTCAAACAGGCGGAGTGGTTTCTGACAACAGGAGAAATCAACTATACATTCAACCGGTATCTGAAAGCCGGAGTAGCCTATATGTTACTGAATCAGTACAAGGCTTCCGAAGAGTTACGGAACAGATATTATGTGTATGCTTCGGGAAAATATCCTGTTGGCAACTTTGTCCTGTCTCTTCGCGAACGATTCCAGAGTACTTATAAAACAGGCGCCGAACATCCCAAGAATTATCTCCGGACAATGCTCACCCTCTCCTACAAGATCAGTAAAACGGATTTCTCCCCTTTTGCTTATGCCGAAATATTTAATGACACAGGCTATCAGGGTAATATGCACACAGACAGGATTCGCCTCTCAGCCGGAAGCGATTATAAGATAAACAAGCAAAACGCATTGCAGTTATATTACCGTTACCATATATTCAACGTATATGATCCGGTCAATTATAAACATGCAATAGGACTGACCTATTCACACAGGTTCTAAAAAAATAACTATCTTTGCAGCCGGAATTTTATTTATAGACATGATACGGAAAGTTTTTGCTTTCCCGAGTACTTGATAAACCTCGTAAAAAACAAGAATTATGCAGAAGACAACTGTAACAATCCCATTTATGCTGCTTGGCATCCTGTTCAATATATGCCTGGTAGCGTCCAATCTTTTAGAGACGAAAGTCGTACAGGTATTTGGTATTACTGCTACAGCCGGACTGATCGTATTCCCTATTTCCTATATTATCAATGATTGTATTGCCGAAGTATGGGGATTTAAGAAAGCGCGTTTGATTATCTGGAGCGGATTTGCTTCTAACTTCCTCGTTATCGGATTTGCACAACTGGCAGTCATGTTGCCTGCCGCCCCGTTTTGGGAAGGGGAAGAAGGTTTTAACTTCGTCTTTGGAATGGCTCCGCGCATTGCGATTGCAAGTCTGATCGCTTTTCTGGTCGGCTCGTTCCTGAATGCGTATGTGATGAGTAAGATGAAGATTGCTTCCAAAGGGAAAAACTTTTCTTTACGTGCGATCGCTTCGACATTAGTGGGTGAGAGTGCCGATTCGATGATTTTCTTTCCGATCGCTTTTGCCGGATTGATTCCCTGCAAAGAATTATTAATCATGATCGGGACACAGGCGGTTCTGAAATCACTCTATGAAGTGATCATTCTTCCAGTAACGATCCGCGTAGTAAAATACATAAAGAAGGTGGACGGTAGCGATGTCTATGATATCGGAACGTCTTACAATGTTTTGAAGGTAAAGGATATTTAATTACCAGGCTGGTTTCATCATCTCATCGGCATGGGATGCCGATGTCAGTCGACCAGGATAGTAACCTCAGCATCATAGCCATATAATGCTAGCCACTTCGCTTATTTAAACAAATGCGACCAGTCTTCCCGCGGCTGGGGAGTATAGGTACGAATACCAAGCGCCTCCGCCGTACGACAGTTAGGTACGGCATCATCCAGGAATAAAGTTTCTTCCGGATTGATACCGGCATCTTTCAAGACATATTCAAATATATCGGCATTGGGCTTGACCATGTTCAACTCATAGGAAAGGTATATCTTTCCGAAAAAGTCTTCGGCATGATGTCCTTTATAGGCAAAGCTATTCTTCTCGGCCCATTGCCAGTGGATCTCATTCGTATTACTGAGAAGCATCGTATTGTATCTGGAACGAAGGTCCATCAATAAATCGAGTTTGTAGGCGGGTATATCATCGAGCATGGCAATCCAGGCAGCATCGATCTGTTCGTCGGTCAGGCGCTGCTGGGTAAGGTGACGGATACCGTCCCTGAACTCGGCAGAGTTGATAGTTCCCATCTCTATCTGCATAAACAGGTCTTTACTGTTCAGGATGCAGTCGCGGACATCGGGCACACCAAAACTTTCAAAGGCCTCCACACAGCGGTTGCGGGTCAGATTAATGATCACTCCGCCAAAGTCTATAATCAGATTCTTTATTCCTTCCATACTCATCAATAATAATTACCAGCGTCTGCGACGTCTGCGGTGACGCTGTTTTTGTTTATAATCACGTATTCTGCGGTAGACTACCCAGACAAATAACAAACCGAACACAGCAAAGATCAACAGGACAATACCGGTATTCAGGTTATCGCCTTTCACACGGCTCCACATTTCCAGCACAAGCTCCGTCTCATCGCCAAAGTCACGGATCATAGCACAACGTTCCACCACTTTATGATCGGGATATTGTACCGGATTGATCCGGATACTGTCGTTTCCGGGACCAAAGAAATAGCTGAGATCAGAAAACTCCTCGATTGTCGTATCTATTTTTGCCTCCAGTATCTCCGGTGTGGCAACGGCACTTACATAACCATTGGCATCCATATTGCGCAAGGCAATGTCCGGACGGCAAAGATAATCCAAAAAATAACTGGCAGCCTTCACATTGCGGGCATATTTGGGGATTGCCCAGCCATCATACCAGATATTACTACCTTCGAGCGGCACTTCATAACCCAGCTCCACTCCCACTGCATCGGCTTCTTCCATTGCCCAGACGGCATCTCCGCTCCAGGTAAGGTTCAGCCAGGCCTTGTTTTTGGTCATCATTTCCTTACCGAAGTCGGCTTCCCATCCGGCAATATTGGGTTTCATGCGTTTCAGGTAATCCTCGGCAATAGCGATTGCTTCAGGGGAGTTGTCGTTCATCAATTGTTCTACCGTAACGGTTCCGTCAGCAAGTTCCTTGGCATGAGCATAAATGATGGCAGTACCATAGGCATCGCGATAACTGTCTTTCATCAGGATCTTGTTCTTATACTTGGGATTCCACAGGCAATCCCAGGTCATCACTTCATCCTTTGAAACAAATTTCTTATTATAGAGCAAGCCTGCCGTGCCCCACATATAAGGGACAACGTAGTCGGTCGTTTTCATTCCCGGCTGGCTCAGTTTATTGAGTTGTTCCTGGATATACGGAGAAATGTTATTCAGGTAATCGGGCGTTTTTCCAAAGTTACGGTCGATGGGAAGCAATAGCTTTTTCTTCAGCATACGTTCGATGATATATTCCGAAGGGCATATCAGGTCGAAATCTTCGTGACCGCGCTCCACCTTGGTCAACATGATCTCGTTAATGTCGAATACCTGGTAAATGATACGAATATCCTCTCCCGTCTGCTCCTTATACCAGACCGGAAATTCATCCAGAATATCTTCATCGATATAATCCGCCCAGTTATAAATTTTCAATATCTTACTGCGCTCTTTTTCCGTACGTGCACAGGACGAAAAAACGCCCAGGCAAGCGACAAGTACGCATATTATTTTAATTAGTCTGTTCATACCCTACTCCTGTTTGACATTATTTAGCGGCTTTATCAGCTCTCTTATTTATCACAATCAGCAACACCAGTACGGTGACAAAGATGATTGTGGACAACGGACGCAGTTCAGGAGTAAGTCCTCCCTTCCGGGCATCCGCATAGATAAAGGTTGAAAGTGTCTCCAGTCCTTCGTTACCGATAGTAAAGATCGTAACGGCGAAGTCGTCGATCGAAAGCGTGAAAGCCAGGATAAAACCACTGATCATTCCAGGCCATATCTCCGGCATAATCACTTTGCGCAGTGCCTGAAACGGGGTTGCACCCAGATCAAGCGCGGCTTCATACACATTCTGGTTCATCTTTTTCAGACGGGGCATCACACTCAATACAACATAAGGAGTACAGAATGAAATATGCGCCAGCACGACTGTAGTAAATCCCTGCGAAATACCAAAACTGACAAACAACAGGAACAGAGAAACACCGGTTATGATATCTGCATTCATCATCGGTATGGCATTTCCGAAGTTCATGATTCTACGCGAACGGCTTCTCAGGTTGAATATACCGATAGCAGCAATACTTCCCAGGATTGTCGAGATAGATGCAGCCAGCATGGCAATGGCAAATGTATTCCACAAAGCACCTACCAGCGAACGCTGCACGCCTCCGGTAAACAAGGAAGTATACAATTTTGTTGAAAATCCCGTCCAGTTACCCAGCACCTTCGCTTCGGTAAATGAAAAGATCATAATGATCAGGATCGGAGAATAAAGCAGGATAAGAAGCAGCCACAGATAGGCCTTCGCCATTATTTTCGTCATCATATCACACCTCCTCCTTCATTTGAGGCATTGTCTTCCTCGTTGGTAAACAGGATCGTGACACCGATCAGCAATAACATGATAAGAGACAGGGCGGCGCCATAGTTCCACATCCCGTTATTGATATTTTCCTGTACGGTCGTACCGAACAGTTTGATATTGTTCATTGTCAGCAACTCGGCAATAGCAAACGTCGAAACGGTCGGCATAAAGACCATCACGATACCGCTCATCACACCGGGCATCGACAAAGGAAAAATTGTCTTCATAAATACCTGGAAAGGATTGGCTCCCAAATCCTGTGCGGCTTCTATCAGGCTACGGTCCATCTTCTGCAAGGTGTTATAGATCGGATAGATCATAAAAGGCAGAAAGTTGTATACCATACCGAAGATCAAGGCTCCTTCGCCCAAAGGCAAATCAAGGAAATCGAACAGGGCGACTGTTGCCAACGTACGGATCAGAATGTTCACCCACATCGGCAGGATAAACAACACGACCATCGTACGGGAAGTATTAAAACGGGCCTGACTCAATATATAGGCTGCCGGATATCCTAAGAGCAGGCAGGCCAAAGTAGTTATGATCGCAATCCCAATAGAATAGACAAAGGTATTCAATGCCTCGGGATGCATCATAAATTTACGGAAGTTGGCGAAAGTAAATGCTCCCTCGGCATCCGTAAAGGCATATAAAACGATCAGGAGCAATGGCATCACTACGAATACCGCCAGAAATAATGCGTAAGGAATCGTCCAGTTCCTGCGCCGCATGAAAAATGCTGAGATTTTATTTATCACTTCCTTTCCTTTTAGTTATGAATAATACGTATATTCTCAGGGGCAATCCGTATACCGACCCGGTCACCATCGTCCCAGACATCTGTCGTATCGACGAAAATATCTTCATCCCAGTCAGTAAACACTGTCAGATGATAATGGTTCCCTTTGTACAGGATAAATTTCACTTCACCTGTCAGCTTGCCGTCTTCTTCGTTATCTTCCAGAATAACATGACGGAAATCGACTTCCACTTTTACAGGAGCGTCCGGTTCCATCTCAGGAACTTCGTTACACTCAAAAGTGGTTCCAAGAAATTCCACATGGGTAGAATCAATCATTTTACCTTCAAACGTGTTGCAAACACGTTCTTTCTTCATGACATGAATATCGAATGGTTTTACCAGCAATCCGACTTCCTGTCCGGCTTCAAAACAATGATAATCCTGTACCATGAACTCGTATCCTTCGGGAGTCTGCACCATCATTTCGTAATGGACTCCTTTAAAGATGGAAGAAGTAACCGTTCCGGTCAGCATGGCAGCTTCCGACGGGTCGAATATATAAATATCTTCCGGACGGATTACGACATCGACCGGTGCCTGTTCTCCAAACCCTTCATCGACACATTCAAAATCGTGTCCGGCAAAAGAGACTTGCTTATCTTTTATCATCAATCCGTTCAGGATATTACTTTCACCGATGAAGTCGGCTACAAACGAGTTGATCGGTTCGTTATAGATATCGATCGGGGTTCCTATCTGCTGGATACGGCCTTCGCTCATCACGACAATCGTATCGCTCAATGTCAATGCTTCTTCCTGGTCATGCGTTACATAAACGAAGGTAATGCCGAGTGACTTATGCATTTCCTTCAATTCCATCTGCATATCTTTACGCATCTTCAGATCGAGTGCAGCCAACGGTTCGTCGAGTAATAACACTTCCGGTTCATTCACAATGGCCCGGGCAATAGCGACACGTTGCTGTTGTCCGCCGGAAAGGGAATCGACATCACGGTATTCGTAGTCGGTCATACCAACCATCTTCAAGGCCTGCTTTACCTTCTTTTCGATCACGGCGGAAGGCAATTTCTTTAATTTCAGGCCGAAAGCGATATTATTGAAAACATTCAGGTGCGGGAACAATGCATATTTCTGAAACACCGTATTGACCGGCCTTTTATGTGGCGGCGTTTGTGTAATCTCCTTTCCTGCAATGGAGATCTCCCCTTCCGAAGCGGTCTGAAATCCGGCTATCAGACGTAACAATGTGGTCTTACCACAACCGGAAGGTCCCAAAATAGTAACAAACTCGCCCTTACGGACAAACAAATTTACATCATTCAGCACAGCCTTGTCCCCAAAGAACTTGGATACATGTTCTACACTGATAATGCAGTCGGACTTTTGCATAGATTTATCCCTTTTCCTTACAAGTTAAACATAGAATCGCTCGCTTTTATAAAAGCGGCACAAAGGTATACATTTTAAGGGACTTTCAAAACGTCTGAACCGTTAAGAGATGGATATATAAAAGAACGTTACCGAACTTTATTTATTTCCCTTGGGTAACAACAGGTTCAGTAAAACTCCCAACAATGCGGACAACCCGATACCGGCCATTGTAAAACCGCCAAATTCAATTGCTGCGCCACCTATGCCGAAGGTAAGGATCAGCGAAACAATAATCAGGTTACGTGTATCGCCCAGATTCGTCCGGTTTTGTATCAGGCTGTTTATACCGACAGCCGAAATCGTACCGAACAGCAACAACATTATTCCGCCCAACACGGCCGGCGGAATCGATTTCAGAAAAGCACTGATCTTCCCAAAGACAGAAAAGACAATACCTGTCACCGCAGCAATACGGATAACGGTAGGGTCTGTGATCTTTGTCAGCGAGATAGCGCCAGTCACTTCCGAATAGGTCGTTACAGGAGGTCCTCCGATCAGGCCGGCAGCAACACATGCCAAGCCATCCCCCAACATAGTACGGTGCAAACCCGGATCTTTCACAAAATCTTTACCGGTCACCTCATTGATAGCATACACATCGCCGATATGTTCAATGATCGGGGCTATGGTAACCGGAATCATAAAGATTACAGCTCCCCAGGATAATTCCGGTTTAACGAACTGGGGAAACGCAAACCAGGGAGCGGCAACAATCGGTTCAAAATCAATCACACCAAAGACTGCCCCGGCAATATACCCTACAATGATCCCGCAAAAGATAGGGATCAGCTTGATCATCCCCTTCCCGAGCAAGGATGCCAGAATAGCCGTCAGCAAAGCGATCAGGGCCAGCGGCCAGTTCTCTTTTGCCATATTCACACCGGAACCGGCAAGCGACAAACCAATCAGTATAATAACCGGCCCGATCACGACCGGAGGGAAAAGCGTTTTAATAAAACCGATGCCACGCCATTTAACCAATGCGCTCATCAGTCCGTAGACGGCACCTACGGCAACCAGTCCCGACATCGTACCCGGCAAACCATATAATTCTGTCGCTTTAATGATGGGAGCAACGAAAGCGAAACTACTTCCCAGGAAAATAGGAACTTTTCCTTTTGTAACCAGATGAAAGATCAATGTACCCAGCCCGGCAGTAAAAAGGGCTGTCGAAGGATCAAGACCGACCAATAAAGGCACCAATACTGTTGCACCAAAGGCTACAAAGAGAAATTGAACGCCCACTATTGTTTTTTGAGCGGGGCTCAGTGATTTTTTGCTGTCCATTGCGAAATAAAAGATTATATTTGCACAAATATAAATAGAATAATTCAAACGCTGAATAAGAATATGACACAGAATAGCTTTCATAAAGAAACAGCCTATTTTGCATCCGGCTGTTTTTGGGGAACCCAATATCACCTGGAAAAAGTAAAAGGCGTAGAATATACGCATGTCGGCTACATGGGCGGAACAGTAAATAATCCGTCCTATCCGGAAGTTAAAACAGGGACAACCGGCCATGTGGAAACCGTTGAAGTCATCTTTGATCCTTCACAAACCAGCTTCGAACAATTGCTGCGTCTTTACTTCGAAACACATGATTTCACACAGGTAGGAGGACAAGGTCCGGACATAGGCAGCCAATATCGCTCCGTTATCTTCTATTGCAATGAAGAGCAGAAGGAGATCGCGGAAAGATATATCGGTAAATTATTCGGAATGGGATTTAAAGTAGCTACGGCATTGGAACCTGCCGAGAAATTCTGGATAGGAGAAGACTATCACCAACATTATTACGACAAGAAAGGAGAGACTCCTTATTGTCATATTTATCGGAAGATATTCAATGATTGATTTTGTTTCATCCTAAGGAAACTAAAATTTCTTCCGGGAGAAACAACTGTTTCATCCGGAAGAAACTAAAAATATACTATCAGAAGTTTTTCTTATCGTCAATAATATATTCGGGACGCGCTTTGATTTCATCGAACAGAATCCCTACATATTGTCCTAAAACACCCACCGTCAACAGCTGGACACCGCCGAAGAAAATAACAGATGTCATAATGGAAGTCCAACCGCTTTCGGCATTACTGAACCCGTAGATTTTTCCCAGTGTAAACCAGGCGGCCAAAACAATACCGACCACCACAGCTATAAATCCCAAACTTGTTGCCAACCGAAGCGGCTTTTTAGAGAAATACAACATGGCCGTCGAAGCAAACTTCCACATTTTGCTGAAAGGATATTTCGTTTCACCGGCAATCCGGGCTTCCCGCTCATAATAAAACGGCACCTGCTTATAACCGAGCCAGCTTATCAATCCCCTGATATATTTACCCCGTTCCTGAAAACGGTCGAACTGATCCATAATTTTCCGGTCGATCATACGGAAGTCACCGGTATCCAGCGGAAAGCTGACGTCACTCATATAATTAAGCAAACGGTAAAATGCTTTTGAGGTAATTTTTTTGAAAAAGCTTTCCCCTTCCCTCGATTTTCGTACGCAATAGACTACGTTTGCATGCTCTTTTTCCTGCAATTCCAATATACCGGGAATCAGTTCGGGAGGGTCCTGCATATCGGCATCGAGTATGACGGCCAGATCAGCGTCACAGTTATTGATACCTGCCGTTACGGCCGGCTGATGTCCGAAGTTTCTTGAAAAATGGATTACCTTTACCTGTGGATCAGAGGCAGCTATACCATCCAGCAATTCCCGGGTTTTATCCCGGCTTCCATCGTTTATATAAATAATTTCAGTAGCAATAGGCACCGACTGCAATGCTTCCTTTGTACGACGGTATGATTCGGATATAACCAACTCTTCGTTGTAACACGGCACTATAACTGCAAGCTTCTTCATCTGCTTTTTATGACTTGAATGTATAAAACTTATTCATTACGAAATTAATAACCGTATAAAAAGCCATAGCCAGCAACTGGTTATAATAAGGATCGATCGACAGGTTAGCATTCAGATACATCAGCAAACCTAGTTGCATCAGATAACAGATACCGAACACAACACCGAAACGAACGGCACTGCTCATCCAGCCCGCATCGCTATGGAACGTCCATTGCTTGTTCCAGATAAAACTGTTCAGTACCCCCGCCGCATAACCGACTATATTCGATACAATATCCGAACAACCGAGCAGCTTCATCATTATCCAGATAACGACAGCTGTTATAACGGTGTTCCCCACTCCCACTATACCATACTTAATGGCTTGTTTTACTGTTTCCATTCTTATTTATAATATCAGTGACTTCCTGCTCGGTCAGTTCCTTTACATTTGTTATTGTAAAGATGTCTGAAAGGAAATCGCCGTATTGGTTACATTCATTGATAACCTTGTCAAGGGTTAACTTGATGTCTGCACGTACCGGTATCAAAAACACCAGTTCCACATATTGCTCCCCGATCGTCAGGCGCTCTATCTCGCAGTCGGCCTTCGGCAGGAAATAAGCGAACTCACGTTCTATGACTTTACGCTGATACTCCAGGAAAGGTTTACGATCCCTGGATAACATCAATACGTAAAAGCGCAATTTCTCACCTTTGCCTCCCAGCCCTGTCGAAATATATATTTGTTTCTCATCCGACAACTCCGACTCCAAAGAGATGCGACTTTCCATCAAAGCCATATAAGCCCAGTTGCTCACATCTTCGTCCGGGTGCTGCACATAATCTTCCAGCATCCGGTAGGCTTTCACCTCGCGGGAAGTTGCCAGCATGGATAAAATATATTTCTTATAATCGGTTGTCGACTCCGGATTAGACAGACTTTCGCGGAAGGCTGTATAATCCATATCGTTTAAATCCGGTTTTGCCCTTTCTTTACGAACCTGTTCGGAATACTTGAAATATTCCATCTGAAGTTCAACCGGAACACGCTGTTCTAATATATGGAAATGTCCGTCCATCTTGCTAAAAGAGTCACGGAACTTCTTGAATACATCACCTTCTTCTTTCATAGACCTGTTTTTTTAGTTATATACTATACCCAATAAACAAGAAACTAAGACAAAAGTAAGGCTTTTTCCCGATATTTTTGGCATTAGAGCATAAAAACGGGGATAAATGGCATTTTTATTTACCTTTTATCCCCCAGATCAGTTCAAATTATGCGAATCAAACGCCTGCATAGATCAGGAAACCCAAACCGACAACAAAAAACAGGAACATTCCCAAATTCAGATAACCGGAAGATCTGGGCGCTCCTTTAAATTCATGCCAGATCAGGATTCCCCACAGGGCCGAAACCAATGTTGCACCTTGCCCCAGGCCGTAAGAAATGGCGGCTCCGGCTTTTTCAGAAGCAATCATACTGAATGACTGCCCTATACACCAGATCACTCCGCCTAATATCCCGACAAAATGGGTACGGATATTCCCTTTAAAATAACCGGCAATAGAGACAGGGGCGCCTTCTACCGGTTTTTTCATTGCAATCGTGTTAAAGAGAAAATTGCTGGCAAATACGCCGAGGGCAAAAATGAAAACAGCCGTATAGGGCGTCAACTTGCCTGCTGCGGGAGAGGCAAAGTTTTCCATATCCATGGAAGCAGCAACAAAACGGTAAAAGAAAGCCATGATCACACCGGCTGCAACAGAAATAAATATTCCTTTTCCGGAAACTTTTTTTGAGCCGACCAATGCTTTTTTATAAGCCAGCCCGTTCAGAAGGATCGCAACAGCAATCAATGCCACACCGACAAAAATAAACAATGGCTCTCCTTTAGCGGCACCAAAATAATTGATCAGGACGCCCAAAACCAAAGCCAAACCAACTCCTACCGGAAAAGCGACGGACATACCACATATGGCTATTGCTGCCGAAAGCAATATGTTCGAGGCATTAAAAATGATTCCTCCCAAAAACGCACTGCCGATGCTGACCGGTTCGGCCTGCATCAGATCGGGAATAAAACTGCGGCCTTCGGAACCGATACTGCCCAAGGTAAAAGCAGAGATAACGGAGAACAAAAGAACTCCGATCACATAATCCCAATAAAAGAACTCATACCTCCATGTCCTGGAGGCCAGTTTCTGTGTATTTCCCCATGAGCCCCAACACAACATGGTGACAACACAAAAAACAATTGCCAATGTATAACTTTGTACAATAAACATATCTTTACTATTTAGAACCAGGTTGATGCATCATATAATTTTCCAGCAAGGCAGCCATCTGACCGGCCGGCATCTTTTCTATCAGACGAAGGTCCTTTCCGTTCTCGTCCGGAATCCAAGTGTTAGTACCTTCCTCATCGATCACTTTGAATATTCCACGTTCCACATTATAATAAGGGTCATATCCTTTAATGGCGACCCAGACAGCCGTAAGATCCCAACTCATCCGTCCGTCCGGATCTCCTTCCGCAAAGCACAAGGCATAAGCATCCTTTACGGGACTATCCGTTATATCGGAAGCGACCAGCTTCTTGCCTGTCAAAACGACATTTCCGATCTCAAAACCACTAAAGACAATTTCAGTAGGCCATTGTTCTGCCACAGTCTTCGAAGCCGGCGTGTCACAAAAGACATTGAACTCCCGTCCTTTTGGGAAAAAGCCAGCCATAGCGACAACCTGTTTCACCTTTTTAGCGACCAGTTCTTTTCCTGACAAAGGGCTATATTCGTCACCTTCTGAATGCAACAGGTCTTTCAGATTGGTAAAAAAGCCGATTGTACAGATCACCACACTTTTATCCGGCTGTGCACTCAGCACTTTGCGATATACCTGAACGGCATCAGGAGCATCCGACGTCTTCTTTGTTTTATGAGGATATTTATCAGGCAAAGCCTCCGTCCATTTGATCTTATGACCGGAAGTCATCGTTACACCGCCTTCGCTTTTGGGCGCCCCGACAGGAATGGAAGGACGATTAAAATAGGTATTCAATACTTCGATACAGGGGACGACTGATTCATCATGGTTGGATGACAAAGTTGCAAGAATATCGACATATCCGCTATCAGCCAGGGCATGCATGACAGCCATTGCACCGACATCATCATAATCAGGCCCCAAATCAGTATCCAGGATCAGACTGACAGGCTGCATGGCGGTTTCCTGTACAGTTTTCTTCGGTGTACTGTTACAGGAGACCAGCAGGGATAATACACAGATTAACAAAAATAGATGTTTCATGATATGATATTATTGATGGTTTATTTTCAATGGTGCATCCGAATAAACAATCGCTTCACCGAAATTGACTGAAGCATCCGGATGGGGATTCAGCCATTTAAAAGTGACGGTGTGCTGTTTTTCAGGCAACTGATATTTCCAGAACAATTCATGGCGGCGGGTAATATATGAAGCGGGTAAATTGGCTGTTTCCACTAATTCCCCATCTATGTACATTTCCACATGGGCAACATACTCGTTATCCCTGGCCTGCACATTCCCTTTAAAGACAATGCCTGTCCCTTCAAATGTAACGTCACCCACTTTTGCCACTTGTTTATTAACACCTATACGGTCTACCGGATATAATCCTTCGAAAGCCTTCTCCAATCTTACCGGAACAGGTTGCTGGCAGGAAATAAAGACATTATCTCCTTCTATCTTCCCTCCGTTCCGTTCTACGACCTGCAAAGCCTGGTTAAAACTCATCCGGTAGGTCTTATTCAGAGAGATCGTAGTATAGGCAAAGTCCATATCCTCCACTTCTCTCAGGTTTTTCAACCAATATTCAGGAATCTTGCTGTACCCTAAAACTGTCCCTAAAATTCCAGCGGCCGAAGCCGGATTACAATCGGAATCCTGCCCGCAACGGGTGGCAATATCCATCGTTTTATAAAAATCGCCTTCCCCATACAACAAACCGATCAGGATATAAGCACTATTAATTACGGCATCGATATTGAACGGGACAAAAACGCCATCCGGGCAACCGATATCTTCGCTCCATTTCTTTTCGCATTCAAACCAGGTACGTTTCCAATCATCCGGAAACTCTTTATGCCAGCGGATCACATCGTTCATACATTGATAATAACGGCTTTCTTCCGGAATCGTTTTAAGGGCTTCGGAAACTATAAACGCTATATCATCTGAAACAAATGCGAGTGAATACATGGCTCCCACATAAACGCCACCATACCAACCGTCGCCATAATTCATGATATGCCCGATCTTATCCGAGATCTCCGAAGCTGTATTCGGCATCCCCGGCGACATCAAACCGGCATAATCGGCTTCGATCTGATAATCCAGGTCATCCGCATGCGGATTGTTCAGCCAATGGCCGGAAGCGGGAGGCATGACACCTTGCAGGATATTATAGCGTGCAGCCTGATTGGCATGCCATAGCGTATATCCGGCATTCGCAAATGCCATCGCAAAAGAATCGACAGGTGCATCCAAGCCCAGACGGTCGAAGACATCAACAAAAGTAAGGTCCATATAAACATCGTCATATAATCCCGGAACATTCTCATACCACCATTTTATATACCCGTCCGGCCAGACAATAGGAACATAATCCTGAATCATCGTCCCGTTATAACGAAACTCCGTCGGCCCTCCGTATGTACAACCAATCGTTTGTCCGGCCCAGCCTCCTTTGATCTTATCCATCAATTTGTCTTTGCTGATCGATATTTCCGATGGTAAAACAGCTTGTTTTCCTGTTGTCGACGCTCGTTCGGAACAAGCCGTAGAAGCCAACAGGAGAAAACAACCTGATAAAACAGGAATAATTAGATTTTTCATAATATACAGATTATAGTTGTTATTCAAATATATCGACTTCACTCCTGTAAGGGACGGACGATTGTGCCCCGACCCGTGTGACGGAAATAGCGGAAGCCTTACAGGCAAACCGGACAGCCTCGATCTGGTTCCGCCCTTCCGATAAAGCAACAGCCAAGGCGCCATTAAAGACATCACCTGCTGCCGTCGTATCCACAGCCTCTACTTTGAAAGCAGGGATAAACTCCACTCCTTCGTCGCAATAGACCAGCGCCCCTTTTGAACCCAGCGTAATGATGACATTCTGCACGCCCATTTCAGAAAGAACACGTGCTGCCTTAACCGCTGACTCCTGCCCGGTTATTTTAACTCCGGAAATCATTTCCGCCTCTGTTTCGTTAGGCGTAATCATATAAAGATGTTTTAATAACGACGGAGATAACGGTTGTGCCGGAGCCGGATTCAATATCACCTTTTTATTCTTATAATATGCGATCTCTGCAACATATTCTACAGTCTCCATCGGTATCTCTAACTGCATCAAAACAATATCTGCCAGATCGACAGCCTCTTCCGCTTTTGCCAGATCCGAAGGTAATAAATTGGCATTTGCACCGGAAGCCACCACTATACAATTTTCGGCCTGCTCATCTACTGTTATCAGAGCTACGCCGGAAGGATACTCCGAGTCTGAAAAGATATAGGAAGTATTAATCCCCTCCTCTTCGAAAAGTTGCTGAGACTGATGTCCGAAAATATCACTGCCTGTCTTACATATAAAAGTTACAGATGCTCCCAAACGGGCAATAGCGACCGCCTGATTTGCACCTTTTCCTCCGGGATTCATAAAGAAAGTTCCTCCCAGAATGGTTTCCCCCGGACGGGGAAGATGTCCGGCCTTGATTACCATGTCAGTGTTGCTACTACCCACCACCAGGATATTATGCCGCCTTAATTGTTCTGTATCCATATCTATACGAATTTAAAGTCTGCAATGAAGCGATACAAATATAGCTCTATATTCTCTACTATTCCATAAATAATTTATCCATATAGATAATCCCAAATAAAAAACTTTTTCTAAATTCGTGCACTGATGTTACCTCAAAAACACTTTATAAATAAATCCGGTACTGACATGAAATACACGAATCCTGATCATCTCATACAGCTTATACAGTCTCTGACAAAGGCAGAAAAAAGATACTTCCGTTTATATGCCAATTTGCAAAGTGGTGAAAAGAACTATCTTTTCCTGTTCGACCTGATCAATAAAGGGATTCCTTCCGACGAAGTTTACAGGCTCTATTGCCAGGAGGAAAACAAGAACAATTTCGATATGGCAGCCAAGCATCTTTACCGGGTGATTATGGATTGCCTGGTACATTTACGGAAGAAAGAAGATGTACAGGCAACTATTTTCAACTATATAACAAAAGCAGACATTCTGTTCGAAAGAGAACTGTTTGAAGAAGCCTTCAATCAACTGAATAAAGCCCAAAAACTTGCAGCGACCTATGAAAACGATCCGCTCCTCCTTCTGATACGCCGGACTGAACTTAAATATCTCAGTTCACTCGGCTTCAATGAAATATCTGAACGGGAACTGGTCAATAAACAGATGAAGATCAATGACATCATGAAATATTCAAGAAATATCAATCTTCACCTGCAACTATATGATATTTTAAAACATCGGATTGCCAATAAAGGATATATACGCTCCGAGAAACAAAAAGACAACCTGAATGACCTGGTTTTAAGCGAACTGAATCTGATAGCCAATAATTCCTACAAAGGATTTGAAGCCAGAAAACTACATCTCCTGTTTCAGGCCACTTATTATCTGAATACAGGTAACTATAAATCAGCCATCCGTTTTTATCAGGAACTTATTACTCTTTTCGAATCGAATCAGCACCTGATCCTGAATCCTCCGATTTACTATTTGAGTGCCCTAAAAGGCATTCTCGATAGTCTTCATCTGGCAGGACTGTACCAGGAAATGCCTTTTTTCATAGACCGCCTGAGAAAAATGCAGCAGGGCGACTACGCAACAGAATTTTTTTTGGAAATAAATGCTTCCATCTATCAATATGAGCAAGTTAGTTATATAAATACAGGCAAGTTCGAAATTGCCTTGGAACTATCCGGCAACTATGAAGATCATTTGTTTAAAAAGATCGGCCTGCTCAGGTTGGAAACACAACTAAAACTGTATTTGAATACTGCCATTCTTTATCTGTGCCTGGAAGAACCGGAGAGAGCACGCAAAAGCATGAAGAAAATATTCAGCTCCGGCAAACTATTTCATACATTGCCTTCGTATAAAACGGCCCGATTGATAAATCTGCTGATACTGGCTGAACTGGGGGATTACAGCTTTTTCGAAAATGAAATCAACTCCATCAAGCGTAATATTCATTATGAAAAACATATATACCGTACAGAAAAGCTACTGTTCCGTTTTGTCATGTCCTATCCATTGCCGTCTTATCAGAAAGCGCAAAACAAACTGTGGATGCAATTTCAAAAGGAAATAGTAAAAATCAGGGAAGACAAATATGAAAAGCAACTGCTTAAAACATTCGATATACTTTCATGGATAGAAAGTAAACTGACAAACAGACCTTTCGCCGAAATATTAAAAGAAAACTATATCGGATAACCAAAAAGCCTCACCGGGTAAGCAGAAGTGTATTTAACACATCGAACAACTCTTTTCCCAATTATGTTCTATCTTTGCAGAACGACATGGAGAAATATTGGCAAATACTCAAACAATATAAAGGAGGACTGGCAGTCAGTCCGCTGCTTGTACTGATAACTGTACTGTGTGAAACTGTTCAGCCGATGTTTATGGCTGAGATTATCGACAACGGGGTTATGCCTCGTGACCTTTCGGTTATTACACGGGTCGGTACCTTTATGATTTTGATTTCGTTGGCGGGATTATTCGTTAATATCATTAATGTGTATGTGTCTTCCCGCATCGGTATCGGCTTCGGAACCGACTTGCGGACCAGGCTTTTCGACAAGATACAACAACTGTCCTTTTTCGATATAGATAAATTCAGTTCGGCTTCGCTGGTGACACGGTTGACAAGCGATATTTCCCGTATACAGCAAATTGTGCTGATGTCTATGCGGCTTCTGCTCCGTTCTCCCCTTATGTTGGCGATGGCTGTCTTTTTCGTTGTCAGGATTAACCGGGAGCTGGCTGTTGTACTGATAGCCGCCATCCCCATTCTGGGCGGAAGCGTTTACCTGATACTTAGCAAAGGGTTTCCTTATTTCCTGAAAGTACAGCAGAAAGTGGACCAACTGAACGGAGTGGTCAGGGAGAATCTCATTAATATCCGTGTAGTCAAATCGTTCGTCCGGGAAGATTTCGAGACAAAGAAATTTACCAGGAGCAGCGAAGAGTTACGCGATATGGTTATCCGGGCATCCAATATTGTCGTTTCCATATTTCCGGTCATGCAGCTGGTTATGAACTTATCCATCCTGGCTATCCTGTGGCTGGGCGGACAAAAAGTGATGTACGGCGAGTTGAAGGTCGGCGAACTGATTTCGTTCGTCAATTATCTGGCGCAGGTTTTGATGTCACTGATGATGCTTTCCATGATTATTATGTCGTATGCCCGGGCCTCCGCCTCTTCCAAACGTATCCTGGAAGTACTGGATACGAAACCTTCTTTGACCAACACACAAGAAGGTTTACGGGATAAATACCGGATAGAGAAAGGAGAAGTGACTTTCGACAATGTCGGTTTCCGCTATACCGGCGGGGAAAACGATGTCTTGCAACATATCAGTTTCCGGGCCAACCCGGGCGAAACAATTGCGCTGGTCGGTGCCACCGGTTCTGCCAAAAGCTCCCTGGTGCAACTGATACCGCGTTTATACGACGCCACTTCGGGAGAAATACGGATCGACGGCATCCCGGTAAAAAACTATAACCTGGATGAACTGCATGCCCGCATCGGCATGGTTCTGCAAAAGAACGAACTGTTTACCGGTACCATTATCGACAACCTGAGATGGGGAAAGCCGGACGCTTCGATGGAGGAAATCGAAGAAGCCGCCCGTGCCGCCGAAGCACACGATTTCATCTGCTCCTTCACCGAGGGTTACAATACGTTGCTGGGACGCGGAGGTATCAATGTCTCCGGCGGCCAGAAACAACGTATCTGCATTGCCCGTGCCTTGCTCCGTAAACCGAAAATCCTTATCCTGGACGATAGCACCAGTGCCGTCGATACCGAAACGGAACTGAAAATACGGAACAACCTGAATGCCATGCTGCACGATACAACCGTATTTATCATCACCCAGCGAATCAACACCATGCAGTCTGCCGACCGTGTCATCGTGTTGGAAGACGGCGAGATCAACGCTATCGGAACACCGGACGAACTAATCAAGCGTTCGACCGTCTATCAGGAAATCTATCATTCACAACAAGTATTGTTTTAAGTTATGGCACACGGAGATCACTTGAAAGATAATGCAAAACCCAAAGAAGGACGAAAAACCTTCTGTCGGCTGATATCGTACCTGTCATGCGACCGGCGCTTGTTGTTCGTGATTGGCTTCCTGATTATTGTCAGCATCATAGCCAACCTGCTGGGCTCTTATATGTTACGGCCCATCATCAACGACTATATCATTCCGGGAGATTTCCACGGATTGATACGGATATTGATTATGCTGGCTGTCGTGTATCTGACAGGGGTCGCAGCCGTGTATATCCAATATATATTATTGAACAAGATCGGCCAGCGAACAGTCACCCGGATGCGTTCCGACCTTTTTGAGAAGATGGAACACCTGCCGGTCAAGTATTTCGATACCCATCAGCATGGCGACCTGATGAGCCGTTATACGAATGATATCGACAAGATCAGCGACGCCTTGACCGACAGCCTCTCCGATATGCTCTCCAGCGCTCTGACGCTGATTGGTATCTTCTGCCTGATGCTTTATATCAGTCCGGTCCTGACGCTTGTAACCCTGATTACTGTCCCGCTGATGTTCCTCAGCGCAAAAGAAATTGTAAAGCGAAGCCGCAAATATTTCAAAGCACAGCAGGAATCTATCGGTACACTGAACGGTTATATCGAAGAAATGATAAGCGGACAAAAGGTCGTCAAAGTATTCGGCCATGAAAAGAAAGTAAATGCCGACTTTGAAGTGCAGAACAGCGATCTGAAAGAGAAGTCGCAAAAGGCCCAGTTCTACTCCGGACTGATGATGCCCGTCATGCAGAACCTGAATACGCTGAATTATGTATTTATCACCATCGTCGGCGCCCTGCTCGCCATCTTCCGCGGATTCGATGTCGGCGGACTGGCCGCCTTCCTGCAATACTCCCGCCAGTTCGGGCGCCCGATCAACGAACTCGCCAGCCTCTACAACAGTATCCAGGCTGCTATAGCCGGTGCCGAACGTATCTTTGAAGTCATAGACGAAACACCCGAAGCGCCGGATACTTCCGACGCAATCGCATTACAGCATGTACAAGGCGACGTAGCCATGAAAGACGTTTATTTCGGATACAAACCGGAGAAAACGATTCTGAAAGGAATCTCCCTGCATGCAAGGGCCGGCTGCAAAATAGCCCTGGTCGGTGCCACCGGAGCCGGAAAAACAACTATCCTGAACATGTTCCCCCGCTTCTTCGATATCCAGTCGGGAGAAATCACGATAGACGGTCATCCCATCCGCCGGATCAAACGAAACAACCTGCGTCAATCCATGGCAATCGTCCTCCAGGATACGCATCTCTTCACCGGAACCGTACGCGAAAATATCCGTTTCGGCCGTCTCGATGCGACCGACGAGAAAGTCATTGCCGCCGCCAAACTAACAGCTGCCCATTCCTTTATCAAGCGCCTCCCCCAAGGCTATGACACGCTCCTTGAAAACGACGGTGCCAACCTGAGCCAGGGACAGCGCCAGTTACTCAACATCGCCCGTGCCGCCATTGCCGACCCTCCCATCCTGCTACTGGATGAAGCGACCAGCAATATCGACACCCGCAGCGAAATCCTTATCCAGAAAGGTCTCGACCAACTGATGCAAGGACGTACGAGCCTCATCATCGCCCACCGTCTCTCAACAGTGAGAAACGCCGACCTTATCCTCGTCCTCGAACATGGAAAGATTATCGAACAAGGCAGCCATCAGGAATTACTGGCACTGAAAGGGAAATATTACTCCCTCAACCAGGAACAGTTCGAATGAGTACGACCCTCTCAGCAGGAAATGATACAACAAGGGCAACCTGACTGGGATTGCAAAACGTATTCTTCGCTTCCAGAAAGGTGGATAATACACTCTTTTGACAGACAAAAAGCCAATTTATGCTTTATAACATCTTTTCGCGCATCCTACTTACAAAGAAGTAGGCTAATTTTACACGCAATTTTGATAACATTACATACATGAAGAACAAGAATACACTGTCTGGCTTGGCTGTTGCAAATTTCAGCAAGCAAATAGACGGGAAGGAGACGATGCTATGTATCCTGACCAATAAAAAAGGTGCAGAACTTACCATTACCAACTACGGTGCAAAAATTGTATCGCTTATGGTACCGGATCGGTCCGGCAAGTTAACCGATGTAGTTACCGGACATAATTCCCTCGATGATTATCTGGTCTCTGAAGAACCTTACTTCGGAGCAATCTGCGGCCGCTACGGTAACCGCATTGCCAAAGGAACATTTACACTGGATGGTATTGTATACGATAAGCTGGCTATCAACAACGGCCCCAACAGCCTCCACGGAGGACTAAAAGGTTTCAATTCCGTTGTGTGGGACGCTAATCAAACCGACGACCAGACCGTAGAACTGAAATATACCTCAGCCGACGGCGAAGAAGGTTTCCCCGGCACACTACAGACTACTGTCACTTATCACCTGACCGACGACAATGAAGTCGTGATCATGTATCAGGCCGTAACAGACAAGCCTACCGTATTAAATCTGACCAACCACTCCTACTTCAACCTGTCAGGAGCCGGTGACCCGTCAGTTGCAGACCATACGTTAACCATCAATGCAGACTATTATCTGCCTACGGATGAAACTGCCATTCCTTACGGTGCCCCCGAAAAAGTAGAAGGTACGCCGATGGACTTCCGCACTCCTCATCTGGTAGGTACCCGCATCGACGAACCGACCGACCAGCTGACCTGGGCAAGAGGCTATGACCATACCTATATATTAAATAAGGAAGAAGGCGAACTGGGTTTCTGTGCCCGCCTGCAATCCCCCAAGACCGGTATCATCATGGAAACGTATACTACTCAACCGGGCGTACAATTATATACAGGTAACTGGATGACCGGCAATTTCGAAGGAAAGAACGGACAACGCTATCCGGCAAGAGCAGCCTTATGCCTGGAAACACAACATTTCCCCGATAGTCCGAACAAACCGGAATATCCGTCGACCGTACTTCGTCCGGGAGAAGTTTTCGAAAGCAAGACTATCTATAAATTCTCAGCCGAATAACAAATAACAAAATTAATATATCAATAACAATAAAAAGATCAATCAATGACTCAAGAAAAAAAACAATGGGGTGCCATCATTATTATGATTGCACTTTTTGCAATGATTGCATTCGTGACTAACCTTTGTTCACCAATGGCTATTATCGTAAAGAACGACTTCGGAGCAAGTAATGTTCTTGCTCAAATTGGAAACTATGGCAACTTCATTGCCTATCTGGTAATGGGTATCCCTGCCGGTATGCTTATCGCCAAATACGGCTACAAGAAAACAGCTCTTATCGGTCTGGTTGTAGGTATCATAGGTATTTTAGTTCAATGGATGAGTGGCCATGTGGGCAAAGAGAGTGCTTTCCTGGTTTATCTGATCGGAGCATTTATCAGCGGTTTCACTATGTGTATTCTTAACTGTGTGGTTAATCCGATGCTTAATCTGCTCGGTGGCGGTGGTAACAAGGGTAACCAGCTTATCCAGCTCGGAGGCGTGTTCAATAGTACGGCGGCCGTTGCCTGCTACATCCTGATGGGAGCTCTTATCGGTGATGCAGCCAAAGCACACATTGCCGACGCAACACCGGCATTAATGATCGCCCTTGCTATTTTCGTTATCGCATTCGTAGTTATCATGTTTACTAAAATCGAAGAACCGGAACAGGCTCCTGTCGACACAAGCTTGATCAAAGGCGCTTTAAGCCATCGCCATTTTGCATTGGGAGCACTTGCTATCTTCCTTTACATGAGCGTTGAAGTTGGAACTCCGACCTATATTCTTCAATACCTTACAGCCAAAGGCATACCTGCCAGCACCGTTGGTCTTATCGTAGCTGTTTATTGGCTGATGATGCTTATCGGACGTTTTGTAGGAGCAAGTATCGGTGGTAAGGTTTCCAGCCGCACGATGATCACTATCGTATCGATCGCAACTCTTCTATTGGTTAGCTTCGGTATGTTCTCACCCGAAACAAATACAGTTGAAGTTCCTGGTGTAGACTGGGCTTCATTAAGTGTGATCTGGCAGGAAGTTCCCGTTGGTATTCTGGCATTCCTTCTCGTAGGTCTCTGCACCAGCGTAATGTGGGGTGGTATATTCAACATGGCTGTCGAAGGATTAGGAAAATATACAGCTATTGCCAGCGGTATCTTTATGACGATGGTATTCGGTTGCGCTGTAATGGTTGCTATCCAGGGTTGGGTTGCCGATATGACTGATTATATGACCAGCTACTGGGTTGTACTCTTTAGTGCTGCTTACATTTTATTCTATGCTGCTATCGGTTCTAAACCATCGAAGAAATCAGAATAAAATAAACAATATGTCTATTCATGAAATTATCCGGTTTTATTCGTAACCGGATAATTTCTTTATTTATAACCTTTAAAAGAAATAATATCATGCAGAAAAAAATCAGAGATAAATTTCAAGAGTTATTCAACACTGAAGGTGCTGTATTTGCTTCTCCGGGCCGTATCAACCTGATCGGCGAACACACAGACTACAATGGCGGTTTCGTATTCCCCGGTGCTATCGACAAAGGGATGATCGCAGAGATCAAACCGAACGGAACCGGTAAAGTTCGTGCATTCTCTATCGACCTGAACGATTATGCAGAATTCGGCCTGAACGAAGAAGATGCTCCAAAAGCAAGCTGGGCAAGATACATTTTCGGTGTATGCCGTGAGATCATCAAACGTGGCGGCCAGATCCAGGGATTTGATACCGTATTTGCAGGTGATGTTCCTCTGGGTGCCGGTATGTCTTCATCCGCAGCTTTGGAAAGTACCTATGCTTTCGCTTTGAATGAACTCTTCTCTTTGGGTATCGACAAATTCGAATTAGCAAAGATCGGTCAGTCTACCGAACACAACTATTGTGGTGTTAACTGTGGTATCATGGACCAGTTCGCTTCTGTATTCGGTAAAGAAGGAAGCCTGATCCGTTTGGATTGCCGCTCTTTGGAATATAAATACTTCCCGTTCAACCCGGTTGGCTATAAACTGGTATTGCTGGACTCTGTAGTTAAACACGAACTGGCTTCTTCGGCTTACAACAAACGCCGCCAGTCTTGCGAAAACGCAGCAGCTGCTATCCGCCGCAATCATCCGGAAGTAGAATTCCTGCGTGACGCAACAATGGGCATGCTGAATGAAGTAAAAGGCGATATCAGCGCAGAAGACTATATGCGTGCCGAATATGTGATCGAAGAAGTACAGCGCGTACTCGACGTTTGCGAAGCCCTGGAAAAAGGCGATTACGAAACAGTCGGACAGAAAATGTACGAAACTCATCACGGCATGAGCAAACTGTATGAAGTAAGCTGCGAAGAACTGGACTTCCTGAACGATGTAGCCAAGAAATGTGGCGTAACCGGTTCACGTGTCATGGGTGGCGGTTTCGGCGGTTGCACGATCAACCTCGTAAAAGACGAACTGCACGATGCCTTCATTAAGGAAGCATTCGAATCTTATACAAAGAAATTCGGACACGAACCAAAAGTATATGAAGTAGTAATCAGCGACGGCGCACGCAAACTCGCTTAATAAATTAATTCAATATCCATAAAATCATGACAGCCGCATTTTATCAGAACGAAGTCAAATTTTTCGTTGCAGTAGATTGTATCATCCTCGGGTTCAACAGTGGTGAACTCAATGTTTTACTTTACAAGCGGAATTTTGAACCTCTGAAAGGACAATGGTCTCTGATGGGCGGCTTTATCAAATCCGGCGAAAGCGTAAACGAAGCGGCATCCCGCGTGCTTACCGAATGCTCCGGTATCGATAATCTTTTTATGGAACAGGTAGGTGCCTACGGAGATGTTACCCGCGACCTCGGGGAACGGGTTATCTCCGTAGCATACTATTCCTTAGTTAATATGAATGACTTCAATCGGGAACTGCTGAAAGAACATAATGCCGAATGGGTAAAAATCAGTAAAATACCCGAATTGATCTTCGACCATAACCAAATGGTTGCCGACACATTGGCGCGTCTGAAAAGAAAAGCAGCCACCTGTCCTATCGGTTTCAACCTTCTTCCGGAGAAATTCACTCTCCCCCAGCTTCAAAGTCTATATGAAGCAATTTATCAAACTCCATTGGATAAACGTAATTTTCGCAAGAAACTAAACTCCATGGATATCCTGGAAAAACTGGACGAGAAAGATAAAAAGGGCTCTAAAAGAGGCGCTTTCTATTATATGTTCAATAAAGAGAAATATGACCGTCTGCTGAATCAGGGATTCTATTTCTCCTTGTAACTTCCTTGCATATCCGGCTCTCTGCGAGAAATATCGCACGTTAGGAAACTTTACAGAAAATGAATTGTTTGTATGATATGGCGGTCTATAAGAAGAGATTCCCTATCTTTGTGCAAAAATTAAACTAATTCATCAAAATGAACGATATTAAAGTAATGAACAGAGCAGCGGACAATATCCGCGTCCTGGCTGCCTCAATGGTAGAAAAGGCTAAGTCCGGTCATCCGGGTGGTGCAATGGGTGGTGCAGATTTTATCAATGTACTATTCTCAGAGTATTTGGTCTATGATCCTAAGAACCCGGAATGGGAAGGCAGGGATCGCTACTTCCAGGACCCGGGACATATGTCGCCGATGCTTTATTCAGCCCTCGCCCTGACAGGCAAATTCACCATGGAAGAACTGTCTATGTTCCGCCAGTGGGGAAGCCCGACTCCCGGCCATCCGGAAGTTGACATCAAGCGAGGAATCGAAAATACCTCAGGTCCGCTGGGACAAGGCCATACCTACGCCGTAGGTGCTGCTATCGCCGCCAAGTTCCTGAAAGCCCGCCTGGGTGATGTAATGAACCAGACTATTTACGCATATATTTCCGATGGCGGTATCCAGGAAGAAATCTCACAAGGCGCCGGCCGTGTTGCCGGAACACTGGGACTGGACAACCTGATCATGTTCTACGACTCCAACAACATCCAGCTTTCTACAACCGTAGAAGAAGTAACGACTGAAAATGTCGCTATGAAATATGAAGCATGGGGTTGGAAAGTGATCAGCATCAACGGAAACGATGTAAATGAAATACGCAAGGCTCTGGACGAAGCGAAAGCCGAAACCCAGCGTCCTACCCTGATCATCGGCGATACTATCATGGGTAAAGGTGCCATGGGTGCCGACAAGAGTAACTACGAAAACAAAGTATCTACTCACGGCCAACCCCTGTCTGCCGCCGGTGCATCCATCGAAGAAACAATCAAGAACCTGGGAGGTGATCCTCAGAACCCCTTCTCCGTATTCCCGGAAGTTGCCGAACTCTATGCAAAGCGTGCCAAAGAACTGGAAGCTATCGTAGCCGAACGTTATGCAGCTAAAGAAGCATGGGCGAAAGCTAACCCGGAATTGGCAGAAAAGATGAAATTCTGGTTCTCCGGCAAAGCCCCGAAACTGGATTGGGAAGCTATCGAACAGAAAGCAAACCAGGCAACCCGTGCCGCATCCGCTACCGTATTAGGCGTACTGGCTACAAAGGTTGAAAATATGATCTGCTCATCCGCCGACCTGTCCAACTCGGACAAGACAGACGGTTTCCTGAAGAAAACGCATTCATTCGTGAAAGGCGACTTCAGCGGTGCCTTCTTCCAGGCCGGTGTTTCCGAACTGACAATGGCCTGTGTATGTATCGGTATGTCACTGCACGGCGGCGTGATCGTGGCTTGCGGTACCTTCTTCGTATTCTCCGATTATATGAAGCCTGCAATCCGTATGGCTGCATTGATGGAACAACCGGTGAAGTTCATCTGGTCGCACGATGCCTTCCGCGTTGGTGAAGACGGACCGACTCACGAACCGGTTGAACAGGAAGCACAGATCCGCTTGATGGAAAAACTGAAGAACCATAAGGGCCACAACTCTATGCTGGTTCTCCGTCCGGCCGATGTCATTGAAACAACCGTTGCATGGAAGATGGCAATGGAAAATACAGCCACTCCTACCGCTTTGATTCTTTCCCGTCAGAACATCACTGACCTGCCCTCCAAAGGTAATCGTTACAACGAAGCCTTGCAGGCCGAAAAGGGTGCCTATATTGTAGAAAGCGATGAAAACCCGGACGTTATCATGGTCGCTTCCGGCTCGGAAGTTGCTACATTGGAAGAAGGAGCAGCCTTGCTTCGTGCCGACGGTGTAAAGGTTCGTGTCGTATCTGTTCCTTCCGAAGGGTTATTCCGTAGCCAAAGCAAAGAATACCAGGAATCTGTTATTCCGGCAGGAAGCAAAATATTCGGTCTGACCGCCGGTCTGCCCGTCAATCTGGAAGGATTAGTCGGAGCAAACGGTAAGGTTTGGGGGCTCGAATCGTTCGGCTTCTCCGCTCCTTACAAGGTACTGGACGAAAAGCTGGGCTTCACCGGACAGAATGTATACAATCAAGTTAAAGAATTATTAGCATAAGAAACTACTGGTAAAAGAGGGCTGTTTGTTCCTATTACTTTCAAGGGTCTGTTGAAGCAGGCTTCAAGCATGTCTTGAAGGAGGTTTCAAGGGACTCTTGAAGGAGGTTTCAAGCGGTCCTTGAAAGGAGCTTCAAGCATGCCTTGAAAACAATCTTTTTTACTACCTCTAACAGATAAAGATGAAAACACTAGGTTTATGTTGTGACCACGCAGGTTACGAACTAAAAGAGTATGTGAAACAAATACTGGACTCCAAAGGATTATCCTATAAGGATTTCGGAACCTGTTCAACAGAAAGTTGCGATTATCCCGATTTCGCCCATCCGTTGGCTTACGCTGTAGAAGCCGGGGAAGTATATCCCGGAATAGCGATCTGCGGCTCAGGAAATGGTATCGCAATGACTTTAAACAAACACCAGGGAATACGGGCCGCTTTATGCTGGCAGGAAGAAATTGCACGACTGGCTCGTGAACACAATGATGCCAACATACTTGTCATGCCCGGTCGGTTTATCAGTCAGGAGGAAGCTACTCGCACCGTCGAAGCCTTTTTAAACACTCCGTTCGAAGGCGGTCGACATATACGAAGAATAAACAAAATCCCGTTGTAAAAACAACGGGATTTTTTATTTAAAACAGTCTTATAAATATAAGAGGGTAAACATCAAACCATCAGATCGTTTCTGAACTTATCCTTCTTCTGTTTCGTCAGGAAGTGGCGGGCAGACATAGGGAAGAGTTCGAGAAGAAGCATCTCCTTTTCATTTTCGGCTACCAGAATACCGACTTCATCAATGACAGGGTTCTCCTGCATCTCATAATCTGAGGCATCATAAAGTTGCTCTTCCCGCTTGCCGGTTATTTGCTGGCGGAAGTCAGGGTCGACAGGCAACGGGGTTTTCCCATAATCTCCGCGGATCAGGGAGATAAAGGGGTAAACGGGTTTGCTATATAACGGGCGACCGTTCAGTTCGTCGAGGGCACAGGAGACTGCCTGCGAGGCTATCACCTGACTTACCGGTGTCACCAAGGGTGGCAAGCCGGCATCCATCCGTACCCGGGGGATTAATGACATCGCTTTCTCCAATAGCTCGGGATGGTCCTGCTGCTTCAGTAAGGCGACTATCTGATTGTACATGTTGGCCGGAATCTGCGATTTCTGGACCATTTCGTTGGGTTCGGGGAAGTTGAAGTATTCTTCGATGGCACGGCAGAAGATGATCAGGTCGTCTTCCTTGTCTTTGCGGGCGGCTTCGATGGCATCGTTGAAGAAGCGGTCAATCTCGGTAGGTAACTTATCGGTCAGGGGATTGAAAGGATTGGGCAACTCGCGGGAGGTATCGTAGGCTTTCAGTTCTTTTCGTATTTTCAGGAGTTCGGCGTTGATGCGGGCGACGGCTTCCATATCGATTTCCAGTTCGATACCCATCTTTTTGCAGAAGACGTAGACCAGCTCGATGGCGGGAGCACAACAGCCTCCGGCAAAATACCAGATATTCGTATCGACAATGTCGACACCGTTGACAATGGCGGCAAGCATAGAAGCCAGACCGTATCCGGCAGTACAGCGGGTGTGGAAGTCGACGGGAGATTTCAGGTTCTTCTTGAAAAGGCGTATCAGTTCGGCAGTCCTTGCAGGAGTGATGAGTCCGTTGGCATCTTCGAGGGTGATGATATCGGCCCGGAAGTTCTCCAACTGCTGGGCTTTGTCCAGGAAATAGTCGTTCTTGAAGACCGGCTTATGAAGGGGACGTCCGTGGAAAGCGGCTTCGATCCGTTCGAGGGCAGAATGGTGAGGGTCGATGGCGTAGCAGACGGCACAATCGGCCATTCCACCGTAACGGTCGGTGTACTTGATGGCCGGCTTCATATTGTCTATATCGTTCATGGCATCGAAGATACGCATGATATCAATTCCTGACTCGACGGTGTTGCGGCATACGCCTTTGACAACATTATCCGGGTAAGGATTGTAGCCGAACAGGTCGCGTCCGCGGCATAAGGCTGCCAGTTTGGTGGTCGTACCTACTGCGGCTTTGATCTTTTCCACTCTTTCCCAGGGATCTTCGTTCAGGTAGCGCATAGCGGCGTCGGGCACTGCCCCACCCCATACTTCCATCGCATAGAAACCAACTTCTTTATAGAAAGGTAGTACACGGTCGATTTGTTTCTGCGACATGCGCGTTGCACAAGCTGACTGCTGACCGTCACGGAGGGTGAGGTCGCGGATTAATAGTTTACGTACCATAATTGTGTTTTTGTTTAGTTTGTTTTCTTTACTTTTCCCTTGATAGAAAAGTAACAAAAGATCAAAGTAGTGAAACAGATGCAGTCTTGATCTTTTGCCTACTTTTCTATCAAGAGAAATGCAGGTCTCATTTCTGATTCCACCAAAGCGGCGTTGTCACTACATCGGGGCCGCCCAACAGCTCTAAGGCTTTTTGGTATCCTTCCAGGTTATTGGTCTGGATATTGGCCGGATAACGGTAGCGTTTCGGGTAGAAATCGAGGCGACATTCCTTGGCTGTTGCCATTGTCAGAGGAACCTGGTTCAATGGGTTGTAGTCTTTTTCTACAGCTTGGTTTTCAAAGAACGGGAGACCGAGGCGACGATGATCGCTCCATGCTTCTTCGGGTAACCAGGGTACCTGTGCGATATATTTCTGGGTAAGAATCTTTGTCAATGCGTCGTTGTTGTAAGCACCGCCGCGGTAAATTGAATTCTTCGGGAAGTTATAGGTCATTGTCTTATTTTCCTTTGTATAAGGATCGACATAATTGACGGTATAAGGCTTCGCTTCCGTTGTATGGGTGAAGCTGACGGAGGTACCTACCCGGTTATAATCCGTAGAGGACAGGTATTGAGAAACCTGGCTTTGCAGGCCATGATATTCGAAGCTGGCTGTGATGCCGCTTTCATAATTCGACTGGGCAGTGCCCGGTACCGTCCATCCTTTCAGAGCAGCTTCAGCTATCAGGAAATAGCTTTCCCACGGGCCGAAGAAGACGCGCTTCTGCGTATTCATACGGTATTGTTTTGCCATGGAAGGATAGTTGTAGTTCTTACCGGTCAAGGCGCTGACAAGGCCGGACAGGTTGTTCCATTCACCGGCTACCCAGGTACCCCAGGTATAACGCGGGTCGATCGTGAGCATCGGTTTGGAGTTATCGTTCGGGTCCATCAATTCAACGGGGTGCACTTCGCTGGCTGCACCGATATAGTCGGAATAAACCACACCGTCGTTCCAGCCTACTACGCTGAATAGTTTCGGTGCGCGGGGATCTACATACTGCGGAATGGCATCAAAGTAGAATCCGGCACATGGATCGTTGGTATTCAATGGGAAATGCTTGTTCAGATAGAGTCCCATATAGGTGTGGGGATCTTTCAGATGGCTCTTCAGGGAATCGGGAAGAGGAAATTCAATGCCTCCAAGTCCTTCGGCCAGGTTCTTGAAAGTCACAGACATAGGCTGTGCATTCCAGGTACGCGACATGACGCCTGTCAGGTCGTTCCAACCATCTTTCTCCTGTACGCCTGCCAGATCATCCAGTGACGAGATAAAGGTTTTGCTTGCCGCATCTTCAAATTCGGTCTTTGCCAGTTCGGGCGATACGGCTGAAATACGCATGGCATAACGCATACGCAGGGAGTTGGCATATTTCTTCCACTCATTGACATTTCCGGCATAGAAGGCATCCTCGCCTGCCATCGGCTCCATATTGATAGAAGGATCGAGAGAGGCTTCAGCTTCTTTCAACTCTTTGAGGATGAAACCATAGATAGCCTCTACACTGTCGTATTCGCCGGGTACGCCGGTGAAAGCCGACAAAGCCGGGATAGGTCCGAAGCCATCGGATACTTCAGCATTCAGATAAGCACGCCAGATACGGGCCATCTGAACCACATTTTTATAATAAGGATATTGTTCGGCTTCGCCTGCCTCGATCTTCTTTTCTCCCAGTTCGATAGCCTGGGTGGCTTTGTTGAGCCAGCCTACGGCATAGGAGTTGCTGAGGTAGAGGGTGATATAATCGTTATTGTCCGTACCGATCGTGAATCCGCTACCCCGGTTGAAGCGAGCGGCACGATTCCATTCGGCAATGAAGATACGTTCGGCAATCTCTGGATTCATCTGCGCCCCGATAATGGAGGCATTGAGAAACCATTCCGGCTTCACTTTGTCTTCGCCCACTTGGTTAGGGTCTTCATTTATCTCCTGAAAATCGTTACAGGAAGAGAACAAAGCCGCTAATGTGAACATGCCGGTAAGCAATATATTCTTTGTATTCATCTTATTTTGTTCTTAGTAGTTGATAATTGATATTTATGAATGATTATAATTAGATTTTAGCAGATGATATTTATTCGTAATTTTCAATATTGCTTGTTCCATGTCTGCTACATTACCACTTCCATGTCTGCTACATTACCACTTCCGTGTCTGCTACATTACTTGTTCCATGTCTGCTACATTACTTATTCCATTAGATGGAACAAAATATATCTGCTATCTAATACTAGAAACCAACTGTTACATTAAACGTAAATGAACGGCTTGTCGGAGCTGCCCCATTCTCGAATCCGGTAGCATTCGTATTGGTTGCTGAAACAGATTCAGGGTCGATGCCCGGCAGGTTATAATGGATCATCCAGACGTTATTGCATGTCGCAGACAAACGCAGGCGCTGGAACGGAGTATTCTTTAGCATCGCTTTATTGAAATCATATCCTAACGTAATATTACGTAAACGGATATTCGTTGCATCGTATGTGTACATTTCCGGCAAGCCGTAATTACCGGTCGATCCGATACGTTCCCAATAATTCTGATGGGTGACGGGTACTTTATTTTCCGTATAGCCGTTGGGAGTCTGGACAACCGAATTAGGGACAATGAAGTCCTGTCGTTCGCCGTTTACTACTGTCCCGGCCGCATTACCACGGGTGTACAGGTTGGAAGCGGTTGCCGAATAAAGATCGCCACCAATACGGAAGTCCACCAGGAAACTCAGGTTGAAGCCTTTGTATGAAAAGCTGTTCGTCCATCCCAGCATCCAGTCAGGACTCTGGTTGCCGACTTTCGATTTGCCGGTCGTGATCAATGGAAGTCCGTCTTCACCGACAATGATCTTGCCGTAGTTAGGATCATTCTTGTCTTCCACACGTTGGAAGGTTTGCCCGTAGATATCACCATAATAACTGCCTTGCACGGCTACGATCTGGATGGCATCCAGCGTTTTTATATCATAGAGGGTAACACCCGGATAGAGGTCGATGATCTTGTTTCGGTTCAGGGAGAACTGTGCTGTCGAGTTCCAGCTTAGTCCTTTGGGATTGTCGAGAATCAAGCCGTTCAGAGAGATTTCAACACCTTCATTCTGAATATTACCGGCATTTACCTTGCGGGAACTATAACCGGAGAAGGGGTCCATCGGAAGGTTGAGCAGCTGCCGGGTGGCATTGGTTTTATACCAGGCGGCATCCAGTCCGAGGCGGTTGTTGAAAAAGCGGATATCGAAACCGGCTTCCCATGATTTGATCAACTCGCTGCGTACGCTGGAATCGTAAAGTACGTTTCCGGGAGCGGCTGTCGTATTACCGTTTTCATCCTTGCCGACTGTAAAGTTATTGTATAACTGATACGGATCGAGGTCGTTACCGACTTCGGCATACGAAGCTCTTACCTTGGCAAACGTAAACCATTCAGGCATCTGCCCGCCCAGTTTAGGCACCATGTCGGAGATTACTCCGGACAGGCTGACCGAGGGATAGAAATAAGAACGGTTGGCTTTCGACATGGTAGACGACCAGTCGTTACGTGCCGTAATATCCAGGAACAGATAGCCGTCCCAGTTCAATTGCAACGATCCGTAAAGCGAATTCATCTTTCGGCGGATTAGCTCGGAGGTTACTGTCGGTTTATTAATACCATTGTTCAGGGAGAAGAGGTTTGGCACGAGCAATTCACCGGCCGAGGCATTCATCTTCGTTCGCCTCTGTATCATCAGGTTACCACCGAAAGTAACGAAACCACCCAGGCGGTCGATCAGGTTATCTTTATTGGCGGTAGCCAGGAAGCTGTAGTTGTTTTCGTAAAATGTCTCGGAACCTTCGCTGTATAAACCGCTGGGGGTTGTATTACCTCCGGCATATACTTTTTCGTTCTTAGTCGTTGTATAATAGTCTGTACCGCCTCTCAATTCGATATTGAACCAGTTGGTGGGAGCGTATTTCAATGCGATGTTACCCAGCAAACGGTTACGGGTATCGTTGTTCTGGCGGTATTTCGTCACCCAGTATGGGTTTTCCTGCGGGTTCTTCGAAGCGTCCCACCAGATCATGTTTCCATCTTCGTCCACACTATTCTTAAAGTCAGCCACATTCAGCGAACGGGGCAGGTTGTAGATCGTGTTGAAAGCATTGGAAGGGTTGACACCCTGGATCGGGCGGTTGTGGGCATTCAGATTGATATAGTTCACTTTGGCATCTACCTTCCACTTTTCGGCTTCGTCGAGGAAAGTGGTAGCACGCAAGGTGATATTCGTTTTGTTCAGCTTCGACTCCGGAGTAATACCTGCATCATCCGAACGGTTGATGGAAGAAAAGACCGACGTCCCTTTTATATTCTGCTGAAAGCTGATACCTTCATTAAAAGAAGTACCGGTGTTGAAGAAAGCATCTATATTATCGTACGTCCTCAAAGGAACCTGGCGTCCCATCCAGTCGGTAACCGTCTGTCCTTCCGCCTTCGGTCCCCAGCTCAAGCGTGACTGGTTATCGTAAGCGCCGACCGATCCTTGTCCAAAACTGTTCTGCATATCCGGTTTCAGGAAAATCGACTCGGTTGTGATACCGGCATTGACCGTAATACCCAGCCCTTCATTCTTCTTTCCCGACTTGGTCGTAATAAGTATCACCCCGTTACCGGCCCTTGAACCGTATAAAGCCGCAGCCGAAGCACCTTTCAGCACAGTCATCGACTCGATATCTTCGGGATTGATGTCGGAAAGACCGTTACCCATATCGGCACCGGAGTTACCCCATACATCATCGACCCCGCCTGTGAAGTTATCCATCGGCGTACCATCGACAACGATCAGCGGCTGGTTACTACCGGTCAGCGAATTATTACCACGGAGCACAATCTTTGAAGACCCTCCCACCCCATTGCTGGAGCGTACGATCTGTAAGCCGGAGACTTTACCCGACAAAGAGTTGGCCAGGTTAGGTTCGCGTGAAGAGAGCAGTTCGTCACCTTTTAGTTCCTGCATGGCGTAACCCAGTGCTTTCTTGTCACGTTTCATACCTAAGGCAGTAACAACGACTTCGTCCAGTTTCTGAGCATCTTCTTCGAGTTTAACATTGAGAGCGGTTTGTCCGGTGTAAGGAATATCTTGTGTGGCAAAGCCAATGAAGGATATTTGGATAATGTCTCCCTTCTTTACACCTTCCAGCGTGAAATGGCCGTCCATATCGGTCATCGTCCCGTTTGTGGTACCTTTAATTACAACAGAAGCCCCTGCGACGGGTCCGAACTCGTCTTCCACTGTTCCCGTAATCTTCGTATCCTGTTGGGAAATGTCAATAGCAGGATTCCCGGTATTCGGATTGGCAACGGCGTTTCCGGTAAAGCCCAACGCGCCCGCCAGGAGAATCATGCTGACAGATTTGAATCTTTTCAACATACTGATGTTTTTTGTTTAATTTATTAGATCTATGCATTTGGCGTCAACCAATGTCATTTGGTAATATAAACAGAAAGAAACAAGAGTTGTTGCAAGATTAACATTGGGGAACAGCGGGATTTGTTCCCTCTAAAAGCCTTCCCGACGAAAGGCATAAGCTATAAATCAAATGGAGGACAAAAACTCTTTTTTATTTGTTTTTAAATCAGAACATAACTTTTTTTTATTTTTAATCACAAATACTTGTAATGGATTTGTGATTAAAAATAAAGAAGAAAAAACTTTTACCTAAATAGTCTGGCAAAGAACTATCAATTTAGCTACTTGCCATGGATCATCAAAACTAATGGATTGCTCTTTTACCAGTTGACGGATGACTTTCCGATGAGTGTCGGGATAGAGCTTCAAGAATGATTTAAGGTTGCTGAAAGAGACTTGCTGTCCATCCAGACAGGTCCGATAGGTATTTCTGTTGTCCTTTTTATATACACTGTTGTCCGGATTACTAATTCCCCTATTCCGCATCAATTCCATATCCACCGAAGCCTGCCCTCCTGCTTGAGAGACTACGCCCATCGCGCCACGTTTACCTTTATAGTATAACTTTATTTTCCAATCGACCAGCAATGTTCCGTCTCCAACGGGAATACATTCAAAGAAACGGACACCTTCATGAGCCGGGACAAACTTCCGGTTTCCGATCCAGAGAGTATCAATGTTCGAAGTGTTATATATCATTTGATATTCATTACCGTCTTTGTAGTATAATTCTTGTTTTTCACAGTTGTAATTGAATTGGGTTTCGATATAGCGTTTATCAGTCAATAATATTTTTCCTTTGGTAAACCGATCAAATAGAAAAACATCAGATGATATATTCAATGCTTCCTGCGCACCCAAAATACAAGGAAATGCAAACAAGGCAAAGAGTTCTTTCAATAAAATATGTATTATCTTCATTGTATACAAAATAAAGCTATAATAGTTACCGATACTTTAGAAACTTAAAAAAACAGGAACAGCTAATTCCATACCTGTTAGTCGTTCCTGTTTGTGTCAATAAATATCAGAAGATGTTATCGAGTAATACCTCCATCTGATCCATTTACTTCAATCCGATAATAGACTTCACGATCTACTTTAATTTTGTATTCCTTTGAGCCTACTTTTGAACCATAAGGAGCAGAATCCAAAAAGCTAGTCACCACAGATGTCCCATCATATACATACACCATATAAGCAATTTGCGATGGGTTTGGACGATTTCCTACATATTCCCAATGCACCTTATAACAAAAATAAGGTCCATCTGCACCATAATCCATATGCATATCAGTCACCCAATAATTTACCCCATCTACATAATCTACTGCTACATTGACCTGTTCCATCGATGCATTCACATTCTCTACTTCGGAAGCAAATATACTACTTGTACCGAATAAGCCTAAGAAGGCTCCTAAAATTAATAACTTTTTCATGGCCCTTTACTTTTTTATTAGTACGCGTAAGTTAAATATTTACCTTGACATTTACAACCGTTTTTACTCTTTTAATAAAAAAAGCGTCCCGAATAATCGGAACGCCTTTCAATAAGGGTTAAGTCACAACTTATTTAGTTCATCGCATTACCATTATGGTTTTCAGCAGCCTTTGTACGGCCAGTCCACCAAACCGGATAGTCGTATGAATTCTTGTATGCAACCTTTTCAAAGTTTTCAGCATTTCCACTCAACTCACTCTTCGGATAATACAAACGTTCCATAAACACGATGTTCGGTGTAGCAACAAATGGTAGTTCACCATCCAAATCTTTCACTAAACGACGAGCCTCGTTGTAGATCTCATACGGATTCATGATATTCATGTGACAGAACTTCTGACCGAAGATGAATTTCAACTTACCTTTATAATCCAAACCGGCAAACTTGTTGGCAGCGAATTCTTCGTAGTCTGCCAAGTGGTCTTGGATTTCAGACCAATTTGGAGCTTTTGCCTTTTCATATACATACAAAATACTTGGCAGTGAAGATTCGTTATAGGCCATACTATTATTGGTGTCATAATAGAACTTGGTAGATGCATAGATCGCTTTCTTGATACACTCTTTCGGATCGATATTGCCAAATTCACCCGGCCAACGAACAGCAGCTTCCGCCAAAATCAGATTCACTTCGGTAGAACCCATTACCGGAAACTTCATGTCGAAATTGAAATAAGTACGACGGTTATAGATTGCCGGAATACGTGTATCTTCCCAAATGCTATTTTCATAGTCGTCAAAGTGAAGCATATCATAGATTTCATCTTCCGTATAATATTTCGGAAGAATCGTTTCTACCTCTTCCTGTCTCAATGGAATGCCGATGTAACGTCCGTGAACATCTGGCTGGAACATAGCATATACACGTGGGTCGAAGTCATGACGAGTGATACCGTTTTCATCGCCTGGTTGGTATTCATAGTTCATGATATCATGGATAATCGTGTAAGGAGCTCCACACTCATAACCACGTTCATCAATACCACGGAAGAAAGTTACCTCAAAGGCATGGGTCTTGTCCATCTCTTCGAAACCGATATCGTGAGAAGCCTCTGTTAACAAACGATCTTCAGCTACCAATTCCTTAATAGTGGCAACAGCTACATCCGGTTTTACGTGGCATAAACGCATGGCCATACGCAGACGGATTGAGTTAGCAAAACGAACCCAACGATCCAAATCACCATCACACAACAGGTCATTGGCAGCAAACTTAATCTTACTACCTTCAGTATCGAATTCAAAATTAGACAAATCGGCAGCTGCCGTTTTCAGGCGTGCCATGATGTCATCGTAAATAAACTCCTGCGTATCATACTTCGGATAAAACTGTTCTTGATAAGCCCCCCCGGCTTCAGAATAAGGCATATCGTCATACAGGTCTGTAGCACGCTGAAATGCATAACATTGGATAATGTCGCAACAACGCATATAAACAGCGTTCTTTGCCTTGTCTTCGTCACTCATGGCATTGTAGAGCAATTTCATACCATTGATGTTACGGCTGTAATTGTTACAAGTCTGGTTAAACAAGAAGTTATTCAGATTATCACCTGACCAGTCATTCCAAAGCTGAATAATGGTGTTGTACTGCGAAATGTCTATATAAATCGGACTTACGGCAATACCCAACATCTTACCAAACGTACGCATATAGTGGTAAGTTGCACCGTAATCATAACGGAACAAATGGCCCGGCGTTTGCGCACCGGCAAACAGCAGGGTGAAGTCTGCGTCTGTTTGCCTATCCGGATTATAGAATTTTTCTTCCAATGTGTCGGAACACGACATCATAGCCCCCGATGCCACTACACCCAAAGCTAAACCGGCAATATATTTTTTAATTGTCTTCATGAATTATACGATTCTATTAGAATGAAACATTAATACCTAAACCGAAGCTACGGATACCCGGCTGGTTGGTAGATTCAGAAAATGAGTTTGTACCAAGCGTAGATTCCGGAGTTACGTTCGGAATAGCCTTATAGATGTAACATAAGTTGTTGGCAAATGCACTCAGACGTGCGTTCTGGATCTTAAACTTCTGTACAAAGCTTTTCGGCAAGTTGTAGCTGAAAGACAACGAACGCAAAGCGATGTAGTCGCTCTTATAGATCAAGTCTTCACTCATAGACATATCACTCTGCCAATACAGTTTGCTATAATATTGTTCGGCCGGGATAACCATTTGGTTAGGCTGTCCGTCAGGAGTCACACCCGGAGTGATCACACCGTCGTGCAAGATAAACGGATAGAATGAGTCAGCAGGAACGGCTGCTGAGTGGCTATCCAACAAGACACGAGTTTTACCGTCGTTCTTCAAATAATAAGGCAGACCGCCGTGTTCTTCGTCACGATATTTCAATGATTTCTCACCGGTACCGTTACCCAACAGATACATATTGGTCTGAGAGATCATGGTTGCACCGAACTGGAAGTCGAATACGGCATTCAACGAGAAATCTTTATAAGTCAAACCGGTTGTCAAACCACCGACTACGTCCGGCGTGATCTTACCCACCTTAATCTGTTGGTTTCTGTCATATTCCCAAACACCGGAACCTTGATTTACGATACGATTGCCTTGTTCATCGCGCTGGTACGGATAGATGTAGATTTCACCATATTCACCGCCAGGGAAGCATAAAACATCTGCACCCTTAACACCCCACATTTTAAGTTTATCGATACCCTTACCCAACTCTTTTACCTTTGTTGAGTAACGAGCCAAGTTCAAACCCAAATCCCAAGTGAAGTCTTTCGTTACGATCGGTTTCGTATTAATTGAGAATTCTAAACCGTTCTGGGCGATATCACCAGCATTCATACGAACTTTCTTAAGACCTGAACCTTCCGGAACCTCCAATTCTGTAATCTGGTCGTAAGTGTTGTTATGAAAATAAGAAAAGTCCAGATTGATACGGTTACCCGGCAAGAATGCGCCTTCCAAACCGATTTCATATTCACGTTTCCGTTCCGGCTTCAAGTTCGGAACCGGGAAACCGCCATTGGCTCCTGCGAAATCTGCCGGTGGCAAATAGTCCGGCATACCCATGGTCGGGCTACCGCCGTATGAACCCAACGAGAAGTCCAAGTTACCATAGTAAACCGGACCCGGACGACCTACGTCAGCCCAAGATCCACGGATCTTACCATAGTTCAACCAATCGATATCGAATGTTTCAGTGAAGATCCATGACAAGCTGGCACCCGGATAGAAATAGTGGTTATTTTCGGGAGGCAAGATAGACGACCAGTCGTTACGAGCCTGTACTTCCAAAAATACCTGGTTAGCGTAAGCCAACTGGGCAGAAGCAAACACACTCAACAACAAGTCATTAGCACGACCTCTACTAGAACGAGGACCAAAGTCTTCACGGGTATTGTTCAATGAGAACCAGTTTTCGATAGAAAACGTTTCGCCCACCCATTGTCTCTGATCTTCATACTTGGTATACTTAACGGCACCACCGACCATGGCTGACACATTCCAAACATCGTTAAATGTCTGGTTGTAATTGAATGAAGACTGGCCATACATGATCATGTCGCGACGGCTGCCTACTTCATACCAACCCTGCTTATTTTCCATAGACAACGGTTTACTTACATGTTGCTTCACTTCCTGATCCGTTACCGTCCAGTCCATACCACCCAAGGTTGTCCAAGAGAACTTGTCGTTGAAAGTAACATCCAAATTCAAAGACTGGATCAAGTGGTTACGCTCTACCATGTTGGAGTTGACTTCCTGAGACCAGTAGTAACTTCCGAAACGACCTACATATGGTGCTTTCTGTCCGATAGACTGATCCATAGAGAACAGATTGTAACCATCAGGAGTTAAATAATTCTGCTTGATCAGGTTTAAATCCATATTTCTCGGGAAACCATACGTAGCAAAACTCTGCATAGCATAGGGCGCATTGTGGTCGCGGGTATTCGAATAGTTGGTATTCCATTTCACCTTTACCCAATCGTTTGCCTTCAAATCAGCAGAGAATGCAAACTGATGCGCTTTGTTGTCGGCATTTAAGGTAATGGCATCGTAATCGCGGTAGTTGTAAGACAGACGGAATGAACCCAGTTCGCCACTGTTACTTAAAGCGAAGTTTACGTTGGTCTGTCCACCGGTGCGATACATATCGCGCTGGTTATTTTCGTAAGCCTGGTAGGGATGATACTGTCCGTCCCAATCCAACAACATACGACCGTCCATTCTCGGACCGAAGCTACCGTCACCACCACGCCAGATTGACTGAACGGTCTGACCGGTATTTGGGTCGGTCATGGTCCAAAAACCATCCTTGTCGACTTCCTTTACACCAGCATTACCAGGGCTGGAACCTGCACCGTAGATATTTTGCATTTTCGGCAGGTAAGCGGCAACATTCCAAGAGTGGTTGACACCGAAGTCGATACCCAACCCTTTCTTACTACCAGATTTTGTAGTTATCAACATAACACCGTTGGCACCTTCCGATCCATACAATACGGCAGCTTTAGCTCCTTTCAGGATTTCGATAGAAGCAATATCTTCGGGGTTGATATCATTCAAACCCGTACCGTGGTCACTACCCGTACGGCTATTATCGCTCTGTCCGGTATTGGCATCATGGATAGGAATTCCATCAACCACGATCAACGGACGAGTAGAAGATTCCTGTGTCAAAGAGATTGCATTACGAACCTTGATGTTCATACCTCCTGAAGGACCGGCAGCTGTAGATTGTAACTGCAAACCGGAAGTCTTACCATACAATGCTTGCATAGCATTCATCGGCGTACCGGCTTCCAACAGTTCCTCCCCTTTCACACTACTTACCGAATAACCCAGTGCTTTCTTTTCGCGCTTGATACCTAGAGCCGTTACAACAACTTCGTCCAACTTCTGAGTGTCCTCAACCAGCTTTACTTGTACAGAAGCTTGTCCGGTATACTTGATTTCCTGAGTTGCGTACCCAATAAAAGAGATCTGGATAATGTCACCGTTTTTCACTCCTTCCAACGTAAAGTTACCGTCCATATCGGTAATCGATCCATTGGTTGTTCCTTTCACTACGACAGAAGCACCGGTTACAGGGCCGAACTCGTCTTCTACCACTCCTGTCACTTTCCCACTTTGCTGGGAAATACTTGATTTAGGCATTGCCACATCTGGGTTTACAGATGCATAGCTGGGAACCGCCAGGGTACCAGCTAATAGCAATAAGCCTACAGGCTTAAAGTTTTTCAACATAATTGATGGTTTTATTTTAACATAAAATAGACACTGTTTTGGCGAAACAATGGTCTGTTCTAATTCTTAATAGATATAAATTTCCATAATTCTTTAACACTAAGTGTTTTTTAGTTGGCGTTGTTACCTTAGTACTAAAAGAACTCTGTACATTTTATATCCGCGACAAATATATAAAATAATTATTACCCCATGTTATTTTTCGTCAAAAAAATATTACAAAATTTTGTTTTTAACACATTGGCAAACAATATTCAATCGTAATTAAGTTAATTCAACAATCAATACTCATCTCTTTTGTTAAAAAGCTTTATGATTTTTCCTTTACAAAACATACCCTTGTTTTTTCATTAACATTTATACAGATATTATATTTTACCCCAAAAACGAACAATAAATAATTCTACTTAAAAGGCAGACTATACATATGAGTTGCTCACCTAGTATTCAAACAACTCAACACATAATACACATATTATCAAATATGTTACAATCACTCCTTAGGTTTCATTAGTATTTCTACTCATCTTTTTTAAAACACAAAAATCACCAGAGTTCTTTTAGTACTATGAACGCTTTAAAACGCCAAATCACCAAAGCGCCAAGGAACAAAGTCTCTATACATTATATATCAATAAAGAGTTCAAAAGTGCTTTTTACGCCAAATAGCACTAGTGTATTAAAAAACCATCAATTATGTTAAAGAAATTCAGACCGGTTAGCTTAATTTTGTTTGCTGGAGTATTATGTTTTCCAAAAACATATGCTGAGACAGAAACAGTTAAGCCAGAAGTGAAATTTTCTCAGCAAAGTGGGAAAATCACAGGAACAGTTGAGGATGATTTCGGCCCCGTAGCCGGAGCATCCGTAGTTGTAAAAGGAACAACCAACGGTAATATTACCGATATGGACGGTAAATTCACGTTGGAGGGTGTAAAGAATGGAGATATCATCCAGATATCTTTTATTGGGTACGCAACTCAGGAAATCCAGTACACAGGGCAAGCCTCTTTACAAATCAAATTAACAGAGGACACACAAAAATTGGACGAAGTAGTTGTAACTGCATTAGGCATGAAACGTGCAACGAAAGCTTTGGGATATGCCGTAACTGAGATTAAAAGTGACGAATTAAACGCTAATGTCATAAACCCAGTCGCTGCTTTACAAGGTAAAGTAGCAGGTGTGGAAATCTCAGGTTCAGATGGTGGTCTCTTCGGTTCTAGTAAAATTCAAATTCGTGGTGCTTCAACACTAGGCTCCAACAACCAACCAATTTATGTTGTAGACGGTGTTATTCTTGATAATGCAGTTAAGAATGGTGATGCCGACTGGAGCGCTAGTGATACAGACTGGGGTAATGAACTAAAAAACTTGAACCCTGATGATTTTGAATCTGTTTCCGTATTAAAAGGTGCTGCTGCTACAGCACTATATGGTTCACGTGGTTTGAACGGTGCAGTCGTTATTACAACAAAGAGCGGTAAAAGTAAAAAAGGTCTTGGCATCAACTTCTCACAGACGTTTGGTATTGACCATGTATATGGAGGACCTGATTTTCAGAACGTACGAGGAGACGGTTACATGTCCGGATACAATAATTACAAATCATCCGGTAATATGCAGGACACAAACTCATTCTATTTGAATAGTAATGGAGACCGTTCCGTTGCATGGGGTGGCGGTGTATCTTATGGTCCTAAATTTGATGGTCAACCGATTGAATTCTATGACTATTCGACGGTTAATTATTCTCCGTATAAGAACAACTTTACAGATTCATACGATAATGGTTTCAATTCCAATACAAACATATCTGTTCAAGGTTCGAATGATAATTCATCATTTTATACGTCGTTATCTTATAAACATGCCGATGGTAATACGCCCAACAACTCATTCAAACGTATTTCCTTCTTAGGCAAAGCGACTCATAAGATCACAAAAGATGTAGAGATTGAAGCCGGCATCTCTTTCGCTAATTCAACACCCAAGCAGGGTGGTAATACAAACCTTGGGGAGTATTTTATTGATGGAACTTTCAGTCGTATGTATGATACCCGTTATTGGAGAACTCGCTATAAAGGTTCTCATGGAGGTTTGGCTAGTACTGATTACAATGATGAATACGGTAATGCTCCAGGTAAAAATATTTGGTGGAGTATCTATGAGAATGAGTATACCCAAAAAGAAACATCAGTACGTCCCAGCCTAAAATTAACAGCCGATTTAAACAGTTGGTTGAAGTTTACAGCTGAAGGTAATTACAATTACTACTATAAACGTAACGAATCCAAGGAATTAGGTAGTGGTTACGCGAATGAAGGCGGTTACTACAAATTGGGACAATACACCAAAGAACAAACCAATTTAAATGCAAACTTCTCTTGGAATAAAGAGGTAAGCGATTTTAATATCAGCGGTTTCATTCGTGGTGAATATTATCACAACTATCAACAAGAATTACAGTTGAACACCAACGGAGGATTGGTTATCCCTGGTCAATTCTTTATCGGGAACTCAAAGAATACCATTGGCACTTCAGGCAATATTTCCGGTGAAAAAACAATTTTATCTGTAGCTGGTCAGCTTGCTTTCAGCTGGAAAGATCAAGTATTCTTAGATGTAACTGGACGTAACGACTGGTCTTCATCTTTGGTTTATGCAGACAAGCATGGTAACTATTCATATTTTTATCCGTCTGTATCTGCTTCTTGGTTAATACATGAAACATTCCGTGATAAATTGCCGGAATGGATATCATTTGCTAAAGTGCGTGGATCATGGGCACAAGTAGGTAATGATACGGATGCTTATACTATCAACTCTGCTTACTCATTATATGGCATCGACAATACATACGGTTTGACAGTTCCGTCAACATCTTATTCCAATAATTTGAAACCAGAACGTAAAAACTCTTGGGAGTTGGGTCTTGATTGGCGTGTGCTGAACAATCGTATTGGCGTAGATTTGACTTATTATAAGGAAAATACCAAAAATCAAATCATGTCTATCAGTGTTCCTTCTGAATCAGGATTGTCTAAGCAGTTGATTAATGCGGGTAATATCCAAAACCAAGGTGTGGAAATCTCATTAAATACAACTCCGTTTGAAAATAAGGATTGGACTTGGGATTTGAATTTTACTTATACAAAAAATAATTCTAAGATTGTTGAACTACATGAAAATGTAGCCAATTATATCACATTGGTCGGTGATGCCGCTTATGGTAACTTCCGTATCGCGTCTGTTGCTGAAGTGGGAGGCGAATATGGTTTGTTGAAATCTGATGCGACTCCTTTCTACGATGAAAAGACAGGATTGCCAATTCTTGAATTAGCATCTTATAACAGTCGTCATTCTGTTTACTATTCTCGTTCTGGAGAAGTGAAAACTGTCGGTAAAATCCAACCGAACTTCTTAGGTTCTGTAAACACAAGTTTAAGATATAAGAACTGGACATTACGTGCTTCTTTCGATATGCGTTTTGGTGGTATGGTGGCAATTTATGGTTCTCACTATGGTACTGCTTATGGTTATTTGAAAAATTCTCTGAATGGAACAGATGCCGAGCATGGAGGTATTACTTATACTTCAATTTGGGATGGCTTAACTTACGATGATGGTATTATTCCGAATGCAATCATGCCAGGTGGAAAAACGATTGACACTCCGAACGGATCTTATACAATTGCAGAAGGTGGTGAATTGTATGCTGATTTGGTAAACCGTGGTATTGTTGACCCACAACATGCTTCTTCTTGGAATTATTGGAACAATTCATGGGGACGTGCAGCCGTATGGAAAAACAACGATTGGTTCCATGAGCTGAATTATATCGCTTTACGTGAAGTATCTTTAAACTATCGTATGCCAAACAGTATAGCGAATAAGATCGGCGCAGCAGGTATCAATCTGACATTGACAGGACGTAATTTGGGTTATTTATTAAACTCCCTACCGAATAACTTCAATCCGGAATCACTCCGTGGTACTCAATCCGGACAGTTCCTTATTCGTTCTGTAAGTCCGTATACAGCTAGCTATATGTTAACAATTAATGCTACATTCTAAATAATAGGAAAAATTGATATTTATGAAATCATATAAATCTCTTTTGGCAGCACTTGCCTTTACTTCCGTTATAACAACAACGACTGGGTGTCGTGAAGATTTTTCAGAAATAAATCAAGACCCTTCAGCAGTTGTAACGGCGCGAATATCCTACCTGTTTGCTGATGTCATCAACAAATTTGAACCGCAAGGATATTTGGAATATTATTATAATGCCCCGATGAAATATGCATGGGCCGGTATGGGCTTATCAACTTCCGGTGCTTCTGACAATATTTTGACATTGACTATTGATGGCGAACAAAGTCGACAATATATTAATGTACTACGTGTGATCCGTGCCATGGAACATGAAATGGAAATGTTGGATGAAGCAGGACGTACAACCAACGCCGCTTATCTGGCAGCCGCTAATGTGATGAGTATCTATCTTGGTATCTTCGCAACCGATATGTATGGCTCTATTCCTTACGTAGAAGCCTGTTCTGCGGCCTATGGAGGAACATTGATTCCGGCTTATGATGATGTCGAATCGCTCTATGATTTGTGGTTGAACGAACTGGATGCCTCTATTACAACACTGACATCCGCATCGGCAATTATGCAATCCAGTCAGGATGTTGTTTATAAAGGTGATACAAATAAATGGGCGAAATTTGCCAATTCTTTAAAATTGCGTATCGCTGTTCGCTTATTGGCTCAAAACGAAAACAAAGCTAAACAGGTTGCTTCAGCTGTAGTAAATGCATCATGTGGTTATATTGATGCATTAGACGAAGACGTGAGATTCAATAAAGGAGCTGTTGCTTTGACAGGTAGTGTAGATGATTATATTTACCACTGGAGTAACGGGTTTACAGGTTGTGCCGGAACAGAAACAGTTATCAACTTCTTGGTTGAAAACCAGGATCCGCGCGTTCGCTTTTTCTATCAGAAAAACAATTGGAACTCTAAAATTGTACAGGGGTATTATGATGCAGGTTTGAAAATTCCTGATTTCATAGAAAAGAATGTTGTTTCTGAGGTCGGAGCTGACGGTAAGAAGAAGTTTGTGAAATGGGGTGGCCTAGGTGAACCATGGGTGCGTTATTACGGTATAACCGAAGACTGGTTAGCAGGTAATGACAATACCGGTAAATACAGGTGGTATTTCCCTGCTACTTATCCCGAAGCTGACAAAGAACTGTATCTGCATAATAAAGAAGGTAACAATCCGACCAGTTATACAGCCTATTCTATATTGAACCGCATGATGATCAATGGTCGAACTTACACATCCGCTTCACAAGTAGAAGCTGCAACATTGCCTGATGATTCTTATACATTTACAACACAGAACCGTCCTTGGTATGGCATGTATCTAAGTGCTGCGGAAGTGAACCTTTATTTGGCAGAGTTTGCTATGTTGAATAATCAAGAATCACAAGCAAAGACTTATTATGACAAAGCACTTGCTTTCTCTGTTCAATCTTATAATGAATTGGCAAAAGATAACCAAGTAGCTTATTACAGCAATGTACAGGGATGTTTCGGTTATGATTCTAACGAAGGTTCTATTGATCTGAAAGACGGTGAAATTGCAACCATGATGAGCAATGATAAATACGCATTTACTGGTACTGCTGCCGAAAAATTGGAAAAGATCTACTTGCAGGAACTAATTCATTTTACGTTATATCCGAACGAAGTGTATGTTACTGCTCGTCGTTCCGGCTATCCGAGCTACAACTCGACAATTTTACCACGTAAGAGTTATGCAAATGTTCCGGCTTCTAGCATTCCGCGTCGTTTCCCAACAGGTGCTATCACAGATGATGATCTTGCCGCAGATGTGAAAAAAGCTGCTTATGCAGCACAAGGGTTAACAGTTACCTCTTCAGGTATGTATAACTCCGTTCTTGCAACAGAACGTTTGTGGCCTGATAAAAATGCTCCAGAATGGGGTAGCGGCCGTAAATAATATTTACCAATAAACATCAAAGGAAGTGTGTCAAAACGATTTTGTTTCCATATCTGACACACTTCCTTTTTATTTTTAATATCTCAATATGAAAACACATATACTCTTGATTTGTTTATGTTTGGGTTCAATATTACCACTTTCGGCACAACAATTTAAACGGATTTTCCTATTTGATGATTTTATGAAGGCACAAATAGCGTTCCGCAATAAAGCGATCTCATTTGTTACTCTTAATTATGACGCATCAAATAAAATAATGCTTTTTCAACAAGAAGAGGATATGATGGAAATAACTAATACGGCCTTGATTGACACGATAACAGTTGGCAGACGTAAATTAGTCCCTGCCACAAAAGGGTTTCACGAAGTTGTACACTTGGATAACGGAATAGTTTATATAGATTGGTTATTGAAAGATGTAAATATCGGTTCAAAAGGAGCTTTAGGATCTGTAACCCAAGGAAGCGTTCATAATCTACAAATGAGCGATTTGGGATTGAACGGAACGGAAATGTACACACCCTATGCTTCACAGAAAATAGGTAGTACGGATGTCTATCGACGGAAAAACGACAATACATATTATATAAAAATAGATAATAAATCGGTAAAGATAAAATCAATTAAACAATTGATAAAACTTTATCCTAACCATAAAGATAAAATCGAGGCTTATATCAAACAAGAAGATATTCAGATGAAAGATGTATCGAAAGTGCTTATGTTGTTAAACTATTGTTTAGGATTACAACCTTGATTTCTTTTTCCATAAAAACAGCTTCACACATCACCAATGCACTATGCCGCATTGATTAACAAAGAGGAACCGGTTGACGCCGCTTATTCGAAACGGCGTCACCTACATACCTTCCCAATATTCGAATCCACCACCAGGCTATCCGGCAATTCCGCCGGTTCCGGACGCTTCACATAAATGCACATTCTTCGCGTCCCGTCTTCCACCAGTATGCCATCGGCCACAAATTGTTTGAGCTCTTTGCGTGCCAGATATTGGGTACAACCGTTCAACCCCTGATAAGCCAGGGTTGTAATATATGCATGTCGCTCCAGATACCGCAACAACCGGCTTTCTTTTTCTTCCTGTGAAAAATCAGTTACTTTTGGCTCCTTATAACGTTCCACCGGCATTGTTTTCAGTTCATGCTTCAGTCTGGCACAACAACGGAAATTCACATTCTTGAAATGAACGGATTCACTACGCAACTCCTTCTTGTCTTCTACCGGACGCGATTTCAACGATACACTGAAATAGCCGATTCCGTCGAGATAAACATTATATCCATCGCGTAGTTTCTCTTTCAGCATGTCGGAGAGCAGACGGACCGCCCCTTTCAGGTCGCCATCAGTATAAGTGGAACGCGAAGACGCTTCCTCTATTAAACGATCGGTACTCACTGTATCCCGGGGAACTATGCGGGGATGCAATACGACTTTCTTACCTGAACCCTTTTTAGGCGGATTCTGCTCCATCTTGTAAATTGCTGTCATACCAGTGTGTTTTTATCATCCGGCCTATAGACTTTTATGACTAAAGACTGGACTTAGTAAGTATTTGACCCAGGTCAACCATATATTCGCCCCAGGTCGAACTTCAATTTGACCTAGGTCAACTATAAGGTTCACCCAGGTCGAAAGGTTAAGAATATACGACCAAAGATATAAAATATAAGTGGATAAACAATTATTATCTTCTTTATTTTCAATAGATGAAATAGTTGTAGCCTTCCTGATAATGATCGGTCTTTACATGCTGTAAACCGGCATTCAGGTACTTACCTTTGGAAAAAATCAATTAAAAAAGAAGACAAATGAAAGCAACTTTATTCAGTGCAAATCAGAAAGCACAAAAGACAATCGAGATGGAAAAACTGATCGGACTGATCCGTGACGGTTACAAGGAAAAGCAAGTGGCAGCCCTGCGCGAAGAATTGCGCTACACCATTCCCGGGGTTTCGGTAAAAGAGGCGAACCGGTTACCGGTCGTCTACTTCTGTTCTACCGTAAAAAAACAGGATGGAACGTTTGTCAGAAACCAATATAACGGATTGGTCTTGCTCAAAATAAACAATCTCGCCAACCGCAACGAGGCAAAAAATGTCCGCCGGCAAGCAGCCGGATCATTACAGACGATGGCAGCTTTTATCGGATCAAGCGGAAAGAGCGTAAAAATTATCATTCCTTTCACATTGCCGGATCATACTGTCCCACAGAACGATACGCTTATTCGTTTTTTTCATGCCCGGGCCTATGACAGGGCTGCAGCCTATTACCGAGAAGAGTTGCAACAACAGATCACTGTTGAAGAAAATGAATTGGATGCAGCCTGCCGACTTTCATTCGATCCGGATATTTACTACAATCCGGACGCCCTGCCTGTCCGGATCGAACAACCTTGGGAGATGCCGGAAAAGCTACCGGTTTCTGCACCGTCACCAGCCGTGACAGACCCGCTACAACGCCTCGTTCCCGGTTATGAACGAAGCCGGATCGTTTCGTTACTTTTCGAAAATTCATTACGGCAAGCTATGGATGCGACCGGTTATCGAAAAGAGGATGAAGATATCAAGCCTTTCCTTACTTGCCTTGCCGAGAACTGCTTCCGCAGTGGTATCCCGGAAGAAGAGGTGGTCAAATGGTTGCCGGTACATACCCATTTCCGGATTTTTGAAGCGGAGATACGGACAACCGTACACAATGTCTACCGCCTGTCCTCCGGTTTCGGTCGAAAACCGTGTATCCGGCCGGAGCAGGTACTCGCTTTTCAAGCCGACGAATTTATGAAACGCCGGTATGAATTCAGATATAATAATATGAAGGGAGATGCGGAATACCGCGAACGCAAATCGTACTATTTCAATTTCTTTCCTGTTAACGAACAGGTCCTCAACAGTATCAGTCTGAATGCGCAGGAAGAAGGTATTCCGCTATGGGACAGGGACGTGAAACGTTATATCTATTCCAACCGTGTGATGCATTATTCGCCTATCGAGGAATATATGCTGGAGTTGCCAGACTGGGACGGGATAGACCATATCCGCCGGCTGGCCGATACATTGCCCTGCAACAATCCGGAATGGAGAAACCAGTTCTACCGCTGGTTCCTGAGCATGGTGGCCCATTGGAACGGGCTGGACCGGATGCATGCCAACAGTGTCTCCCCTCTTTTGATCGGCAGGCAAGGATGTGGCAAGTCCACTTGGTGCCGGAATCTGCTTCCGCCCGAATTACTGGAATATTACACCGACAGTATCGATTTCAGCAATAAACGTGATGCAGAATTGTTACTGAACCGTTTTGCCTTGATCAATATTGATGAGTTCGATTCGGTATCGCCTTCCCATCAGGCATTCCTGAAACATATCCTCCAGAAACCGGTCATTAATGCCCGCCAGCCTTATAAACGCAGTATCCAGCCGCTGAAAAGGTATGCATCTTTCGTTGCGACCTCCAACAATGCCGATTTGTTGAACGACCCGACAGGAAGCCGGCGTTTCATCTGCATCGAACTGACCGGTAACATCAACCATGCTATCGGGTTAAACCATAAGCAATTGTATGCCCAAGCTGCCGCCGCACTACGTAACAACGAACGCTATTGGTTCACCTCCGAAGAAGAAACTGCGATCATCCGGAACAACCACCAGTTCCAACAGATTCCGGTTGAAGAGCAACTTTTCTTCCAATATTTCCGCTTGCCAGAGACAGGAGAACAAGGCGAACTGCTCCCTGCCGCCGAAATATTGAGACGGATCGAACAACGGAGCAAGATAAAATCCGGTATCCGCAACATGGCTCTGTTCGGACGACTGCTGCTAAAGAATAATGTAATCAAAAAACATACAAAAACAGGCAATTACTACCATGTAATCGAAATCTGATAAAACAACGAGGTGACGCCATCCTCCTATCATGACGTCACCCCCCAAACACCTATGGTACAACTTATTAAAATGCCTCTCCGAAATATGACGCCGGATGTACTAAAATCTAGGTGATATTCGTCGCAAACGCCGCCCAAACAAGAAATTACTTAAACTCTTTCACTGTAATAGTAAATTGCAACGTCGAGCACAAAGGAATATACGGATAAGGATAACTCTGATCTCCATAACCTAACTGGTATGGGATAATTGCTTCCAGCCTCTCCCCTTTATGAGTTTGCAGCAAAAGAGCAGAAAGTCCTTTGATCAGATCGGGACTATCCAAATCCAAGGTAGTTTCCACCGGATTCCCTTTGCTATCCCCAACAATCTGATCTTTAGAAACAGGCAATATGCCTAACATCGAAACTTTCACATCTGATTTTATCGTCGGAACAGAGTCAACCTCGCCGATTTCCAATATGCGATACAACAAAGTATCATCCTCCACAACTAACTGTTGATACAACAATTGACCATCATCTTCCACTATCACCTTCTTTTCCTGGAAATATGCCTGGTTCTGAGCGATCCACAGTTTCTCTGCTTCCGTATAAGCAGGTATCGTCTTTCCCACATCATCACTACAGGCTACCAAACCGATAATCATCATCACAGCCCAACACAGAGCTACATACATCGACTTCATTTTCTATTTCTATTTATGATTAATATTTCTTCTCATTCGCCAGATTCCACATATTCAGGAAAGAGGCTTTCGTGATATCGACTACCTTATTCCAATTCAGCTTTTCCGTATGGTCGCCCGGCATATGGTAGTCCGGATGACCGTTGGTGTGATACCAGATAATGGGAATACCACGTTTGGCAAAAGAGCCGTTGTCACTCCCTCCTACCGGCTTGTCCCAGGGGTGATAAATCGGTTTCAGGTTCAGATTGTATTTCTTGATATCATTCTTCAGCCAGTCACCAAAAGCCTTGTTTGCTTCCGTATAGAAATAATCGACCTGCTCGGGAACCACTTCGTTCGAATTGCGGCCGATCATATCATAATTCAAATATCCCTTTATATCTTTCAGGAACGGACAGTTCTGCACAAAATATTCAGAGCCTAGCAATCCTTTTTCTTCACCGTCCCAGAAAGCAAAGATTACCGTACGTTGCGGTTGCTCACCGGAAGCCAGGAATGCTTTTGCAACCTGAAGGACAGCCGATACGCCCGAAGCATTATCATCCGCCCCGTTATAGATCTGGTCACCGTCCAGCATCGGATCGAATCCCAAATGATCATAATGAGCTCCGATGATAACATATTCATTCGGATTCTTCCCTTCTATCTTACCCAGGATATTACGCATGGATAACTTCTGATGTACACCTTGCTTCAGTTGGGCGATCGAATCAGGATGCACCTGGAAACGTCCCCTCTTCTGGCGTTCCTTATTATAAGCCTCGAAAGGTTGGTAATAAGACTCATTCAAGGGAGCGATGCCCATTGTCTTCAGGTTGGAGACGATATACTCGGCAGCAATCCGTCCTCCCTGGAAACCGGCTTCACGCCCTTCCAGTTCGTCACTGGCCAAGAAACCGATATAGGCTTCCGCATTTTCCTTATTGATAGTGTTCAGTCCTTTTTCTACAGGCGACTGTGCCCAAAGGGTGGTAGATAGCATGACGGATGCTACAAATAAACCTGTTCTTTTCATTGTATGATTGTGTTTTACAAATTATCGGAAATACTTAGTTTCAGCTTCCGATCACAAAGATAGAAGATAAATTGAAGAATTGTAAGGGATAGAAAATAAAAAAAGGCTAATCTTCGCTGTTCTGTCAGCGTCGAATGCCCATCTCTCGATCTCTCACCAGTCTTATAAAAGACCCTGGTGAAGAGAATACATCAAAATAATATACTTTCTTTTTGTTTAATTTTTTGCGTTAGCGCCCATTTCTTCCAACAGGCGACGGATTTCAGCATTTACTCGCTGACTCATTGTACCATTTCTCATTGACTGATAACGATCAGCCTGATAACGCAACATCGCTAAAGTACGAAGATTTTCTTCATTTCTACTTGTCATCATAATCTTTACTTTTTTATGTCTTCCACGCTTGGAAGACTCGTTAATAATTAACCTAAACCTTAATCTTTTCTTTTTGTTTACAGTGCAAAGATAAGCACTTTTTCCAAAACTATGCTATAAAACATATAAATTATTTCTATCTTTACATTTATTTAATCTATAGAAATAGATTTTCAGAAGATAACCTCCCTACTCCACTTCGGTCAATTCACCTGTAACTGAATTAATTACAAAGCCTCTAACCGTAATATCGGTAGGAATCAACGGGTGGTTGCGAACTTGTTCGACTGTATCTTTTACTGAGCATTCTGTCGAGTCAAACCCACGAAGCCAGTATTTAAAATCGATTCCGCAGTAACGGATCATATCGATTCGCTCAGCGGGAATCCCCCGTTTCTTCATTGCTTCGATCATCTCGTCGCTGTCCATATGCTGGGCACCGCAATCAGAATGACCAATGATCATGATCTCGACCACTCCCAGTTCATAAATAGCGACCATCAGACTGCGTATCACACTGCCGAACGGATGTGAAATGATTGCACCGGCATTCTTTATGATTTTCACGTCGCCATTCTTTATGCCCAATGCGGCAGGAAGCAATTCTATCAGACGAGTATCCATACAGGATACGATGGCAATCTTTTTATCGGGATACTTATTCGTTATAAACTTTTCGTATCCTTTCTTATCTACAAATCCCCGGTTGTATTCAAGTAATTCGTCTATCATGAGTCTGTCTTTCTTTTAATATAATACTAGCTATATAAATAACAACACTGGTTCAAATAATGTTGTGGAATTTCAACGCTTTGAATATCCCGTCCTCATCGACGGAATCGGTTACATAATCCGCATATTGTTTTACGTCGTCGTCAGCATTCCCCATAGCAACCCCGATCCCGGCATGCTGAAGCATGGCTACATCATTACCGCCATCTCCGAAAGCCATACATTCATTTAATGGTATCTTAAAGTATTCCAGCATTTTATCAATACCGATCCGCTTGCTGCTTCCGGCAGGTACCACATCGGTAAACAACGGATTCCAACGGGTGGACTCGCAATGGGATAAGATAGACATGATCTTTTTCTCCTGTTCGGCAGTAAAAAATGAGACTAACTGGTAAACCGTCTTTCCCCTCATTTCACTCAGAGGACGGATAGGCGGCTCCGGAAAATTCAGCATATTAAAGATTTCTTCCACCGTTTCATCCTTATAATTCATAAAGATTTCTTTTTCCTGAACAAAAGCACAGGGGAAAGACTCTTCAGTTTCCAAATAGCGGATCAATGCATCGATATCCCTGTCGGGAATGCTGTGTTTATAGATCACTTTATCTTCTCCGGCAAAACAATATCCACCGTTCAGTGTGACATATCCGTCAAATTTTAAATCTCCCAGATTGTTGATGGAACTGTAATGACGACCTGTTGCTATAAAAACTTTAATACCTTTCTTCCGTAAGATATCCAATGCGTCAATGGTAGAGCGGGGTACTTCATGTGTCTTAAAACTGACCAACGTCCCGTCTATATCGAAGAAAATTGCCTTAACCATACTTTTTCTAATAACCTAAATTTGATACAAAGATAAGAATAAATAAACACATGCGGATTTTTATATACCTTTGTAAGTAAGATCTTAATAACAATTTAATAGGTAAGCTATGGAATACAGACAATTAGGAGGATCGGGACTTTATGTACCCGTGCTTTGTTTAGGGACTGCTACTTTTGGAGGTACAAACGGTTTCGAAGGATGGGGACATACCCAAGTGGACGAAGCCAAACGCATGATAAACCTTTGTCTCGATGCGGGTGTAAACCTGTTCGACACTGCTGACGCATATTCAGACGGACTTTCTGAAACGATATTGGGGAAAGCTGTTGAAGGACTGAGAAATAAACTGTTGATATCGACCAAAGCCACATTCAACCTGAATCCGGAAGGACGCAACGCTATGGGTTCTTCCCGCTTCCACCTCATCGAGGCCTGCGAAGCCAGCCTGAAACGGCTGAATACCGATCATATTGATATTTATCATATGCATGGATTTGACGCCAATACACCGGTAGAAGAAACGCTTCGCGCTCTGGATGATCTGATCACTGCCGGAAAAATACGGTATATCGCTTGTTCTAATTTCTCCGGATGGCATCTGATGAAGGCTTTGTCTGTCTCCGAACGCTATGGCTGGAGTCGTTATGTGGCACAGCAGGTTCATTATTCTTTGCTCAACAGGGAGTTTGAATGGGAATTAATGCCGCTCGGAATCGATCAGAAGGTAGGTTCCATCATCTGGAGTCCTCTTTCAGCAGGACGTCTGGGCGGAAGATACCGGCGCAACAATCCGATACCGGCCGACGGACGTGTGGCTCGCGGCGGAAGTCCTATCCCCGATGAAGCTACTTCCTACGAACGTTTATATAATATAATGGATGTATTGGATGAAATAGCAGAAGAGACAGGACATTCGGTAGCACAATGTGCGCTGAACTGGTTACTGCAACGCCCAACTGTTTCCAGCCTGATAATCGGGGCCAGCACAGAAGAACAATTAAAACAGAATCTGGAGGCTGTCGGCTGGAACCTGACACCGGAACAGGTAAAAAGACTGGATAATGCCAGCCAGGTCACCCCTATTTATCCATATTGGCACCAGGCACAATTCCCGTTTTTGAATGCACAGATTCAATTTTAGAAATAATTGAACCTACTTTTCCCTTGATGGAAAAGTAGGCAAAAGATCAAGGCTGCACCTGCCTCGCTACTGCGCATCCTCCGTTCGCTGTCGTCTGTGAACTCGCTGCGCTCAAACAGCACAGCCTCCGGACGCTCTCTGCGGATGCTTCGCTTAACGCTCATCAACTGAGGCCTTTCATAGAACGCTTTGCGTTCTCCTGGGATGGCCGATACCGACTGTTGAAAAAGAAAGGATCTGTTATTATTATATAGGTGTCGGTATCGGCCATCCTAAGAGGAAGCATAGCTTCCTGGGAAAGGCCTAAGCGGGTGAACGTCCGCGGAGATGAAAGACGAAACGGTTAAGAAAATCCGTTGTTTGAGCGGAGCGAGTTTCGGATTTTCGAGTGGAGTCTTTCACCGGAGCAGTGAAGCCGGTTGAGCCTTGATCTTTTGGTTACTTTTCTATCAAGAGAAAAGTAACATTCAAATCTGATAAAAACTGAACCAATTCCCTCTATATTATTATTGTAATATTCTTACATTGTCTTATTATCCTCATCGTCATATTCATCATCAAATTCGTCATCATCGAATTCGTCGTCGAATTCATCATCATCAAACACATCACGATCTTCCAATATCTCAAGACCGAAATCGCCGCCTGTGGATTCTTCCAGTATAGGGATATATTTACTTGCCTCAAGAGATGTTTCGGCAACCAGGTGAGGGCGGCCACCTCTCCCATATTTATATTCAATCAAAGGAATCTCTTCCGTATCCTCTTCCAGTATATATTGCGTCAGGGCAAAACTCTTATCCGGTTTGATCCCGAACTCTTCGGCAAACGCTATAGCCCCATAAATAAAATTATGAGCTTCATTATAACTGATTTTAATACCGCAATCAGTTACCGTTCTTTCAACAAAATCGTCATACTCATCCGGTGGCACATTAAACCTATATACAGAATGTTTCACTCCCAGACACAACGTATCTACGACGTAAACTCCGAATGTATAATTTCCACCGGCATGACGACGAACTACGATCACTTCCGCTACAGCCCCTCTTTCATCTTTCCAGTCATCGGAAACATAACACACCTCTATCGGTAAATTTCTAGCTTTCAAACGAATATACTTTTCAGGAGAGAGTAACTGAAACTGATTCTGCTTGCTTTTATTTTTTGCCATTTGCTTATTTGTTTAGTTTCGCTAAAGGTACGATTTATTTGGCTTATACAAAAAAACGGAACCCTCTTTCGAAGATTCCGTTTTACTATTTAGATGATCAAATAATCAATTATTCTTCAACACCCCACTGCTGTTTAGCCAAACGCTTGTAGTTGTTAAGTCTCCACTTAGCGTTGTCTTCGGCAGCCTGGAACAATTGAGCGGCTTCGGCCGGGAATTGTTTTGTCAGAGATGCGAAACGTACTTCACCCTTCAGGAAGTCCTGGAACTTGCTCCAATCCGGTTCTTTGCTATCCAAAGAGAACGGATTCTTGCCTTCTTCTTCCAAAGCCGGGTTGTAACGCCACAAATGCCAGTAACCACATGCTACTGCATCAGCTTCTTCCTGCTGGCTCTTACCCATACCCTTCTTCAAACCGTGGTTGATACAAGGAGCATAAGCAATGATCAATGAAGGACCATCATAAGCTTCAGCTTCGCGGATCGCTTTCAACGTCTGAGCCTGATCGGCACCCATTGCGATCTGAGCAACATAAACATAACCGTAAGTTGTAGCCATCAGACCCAGGTCTTTCTTGCGGATTCTCTTACCGGAAGCAGCAAACTTAGCGATTGCACCTACCGGAGTAGCTTTAGAAGACTGGCCTCCCGTATTTGAATAAACTTCAGTATCCAATACCAGGATGTTAACGTTCTTACCTGAAGCAATTACATGGTCAAGACCACCGTAACCGATATCGTAAGAAGCACCGTCACCACCGATGATCCATTGTGAACGTTTTACCAGGAAGTGGCTCAGTTCAGCGATTGTTGCACAGTTCGGACATTTATCCTTGTTTGCTTCCACCATCGGAATGATCTTTTCTGCCAACTCTTTCGTCTTATCAGCATCATTCTGATTAGCAATCCATTCTGTGTACAACTCTTTATTTGCAGCCGGACATGCTTCGTTTGCGATAGAAGCTTCCATTGCTGCCTGCAAACGGGCACGCATCTTTTCGTTAGCCAATTCCATACCCAGACCGAATTCGCAGAAGTCTTCGAACAATGAGTTAGCCCAAGCCGGACCCTGTCCTTTTGCATTTGTTGTATACGGAGTAGAAGGAACAGAACCTGAATAGATAGACGAACAACCTGTTGCGTTAGCTACCATTTCACGGTCACCGAACAACTGAGTGATCAGCTTCACATACGGAGTTTCACCACAACCGGAGCAAGCACCGGAGAACTCAAACAACGGAGTTGCGAACTGAGAGTTCTTCACGTTAGCCTTGATGTCAACCAAGTGTTGTTTGCTTGAAACCTTATCAGTGCAATATTCCCAGTTAGGAGCTTCAGCCAACTGACCTTCCAAAGCAACCATCTTAAGCGCTTTGCCACCCTTCTTCGGATTACCCGGACAAACGTCGGCACAGTTACCACAACCCAGACAGTCAAGAACGTCTACCTGAATACGGAACTGCATACCTTCAAACTGTTTACCAGTAGCCTTCAAAGAGTTAGAGAACGGAGCAGCAGCCTGTTCAGCAGCATCCAACACGAACGGACGGATAGAAGCGTGAGGACAAACATATGCACACTTATTACACTGGATACAGTTTTCACCATCCCATACAGGAACGAAAGCAGCCACACCACGTTTTTCGTATTTAGCTGTTCCCTGACGCCAAGTACCATCTTCGATACCCTTGAATGCAGAAACCTTCAGCAAGTCACCATCCTGAGCATTGATAGGACGAACCACTTCGTTGATGAAAGCAGGATCGTTGTTTGCTACAACTTCATCGTCCGGCAGGTTTGCCCATGACGGATCGACAGCAAGCTGAGTATATTCGCCACCACGATCAACAGCAGCATAGTTCTTGTTAACTACATCTTCACCTTTCTTACCATAAGACTTCACGATGAATTTCTTCATCTGTTCGATAGCCAGATCAACAGGAATTACACCTGTGATGCGGAAGAATGCGGACTGAAGAATTGTGTTAGTACGGTTACCCAAACCAATTTCCAAAGCAATCTGAGTCGCATTGATATAGTAAACAGTAATATTTTTCTGAGCGAAATAACGTTTTACCTTGTTCGGCAGGTGGTTAGCCAACTCTTCGCCATTCCATACAGTGTTCAACAGGAATGTACCGTTTTCACGCAAACCGCGAGTAACATCGTACATACGCAGATAAGCCTGAACGTGACAAGCAACGAAGTTCGGAGTATTTACCAAATAAGTAGAACGAATCGGATGATCACCGAAACGCAGGTGAGAACAAGTGAAACCACCGGACTTCTTAGAGTCGTAAGAGAAGTATGCTTGGCAATATTTGTCTGTATTGTCACCAATAATCTTTACAGAGTTCTTGTTAGCACCCACCGTACCGTCAGCACCTAATCCGTAGAACTTAGCTTCGAACATACCTTCGCCGCCCAAAGCGATTTCTTCTTTCTGAGGAAGAGAAGTGAATGTAACATCGTCTACGATACCCAGTGTGAACTGATTCTTCGGCATCGGCAATGCCAGATTTTCGTAAACGGCAAGAATCTGTGCCGGAGTAGTATCTTTAGAACCCAAACCATAACGGCCACCCACGATAACCGGAGCGTCAGCCTGTCCGTAGAAACAGTCTTTTACATCCAGATACAAAGGTTCGCCAGTTGCACCCGGTTCTTTTGTTCTGTCAAGAACTGCGATACGTTTTGCAGTCTTAGGAACAGCAGCCAGGAAATGCTTAGCAGAGAACGGACGATACAAATGAACAGAAACCAAACCTACTTTTTCACCCTGAGCAGTCAGGTGGTCGATAGCTTCACGGGCAGCTTCGGTTACAGAACCCATTGCGATAATCACGCGTTCTGCATCTTCTGCTCCGTAGTAATCGAACAAACCATATTTACGGCCTGTGAGTTTGGAGATTTCATTCATATATTCTTCTACGATAGCAGGAACTGCTTCATAGTATTTGTTTGAAGATTCTCTGTGCTGGAAGAAGTGATCCGGGTTTTCAGCCATACCACGAGCTTCCGGTTTTTCCGGATTCAAAGCACGTGCACGGAATTCAGCCAACGCCTTCTGGTCGATCAGCGGAGCCAGGTCATCATTTTCCAGAGCTTCGATCTTCTGGATTTCGTGTGATGTACGGAAACCGTCGAAGAAGTTCACGAAAGGAACGCGAGACTTGATAGTTGCCAGGTGAGCTACACCCGCCAAGTCCATAACTTCCTGAACAGAACCTTCTGCCAACATTGCGAAACCAGTCTGACGAGCAGACATAACATCCTGATGATCGCCGAAGATACACAAGGCATGAGATGCCAGTGTACGGGCAGATACATGGAATACGCAAGGAAGCAACTCACCGGCAATCTTGTACATATTAGGGATCATCAGCAACAATCCCTGAGAAGCCGTGTAAGTTGAAGTCAGGGCACCAGCCTGCAAAGAACCGTGAACTGCACCCGCAGCACCACCTTCTGATTGCATTTCCTGTACCAAAACCGTTTCGCCGAAAATATTCTTACGTCCGGCGGCAGCCCATTCGTCTACATATTCTGCCATTGTAGACGACGGAGTGATGGGGTAGATAGCGGCTACTTCGCTGAACATATATGAAATATGAGCAGCAGCCTGGTTACCATCACAGGTCAAAAATTTCTTCTGTTTTGTCATAGACTTTTACTATTAGTATTTAAAAGAATTTCTTAGTATAAAAAGCCAAACAGCCAAAGCGGGATCATATTCTCTTCTCCTACTTCGACCTTGTCTACAGCATAGTATAAATCGGGATTGTTTTTTACTTTCATACTTTCCTCTATCCTGAAATTATACTTTCCGTTTACCAAAAAGTGTGCGTTCTTCATTCCCTCATTTAGCGTATTGTCTTTCAAAAGCTGGTTATAGAAAAAAGATTCGCGCACAGCCTGCACATTTACCTCCATCGGACGGATGGGGTACATCAGATTCGAATTGTACATATACACAGTAGATGGTTTTTTCGGAAACGATTCGCCTACCGGATATAACATATTCATTAAACGGGCATCGGTCAGATATTTTATATAATTCATCACTGTAGCCCGTGACGTTTCTATTTCTTTGCTCAACTGACTGACATTCGGCGTACACGGTGCGCTGATAGCCAGCAGATACAACAGTTTGCGGAGTTTGGGCAGATAGCTTTGCTCGATTTGCTTGATGTACAAGACATCTACCTCCAGCATCATATTCATTGTCTTCAGCAGGTTCTCCGAAAAATTGCGTTTCTCCAGGAAGAACGGATAAAAACCATGATGCAAATAATCCTGAAAATAAGCCATCGGTTTGGCTACCGAACAAATATTCTTCGCAATCTCCTGATGGTTCCCGATTATTTCTTCAAACGTATAAGCCAGAAAACTGTTTCCCGACATCAGATTCAAAAACTCTCGGAAAGAAAAACCACGCAAATTATATGAAACAACTTTACCTGAGAGATCCGGATTTTCCTCTTTCAACCTCATCACTGACGAACCGGAAAAGATAATCTTCAGATCTTCAAAATTATCATAACAATAACGTAACTCTTTCGACCATCCGGAATATTTGAAAACCTGGTCAATCAACAACACCTTCCCTCCTTTTGCCCTGAACTCAGAAGCAAAGTCGACCAGCGTACGTTCCGTAAAATAAAAGTGATTCAGATTTATATACAGGCACTCTTTATTATCAGCACCAAAATGTTCGCGGGCATAATCCAGCAAAAAAGTAGTTTTCCCTACTCCACGAGAGCCTTTGATCCCGATCAACCGGTCATTCCAATCAATCTCATCCATCAGCCCCCGGCGTACCGGTGCATGCAAATGTTCTACAAGGTATTTATGTGTTTTAAAGAATGCTTCCACCTGACTGTCTTACTATATAGACCGCAAAGATAGAAAATATCCTCAACTTTGCAATACCGAGATAGCAATTTTATTTTCAGTTGGCAATCCAAAGTTGGCAAAGCGTATTGACGTTTGAGAATTTAGAGTTGGCAGTTAATGCTTCCGGTTTATCTAAAAACATTAACTGTCAACATCTTTTATCTGATTATTCAATTACCGTAACCCAACCGTATGTATCAGGTTCGTCACCGTATTGGATGCCACGCAGTTTGTTATATAGTTTTTCGCAAACAGGTCCGGGTTTACCGTCCTTGGCTATCACGTATGATTTATTTTCATCCAAATCATCAATCTGTGAAATCGGGGCGATAACGGCAGCTGTTCCGCATTCTGCTGCTTCATCGAATGTAGCTATTTCTTCAAAAGGAACAGGACGACGTTCAACCGTCAGTCCCATATCTTCAGCCAATTGCTGCAAACTCTTGTTTGTAATAGAAGGCAGGATGGAATGAGATTGCGGAGTGATATAGCTGTTTCCACGAATACCGAAGAAGTTAGCCGGACCACATTCGTCCAGGTATTTCTTTTCTTTCGGGTCCAGATACAACACGGCTGCATACCCTTTTGAATGAGCGATCTCACCGGCAACCAAACTGGCTGCATAGTTACCACCAACTTTGATCGTACCTGTTCCATAAGGTGCTGCACGGTCGAACTCACGCATGATACAAACCTTTGAAGGTTGGAATCCGCCTTTAAAGTAAGGTCCTACCGGAGTTACAAACACCATAAACATATATTCGGGAGCCGGCTTCACACCAACCTGTGCACCCAGACCGATCATCAGCGGGCGAATATATAATGCTGCCCCGCTCTCATAAGGCGGAACAAAGCGTTCATTCAATTTCACAACTTTACGGACTGCTTCTTCAAACATTTCCACAGGAAGTTCAGCCATCTTGATACCACGGCTGGAAGATTGCATACGTTTGCCGTTTTCATCCATACGGAACACACGGATTTTACCGTCTTTTCCCTTGAATGCTTTCAAACCTTCAAACGACTCCTGTCCGTAATGGAGGCAAGTAGCTGCCATGTGAATATTAATAATTTCAGAAGAGCTAACTTCCAATTCACCCCACTTACCATCACGATAGTAACACCGTACATTGTAGTCTGTCTTCATATAACCGAATGCCAGATCAGACCAATTCATATTTTCCATATCTTGTCGTAATTAGATTATGAGCGCAAAAGTAAGCTATTTCGGATGATAATTGTTACTTTTGCAGCAAAAATAATTAAAATATGAAAGTTATTGATCTGATCAACGGCAGTAAAACGACTGCTTTTTCATTTGAAATTCTACCTCCTCTGAAAGGGAACAGCATACAGAAGGTATATAATGTGATTGATAAACTGAAAGAATTCGACCCTAAATACATTAATATAACTTCTCACCATAGCGAATATATCTATAAGACCTTGCCCGACGGCAGCTTCCAGAAAGTGAACATCCGCAAGCGTCCGGGTTCGGTTGCCATTGCTTCTGCCATCCAGAACAAATATGGTATTCCGGCAGTTCCACATATTATATGTAAGGGATTTACAAAAGATGAAACGGAATATGCGTTGATCGATCTTAATTTCCTGGGAGTTTACGACCTGCTGCTGTTACGTGGTGATGTAAAAACACTGGAAGCCGGACAAAATACGGATTTATATCACGAACATGCGACTGACCTTCAGGAACAGGTAAACAATTTCAATAAAGGTATTGCCGTAGACGGTTCCACATTCGAAGCAAACGAAACACCCTTCTCATACGGTATGGCTTGCTATCCGGAAAAACATGAGGAAGCACCGAATATGGAATCGGATATTTTTTATCTGAAAGAGAAAGTAAAAAACGGTGCCGACTATCTGGTTACCCAGATGTTTTTCGATAATGAAAAATATTATTCATTTGTAGAACGCTGCCGTGCCGAAGGTATCGATGTCCCGATCATCCCAGGCATCAAGCCAGTTGTCTTTAAAAACCAGCTGACCGTATTACCTAAAATATTCCGTTCAGACATTCCCGAACCGTTTGCTACCGAATTGCGGAAATGTAAAAATGATGATGAAGTAAAAGCCGTAGGTGTCGAATGGTGCATCCAGCAATGCAAAGACCTGATCGCCCACGGTGTCCCCAGCCTGCATTTTTATACGATGATGGCTACGGATAGTGTTTATAAAGTGGCGAAAGAAGTATATTAAAACCGTTGGTGGAACTAATCGATTGCCAGGAGACAACGGATTGGATAAAAAGCGTAATACTGACTAAATCCGGAGAACATTACTATGTCTTATAAATTAGAGGTAGGTGTAAATGAATTTAGACGTACCTCTAATTCAATTTACACCTACCTCTAAATTTATTTAGACCTACCTCTGTCTGAAAAAACATTAGATTGCTTTACGCAGATCAACTGAATAACTTTACACCGTGAAGCGATTCAAATCCTTATCTTCACAATTATAGAAACCATCGATATGAATATTATTCTGCGTATCGATCTCCACAACAGCAAAACTGTTGTTATCGGGAAGGTTTCCTTCTATCATCCCTTTCATTGTCCAGTAGTGGATATTATTACGGAAACTGTAATGTCCCGCATGATGATGTCCCTGGAATACAGCTAGCACATTCCCATTTTCTTCTAACAAAGGAACTATTTCGTCCGCATTACTTACACAAAGCGATTTACTGATATCGGAGAAGCGGTCTAACAACTGATGGATAAAAATGATGACCGGTTTGTTATTTCCTTTCAATTCTTTTCTCAGCCAGCCTATCTGGTCTTCAGGGATATAAGCCTTTGTCCAGTCAAAATTACCTTTATCATACGGTGTACCGTCCAAATTGTAGTTTGCATCCAGGACTATGAATTTTATATTATCAAAGGCAAATGAATAATAAGCCTTCTTGTCGGCATCCCCCTGATTGGAGGTATGTTGCAGGAAATCGTCTTTGGAGATGCTATCCATATCATGATTTCCCAGGACATGATAAACCGGTCCCCGGAACGATTGAAAGACGTTTTCTATTTCATCCAGATAAGTAATTGTCTGTTCCCGCCGGGGGACATTATCCTGATCCTTCAGATCGCCCATTTCGATCACAAAATCCAGATTGGAAGAGTTGAAGACCTCCATGGCCTCTTTCAACTTATCCATTGTCTGAGGGAAATAACGGGTCCCATAAGGTTCCCGCCGCGAATAATGCAGATCGGTAACAACCCCAAACCGGACAGGCCGTTGTCCACCACAGGATACAAATGAAGGAGAAGCTGCCAGGACCAACACCCCTCCGCATGCCTTTTTTAAAAATAAGCGTCTGTTCATCATATTAAAAATTTCATAGGTTATAGAGTCATGCCGGTAACCTGCCGGATGTAGCAGGCTATCAGCATTGGCTTACAATATTAATAATAAAAAGTCAATATATCTACCATCCCGGATTTTGGATGAGTTGAGAACAAATTTTCAATCTCCCGAAAAAAGCTTATTTGTTAAATTACACCAATTTCAAACCCAGATGCATCTTTTTAATGCCTTTACTCATCTTCTTTTCATACAAATACAAAAAAATCTGTCAGGCCGATAGGGGTTTTTGAAATATTTCTGTCTTACAGGTGGAATTTAAAAGAAAAAAGAAATGAAATACATACTATTCATTACTATGGATCTGGCAGTATATCCTTTTCTGCTACTATTTTATATAGTAAAATGCATCTTTGATAAGATACAACCAGCTCACTGATTTTCAATACAAAAGAACTTAAAAACAAATTATACCGAATGACCATCCTGACAAAATTCATTCGGTATAATTTACATGGATTTATAAAAAGGCCTTTTTAATTGCTTCTTATAATGTGTCTTCGCTGGAAACATTATCTTACAGGGACTTTTGTCTTAAGCGATGGAGTTTCCCAAACCGTCAGCGACACCGGACCTAACAAACCTGCCACACCGTCACCTCTATAGGGAGTAGGGATAATTTGATAATGATTAGACAATGTGCTGTATACCAGAACTTCTATATGGTTCTTCCCTGATTTGACCTGTTTGCTGATATCAACCGTGTACAGAGAACCCATAACTATACCTACGTCTTGTCCATTGACTTTTACCTCACACGACGCATTAACTTCGCCCAAATCAAGAATTACCTTATTATTCGATTTTATTGAGGGTATAACAACCTCTTTCCTATAATACATCCCCCCCGAATAATGCTTAAGAGCCCCTGTTTCCGACCAGTTACCAGCTTCCAGTATACCTTTGCCAGTCTTTATCTTTATCGGTTCGCAAATGACAGCTGTTCCTTGGTAACCAGGTTTCCGCCTAACCGAGAAAGCAATTAATCCTGCATCCTTCCGAGGAGTGGGAATAATAACCCGGTACTTGCATATACCCGAGCGATCCGTTGAAAGAAGCTGAACATTTTTTCCTGTTATTTCCTTCCCGTTGTGCCATATTTTCAGGTCCTGCCCTACTACAGTTATCTCTAATTCCTCCGTACCTGGCGCAGAACGAAAACGGTAATTCCACATAAGGTTATCACCTCCATAAGGATCATACAAAAGATGATCTCCCAAAGCCCAACGCGTAGAAATGACTTTGGCATAAGTAGACGGTTTCTCTGGTGTAAGAGAAGATGCAGGGAAGAACACTACAGCACTTCTCTCTCGAAAATCCCTATAAGCACCTTTCTGGAATTTAAATTCCGTTTTGGGGGTACCGATATAGGCGACAACCACCTGATGCCAACCTTGATCTAGTAAAAGATTTTCATTAACAGCTTTCCCATCAACCAATAGAAAATCAGGTTTAATACCACACACTTCCACTCGGTAATTATCCTTTGCGGGTGCATAAACCATACTACGGTATATTTGGTGGCCCCCCTGATCCAAGATAAAGAAACCGTCGCTTACTTTTCCTTTTAGTCCATGCCATCCCTGTGAACCGGGGTTGTCAAAGACTCCGAACTGCCATGAAAATTCCAATATTTTTCCCGGCTTCCTACTTTCAGCCAAAACATCAGATATATTGCTCATAGACTCCCCTGCCGATTTGAAATAACTTACAAATTGTTCCCCATAACCATATATACTTTCTTTCCAACCAGAATCATCAAAATAAGGATTCATCCAATTATCAGGTGATAGTGCAGCCGCACAATGCTTGAACGAACGAGCCTCAGCACCTATCATATCCGATGCGGGAAAACGATAATCCCCCCATTTATTATCCATTGTTGGCAATAATTCTGTTTCCCATACCCCAGTAATAGCAGTATGGTAAATCTGTATCGATTCTTTCCGATATTCCGGTAAAAACACCGGTATTCCCGGTGAAAAAACGAACAAATACGAGTTGTCCGATTCTTTTTCAAGCAAAAGCCATGTTCCCTCTTCTGTCTGACGGACAACAGGATAATCTATAATTGTCCCATCAGATGCATTCCACAATTCCACTTTGCCAGTAGCTCTGAAAAAACATTCCGTACCTTTGGGAACATCCATGACCATATATACATTCCTTTCCCCGATACACCGATGCAAAGCCTTTCCAGCTCCACCAACAGGTTTGAAGTCCGGGGTAATCTGTGACCAGATCTGTTCCACCAGATCATCGCCAGCTATATATATTCCAGTTCCACCAGATGTATTAACCCGCTTGTCCGTTGTTTTGCCCCGAACAACTTCACCTGCAGTCAAGCCAAATATTTCACGAACCATCGCATCCACAACAGGATCGTTTTCCCCGATGCGCGTACTAGCCTTTGGCAACTCCCCTGTTGCTATGACAATCCCACCTGCCCGGTAAAATTCCAACACTTTTTCCATAGATGCATAATGTAATGCTTTCATATTAGCAAGTATGAGTATTTTATATTTCTCACCTGCCACATGTAAACAGCCATCTGCCACTTTTGCCTTCTGTAATGACCGATAATCCATAAAGTCATAATCCAAACCGGCATTACTCAACTTCATAGCCTGATCGAAAGTAATTTTAGTATTAGCTTCAGGATATGCTTGCAAAGATTCTGTCGGATACATCAGTGCTATGTCACAAACATGTGTTCCCTGACTCATCAAATAACTCAGCCTTTCGGTGTATTCAAGCCATCTTTTCATATGCGGCCAATAGGGCATTCTAAAATGGAAACAAGGAGGTGCCCATTCCCACCAACCTCCATGGGTAGAATAATATAATCCATGCATACATACCAAATTCCCACCAGCCATAAAATGGTGATCCATCTGCTTAGTCAACCATGAAGCAGAACTTCCCCATCCCATGCTATGAAAAGCTTCCAACCATGTCCGTTGACGTTCATACAGATGAGTAATAGAACTCGACACCTTAGTTTGCAGAAAACTGGAGCCTGTTGATGGAGCATCATTACCGGGAGCTGTATACCAGGAATTTGCCCTAAAATAATCCACATATGCTAAAGGATCCTTGCCACGGCGCAGATTATCACTACCATAGATCAATCCACGCGAAACATGCCAATCATAAATAGGACGAAAATAACGTTCTTCCGCCAAATCCATCAAGACATCACAATAATCCAAACGTATTTTAGGAGTGATATCACCTATAAACTCTTTCAATGCCGGCAGATATAAAGTTATATCATACCCTTTCCTTTTTTCAAATTCATCCCGAAAATCTTCTGCCCATGATCCCATTTTAATAGGATATGACAATTCGTCCTGAAAAAAATAATTCATTCCGTCAGGAACAGCGTCACTCATACGTCTTTCGAAACGATCGAAATATACACGAACATACTCTTTACCTATATCTGGATGCAGAAGGTGATTTTCTTTTGTCGATATGATATAAACTTTATAACTGTTATCACACGGTACTTCCCATAAAAGTTTGTCTCCGGAGATATATTTTGTTAAATCTGTCTTTCCCGGCCATACTACTGCTGTCAAGAATTTATCAGGAATATCATAAGTAAAAGTTGTTCCTCCCTTTACAGTTACCGATTGAATATTCAGTTCCCCCTGATAACCACGAAATTTTGCCATTTCCTGTAACTCATCAGAATAATACCCATTACCGATCCAACCAACCGTATAATCATCCAATCCTAATCCGATATTTTTCGATGCACATTCTTTTGCAAACCAACTCCAGGTATTCCACCAGTCTTCTGAAAAGATTTTTGGCCTTCCTGATTCTGTTTTTCCAAACAAGCCATACCCGTCTTTCATATTTTCAACATCTACCTTAGGATCCAAATGAATATAACTCACAGCAAAACCATCCGTTGCCGACTCTGACAAAATCTCAAGTTGTTCTTTCATCCGTTCTCTGTTCAGACTATCACCATTCCACCAATAAAAGGGAACATTTCCATAACCTTTCGGAGGGCAGGAAAATCCGGAAAGAATATCTGCATCCTTTTGCGGATATCCTCTAAACTTCTGAGATTGGGAAAAAATCATCTGACAGAAAAAAACAAAGAAACAAACTACTATTATCCTTTTCTTATCAAAAATACCCATGCGTTTCCACCTCCCCATATTTTAGTGCCAATTCAATCCTTTTTACAACAAAACCCTCACCTTCAAAACGAATGTTATTATATCCTTTAATCATTTCATTTACCGGAACAATAAAGGCATATTCACACTCTTTACCTTTCAGTCCGCGTGCTTTATCGTATAAAGCAACATATTCCGAACGCTGTTCTACTAAAAGGATATCATTGACAAATACCTTAAAATCCGTATTCTCATTATTACGGATGAAAAGAATAGCCTCCAATGGCGGATGTTTTTTTACATCATCCCCTATAAAAAATGGAGCTACAGCATTTCCTACTACATTCAATGGCAAAGGAGAACCCGGATCAACACGGTATTCCCTTATGCCATCTGATAAAGCATATATTTTATTCCTGTTTTTTAATGTATTCAACGAGCCGAGTTCCTGCAACAATTCAGGAATCATCGCCCTGCATACCAAACTACCAGGCTCCAAGGTATATTTTTTTCCGGCATTAGCATATTGACCAAAATAGAAATTAAACAAATATAACCCATCGGCTCCCTGAGCCAAAGCATGTGACGCCATCCCCCTATGCATACCATGTGACCATAATTCACGGGCCTTATAACCACCATCATCAATACTTGCATAAACGGGAATTTTCAAACCATTTAAATCCTCTTTAAAACGAGCCACCGGCATAGCTGGATTTCCGCGCCAATGCACTCCTATACTTAAAAAATCAACCAGTCCTTCCCGTATCCATGTTTTTACGTCCAAAGCTTTATCCAAACAATCCCGAACAGTAGGCGGGACACGTGCCGATAATAATATTTTTCTTCCACGCTTTACTGAAATTTGATCTACTTTGCTTCGTATATCCCTTACGAATTGTGTCATAACTTCCACATTTTGTGCATATTCCTCCGTTTTGAAATTTACAATAAAACGCATAAAATCCAGATCAAAACCGTCTATCATCTCATATTTTTCCAGTTGCTCGGCGATGATAGCCAGTTTATGTTCCCGCACTTCCTTATGCGAAAAGTCGAGTGCACCGGCACTATTCCATCCTTGTGAAGGATCGTTAGTCCAATATTGCGGATGGTTCATCCAAAAATCACTATACCATACAGGACAATTTCCCAAAGTATCTGCAAAATGTAGGTCATTCATCCTGTATGTAATAAAAGCTTCTAAGCCATTTTTCTTAGCACGTGTCAATGTTGCCCGAATCAGATCGGTTCCCTCTTTCTCCAGATTCAAATGATTCCGATAATATTTCTTGAAATTTTCATATTCCTTCACATTGTCGCCACAGTTCAATGTTCCATCCCGATCGTCCCCAAAAACCCGTCCGTATTTGGACCTGTAATACAAGAAATCACTTCCGGAACAAATCATATAGGTCGTAACTTGTGAATTGGAAACCATATCCACATATTGATTCAAATCATCCACCGACAAAGGTCGCTGATTAAACCAATAATTACCCAATATTTCAGAACCGTCATTATTATGGATAATACGAAAAGAGCCATTATTTTTTGCTTCCAAGCATGAAGTCAAAGACAATATAATAACTATAGAAGAACAAAGATATTTTCTTATTTTCATTGATATACATTTAATAAATTATTAAACTATTTCAGTAAACAGATCAAATTAATGGTACATCAACCAGTTATGATGTACCACCATTAAGTTCTTTATAATTTTTATTCAGTTAATAACCAGGGGTTTGTTCTACCAGTGGATCGCCTGTTATCAATCCGACATTGATCGGCCACAATACTTTATAACTCTCTTTATTATAATCCAGGATAGGCTGTTCCGAACCATAATGAACTATTGGCGAAAAGACTAATGCTCTACCTGATGCATCCTGCATACGACGAATATCATGCCATCTTTTTCCTTCATAAACAAACTCTTTATCCCGTTCGAATAATATAGCCAGTTCATTTTCTTCAAAACTTCCGTTTACATGAGCATGTACAGCTGGATCATAATTTTCACTATAAGCACGTTGACGAATCTGATTAATATAAGGAGAAGGATCATTACCCAGTTTATTTTCTATTTCAGCTAACATTAATAATACTTCGGCATAACGATAAATCACAACATCCGATACAAAAACACGATTCCCCGACGAATTGACAATTCCTACACCCTTACGAAGCGCCACACCTTTATTGGTGACATTTCCATCTTTATCTTTCAAATAAAAATCTATGAATGTAGCATTTCGGCGTAAATCCTCCGCATCATAACTTTCAAAAAGTTCATATTTAAAAGCATGAAAATAAAGACCTTTGTTTAACATTTGTAATGTATCTCCCATCAAAACTCCATTCGAACCATACACCCGGTTTATAAAGGTAGGAGGATAGGCAAATTTAGCTGCAGAGTTCGCTGCTTCGCCATCCAAAAAACGCATAGCCATAATAATTTCCTTATTTTCTTTATTGGAATATTCAAACACATCACTAAAATTAGGTAATAAAGTAAATTTGTCAACAAGCTGAAGCAAAGCATCCTTTGCTATCTGCAAGTCGTTTGTTTCTGGTTGTTGATCCCTATCCGGAACCTTTGCCGACCAAAGATAAGTTTCAGCTTTGAGCATCAATGTTGCGGACTTTGACCAAATAGAAGTTCCTTTAAAAGTGAAATCAGATCCGAAATATTCTTCCGATTTAGCAATATCGGATTTAATAAAATCCAGGGTTTCTTTCGGTGTTGATCTTGCAACATACAAATCCTCAGCAGAAGTAACACCTTCAACTACTTTTGCCTGATCTATCACAGGTACCCCACCATAAGCACGATAAAGCATAAAATAATGGTAAGCACGAAGTCCATATGCTTGCCCCAAATAATATCCTCGATCACTAGCAGAAAGGAATGTACATCCTTTTTCTACTTCCGAAATAAAATGATTCACTCGCATAATATGGGGATATAAATTATACCAATCTGATACACCCGTAGCATCTTTTGTGAAGGTATTATCTTTTATCGGTGAAGTGTTTTCTATTGAAGTATTAATAATTGTCGTATTTAATAAAGAGGTTCCCCCTCTAGCTTCACCAAAAAAGTATCTGACTTCGTGTGTGCTGCGCAAGTCATAATGAAGAGCCAACATGTTACTATTAACCAAAGAAGTACTACTCCAATAATTACCAGTAGCAAAATAATCTTCTGGTGACAAATCCAAGCTATCGCATGCTGAAAAAAACAGCGAACACAAACTTATAATAACTAATATACGTTTCATATCTAATTATTTATTGAGGTTATACATTAAAATGTGACTGATGCTCCAAATATAACTGTTCTGGGTAATGAGTATCCGGCACCTACATCAGCTGCTTGATTTTGTTCAGGTGTATATGATTTTGTCTTCGTCAGGTATCCCAGATTCTGTCCAGTTATTGAAAAACTCAATTTGGAAGCACCGATTTTCTGGATCCATTCACTATCGCAAGCATAGCTTAATGATAATTCACGGAAACAAAGATAACTTGCATTATAAACAAACATACTATTACTGGTACGAGCATAGTTTCTCTTCCCATTTTGGTCAGCCCAATAATATTTCGGATATTTTGCATTAGGATTTTCAGGCGTCCAAGTATCCTTCGACGTAGTTAACAGGTTAAAAGAACCTTGTTGGCAACCCATAAACCAAGGTAATTGCGTATCATGTTGATAGTGCCCCAAAGCATAGTCCATTCGTACAGAAAGTGTAATACCTTTCCATGACAGGTTATTACTTATTCCTCCGGTTACTTTAGGCGTATTATTTCCTATATAAACCTTATCATATACATCAATAACTCCGTCATTATTCACATCTTTCCAGATTACATCCCCTGCCTGGATCGGATGAGCATTCGCTTTTTCAGCATCAGTCAATGTATCCCATATTTCCGGTCCATACAGTGGTTTACCAGAACCATACGTATTAACAGATTTATCAACACGTGATCCGGCAATACGTCTAACCTCTTCTTCACTTTTGAAAATGCCTTCCATCTTATAAGCATAAATATCCCCTGGACGTTGTCCTTCCTGATATCCACCAACCCAAATAAGCTCATCACCATTTCCCGAATATACTTGTATCGCATTTTGACGGTTCAATTCCAGTCCGTTATCCGGTAATTTGAGAATTTTGTTTTTGTTGAATCCCATATTTGCACTAAGATCCCATTTCCAATCCGACTGTTGAAGTATCCTGAAATTCAATTCAAGTTCTACTCCTCTATTCTGCATTGAACCATTGTTTGATCGTATGCTACTTACTCCTGAACTAGCCGGAAGTGGTATAGAAGCAAATTTGTCGACTGTTTTCCGGTTATACCAGGTTGTATTGACATTAACTCTGTTTTGAAACAAACTAAAATCCAATCCAGCTTCAAACGTATTAGAGCGTTCCCAACGAAGAGACGGGTTTGATAAAGTGGATAATCTGTAAGCTATTTCACCGTTATATTTGATGTTACTATATGCCCCTTGCAATTCATATTCACCGACCCCCGACACATTTCCATTTACACCATAACTAGCTCTGAGTTTTGCAAAAGAAACAATATCTGACAAGTCGGCCATAAACTGTTCTCTTCCGAAAATCCAACCGACAGAAACCCCTGGAAAGACACCCCAGCGATTGTTGATCAGAGTAGAATACCCGTCACGCCTTAAAGTTGCAGAAAACAAATATTTATCTTGATAATCATAATTCAACCTTCCCATGAATGATAAAATCCTTTGGCAAGAATGCCAAGAGTCAATACTTCTCTTGTTCGCACTAGTCAATGTTAAAGCCAAATCAGCAAAATCATCAGTCGGAGCGCCAGAACCACTGGCTGAAAAACCTTTAACCCGTTGTTCAAAAAATTCCGCACCTGCAAGTACACTAAGTGAATGTTGTCGGAAAGATATATCGTAATTGGCTACTGCATTATACGTCTGACGCCTTAACTCATCGTATTCAGCCTTGGAAGCACGAGTTCTAACCCAAGTATTCGCCGTTGTTTGATAATCTTTTGTGAAAGTTTCATCCATTCGCTTTTCATATTGCCAATAACCATTAATTTTTAAAGACAAACCCTTCATTATATCAAATTTAAACGTTTGTCCAAAAATAAGTTTATCCATATTTAGATCACTCTTATATCTACCACGATTCTGTTGAACATTGGCAGTACCACCGACCCACTCTCCATCGGCATTGACACCTCTTAAGGTGGGAGGTGCACTCAATGCTGATCCAAAATAGGCCGAAACATTTGACCAGCTTGGTAAATTCTGATTATTTCTATGAGAAAAGCTGAAATTAGAATAGGAAGTCAACCAAGGTTTAATCTTATAATCTGCATTAATTACAATCGTCATACGTTTATAATAATTATCTACTGGCAAACTTTCTGCATCATAATAACCTAAACTAGCATAATAATGTCCTTTATCATTTCCTCCGGAAAGAGAAATATTATAATCTTGAGTAACTGCTGGATTTTGGAAAGCTGCAGCTGTATGATCAAATTCCTTATAAATGATTTGATCACCATAAATCGGATCGGTCATCGTTTTCCAGCCTTGCTCTAATAAAAAGCGATTATCATCACTCAATATCATCGGACTCCACATCGCCCTGATATCTAAATTTCCATCCAAAGGCTTACCCGGATTAGCCGGATCCCAATAAAGATTTCCAGTTCCGTAAGCACCATTAGCAGTAAGAGAAGACATATTTGTATATCCTTGCCAAACACCTGCCTTATTTTGCCAAACCTGAGAGGCATTCTTAACAGCCGTTCTCATCCAATGTAGATAATCTCCGCCATTCATAAACTCATACGGATTATTCAAATAACTCAAACTTACTTTAGCATTCACCGTTATCTCTGTCCGTCCACTCTTACCCGACTTTGTAGTAATTAAAATAATACCATTGTTGGCACGTGCACCATAAAGAGCTGTAGCCCCAGCATCTTTTAAAACTTCCATCGATTCGATATCTGCCGGATTGATATCTGTCATATTACTTCTTAACTGTCCGTCAACATAAATCATAGGATTGCCTGTTCCATCCAGGTTTGTTCCTCCTCTAAGGACAACAACCGGTGCAGCACCAGGATCACCTGAATTTTGAATTACTCTTAATCCAGCAACCGCCCCGGATAAAGCCTGAGCCGGATTAGCATATAAACCGATATCGAAAGTCTCTTCCTTTACTGTCGTGATAGAGTTGGTTAATTTCGATCTGGATACAGTACCTCCATAACCGGTAACCACTATCTCATCCAACACTTTCATGTCTTCTTTCAATATAATAGCCAATGTACTTTCATTACCTATTTTCCGTTCACAGGGGAGATAACCTATATAAGAAACTTCCAATATATCTCCTTTTTCTGCACTCAATGAAAATTTTCCGTCTATATCGGTAACAGTCCCATTTGTTGTACCTTTTACCATTACATTGGCTCCAACAACAGGTATACCAGTAACATCGACTACCGTTCCCGTAATTTTTTTCTCCTTTTGTGCAATAACAGGATTTGAAGATTTTATAGACAATACAATTCGATTTTCAACAACTGAATAGCCGACATTGGTCCCCGAAAAAACCGCTTCCAGTATTTTGAATATATCAGTATCATTAACAGACACCGACACTTTACGATTCAAATCAACATGACGATCATTATAAAAGAAAGAAAAATCACTCTCGGCCTCTATCTGCTCTAACACTTCCTGCACTGTTTGATTTTTAATATCCAAACTAATCCGAGCAGTTTGTGCATAACTATCAGAGGCATGTAAAAAGCTAATTGAACTTAACATAAAGACAAAAAACAGTTTCATAACTAATGGAATCTTTTTTAAGGTTAACCCAAGTGACTTTGTCACCCATAGAAATTGGGTAATAGATAATTTTTGCATAACTTTGTGTACTTTTTTAAGGAAAAAATGATTTGATACGAACCTGTCGCCAAACAGGTTTCTTTCAGTTAACTCATTTCATTCGGATAAATGCGCCAATATTTATCCGAATGTTTTCGTTTCAGGAGGTCCATTTGCCATACGCTTTTGTTTTAATAAATTTCTACTCTATTTTTACTATCCCCGTCTTCTGTCGGAATATGACGCCATTTTATTCCGGAAGAAGCGTTAAATATTTTCAATATCTGTTCTAGTCGATGATCAGTAAACGATCCGGTAAAAGTTTCTTTTACATATTTATTATTTGACACTACAAAATCCACATTAAACCTCTTTGTCAACATACGCAATGCTTCTTCAAAAGGAGTCTTCTTGAAAATAATCATTCCATCCTTCCAGGATATCTCAGCTTCCCCGCTTGTCTGATATATATCCGACCGATTCGTCTGGATATTATAAACCAATTTTTCACCCGGCTTTATATCCACCTGTCCGGACTTGGAAATGAATGCGACTTTCCCGCTTATCAATGTAGTTGAGACAATAGAATCCCATTTAAAAGCTTCCATATTAAAAGAAGTTCCCAACACTTCCACGCTGGCATTGTGAGGAGTGGTTACAACAAACCGCTTTTCCGGATTCTTTACAACTTCAAAGAAAGCCTCACCTTCCAACCGGACCGAACGGAATTCCCCTTCGAAACTCTCCGGATATACCAGTGAAGACTCGGAATTCAAATTAACCTTTGTACCATCCGGTAATGTCAGGCTGGTCGTCATACCCGGATTTGTCCGGACTTCCAACATACGGATATCCTGTTTTTCAGGAATAAGTACTTGCAACAGATAAGCAACCAGCAACGGGATGAATAATATGGCAGCCACCCGCTGCCCCCATATAAACAACGCCTTTAGTTGGCTTCTGAAAATACGGTTGTCTACTTTGGATAAAGCATTGTCCGTATTTACCCGATCCATGACAGAGATAGTATCCGATGCCAAATAGATCAGTTGTATCTGCCGGGCTATTTTATAATGCTCCTCAGATTGACGGATCCATTTTTCAACTTTCTCTCTTTCCTCCGCAGACACATTGCCTTCACAATAACGGGGAAGAAGCTCCTCTACAATATCTATATTCTTTTCGCTCATTAAAATCACCTTTTATTATTATGACAGGTGGGATCGGATGAGTTCCTAAACAAAAATCGACTTTTTTCAAAAAAAATTATGATATTTGCTCTTAGATAAGAAAACATATGAAAGGGAGTATACATAACGAACAATACCAGAATGAGAATTTTCTTTTGTCAGCATTACGTCAGTCAGACAGAAAAGCATATACCTTCTTGTTTCGGAAATATTACCCGATGTTGTGCGCATATTGCCACAAGTTTATTTCATTAGAAGATTCTGAGGAGATTGTCCAGGATGTTCTGTTCTGGTTATGGGAATCCCGCAAAGAGCTGGTTATCGAAAAATCACTCAGCCAATATCTGTTTAAAATAATATATAATAGAGCAATTAACAAAATAGCCAGTCTACAAGCAAAAAGTAAAGCCGACACCGTCTTCTTCGAGCAGATGCAGGAAATGTTACAGGAGACCGATTATTACCAGATTACAGAACTAAGGGAACTGCTCAAAAAAGCTATAAATAAATTACCGGACAGCTACCGCCAGGCATTTGTCATGCACAGGTTCCAGCACATGAGCTACAAGGATATAGCTGAACAGGCAGGAGTCTCGAGCAAAACCATAGATTATCGGATACAGCAGGCTTTAAAGATTTTACGCAAAGAATTAAAAGATTATCTGCCCCTCCTGTATTTTATTCATCTGGTTTAACAGAAAAAATATATATTATTCTTTATCTTGACACATTAATCATTTATGATGAAATAGAATGAAATTATTTATCCAATTGTTTATCTTGCTGTTGTCACTCGGTATACTGTATCCGGCAAATGCTGCCGAGGCCGATAAAGCACCTACTATCACATTGAATATCAGCAATCTCCCTCTACCTGATGTTCTTGTGATAATCGAAAAGCAATCGGAGATGTCCTTTTCTTACGAATCTTCGGTTATCAAAGATATTCCGAAAGTAACATTGCAGGTAAATCAAGTTCCGTTGCGTACCTGTCTTGATATGCTTTTCAGGGATCTCTCCGTCACCTATACTATAAAAGGAAAATTTATTATCTTACGAAGAAAAAGCAATCTCGTTACGATCAGCGGCTTTATCCGCGATCAATATACAACCGAATACCTTATCGGTGCTTCCGTCTACAATCCCAAAACCCAGGAAGGGACAGCAACCAATAACCATGGTTTTTTCAGTCTGACCGTACAACAAGGTGATATCCAGCTGGAAACATCTTATATTGGTTACCAGCGCTTCGCATATCATTTGAATGATCTGAAAAAAGATACGGTCATGGAAATACTGCTCAAAAGCGGTAAAGAACTTCAGGAAATAGTCGTTACCGGAACAAATGCTTCACAAAATCCGGTATACACTCCCCAGATGGGGACATTGAAGATTTCACAGAAAACAGTAAAATCAATCCCAACCCTTCTCGGAGAATCGGACGTGATCAAGACTTTGCAGACACAGCCGGGTGTTTCGGCAGGAACGGAAGGTTTGGCTGGTATGTACGTCCGGGGTGGCAATGGCGATGAGAACCTCTATATGATAGACGGCATTCCCCTTTACCAGGTAAACCACCTGGGAGGACTCTTTTCCGCTTTTAATGCCGAGGCTCTGAAAGATGTCGATTTTTACAAATCGGCTTTTCCCGCCCGTTACGGAGGAAGACTTTCAAGCGTAGTCGACGTACATACCAAAGATGGAAATATGAAAGAATATCATGGCAGCGCCATGCTGGGCCTCACTTCCGGAAACATTAATTTTGAAGGTCCGCTCGTCAAAGATAAAACATCATTCAATGCATCCCTGCGCCGCTCCTGGTTCGATGTGCTGACAGCTCCGGCACTTGCCATCTGGAACAGAATAGAGAAAAAGGATGGAAAAAAACGAACGGGAAGATATGCGTTCACCGACATCAACATGAAGGTAAACCATCACTTCAATGACCGCAGCCAAGGATATGTCAACCTTTATTTCGGACAAGATTTTCTAAAAGGAGGAAGTACCGATTATAAAACGAGTGATGACAATCTCTACTACGAATCGAAAGATATCGGGAAATTACGCTGGGGAAATACCGTTGCCTCCGCCGGATGGTCTTATGTGATGAATCATAAAATGTTCAGTAATATTTCGGCTTATTACACACGTTATAATTCCTCCATAAGAAGAATAGAGGAAAACCAGACAGGTAAAAAAGACGATGAGGAGTATAAGAAAAGTAAAAGAAATACATCGACTGAAAATGGTATCAACGACCTGGGTTTCCGAATGAATTTCGACTATTTGCCCACTCCCGCCCATCATGTCCGTTTCGGTAGCAATTACATCTATCATCATTTCCGCCCGGAATATACCCAAAATGAAGTGACCGGCGATTATGAAAAACTGGAAGTCAAAGATGTGAAAGAGACTTTATCAGCTAATGAACTGGCTGTTTATGCAGAAGATGACTGGACAGTCAATCATTTTATCCGCCTGAATGCCGGGATACGTTTCAGTCTTTACAATGTCCGTCAAAAAACGTATACTTCGCTGGAACCCCGCATATCTTCCCGCTTCCTGATCAATCCCCATCTAAGCCTGAAAGCATCCTATGCCCGGATGAGCCAGTACATTCACCAGATAAACGAAAGTTATATGAGTCTGCCGACAGATACCTGGATGCCGGTTAGTAAGAAACTCCGCCCGTTGGTCAGCGACCAAGTATCGGCCGGCGCCTATTACAATCTGCACAACGACTATTCTTTCTCAGTAGAAGGTTATTATAAATGGATGAATCATATCCTCGACTATAAAGACGGATATAATTTCCTCCCGTCATTCATCGGTTGGGAAGATAAACTGGCCCAGGGCAAAGGATGGTCGTACGGGGTAGAACTGATTGCCCGTAAAGAAACCGGACGTGTCACAGGATGGTTGGGATACGGACTGATGTGGGCAGACCGCCAGTTCGCTGAAATAAATGACGGTAAACGTTACCCTGCCAAATTTGACAACCGTCACAAACTGAATGTTGTGGCCAACTGGAAACTAAGCGACAAAGTAGAATTAACCGGCAGCTGGACATTTATGACGGGAAACCGCCTTACCGCTTCTTTCGAAAATTACGAAGACCTCGGACAGGCACATTTTCCATCCGACGTAGCTCCTATTCCTCCGTTTATGAATACACCGGGAGGACTTGAATATTTCACCGAACGCAATAATTTCCGCCTGCCGGCTTATCACCGGCTTGATCTGGGTATCAATATTTATCGTCCTAAAAAGAACGGATGCATGGGTATCTGGAATATCAGTATATATAATGTATATTGCCATATGAATGCGATTACCTTAAAAAAGCGTTTCTGGTATAATTATTATTGTTATTTCGAAACGATGAGTATTCTGCCTATCATACCATCGGTTTCATACACCTATAAATTCTGAACAAGATGAAAACAAAAATACTTCTGTTATCTGTCCTGTCAGGCTTCATATCTATCCTGACTTCCTGTTACCGCGAAATTGACGTGGAGAAATATCGTACTACCCCTAAAATCGTCATTAACTGCCCTATATCCCCCGATACCGTTATCCGGGCGAGCATTACCCGCACCTATTTTTTCTCAGATCTGGACAATCTCGAACCTGAATACAATGGCTGGAACGGGCAAACAGAAATTTCAAGTATAAAATTAAGAAATGCAAAGGTTGAACTTTACATAAACGGAACTTACAAAGAAGATATGAAATGGCAGGCTTTGGATAGTGTCGAAGAGCATCAAGCACCGGATACCTTTTTCATATCGACGGTCATTCCGCAGGCCGGTGATAAAGTCAAACTAGTGGCTACCACACCCGAGTACGGATCTGCATGGGCAGAAGACGTCGTTCCTCAACGGGTTCCGATCGAAAAGATAGAGGTCAGTTGCCGGAAAGAAACCGGAGATCCTTACAGCATACAAAATAATACCCCTGGCAATATAACTTATAATAATGAATATTATGCCTTTCAGTATTACATAACCTTCAGGGACACACCGGGTAAAGCGAATTACTACCAGTTATGGGTGGAAGGAGACATTCAATATATCGACCCCATATTCAACAGTGTAAATTCCACTATCGACGGGACGTTAGGCTATGACGGCGTAGACGGACGGGGCGGTCGTGTATTTACCGACGAACTTATTGATGGAAAAGAATATACCATCCAGGTAAAAGAACTGATACAGGCACATTATAGTGTTCAGGATTTGAAAGAAAGAAGCATTAACTTGTATGCTCTCTCCGAATCTTATTATCAATATTTGTTATCATTGGAAAAAATCAGTGCCAGCACTTTATCCGGCAGCCTGTCTAACATAGGATTGGCCGAACCGCTTCGTGTTTATACCAATGTAAATAACGGCACCGGCATCTTAGGAGCCTGCCAGCGTACTAACATAAAGATCAATCTGGGAGATTATATTCCAAAGAAAGAAGACAAATAAAAGCCATCTCCGGATATATACGGAAGCCAGTATTTCCTATTTCTTCCGATTATTTGTACCTTTGTTCTGATAATACAAAAGGAACATTCATGTACTTCAAAGATATAATCGGTCAGGAAGAGATAAAAAAACAGCTTATCCATTCAGCACAAACAGGTGTTGTGCCTCATGCCCAGCTATTCACGGAACAGGGAGGTGCGGGAGCATTTCCTCTGGCACTGGCTTATGGCCGTTATCTGAACTGTACGCACCGGACCGAGACTGATGCCTGCGGGAGATGTCCGTCCTGCCTGAAATTTAACGAACTGGCGCACCCAGACCTGCATTTTGTATTCCCTATCGTTGCCAAAAAGGAAAAGAAAAAAGAAGTATGCGACGATTATTTGACCGAATGGCGCGGTTTCCTGAAAGAACGTCCTTATTTCAATATCGACGGATGGCTGGATTACATCGATGCCGGCAATTCGCAGGCCATCATCTATTCGAAGGAAAGTGACGAAATCATCCGTAAACTGAATTTGAAAATATACGAGGCGTCTTATCGTATCCTGTTGGTCTGGCTGCCCGAAAAACTCCATCCGACCTGTGCGAATAAACTTCTGAAAGTGATAGAAGAACCTCCTTTGAATACCGTCATCCTGATGGTATCGGAAATACCGGACCAGATCTTAGGAACGATCCTGTCACGTGCACAGCGGATCAATGTCCGTTCCATCCACCCGGAGGCTATAACAGCTGCTATGATAACACGATTCGGACTGGCGTCGGACGATGCAAAACATGTAGCTCACCTGGCAAACGGGAGTTATCTGAAAGCCATAGAAGCGATCAGCCTGAGTGAAGAAAACAGTTTCTATCTGGAGCAGTTCAAGGCGATGATGCGTAACTCCTGGGCACGTAACGTCAAAGGGATGAAAGCGATGGCCGATGTTCTTGCCGGCATCGGACGCGAACGCCAAAAGAACTTCCTGCAATACTGCCAGCATCTGATCCGTGAAAACTTTATGTACCGTTTCCAGTCACCGGACCTGAATTATATGAATATGGACGAATCCGGTTTTGCCGTAAAATTCGCCCCTTTCGTTAACGAACGGAATGTATTCGATATCATGGAAGAGCTGGCAAAAGCAGAACGCCATATAACACAAAATGTAAATGCCAAAATGGTCTTTTTCGATCTTTCGTTACGCCTGACGGTTCTGATAAAACGGTAAGCAAAAATTATTCTAAAAAATCCAGCATCAACAGTAACTAACCGTGAATCAGTTACTGTTGACTGCCGAATAATAAATAAAGCCTAATGAATCAAGCCATCACCAGCCGGAGAATAAGCACCGATCTCACCGATATAAGCATATGATGAGCGGGAGTTTGATCCTACATAATACATGAAATAGCGTGCTTTAACAACATTAGCCGCCCTTGAAAATTGGGGGATATCGACTACATTATCAAATGAGTAAACGCCATAATCCTTCCATCCCATATCATTACTGTCTGTCGGATCAGTCAACGATTCGGCATAGAATATCTGATGCGTCGGTTGGGCACCCTCGGAGTCGTCCATACGACGATATACTTCAAAGCTCGATATATCAATCACTTCTCCCATATCCACTATAAAATAATGAGGGAAAGGAGCCGTTGGATTATGCTCCGTATGCCACGGAGTATTAATATCTCCATCGATAGCATTCGTTGCCGGCCATTCAGGAGAAGCCGAAGCCGAACTAAAAGCGACAATCTTCCAGCCGGATTTGTCAACCGGACGTTCATAATAAACCGGTATGCTTTTAGACGTAGTCGTGAAAGTATCTATGGCATTCTCTTCCGGCAGGAAACGTAAATTATAACTCACATTTCCTTTTAATTTATATAAGGTAGTAGTAGAAGCATCAGCCGGAACTTCCATACGGACCGTTTTATCAGAAATATCGGTATATTGCAACTCCATACCGACAGCCCCTCTGACTGTTCCTCCCCAATAAATCACCATCGAATCGCCTTCCATATCATAACGGGTAAATTCAGTTGTATAACTTCTGTTAGAAAGTCCGTTCTTATAGTTCTCCCCATAAGACGAACCGGTAACTTCATATTCCAACGAACGATTACCGAATTTATCAAAGCTGACTAATTGGAACAGATATCCGCTTTCCGGCATATCATCGAGTATAACAGGAAAAACACCAGTCTTTCCACCGATCTCGACATCGACAGAGTCTTCATAATTATTCCAATAAACGCGTAAATTCTCTACACGTTGAGCTTTTACATAAATGTCTAATTGAATCCGGTTCTCGCCTGCCCGAACACCTACACTATCCACTTTTGCGGCATAAACGATCTCTCCTTCGTCAAGATACTTGTCAGTAAGATCATTCATATCCGTACATGACTGGCTGGCGATTGCCAATAGCATCAGTAATGCAAAACATACTTTATTGAATTTCATAAACTGTTCTTTTTATAATTATTGATATAATTCAGATCTGTTGTCACCAAACACAAACAGTTCTCCTATCTGGAAATTATCACCGCCAGCCCAAGTTCTAAGCACTTTTATACGAATCCATCGAACAGGTGGAACATCCAACGGCATAATAAAATTCTCGCCAGACACAAGAGCAACGTCATCATCTTCCGAAGAATGCTGACCTAAAGGAAGCCCTGAAGGTTTTACAGATTCGAAAGTACCCAACAATGTCCAACTATCCCAATTACCTGTAGGATCCAGATCTGTAGCACCATAAACTTCAAACTGTTTCAAGTTTCCTTCAGAAAAAATATAAGCATCTCCACGTTGATAGAGTAATAAACGACTGATCTTACATACCGCTCCTAAATCAATAGTAATTGATTGAGGCCAAACCCCGGTTCCACCCGGCGAACTAAACCCATTATCACCTGGACCATAAATGCCATCCCATATACGAGACATCCCCCAACCAGCTCCTTCACCAATATCGTTCGGTAATTTAGCATCGGACCATTTAGTCTTATCGAATGAGGTTTCAAACATAGGTGTCAACTCTTTATAAAGAGTCGGACTGATATTTCCCCAACGATCCTTCACGTAGATTCCGAAATCCATTGGAATAGTATCCAAACCACGGGCAGCTCCACTCCCCTCTATAACAGTCGTATAAAATGTTTCCAAGGGTTGATAATCTCCATATTCATCTTTACGTACAATATGAACTGTCACCTCATCCCGATTGTTATTTGTCCACAGCCCTTGTACCCCCCCAAAATCTTGTACCAAATCAAGTGTCTTACCGATCGTCAACACGGGAGGTTCTTCAGGATTCACCGTTACTTTCACAGGAGCAGATTCATTACGACTCCGATCCACTGCTATAAGCGAAACCTCACGCGGTTCCATATCGCCAAAACCCACCACCTTGATCGTATCCGTATAAAGAGAACTTTTAGCTTCAGCCAACCCTTCCTTTAAGTTATAAACGGCTTTAACATAAAGCAAATCTTCATCATCCGGTAAAGTATAACTAAGAATAGCCCCTCCGGGAATATTTTTTACATTCACATTCGAGACAGCCCCCGGAGCAATGGAATCTATAGGTTGCTGTCCTATTGGAGATTCACTGCATGACCAAGTGATCAAACCTAGCGTCATGACAGACAGTATAATCTTATTTTTCATATTCATCATTATTATAATGTATTAGATAATGAATTTATTACCAACCGTAATTTTGTACAAGATTTTTATTAGTAATAATATTCGTCTCCCGGATAGGCATAAAATAATCTTTCACCGTAACTTTTACAGGAACTTCAGCCACATTCTGCAACTTATAAAAGTCTTCAGGTGTCTCACCCATGATATTCCACCCCTGAGGCTGTATATTATAAGTATCGATCTGCTTCCAACGACGAATATCCCAATAACGTTTGGATTCAAAAGCAAACTCAACCGTTCTTTCATCATGGATAATATTACGCAAACCTTCTTTTGTCGTCGGTTTAGACGGATCGGTAGAATATTTACTCCATGAATCTATTACCCCCTCCAATCCGGCACGTTCACGAATCCGGTCTATATATTCATACACTTCTGCCGAAGGACCGGAATATTCATTCAATGCTTCCGCATAAAGCAAATAAAGATCAGCCAAACGGATAACAGGAAAAGGATAATATTCCGGTTCTGCAATAGTACTGTTAGTAACACCGTTTTTATAACTAGCCATTTTCTTCGGAGCATAACCGGTTATGGAATAAGAACTACCCCCTTGATAACCGGACCACCCCAAATTTAAAAAGTTGGTATAGTTACATGACTCGAAGTCGTTTTTCCCGTTTCCGTAGTAGATTCCCTGGTCGAAACCTATGCTGGCATAAAAACGAGGTTCACGGTTATAGTGCATATAACAAGTACGTTGTCCTTCCTTTACAAAATATTTCTCATCTCCGGAGGAAGGTTCCGAACGTAATTCATAGCGTTTATCATACCATCCCTCTCTGCTCCACTGTTTATCTTCATTCATAGGGACACCATTGGATGTATAAAAACGTTCCACTGTTTTAATTGTCGGAGCCCATTGAGCACTGATTGTATTGATTATTCCTGCATCGATACGTACAACACGAGGGGTCGAATGATAGGAACGATCCCTGCATTGACTATTCGTACCTCCCCATATCAACTCACAGTTCCAACGTTCGCAAACAACCTGACGCAACATGGTCTGCAATTGGAACACAGGATGTTGAGTCACTGTGATCGGTTCAATTTCCGTATACAGTTTCTTTCCGGCGCCATGACAAGCTTCTATCGCTTCTTTACAAGCATCTGCAGCAATTTTCCATTTTTCAGGATCATACGTTTGATTAAACAAGACTGTCCCGCGATTATCTATCAGTCCTGCCATTTCTGTATTACCATTAAACAAAGGGCTGGCAGCCATTACCAACATCTCTGCACGAACAGCCAAAGCTATCTGTTTATCAACACGACCGCCTTCAATACTCATAACCATGTCTTTATAATCCGGCAGATCAGGCAAAGCTTCCAAAATCAGATCATTTACATAAGTCACCACATCATCCACTTTATCACGATAAACCGCAACCTGTTCAGGTGAAGCAGAAACTGGTAGGTTTTCATCTATAATAGGTATAGGACCATAGCATTTCAACAGATAATAATGATAATATGCCTTTAAGAATTTCACTTCAGCAACCCAACGAATACGTTCAGATTCTTCCAAATCAACCGTACTAGCTATGTTCTCCAAGAAGATATTACAATCACGGATACCAATGAATAAGCCTTTACCACCTTGCAGACCATCCCAAAAATTCAGATAAGGATCATCTAGTTTTTGAAAACCACGTTGTAGATAAGAAGATGTAAACGTTGGAAATACATGTGATGCTATCGGATAGAACTGCCATGTCTCGTCACCACCGTTAATCGCCGGGTCATTAAATAAATCCCCCCACTGCGGGCGATAACTATAACAAGTATATAAAAACTTTTCGGCTGCAGCTCGATTCGTAAAAGCTGACTCAACCGTTGCTACGTTATCCGGTACTAAATCCAGATAACCGTCACACGAGGTAAATACCTGTATTAATGCTGTAAACATTAATATTTTATAGAATGCTTTCATGTAAACTAATTTATTGATTAATAGAATCAAATAAGACAAAACCCGTTACAACTCTCATTAGAAGGAAATCTGAGCTCCCAAATTGAATACACGCTGAACCGGATATCCTAAACCATTTCCACCCATTTCAGGATCCCACAATTTGAAAGGACTGAATGTTAGCAGGTTCGTGCCGCTGAAATAGATACGAAAGTTCTTTACAAAGACTTTTTTAAGTACATTGGTCGGAACTGTATATCCAAACTCCAATGATTTCAAACGCAAGAATGAACCATTGCGCATAAACCAGGTAGACGGTTTCTGATTATTCTCTACAGCTTCATAAGATAAACGTGGCCACAAAGCATACAGGTTACGATTATCTTCAGACCAGTGATCATCTGCATATGCTTTTAACAAAGCATTCTGTCCGTTGAGGAAAGGTAGAGTTCCGTTATCCGTTGATGTGTCGATCCAGAATGATTCCCGAGCCAATCCCTGGAAGAAGAAAGATAAATCCCATTGTTTGTATCCTCCGGACAGACCGAAACCATAAACAATTTCCGGACTGGTTGGATAACCCATCGGTACCATATCCAATTCGGTAATCTTACCATCGTTATTGATATCTTTATATTTGATATCACCGGCCATATAATTACCAAACTGACTCGGCGAATTACGGATATCTTCTTCATCTGCAAACAAACGTTCAGCCACATAACCGAAATTCTGATTCAGGGAAGTCCCCAGTTTCGACTTCCAAGGCGTTGCACTGTAATCCGGCTCTTCGTAAGCAGTAAACTCACTGGTTGCATAAGTGAAATTAGCCATCCCCGTCAACCAGGCATCATTATTAATCATATGGTTATAGTTCAACGACAGGTCGATACCACTACTTTTAGCTTTTCCCACATTAGCCATTACATCAGCCTGAAGCCCCATAGTTGTAGGAATAGAAGCACGTGACATTAAAATATTCCAACGGGATTCCATAAAATAATCCGCCTGCAATTCCAATTTATCAAATAGTCCTAACTCTACACCCAGATTTGTTTTCCGGGCAGTCTCCCAGGTTATATCCTCGTTCGGGTAACGAGAGATCGAAACACCATTCAACGTACGTCCTCCAAAATTTCCATAAGTACCGAACGACGATTGCTTTCCATCGCTATTCATATTTACTTCCGAAATATAGAAAAAACGATCTTCAGGTCTGCCAATCGCATCGTTACCGGATAACCCATGAGTAACTTTCAGTTTCAATTTATTAATCGTTTTCTTCAAATCGTCATTCCAGAACGCTTCACTAGAAACAAGCCAACCAAGTCCCATTGAAGGGAAGAAACCAAAACGTTCCTTTCTGGCAAAACGTTCGGAACCGTTATAACCGAAGTTTGCTTCAAGGAAGTAACGCGAATCATAAGCATAAGTAGCACGACCGGCAAAGTTCACATTGCGTGAAGGTAATGAAAGTTGTAATGTATTGGCGTCGGAAGTCAGGGATTGACGAAGTGTGAAAACCAACATAGCACCGACAGCATGCTTTTCATTATAAGTTTGATTCCAGTTAGCAGCCGTTTCAAAATAAGTTGTAGAACTAACTACTTTATTACCGGGAACAAAGTCTAATGTTTCACGTCCATCCTGTTCGTTAAGGGGGGCCAAAATATAGGTATCCTCCAACTTATTATAGGAACCTATTCTATAGAAGAATGGTACATATTGACGAGATACATCAAAATAACCATATCGATTTGTATTGAACATAGCACGAAGAGACAATCCTTCTGTGATAAAATCCAAATTCTGCTTCAATTCGAACTGAGCCGCCATCTGAGATGTTTGCGTATCTTTATACCCTTTCAACATATCTGCATACGGGTTATTATACTGTCCCTTGTCTGCATTACCGAATAATATATGTTTGGTATACTGATTTGCTTCATCAGCCGGATAAGAAGGGGCGAACAAAACAGGGTTAGTCCGCATTACTTTTGCGAACAGCTGATCGCCACCATCTATCGGTCCGGTATAGTCATCAAATGCACCGCTCAAACGAACGACAGCTTCTGTCGTTTTGGTAACATTGATATTTACATTGGCACGAAGCATATATCGTTTCAGGTTGATATTATTATTGAAACTGCTCTTTTTATCGACATTCAATACACCCTTATCCGAAATATAACTGCCGGCAATGTAATAACGAGCAACTTTACCACCACCACTTACATTAAAGTTGGCACGGTAGTTGAATGTATTATTCTTGAATAGTTCGTTATACCAGTCCGTAGCCGGATAAACGTACGGATTCACACCGGCAATCGTATTATCTATCTTTTGCTGCGAATAAGGTAGTGCCCCCATCGGGTTACGTGTCAAAACGGCTTCATTATGAAGACGCATATAGGTTATCGGATCGGCCAGTTCCACCATTTTTGTCGGTTGCGACATAGAACCTTCCAACCGGATACTTACCTGGGCGGCCCCTTCCGCTCCTTCTTTCGTCGTTACCAAGATAACACCGTTAGCACCACGAGACCCATAAAGGGCTGTTGCTGTGGCATCCTTCATAATAGAAAAAGAAGCGATATCATCCGGCTGAATGCGGGATAATTCCGTGGTAGTAACCTCATTGTTATCAATAAGAATAAGAGGATCTTTTTTATAACCGAAAGTAGTCACACCACGAATAAAAAATTCAGCATTGTCTTTTCCCGGTTCGCCACTTCGTTGATAGGCAATCACTCCGGACAGACGTCCGGCCATTGCCGTAGTCAGGTTGCTGGAAGGAACTTTTAATTCCGATGGATTCAAGGTTGTAATAGATCCGATAACACTTTCCTTCTTTTGTTTGGCAAAAGCAACGACAGTCACTTCCTCCAGTTCATCCGTTTTGGGTTTCATCGTAATTACAAGATCCTTCTTATCCTTGACCGTTACAATCTGATCTTCCATACCCAGATAAGAGACAGTCAGTTTCTCACCAACCGAAACACTGATCACAAATGATCCGTCGATATCTGTGGCAACACCTCTTGTGCCACCAACGAGAACTATATTTGCACCGGGAAGAGGCTCTCCCATATCATCAATTACTTTTCCTTTTAAATTGAAGGTTGCCTGACTCTGATTCGGAATAATCCTACTTGAAGCTGATTTGCCCCTATCTACTCCTACATTAACCGACGCAAAAGATATTGTATAACTAAAAACACATAGAATAGTTAGGGATACAGCTTTTCCTTTTATATTACTGCATATAGATTTATTCATTATATTGATATTAAGTTTAACAATTAAATATGTTAATTACTGATACTATTGAATAGGTTCATTTTATGTCTTCATAAGCTATTTCATTTATGTTACTGACTATTAGTTCTTGTGGAACTATGTTAATATCAGAAACACAAAAAAGAAGACATACATTGTATATCAATACATTAACAATTTAACACATAGTTAACACAAAAAGATTCCGTGGATTACATATCTGTTTTCAAGATGACTTTCGAAACTTATTTAGGGATAGTGCCAGTTTTATTATATTAAATATCATTTTTGTAACTTGTGATTTTTATTTAATACGGATATTTGTAACAATTAACAATCCGGATTAAATTAACATAGTTCCACAAGGACTGAGGATACCTTTAAACAACAAATATGAAATTGTGAAAAAATATGGCAAAAGAGAAACCTGCCATATCTGTAAATAGATTACATTGTAAAGAGATGAACCTTTCTTTTATAACGGGAGAGTAACTTTTCCCCTCTCGAGAGGGGGAAGGGGGTGTGTTAAAGCAAGTTACAAACTATCGGCAGACTTCCCCAAAAAGTACCTATCTTTTAAAATGTAAAGTCCCTACTTTTGATTACAAAACTAGGGACTTTTGATCTCAAAACATATATGTTTTTACAGAGGATGAACTATAGCTTCTTACTCCTCCAATTACCTTTCCACAAATAGAAGAATGCAATAAACAGCATCCCATTATAAACATGTTCCGTTGTCCAGCAAACCGCAACATCGGCATGTAACCAGACACCGACCAGGAACGTATAGGATACATAGACTAAAATACTTGCCATATCGATCCATAATGCAACCTGTGTATTCCCGGTTCCCGAAACGCTGAAGAAATAAATAAAAGCAGGAACCGCCAATATATAGGAAGAAAGCATGACCCAAAGGGACGGAACAGAACTTTGTATCAAGTCCGGATTATCCGTATAAATACGCAGTACCAAATCCGGAAATAAAGCGATCAATATCCCTAACGGCAACACAAAAAAGTAACAAAGCCTTATCATCCGCCCACACAATCCCATCACCTGGTCCGACTTGCCAGAACCGATCAGGTTACTCACCAGTGAACTCGACGTGGAAGCAAACGCATTGACAAACATAAACAGGAAAGACGAGATACTCCGTACTACATTCGTGATAGCCAGCGGACGTTCCCCCTGATGCTCCATCACTACAAAAAAGATAAACCAACCGATAAACGCGATACCATGTTGCACCATTATCCAGATCGATACATTCAATATTTGTTTCAACATCCGGAAATCAATTTCGGTAAAACTAAACATTCCATACTTCTTATAATCAATCTTCTTCCAGGTATAAATGATAAAGAACAACACCGACACCGCCTCAGAAATAGAAGAAGCGATCGCCGCTCCGGCAATCCCTAAAGCCGGGAAACCGAACTTACCGAATATCAGGGTATAATTCAGCACCACATTCGTCAGCACCATCACGACAGAGTTGGCCGTCAGTATCTTAGTCTTGGTGATACCGACATAAAACGCCCTGAACATCACCGCTATGAACGAGAAGAAGAACCCATAGACACGCCAATCGATATAACTCATGGTCGCCTGGTAAACCTCATCCGAGCCGATCAGCTTCCGAAGAATCACCGGTGAATAGAAATGGGAAACCGTAAATAAGGTGGCAGCAAGTAATAACAGGAAAAGTGCTCCCTGCATGAAAACCGGTCCGATCCGGGTATAATCCTGTGCTCCGTTGCGCCGGGCAATCAGGACCTGTGCTCCGACACTAAAACCGAATCCCAGCATATAAATAACCAGATAATAAACTCCCGCCAGTGCCGAAGCTCCCAGCTCAACCTCTCCTACCCGGCCCAGATAAGCCGTATCGGTCAACCCGATCATATGCTCCATCAGCAAACTGATGAGTACAGGATAGGTAATCTGCCAAATTTGTTTATTCGTAAATTGCATAATGGATATTCAAAAAGGGATGCAAAGGTAGTAATAAGAAGTTTTCCATACAATATAACCGTTAATTATCCGTTTATCATTTTGTCACTACTATACCATCTAATTCAGATTACTATACTGGATATTTGAAAATAGTATACCGGGTAATATTTTTTAACGTATTAAAAAGACAGAGAAATCAGTCAATACATAACATAAAGACAAAAACGATGAACTTCAAAATACTTCTGACATTCCTTATGACCATCGGCTTTTGCAGCTGTAACGGACAAAATACAAATGCAAACAATATCACGACAGCCACTCCGATGCCGATCAACCGGTTCGACAAAGCATTGTTCCAGCTAATAAACTCCGACGATACGACGCTCAACCAACAGCTATTGAATCAATATCCGCTGATGACAGAGATTCTGGGTAAAGGTATCCTGAATATGCAATCGCCGGAAATGCCCGGCTTTTTCAATAAACTGGAAAACTTTTATTCCGAACCAACCCTGAAAAATCTTTATGCGGATGCAATCAAAAAATATGATTCGGTCACAGAGACAGAGCAATCGCTCGGCAACGCATTCGCCTGGATACAGGATAAATTCCCGACTATGCAAATTCCGGCTTTGTACATGCACGTTTCCGGATTCAACCAGAACGTATTGGTCGGCGACAGTCTGTTATCACTCTCCATCGACAAATATATGGGAGAAGATTATCCGTTGTATCAGGACTTTTTCTATGACTATCAACGCCGTAAGATGCAACCCTCACATGTGGTTCCCGATTACATCGCCGGCTGGCTGATGTCCGAATACCCATTTAACGGCAATGAAAATGTATTGCTCGACCGGATGATCTATGAAGGCAAAATAAAATACCTGGTTTTATCAGCATTACCGGAGATGACTCCGGCCGCTTTGTTCGGTTATACAGACGAGGCCTGGGAATGGTGCAAAAATAACGAAGCCAATATATGGAAAGCCATTGTCGAACGGAAACATTTATATACACCGGACCAGATGAACACCATGAAATATTTCGAAGACATGCCTGCCCAATTCCTGACAAGCGATGCTCCCGGAAATATCGGCAGCTGGGTCGGACTGCAAATCATTGAACAGTACATAAAAGAAACAAATACAACTCCCGAAGCATTGATGAAAAACGATAATGCACAGGAAATACTGGCTGCATCGAAATACAAACCATAGGGCATAAAAAAACCGCCCTATCCTCGCGGACAAGACGGATAACCTAATCTAACTTAATTCTAATACCATGAAAAACACTATATCTTAATAACAGGAGTTGATGAAAAAAGTTCAACTGACCTGTTTATTTTAATTTCTTTCACAAAATAAAGATCGTGTGAGACCAACAACACAGTACCTTTATAGTCCTTGATTGCTGTTGTTATTATATTAACACTCTGAATATCCAAATTGTTCGTCGGTTCATCCAAAACAAAGATATCCGGCGTACTATTACTGACCATCAGACAGCAGATAGCCAACCGCATTTTCTCTCCACCGCTTAATTTTGAACAACTTTTATCCCAGGTCCCGACCGGGAAAAGGAAACGGCTCAAAATCATTTTTAACTCATGTTCAGGTTTGGCAAACAGATTATACTTCTCTAATTGCTCAAACACAGTCAGGTTAGGCAACACAATCGAATATTCCTGATCGATATAAACATACTTGAAATCGGCACGATCAACAGAGCCTTCTACAGGTTGCAGTTCTCCCAGGATCAGCTTCAGCAAGGTTGTCTTTCCTGAACCATTGTTACCGCCGAACCGGATACGGTCGCCACTTCTGATCTGCAAGTTTAGTGGTTCGGACCATAAACGGTTCACGCCATAGCCAAAGTTCATATCCTTAACAGTCACCAGTATTTTACCGGTATGAAGATTCGGTGAATTAAAATCCGTTTTCATCTGCCGCATATCCGGCAAAGCGGTCTGGATATCCGTAATGGAGGAACTGAGCGAACTCATTTTCTCATCATGCACATCCTTCAACTTAACCGCACTCTGTTCTGCGTGCTGTTTCATAGCCCCCATCATTATACGGGGAATACCTTTCTTTATGGCTGCTTTCTCTCCTCTTACACTCGATTTATTTTTTCTTTCAAGCGCCTCCCTGGCTATTTTCTTTGCCTGGCGCAACTCTTTTTCTTTTTCACTCAACTGATTCTGCAAGGCTGCCAGTGCGATCTCTTTCTGCTCCTTATAAAAATCGTAATTGCCACCGTACAATGTGATCTTACTTCTGTCGAGTTCACAAGTGTAAGGCAACAAATTAAGCAATGTTCTGTCATGGCTCACAATAAGGATAGTGGCACGGCTCGACCTGATAAAGTCATAGAGTTTGTCCCTGCTTCCGGTATCCAGATGATTGGTCGGTTCGTCCATCAGGATAATTTCAGGGGAATGTATCTGTATGCCCGACAAATATACTTTTGTCTTTTCGCCACCACTCAGCGTATTCATCGTCTGGTCCAGCCGGATATGCTCCAATCCCCAAAAAGAAAGAGCGGCCAGGCTTCGTTCTTCGATATTCCAGTCATCATCCAGAATCGTAAAGTTCTCTACCGAGGCATCTCCGGCAATGATAGCATGCAATGCCTTGATTTTAGCCTCAACCTGCAAGGCCTGCACTACGGTCAATTCATCGTATTGCCCGAAATGCTGGGGCACATAATAGGGTTTGGAGGAACAAACGACTTCACCCGAGGAGGGCTTCAGGCTACCTTCCATAATCCGCAATAAGGTAGATTTGCCGGACCCGTTATTTCCGACCAATGAAACTTGTTCTCCTTTATTTACCGTCAAACTGATATCTCTGAATAGTGGTTCTTTATCCGCATGGATATAGCAAAGCTGTTGTACTGATATGCACATAGTCTATCTGCTTTAAAAATGTTAGAAACTAAAATTTGGAAATAAAAAAAGCGCCAGGAATAAGCGCATGAAATAGCCGGGATGGTTATACAGAAATCGGTTCAACAGAGATTGAACCTTTTAAATTATATGTTCTGAAACCGGCTTACTTAGATATTTTCATCGGAGGTATTTATAATGTGATGGGGCAAAGATAGGTATTTCCCGGAATAAACACACAAATATTTGACTAAAAAATGAACAGACATCGGCTAAGCAACGGATAACTACCCATCCGGTCACGGGTAGTTATCCGTCTAGAAAGAATAATTATCAGCTGTTTTTTACATTTCTCATCACCCTTTCGATTGCATCGTCCATTTGGGCGATCGATTCCAGGCCGAGTGTCATGCAATGCAGATTGCTTTCTGTGACGGCAAAATGTATCGAATGTTCGCGTTCTTCATCAGTAACATGTTTTCCTTCACCGAAAATCTTCATACCCATAATACCTTTCCCGTTTTCCCGGGCTTTGCCCAGGAGGGCGTTTACATCTTCCGGAGTACCGTCCATATGGCTTTGGAATGGGTTCAGGCGGGCCAGGATAATGTCGCACCACGGATTTTGAGCGGCTTCAGCCATTGCATCCCAGTTATGGCAAGAAATACCGACGGCTTTTACGATGCCTTCCTCCTTTGCTTTGGCAAGCCCTTCCATATAAAATTTACGCGTTTCCGGCCAATTGCCGTCAGTCATACAATGCATCAGCAGGATATCGAAATACTCGGTACCGGCTTCCTGCCGGAAGCGGTCGAGCGTTTTCCGGACCGGTTCCCTTTTCTCCGAACCCTCATCATACGTCCACATCTTTGTCATCAGGGTGACCTTTTCACGGGGTAACTCCTTCAAGGCTTTACCGACAAAAGGTTGTGAACCGTACATATCGGCCATATCGAAAAAGCGGAGTCCGCGTTCATAGCCATGATGAGCCAGTTTCACAAAATTATCCAACCCGATACGGGTTTGGTTGGATTCATAGTTCCAGCCTTTCGTTCCGGTCCCCAAAGCGATCCGTGAGACTTCCAGTCCGGTATTTCCCAGCTTTACTTTATCGACCGACACATCTGGAGGAAGCACCCGCTGTATATCAGCCCATCCCACCTGCGCCAGAGACAATCCGGCTACTCCGGCAACACCTGTCCGGATAAATTTTCTTCTGTTCATCATTTCTACGTTGCTCATGGTAAAAGAATATTGAGTATTATGTTCGTGAATACGGATTAAGTCTTCCACAAAAATAATACTATTCACTTAAAAGCCAATATTTTCTATCCTTTTATCCGAAGGTATCCGTTAAATATATATCCGATCATCTATATCTATCAGCCGATAGATAAAATGAATAGGAAAATATCATCCCATCCCCTCTGATTTCTTTATATTTGCTTAGATAGATTCTCTATAAAAACATAACAAAAAGAAGATTATGAACAGATTATTTTACATGATATTGTGTATATTGATTTCCACCGGCATGGCAGTCGGTCAATCATCCGGCGATAATCAAGGAATTACAATGAAGGGAAAGCCAATCACCTTGCTGGGTACAAAAGCCTATATCGGAGAGATGGCTCCTGATTTCACTGGGATAGACAGTAATATGAAAGAAGTGAAGTTGTCCGATTTCAAAGGGAAAGTCGTTGTTCTATCCGTTTTTCCTTCCGTCGACACCAAAGTCTGTGCCGCCCAGACAAGAAGATTTAATGAAGAGGCCTCCGGTTTAGGGAAAGATGTGGTTGTCCTGACACTATCCAAAGACCTCCCTTTTGCATTGGAACGTTTTTGTGCGGCAGAAGGAATCGACCGGATTTATACCTTGTCGGATTACAGGGAAAGCGAGTTTGGAATGAATTATGGCTTCCTGATAAAAGAGAATAAGTTGCTTACCCGCGGCGTAGTAGTAATTGACAAAGATGGCAAAATAACATATGTACAGTATGTGAAAGATATCAGCCAGGAACCGGATTACAAAGCTGCAATTGCAGCTGTAAAGCAAGCGAAGTAAAGAATGTAAGAAGGACTATCTCGTACCCGTGCTTGACACAGGGACAAGATAGTTCACATTTGATAAATTCCGAACTTACCCCTCTTTCAAAACCACCAGTACCTTCATCGGTCCATGGGCTCCCAGCACCAGGGCCTGTTCAATGTCGGCTGTTTTGGATGGGCCGGAGACAAAGAAGCCGTATTTATAGTCGGTATCTTCCAGCTGCCGGTAGGCTTCATGCATGTTATTGACTAAAGCATCTTTATTGATAATGATTACCAGGGCTGTCGGAATAAAGTAGAGTGCTTTGAACTTCACCTGCTGCGTAATCCAGACAGATCCGTTCTCCGCCACCCCGAAACAGCCTTCCACAATGGCCAGGTCGGTATCGTTCAATTTCCTGGGATCGGAAAGAGAATCCGGATTGAAGGTGGCAACGGTTATTCCGGGCAGATTCGAACCGATACGTTTTGCCTCCGGGAAATGCCGGCGGATCAATTCATTGATGTCGTCACCCGGCTGCCATACGACAGCCTGACCGCCGGCTGCTTCCAGCGAGTCGGAGAACTGTTTGAGTTTGTCTGCATAAGTGATTGCATCCAACGTGATTTCCGGTTTTTCGTAACGCGTCCCGGTATGGCTGCGGATACGGGATAATATATCATCTTTTGTACTCATCTTATTTTACTTTATTTTTCTTCCACATATCATTGAACGACTCTTTGGCAAATGCCGGCATCTCACGTCCTTTTCCCCAGGCATTCAAACCATTGTATATCATAAAACGAGGCATTTTATTTACCAGCGGAGCAAATTTCAGCGCCGTATTAAATAAACCCGGCCGTTCCATCAGGAACTTCATGCCACCCGACATTATTTTCTTTTCCGAACTGGCCTTACCGATTTTATCCAGATCCTGACGCCAACGATAAATCTGTTCACCCAGGTCGATCTTCACCGGACAGACATTCGAACAGGACAGGCATAAAGAACAGGCAGACACATTATCGGAGTACTCTTCCGGATTCTTCAGCATGCCCAGGTTGATACCGATCGGGCCGGGTATAAAATAGGTATAGGAATACCCGCCACTCCGGCGATATACCGGACAGGTATTCATACATTCCCCGCAACGGATACAATTTAATGTACGGATATGGTCGGGCTTTGCCAGGATATCGCTGCGTCCATTATCTACAATTATAAGGTGGAACTCACCGCCATCCTGCGGTTTACGGTAATGGGAAGTATAAGAGGTAATCGGTTGCCCTGTACCGGAACGGGCCAGCAGACGGGTAAAGACGCCCAGCGCCTCCTGGTCGGGAACGATCTTCTCCATTCCGAACGTAGCAATATGGACTTTAGGGAACGAAGTCCCCATATCCGCATTTCCTTCATTGGTACAAACCACAATCTCACCGGTCGAAGCGACAGCAAAATTAGCTCCCGTCATGGCTACATCAGCCGTCAGGAACTTTTCGCGCATATTTTTACGGACTGCATGTGTCAGATAGGTAGGATCAGAATTACCCTTTTCCGTCCCCAGCACACGCTCCATCATCTCACCCACTTCCTGACGTTTGATATGGATGGCTGGCATCACGATATGGCTCGGATGAAGATGCATCCACTGAAGGATACGTTCGCCGAGATCACTCTCGATGATATCATACCCCTTCCCGAACAGATACTCATTCATACCGCACTCTTCCGTCAACATGGATTTACTCTTGATCAATGTATGGGCATTATGCTGCTGAAGAATCTTTTCGACGATCTCATTATGCTCCGCCGCATCTTTCGCCCAATGGACAATTGCCCCATTGGCTATGGCATTCTTCTCAAACTCTTCCAGCAGTGTATCCAAATGGCTGTTGGAGTAGAGTTTTATATCGCAGGCCAATTCGCGTAAACGTTCCCATTCGGGCAGCGAATGACTCATTTTGTCTCTTTTGGCACGGACCATCCAAAGGGTTTCGTCGTGCCAGGCTTCCTGTTTCCTGTTAGCAATGAAACGGGCAGCAGCTATAGAATGTTTCGTGCTCATAATCCAGCGGCTAATATTTGAGTGATATGAATCGTTTGGATCGGCAGATGTTCCCGTTCGATCACACCTTGCATGTGCATCAGGCAGGAACTGTCGGCTCCGGTGATAAACTCAGCTCCGGTACTCATATGATCCTTTACTTTATCGTGTCCCATGCAAACCGAGACTTCCGGTTCTTCGACAGCGAACATGCCACCGAAACCACAGCATTCGTCGATACGCTTCGGTTCCAGCACCTCAATGCCCTCCACCAGCTTCAACAAGTCACGCAGCTTGGAGAAATAAGGGATATTCATTTCGCTCGGAGAAGACAAATGCAGTTCGCGCACGCCGTGGCAACTGTTATGTATACTCACCTTATGGGGGAAAACGGCCGGCAGCTTTTCCGGTTTCACGATATCGTGAAGGAACTCACAGATATCGTATATCTTGCCGCTGTTCAGGCAAGCATGCCCTCCGGACTTCAGTATGCCCGGATGGTTTTCTTTCACGAAAGCTACGCAACTGGCCGAGGGACCGACCACATAATCGTATTGCAGGAACAGTTCTTCCATACGCAGGGCCAGTTTCAACGATTCGTTTTCGAAACCCGCATTCGCCATCGGCTGGCCGCAGCAGGTCTGGTCTAAAGGATAGTCGACATCCAGTCCCAAATGCTTTAAGAGTTTGTAAGAGGCTACGCCAACCTCGGGATACACCGCGTTGATATAACACGGGATAAATAGTCCTATCTTCATATTGGTTGAATTATTACATGAGTATAACTATTCCGATTTAGAATATGTTTCACAACTGTGTACAAAAGTAAAATTTACTTTTTAACTTCTCCGCTCTGATTGTGTAACTTTATTTAATGAAAACAAAAATACCCCTCAGCCATTACAACTAAGGGGTATTTAGGTTTTAGACAACAACCGAATCTACTTCCAGAAATATAGTAAACACACATTTCTTTTCATGATCTATTCATTTTTAGTTTTTACTGATAAGACAACACATCTAATAAAAACCCCTATTCCACTAAACAAAAAAGTGTGTCCGGACTAAATGAGCCGGACACACTTTACATCGGTAAAATCTATGTTCTTTACTTATATTCCTGCCAGCTCTTGATCTCTATATCGTCTATAGACAAGGTACAGAATGCTTCGATAAAGGCACTTGCCAAGCGAGCATTCGTGATCAGAGGGACATTCAGGTCGGTTGCGGCACGGCGGATCTTATAACCGTTGTCCAGCTCTCCGGCGGAAAGGTCGCGCGGGATATTGACCACCATGTCGATCTTCTTTTCGTGGAGCATGGTGAGTGCCTGCGGCTGTTTGCCTTCTTCACTCGGCCAGTAGACCAAGGTACTCGGGATATTGTTTTCTTCCAGGAAGCGGTGTGTTCCGCCGGTAGCGAACAGGCTGTATCCTTTGCGGGCAAGCATCTTCGCTGCATCCAGCATGGCCACTTTCTGTTTCGGTGTTCCGGTCGAGAGCAGGATATTCTTTGTCGGGATACGCTGTCCGACCGACAACATACTGGTCAGCACTGCTTCTGAAAGATCATCGCCAAGGCAACCTACTTCACCGGTCGATGCCATATCCACACCCAGCACCGGGTCGGCTTTCTGCAAGCGGTTGAAGGAGAACTGCGAAGCTTTGATACCTACATAATCGAGGTCGAACGCATTCTTATGCGGCTTTTCGACAGGCAAGCCCAGCATGATACGGGTAGCCAGTTCGATAAAGTTTATCTTTAACACCTTGCTCACGAAGGGGAAACTACGAGAAGCACGGAGGTTACATTCGATTACCTTGATCTCGTTACCCTTCGCCAGATACTGGATATTGAACGGGCCGGAGATATTCAGCTCCTTCGCGATCTGCTTGCTGATGCGTTTGATGCGGCGCACCGTTTCCACATACAGTTTCTGTGCCGGGAACTGGATCGTCGCATCACCGGAATGCACGCCGGCAAACTCGATATGTTCGCTGATGGCATACATCACGATCTCGCCATGATCGGCCACCGCATCCATCTCTACTTCTTTCGCATGTTCGATGAACTGGCTCACTACGACCGGATGCTTCTTGCTGACGTTGGCCGCCAGTTGAAGGAAGCGTTCCAGCTCTTCCTGGTTGGAGCAAACATTCATCGCCGCACCACTCAGCACGTAACTCGGGCGAACCAATACCGGGAAACCTACCTCCTCTACGAATGTATTGATATCATCCATAGAAGAAAGCTCTTTCCAACGCGGCTGGTCTACTCCGATGCGGTCGAGCATGGCGGAGAACTTCTCGCGGTCTTCGGCATTGTCGATACTCTTCGCGGATGTTCCGAGGATATTTACATGCTGTTCATCCAGGCGCATCGCCAGGTTGTTCGGTATCTGTCCTCCGGTAGAGACGATCACGCCGTGCGGATTTTCGAGTTCGAGGATGTCCATCACGCGTTCGAAAGTCAGTTCGTCGAAGTAAAGACGGTCGCACATATCGTAATCGGTCGAAACCGTTTCAGGGTTATAGTTGATCATCACCGAGCGCCAACCCTCCTTGCGAATCGTGTTCAGCGCCTGCACACCACACCAGTCGAACTCTACCGAGCTACCGATACGGTAAGCACCCGAACCGAGCACCACAATCGAACGTTTGTCGCCCAGATATTGCACATCGTTTTCCGTTCCGCTGTAAGTCAGATACAGGTAGTTGGTCTGTGCCGGATATTCGGCGGCGAGAGTATCGATCTGTTTCACTACCGGAAGGATGCCACGATATTTACGATCCTGACGCACCTGCAGGATGGCTCTTTCACCGTCTTCCATTTTATCTTTGAAGATGGCGCGGGCAATCTGGAAGTCAGAGAAACCCTGCACTTTGGCCAGACGGAACAGGTCGTCGGGTATATCGGTTATCTTGCTGAAGCTTTCCAGGGCCCCGGCTGTCTGGATGATATTATATAGTTTCTGAAGGAACCATTTGTCGATCTTTGTCAGGGCGTGGATCTGGTCGATCGTGTAACCAGCGCGGAAGGCCTTGCTGATGACGAAGATACGGCGGTCGGTCGGCTCGTTCAACGCCTTGTCGATATCGGGAATGACCAGTTCTTTGTTTTCCACGAAGCCGTGCATACCCTGGCCGATCATGCGGAGACCTTTCTGGATCGCCTCTTCGAAAGTACGTCCGATCGCCATCACCTCTCCTACCGACTTCATGCTTGAACCCAGTTCGCGGGCTACACCGTGGAACTTACCCAAGTCCCAGCGCGGTATCTTACATACCACATAGTCGAGTGCCGGTTCAAAGAAAGCGCTGGTCGTTTTCGTTACCGAGTTCTTCAGGTCGAACAGACCGTAGCCCAGACCCAATTTGGCTGCCACGAAAGCCAGTGGATAACCGGTTGCTTTCGATGCCAGAGCGGAAGAACGGCTCAGGCGGGCATTGACCTCGATCACCCGGTAGTCTTCCGATTCGGGGTCGTAGGCGTACTGCACGTTACATTCGCCCACGATTCCGATATGGCGAATGATGCGGATCGCCAGTTCGCGCAGTTTATGATAGTCCGTGTTACTCAGTGTCTGTGAAGGGGCGATCACGATAGACTCGCCGGTATGGATGCCCAGCGGGTCGAAGTTCTCCATGTTACATACCGTGATACAGTTGTCGAAGCGGTCGCGGACCACCTCGTATTCCACTTCCTTCCAGCCTTTCAGGCTCTTCTCCACCAATACCTGGGGAGAGAAAGAGAAGGCTTTTTCGACCAGCACGTCCAGTTCTTCTTCATTGTCGCAGAAGCCTGAACCCAGGCCTCCCAACGCATAAGCGGCACGCACGATCACCGGATAACCCAGCTCGGCAGCGGCACGACGGGCATCGGCAGCGTTCTCCACCGCCTCACTCTTGATTGTCTTTACATCGATCTCGTCCAGTTTGCGGACAAACAGTTCGCGGTCTTCCGTATCCATGATGGCCTGTACCGGAGTCCCCAATACACGGACATTATATTTTTCCAGTACGCCGCTCTGGTAAAGCGCCACACCGCAGTTGAGCGCCGTCTGTCCGCCGAATGCCAGCAGAATACCTTCGGGGCGTTCCTTTTCGATCACCTTTTCCACAAAGAAAGGAGTGACGGGCAGGAAATAAACCGTGTCCGCAACCCCTTCCGAAGTCTGTACCGTTGCAATGTTCGGGTTGATAAGCACCGTCTGGATGCCCTCTTCCTTGATGGCTTTCAATGCCTGGCTGCCTGAATAGTCGAACTCGCCCGCCTCACCGATCTTGAGGGCGCCGCTTCCTAATATCAGGACTTTCTTTATATCTTCTTTCATTGTCTATTATTTTCTTTTATTATTTGAGGGGCGCTCAAAGCCTCCTTTCGATTGTCCTCAAAGCCTCTTTTGAGGCATGCTCAAAGCCTCCTTTCGATTGTCCTCAAAGCCTCTTTTGAGGCATGCTCAAAACCTGCTTTCGATCGTCCTCAAAGCCTGCTTTGAAGCAGCCTCAAAAGGAACGCTCAATAAGGTTCAAAGCAACTCAACGAATTTATCGAACATAAACTCCGTATCTGTCGGGCCGCTACAAGCCTCCGGGTGGAACTGTGAGGAGAAGAAAGGTTTCGTTTTATGTTTGATACCTTCGTTTGTACCGTCGTTCATATTGATGAAGAGCGGTTCCCAGTCAGCACCCAATGTATCGTTATCTACCGCATACCCGTGGTTCTGTGAGGTGATGAAACATTTCTCCGTTCCCACCATGCGGACCGGCTGGTTATGGCTACGGTGTCCGTATTTCAGTTTGTAGATGGAGGCGCCCCCGGCTTTTGCCAGCAATTGGTTACCCATGCAGATACCGCAGATCGGTTTATCGCCGGAAAGTGCTTTGCGGATATTCTGAACGGCCGCATCGCAGGTATCCGGGTCGCCGGGGCCGTTACTGATGAACAGACCGTCGTATTCCAGCGTATTGAAATCGTAATCCCAGGGCACGCGGATAACCGTTACATTACGTTTCAGCAGGCAGCGGATGATGTTATGTTTCACGCCGCAATCTACCAGGACAACGCGTTTCTTACCTTCGCCTTCGCCGTAAGTAATCACTTTCTTACAGGACACTTTATCTACATAATTCACATTCGCGTATTCTCCGAAATCGGTTGCTTCGACTTTTTCCCCGCCAATCACGATCTTTCCCATCATCACGCCATGTTCGCGCAATTTCTTGGTCAGGGCACGTGTATCGATCCCATAAATTCCGGGAATACCTTCTTCTTTCAACCAGCTACCCAAACTCCCGACAGCATTCCAATGACTATACTCATGACTGTAATCGCTTACGATGATGGCATCGGCATGTATCTTTTCACTCTCCATGAAAGTGGCAATTCCATCCGCCCCGAATGTACGGGCAGGTACACCGTAATTTCCTACCAGCGGATAAGTTAACACCATCAGCTGACCGGCATAGGAAGGGTCGGTCAGGCTTTCCGGATAACCTGTCATGGCAGTGTTGAACACTACTTCGCCGGTTACCTCTTTTTCACAGCCAAAAGAAAAGCCGCGAAAAACAGTCCCGTCGTCTAAGATCAAAGTTGCTGTTTTCTCTGTTTGCATATAATCTGTATCTTGTGTCATTTGACTAAATATTCTTCTTCCATATAATGTATGAAGGCATTGTTCACCATGCGTGCACCGCCCTGAGTCGGATAATCGCCGGAGAAATACCAGTCGCCCGGATGGTTCAGACAAGAAGCGTGTAGGCCTTCCAACGTCTGATAAACAATCTCCACTTTGGCGCGTGTACCGGCCGGTGTAAGCAGGTCGACCATCTTGGCGGATATTTCCTCGTCGGTGAACGGCGCATAAATCTCCTTCACATAGTTGACGATCGGACCTTCCTCCTTCGCCTGTTGCTTCTTGGCTTTCCAGTATGCCTCGGTGATAACGGATTCCATGCCCCGTTCCTTCAGCAAAGCGACTGCGGCCTTGAAAGCGATAAACTCGTTCATCCGCGACATGTCGATACCGTAATAATCCGGATAACGTACCTGCGGAGAGGAAGACACGATCACGATCTTCCGCGGATGCAGGCGGTCCAGGATACCGATAATACTTTGTTTCAGGGTTGTTCCGCGAACAATGCTATCATCTATTACAACCAGATTATCAACGAATGGTTCGATACTTCCGTAAGTTATATCGTACACATGGGCGGCCAGGTCGTTACGGCTGTTGCCTTCGGCGATAAAGGTACGCAACTTTATGTCTTTAATCGCTACTTTTTCGGCACGGACACGCATGGAAAGTATCTGGTCGAGTTCTTCTTCCTGAAGTAGGTGGCTGCGGTCGGCAATCCACTCTTTCTTCAGCTTGTTCAGGTAGTTGTTCAACCCCTCCTGCATTCCAAAATAAGCGACCTCCGCCGTATTGGGGATGAAGGAGAAGACTGTATGTTTGATGTCGTAATCGACAGCTTTCAATATCGGGTGCACCAGATTCTCCCCCAGCTTCTTCCGTTCGCGGTAAATATCCACATCGCTGCCCCGGGAGAAGTAGATACGTTCGAACGAACAGGCTTTATTCTCTTCCGGCTCCACGATCTGCGAAGTACGGAAACGGCCGTCTTTGCTGATAAACATCGCTTCTCCACGCTGCAACTCCTTTATATCCCCGGCTTGCACGTTCATTGCCGTCTGGATCACCGGACGTTCGGAGGCCAGCACCACGATCTCGTCGTCGGCATAATAAAAAGCCGGACGGATGCCCCAGGGATCGCGCACGCTGAACGACTCGCCGCTACCGGTCAAGCCACAGATCACAAACCCGCCGTCCCAGGTCGGCACGCAACGTTTCAACACATTCGACAGGTCCATATGTCCTTCGATCGCATGTGTAATATCCATGCCCCGCAATCCTTCTTCTTCATATTTCCGGTACAAACGCTCCACTTCCCTGTCCAGACGGTGTCCCATCTGTTCGAGCATGATATAGGTATCGGCATATTTGCGCGGATGCTGTCCGATAGCTGTAATTTCTTTGAAAATGTCGTTTACGTTTGTGAGGTTGAAATTTCCGCAAAGAGCGAGGTTCTTGGCTCTCCAGTTGTTGCGGCGCAGAAAAGGATGGACGTAGGAAATACCGGACTTACCGGTTGTGCTGTAACGGAGGTGACCCATATAAAGTTCTCCGGCGAAAGGAAGGTTTGCTTTAGCGAAAAGCGGATCGTTTAATTTACCGGGTGGCAAATCTTTGTAATGATCGTGAACGGCGGCGAATATCTCGGTTATAGCTCCTGTTCCCAACGCTCTTTCCCGAAACATATATTCTTCACCGGGGCTTGCTTCTAACTTCACGCAGGCTAAACCGGCTCCTTCCTGTCCGCGGTTATGCTGCTTTTCCATCAGTAAGTAGAGTTTATTCAGGCCGTACATCCAGGTACCATACTTTTGATGATAATACTCTAAAGGCTTTAGTAACCGGACCATGGCGACTCCACACTCATGTTTAAGTTGTTCCATCTGGTTATATCTTGTTTATTTCAACTGCAAAGATACGCACTTTATTAAACACATTGTTCATATTAATGCAAAATAATTGACATATTAATAGAAATAATCATTTTATCCGGCATTTGGTTAAATTATTATATATTTCCGCATTGTTTCGATAAAGTTACAAATACAAAGCCATATAAAGAGATAGAACTATAATTTATAAGAAAAAAGTAAATTATAGTGATATATTTACTATGCTAAGAAAGAACAAGCCAGAATCGTTTGTTGTTTTGTTACACCTTCAACAACTTATAAATCTTCATTAATTAATCGTTCTATGATATCGATAAAGACAACGGCTTTCGGATAGAGCTCTCTCACTTTATCTTCATTCATCATAATGAAATCATCGTAATCGCCGGACTGCCGGTTTGCATACAGATTGGAATAAAATTTCGACTGTTCTTTATCTATCTGTCCAGTCAAGACAAATTCCTTACTGAAGGCTTGTCGTATGCCGGAATGGGTTTTAACACAAATACCATGTTTCAGTAACAAAGCGGCTACGGCATAATAGCAGGCATAATACATACGGCTTACAGTTGTATTCCAAAAGCCATGCTCTATAAGAACCGGCAATTCAATTAAAGTGTCTTTCGCGTTTTGTAAACGTAAAGAAACGAGTGCTCGTCTTTCTTCATCAGTCATAGTAATATTCCCTCCTTCATAACATTCTCATAAAATGGAGTGACAAGCCTTCCCCACAGCTTTTGAGAGTATACTATTGGGTTAATAATCACTCCTGTTTCAATCTCAATATCGTAAAGAGGATAAGTTATTCTCTCCTCATCTTCCAGCTTTATCTTGTCTTTATCCACTAATATCAGCAGGTCGATATCACTGTCGGGCCGTGCATCTCCACGCGCTTCGCTACCATAAAGTATGGCTTTGACACCTGGGGCCGAATGTCGAAGAACTTCGCGGATGCGGTTGACTATTTCAGGACGTTTCATAAGCTTATATATGTTGTTGATGGCAAATATACGGAATTATTGTTTTACAACAAATCTTCCCACTCTTTATCCGTCAGTGACTTCAGCGGATCGTTTTCCGAGATGAATGTTTCAGCCAGTTCGCTCTTGGATTCCTGGAGGTTGCGTATCTTCTCCTCGATCGTATCGGCAGTAATAAAGCGGTAGACAAAGACTTGCTTTTCCTGTCCGATACGATGAGCACGGCTTTCCGCCTGCAACTCGGCTGCCGGATTCCACCAGGGATCGAGGATGAAAACATAATCGGCATCCGTCAGGTTTAGTCCTACCCCACCGGCTTTCAGGGAAATGAAAAAGGCGGAAACATCATTGCGGGTAGAGAAACGGGTAATTTCGCTTTCACGGTCGAGGGTACTTCCCGTTAACATCGCATATAGCCATTCACGCTCGGTGAAGGCATCCGCCAACAGTTTCAGATGTGTGACGAAAGACGAGAATATCAGCACCTTATGCCCTTCACTAACCAATGTTTCAAAAGCATCCAGCACCTGCTCCATCTTCCCCGAACCGCCTTCATAGTCCGCTAAAACCATGTGCGGATGATTCGCCAACTGGCGTAAACGGGTTATACCGTTCAATGCGACAAATGAGTTCTTATGGCGCTCCTGCAAAATCGTATTCCGCAGCGCATTCTTCTCTTTCTGGTAAACCTCCCGTTGTTCCGGTGTCATTTCACAATAAACCACCTCTTCCGTCAACGGGGGAAGTTCGGGAGCCACCTGTTGCTTGGTGCGCCTCAGAAAGAACGGACGGATAATCTGTTGCAAGCGTTTGCGGGCATTATCGTTTCCTTCCTTTGTTATCGGATGGATAAAATGTTTCCGGAATCCGTCCGCAGAACCCAGCAGACCGGGATTAATGAAGTTGAATTGCGCCCACAGATCTTTCAGCGAGTTTTCAATCGGCGTCCCGGTCAGCACCAGACGATGTTCACATTGCAGACGTACAACCGAATGGTATGTCATGGAAGCCGGGTTCTTTATATTCTGGCTTTCATCCAATATCACATATGTAAAGCGATATTTCTCCAACAGTTCGATATCCCTCCGGAGAAGCCCGTAAGTAACCAATACAATATTATATCGGTCGAAACTCTTCCACGGTTCTTTCCTCTTTTGATCTCCCATATAAGTATAAACACTCAATGTGCTGAACTTCCGGATCTCCCGTTTCCAGTTCGGCAACAAAGAGGTCGGCACAACGACTAAAGAAGCGGGAACCGTCGTTTCCTCCTTCTCCTTTTTCACCTCTTCATACGGTATCTCACCGGGCATATCCATTCCGAAAAAGGAGAACTGCCCGCTGCTATCAACCGTTATATTTTGCGGAGCAGGAGAAGATAACACAACCGCTTTCGGTTCTTCCGGATCATAGATATGTTGCAACAGCGTAATCGTCTGCAACGTTTTTCCCAACCCCATATCATCCGCCAGGCAGCCGCCAAAGCCGTTGGCTGCCAGATGGACCAGCCAGGAAAAACCGTCCTGCTGATACGGACGCAAAACAGTCTTTATCTTCGGAGGAATAACAACCGATTCTTTCTGTACATACTCCTTCGAAACAGTATCCTCCTGTTCCAACGCGGAAACAACTCCCAGATGCATTTTACGAACCCTGATCTCTTCCGGTCTGTCATCACCGAAAGTAAACAGATCGCTATATTTCTCGAACCAGTCTTCAGGAAGTAAGGCGACCTGTCCGTCCGGCAGCACAAACTCCCTTTTTCCTTCCAGAATATGCTTCCTGAAACGGATAAAAGGGAACAGAAAATCCCCCATACGCACCGTAATGCGGATATCGAACCAGTCGGGAGAAGGAGAAATCTCCTGTGTCAGCGAAATTTCTCCCAGATAATACCGGAGAGACGTGTCCGTCTTCACAAAAGAAAAGCAAGACTCCAACTCTGCCTTATGCTGTTGCAGCCAGTCGATAAACGTATAACCGCCTGTTTCGACAACCCTGACAAACTGAACATCCGTTATCTGTTTGAAGCCCCATTTCTCCAGTAAGTTGATATAGATTTGTTCCAACTCCAAATCACGTGTATAATAATAGATGACAGGTTTTCCGTCGACCTTTTCCAACCGGGGATAAGTCAGCTGGCTTTTCTTTCCCGGCGAGAAATAACGGTCTCCATACCGGAAACGCAACTGAAGTGCCGGCTCGTCATTAATAGACCGCTCCACAGACAATTCAGGGATACAAGTTCTCCTTTCGTGAATAAGATCGAAGCCGGAAGAGGTGGCAGGATAATCGCAAATCAGGGGAAGCGCAACCATCTCCAGATACTTTTCAGCATCTGCCAGCGGCACTTCCACATATTTCCGGGTCAGAAACGGTGTAACTTTCGAAGCCTCAATCCGCTTGAAAACTAAGAGCCGATCATCCAACAAAAGGATAGCCGGTTTTGAAGACAAAACCATAAACTTTCTCTTTTTCTGTAAAGGAATCTCTTCTCCATCCATACGACAGACAGCTGAATAACGGAAAAAATGATCTGTTATCTCAAAGCGGAAAGAGATCTCCGCAATATTCCCAGAAAAACGCATCCGGTCATGTTCATAAAGCAGTTTCACACCGGGTTCTTTCATATATACCGGCAAATGATTCGCCTGCATCAACCGGACCATCTCCCTTATTTTCTTATCAATGAAAGGACGGAGTTGCTTCTTCAACATCTCCGCCGTCACCGAACTCAAAAAGCCGGCCACCGTCTGTTGCCTGGAATATACCTGCATCAGGTTCTTTTCGGAATAACTTTGCGCAATAGCAATTACGCGCTTCTCCATCTCAGACAACTCCGTATCGTTTCCCGCATGGGTAGCCTGTTCCTCCACACTGATCACATCCTGAGACACAGTTTTAGCAAAATAAGGAATAAGTAAAGGTCCCAAAACAGGATGGTTACTTAATGCAATGATTAATATATGGTTCGTGGACATCAACGGTTCTTTTTTATTAAAACTACAAAGTTACAAGAAAAACAAATAATCATACCTATAGTTCGAACCAAAGATATTTGATTATCTTTATCAGCCATAATCAATACAAACAAAATTATTATGTCATACTGCGAATACATAAAGACCACTACTGGTTGGGCTATTGATCTTAACAAGACATATCACGATGAAAAATATGGTTTCCCTATCGAAGATGATAATGAATTATTCGGCAGGCTCCTTCTGGAAATCAATCAGGCAGGTTTAAGCTGGTCGACCATACTCAAAAAAGAAACCGCTTTTCGTACAGCCTATGATAATTTCAATATCGAAACCATCGCAAACTATACGGAAACAGACGAAGCCAGGCTTTTAGCCGATCCCGGTATCATTCGGAACAGACTAAAAGTAAAAGCCGCCATCCACAATGCACAGGCCATTATGGAACTGAAAAATGAATACGGTTCATTTAAAAACTGGCTGGATCACCATCACCCTAAAACCAAGGATGAATGGACTAAACTATTCAAGAAAACATTCAAATTTACTGGTGGGGAGATCGTCAATGAATTTCTGCTAAGCACAGGCTATCTCGAAGGGGCGCATACGCCTGATTGTCCCATATATCAGAAAATATTGAAGGAGAGACCGGCATGGAATAGATAAGACACAGTGATTATCGTTCTTTATTTACTTCTTGTCTGAAAATCAAGAAGATACAATTCAAATAACAAAATACTAATCTTCTTTTGATTTTCAAGCAATGTTTATTATTACATTTGCATATAATGTTGAACCTAAATCATAGCTTTATGTTTACCGATACAATGACTTTGACTGAAATGCAAAAAGAGGTTGGAAAAGATTACGATCCTCTTTTTCGCCGTATATATCATTTTCAAGATGAAACACGTCGTTTCTTTTTGAAATCTAAAACTTTTCCTGTCTATAAAGTAATTAACTGGAAATCTTATGTAACTAATAACGAATGGACGGTTATTTTACTTGTCAGGGAAAAGAAATATGTCAATGAACCAGCAGTTGTCCCTTTCGCTAAATATCAGTCATATGGTATGGGAGTTGTTTATATGCGACCTATTACAGACAAGTCATTCTTCGTCATAAATTATACTCCCCATTTTTTCAGGCGATATCATGAGAGATACATTATTCCACAAAATTATAATATTACAGATACCGGAAAAAGAATTGAACATTTCTTTGTAAATAATTCGATACCTTCCTACGATTTCTCACCTGCCAAAAACAATTTCATCGGATATTATAATCAAGGCATCATTTTCGGAGAACATACAGATGACAGAACCGCTTTAAAAGCTAAGACTTTTGTATCACGAACAATGTTGTATAACGATCAAGCAAGCACAGACGATGAGATCTCATTCATAAGACAAGAAGTTGCCAACTCACCCGATTACCTTCGTGACAGAAACCAATTCTGGGGAGCTGAACGCTATGGCAAGCAGAGTTTGCACAGGGAGTTTTAATATTCCCCAAATAGAAAAAGGGATGAAATAAAAAAGATCGCCTCATTCTTCTTTTGAAGCGATCTCTTTTTAAAGTCAAAACTTGACTTTTTACATTTTCTTTGGTGTTGTTTCTTTCTGATCTTTCTTACAATTGCATTTTTCTGCTTTGCACCCTTTACTGTCAGCCTTGCCACATTCATCTTTACAAGCTGACATCATGGACTTATCGCACTTTTTGTCACATTTTTCCTTACATTTCTTATCACACTTCTTTCCACACTGTTCAGTCTTTGTACATTTCCGGTCTTTCTTGTCACTTTGTGCATTAACAAATGTTATTGCTCCGGTTGCTACCAGCATCATTACGCATACAATAATCTTTTTCATACAGAGTCTTTTTTTATTCTTACTTATTGGATTTATTCCTTTTTGCAAAGATCTATATATCAGACTTCAATATTATTGGCAATATTGCCTTTAAGATTATCAATTATCCCTTATTTGCCGGAAAGCAACAGGTGGACAGTAATAATCAAATCATTTATGACTTCATTCTCTCCTTGATTTTTCCCCAGGCATGTGTGTCGAACAGACAGCTACTCCGCATCGTATCATACATTTCTTTAAATCGGGACATCGGTATCATAAAACTTAAAATATCCGGTTCAAAATAAGGGCGTACAGAAGGATCGAAAAACCCGATGAAGGTACGTTTTCCTCCTCTCGCATTCTCAATAACGGCTTGTGTGACTACAGAGCAACAACCAGAACCGAATAGAGAGGTAACGGCATCCTCTGAATTATTATCGAAAAAGGCCCAGGTTGCCAAACCGGAAAGCATATCGGGTGTCGCCAAAAACAGGATACCTTCCAGATTGTCAAAGTTCTCGACTTTATCCATTCGGGCAAAATTCAGATAATCCATCTTTGCTCTCGGAACCTGCAACTCTTCCAAAAACTCAGAAACACCTTCGGGTGTTTGTTTATATTTTTCTTTTAAAGACACAAATCCGGGAATCCGTTCAGGCATCTCCGTAAAACCCGTATAGAATTTTCCGCCACCACAACCGATAGTTTCCACACTCAAACTAACCGTTTGTCCGGCTCTGACCTCTTTCATGCATTTGAATAAACATCCTCCGATTTTATCGACCGGGGTTACCGGTTGCTCCGAATACCAAAAGACAATAGGAAGATCGACTTTATCTCCGAAGGCTTCGCGATAGTTATTGAGAAATACTTGTATGCCCATGATACAGATGATTTATTGGTTTTGTCAAACTTACATAAAAATTGAGATTTATAAGCGCGTCTAATAAAAATAAAGACCAC
>OLGD01000097.1_pt1 | contig 162496 bp, 143 predicted proteins | sample 1605311 | NCBI WGS metagenome assembly OLGD01 (sample SAMEA3888917, study PRJEB22519) | human gut metagenome | biome: human gut; feature: human-associated habitat; material: faeces | place: Denmark | collected 2010 | reverse complement strand
AGAATACGATAATGCCCATGTTTCCGGCGTCCGCCAGAACGGATATGATGCCGTAGTTGGCGCCAACCAATTCTACTATGGTGTTCCAGGGGTTGAACTGAGTGTAAAGAAGTGCGCCTACCAGGCAGCCTAAGAACAGGGAAGAATAAACCTCCTTGCTGATAAGGGCCAGCACTATGGCTACGATAGGCGGAAGCAGGGACCAGAAGGTGCCCGCGAAGGGGGTTTCTGCCTGAACGGTTTCGCCGTCTATAACGAATTCAGGCAGCGGAGCGCCCTTGAAGCTGATGCCGAGCACCACAAGCAGCACTACGAATACGGCACAAGCAACAAAATAGGCTATTTTTGTACCTTTTTTGTCCATTAGATGGGATCCTCCTTATAGATTTTGAATGTGCCTTAATTTTAGTTGATTTTGTCGGCATCGTCAAGGAATTGTGAGAAATTTATGAACACTATAACACAGGTGTTAAGAAACCGTTAGGAATACTTGTTGTGCAAACGCAATGCCATCATCCTGCATTTTATAATTGCAATTCCACTTTTCGCGCGCCGCGAAACGGCGTTTTTTCAAGCTTTTCAGGCAATTATCCATTTGCAGCAACGCAAAAGCCCCGCGCACAATGCAGTGTACATAGCATAATATGCAATGCATTTTCTTAACGCGCAGGGCTTGGATTTAACGCCGTGTTTATGTTTTCTTTATGCAATCTTAACGGATTGCATATATTCTTTTACATTATTTTTCTATCACCGTGCATGCGTCCGCATCCAGCGCGAACCTTGCGCCGAAGGGCAGGCTCATGGTGGGGGAGCAGTGACCGCACATAAAGTTGGTTATGCAGGGCTTGCCGCAGGGCTTTACCAGTTCCTCAAACACGGTTTCAAGCGTGAGCGAATTTTCGGGCTTTTTGGCTTCGCAATCGGTATACTGGCCAAGTATTATGCCCGCGCAGTCGTCAAGCTTGCCGGCGTTCCTAAGCTGGGTAAACATGCGGTCTATGCTGTACGGCTGCTCGTCAACATCCTCAAGGAATATTAGCTTGCCGCGCGTATCTATTTCCCACGGCGTACCGAGACTTGCCACGACCAGCGAAAGATTGCCGCCGCAAAGTTCGCCTTCCGCCTTGCCGCCGACAAGGGTCTTTATTGGCGCATCGGCAGGGTTTTCATAGGTTATGTCCTCGCCGAATATCATGGCCTTTGCGTATTTATAGCTGTATTCGCTGCCGTCGATAAGATTATCGCTGGTGGGCATGGTCATATGATATGTGCCGAAGCCGCACTGCTGGCGGAACGCTATATGGAAGGCGGTAATGTCGCTGTATCCGCCGAAGAACTTGGCGTTTTCGCGTATTGTGGTATAGTCAAGCAGGGGCAGTATCCTGTGCGCGCCGTAGCCGCCGCGCAGGCACCACATGCCGTCTATATCCTTATCGGCAAAGGCCTCGTTTATGTCCTTGGCACGCATTTCATCGGTACCGGCAAGGTAGCCGTGGCTCGCGCGGGCGGTTGGATACAGGACGGGTATAAGGTTCAGCTTCTCCGCAGTTTTTACGGCACGGTCGAGTTTAGCTTCAACATCACCGTTAACCGGACTTGACGGCGCTATGAGCGCAACGCGCGCCCCTTCAAAAAGCTTAGGTCCTCTCATTCTTCTTCGTCCTCCCCTTCCATTTCTTCAACAATTTCCAAAAATTCATCGAACACTTCGTTAAGAAGTATTTCATTATCTATCGTGTTGTAATAATCCTGTCCGTCCTTGGTGTCCACCTTAAGCAGCACCACTTCCGCTTCCTCATAATCCTGCTGTTCGGCCGGTTCCAGCGCAACGTACTTCTGCCCTTCGTAAACAAACGTGAGCACATGCACAAAGCTGGCTTCCTCGCCGTTTTCGTCCAGCAGCACTATTTCGTCGTAGCCGTCGTTCTTGCCCGTGTTTTCCATTTTATGGCGTATCTCCTTAAATAATTGTATGCATATTTACAGGCGGGGGTTGGAATCCAAATACCCCTGTAAAATTATGGTCGCGGCCAGCTTGTCCACCACCTTGCGACGCTTGCGCCAGTCAAGTTCGGCCTCCATCAGCACCCTTTCGGCCGAAACGGTAGTGAGCCGCTCATCAAAAAAGGCATGCTCGCCATCCCAAAGTTTAAGCACGGCGTCCGCGAATTCCTTCACCTTTTCGCTTTGGAAGCCGTAGCTGCCGTCCATATTTCGCGGCATACCGAACAAAAGCCGTACAGGAACATATTTTTTTGCGAAATTCGCAATGTATTCCGCGTCCTTTTCAATATCTCCGGTCCTGTTGTATGTTTCAAGCCCCTGCGCGGTTATGCCCAGCGGGTCGCTCACGGCTATGCCTATCCTTTTGTCGCCAACGTCCAGCGCAAGCACCCGCATCATCGTTTGTCCGCTCCGTCGCCGTTTATTGCGGCCGCCGCATCCTGCGCCTGAATATAGAAGCGCACAAGTTCCTCCACCAGCTCGTCCCGCTGCAAGCTGCATATGCGGTAGCGCGCGTTATTATAGCTGGTTATATATGTCGGGTCGCCGGAAATAAGGTAGCCCACTATTTGGTTTATGGGGTCGTATCCCTTTTCCCTCATCGATTCATAGACGCTTATAAGGACCTCGCTCGCGGTACTTCTCTCCCGGGGCATCCTGAAAAGCATCGTTTCGGTGGTTTTCTCGTTCATTTAGTCCTCCCCTTCGTGCATATTTTTGATATACTGCGCCATGGTATTATTTGCTATTATATCACATCGTCCTGAAATAGCAAGGAATGTTAAGCAAAATGAACGGGGAACACATGTGAATTTTCTGCGTTCCCCGTGCCGTTTTTTTTATTCTGTTTTTCAGGCCTTCAGTTCCCCGCAGATATCCGTTTGCATGAGCATGCGCACGCCCTGCAACGAGAAATCCGGTCCAAGCTTGCCCAGCGCCCACATCAGCTTTGTTACCGATGCTTCCGTGGTCATATCCTTTGCGGATATAACGCCCGCGCTCCTGAGCGGCGCTGAAACTTCATATATATCCGGATTGCTGGCCTCGTAAAGGCATTGGCTGGTGAGTATAACCGGAATATTTTCCTTTATCAGCTTATGCAGGCTTTCCGCATGGTCGCGCCGAATGTTATGCACCCCGCCAAGGCCGAATGCCTCCACCACAACGCCCTTAACGCCGCACCCCGCAAGGCTTTCTATTATGGCGGGCATAGTGCCGGGAATAAGCTTTATAAGCGCCACGCGCGGCTCTATATCCATAAAGAAGTCCTCGTGAGCGGCTTCCTTTTCCGGCACATCTGCCATTATGAAGCGGCCGTCCTCAAAATACCCCACAAGCGGGCGGTTGATGGATTCAAATGCATTCAGCGACATTGTGCGCGTTTTAACCGCGCGGCAGCCCAGTATCACGCTCCCGCCGAAGGCTATATACACCCCGCCCGGCAGCTCCCGCGCGGCGGTAAGCGCATCGCCCAAGTTAGCCGCGGCGTCGCTTCCGTCCATGCCCATCGGGTACTGCGCACCGGTGAGCACAACTGGAATCTTTATTCCCCTGAGCATAAAGGACAGCATGGACGATGTGTACGCCATTGTATCCGTGCCGTGGGTTATCACTATGCCGTCGGCATTATGCATATTATCCGCAACCGCTTGGGCTATGGCGCGCCATTCTTCGGGCTGCACGTTTGAACTGTCCATGCGGAACAGCTCTATCGATTCAACGTTTTCCGCCCTGTCCCGCACATAGGAAAGCAGTTCCTTCGCGCCAAGCTGCGGCGCAAGGCCGCTTGCGGTCTGCTTGCATGCTATCGTGCCGCCCGTGGCAATAAGCAGTATCCTCTTCATTATTTTTTATATTGCGCCGTGCTTATCAAGCAGGGGCTTTACCACCTTTTCAAGCCTTTCAAGCGCGGCTATCAGGTCCTTCTTGGGCAATGCTACGTTCCAGCGCGTGAAGCCGGAGCCGTTGGTGCCGAATATTTCGCCCATATCCAGCACAAGGTCGGCATCGTCGCAAAGCTTGGTAAGCTCACTATCGCTAAGGCCGAGTACGCGCATATCCATCCACGCAAGGTATGTGCCCTCGGCACGTATACAGCTTATGCCTTTCAGGCGGGTATCGACGAATTCATACATTGCGTTGAGGTTATCCTCTATCACCGAGAGCATTTCCTTTACCCATTCATCGCATTCGTTATGCGCCGTTATAGCCACCGCGCGGGCGAAATAGGTGAGCGAGTCGCCCATGGCGCGGTTCTGCTCCGCCTTATACAGTTCATAGCGTTCCTTGCCGGGAATGAATATATCCGAACAGCCGAGTCCCGCCACGTTGAACGTTTTGCTCATGGCCGTGCATACCATGCAGTTATCTGTAAATTCAGGGAAGGTCAAAAGCGAATGGTGCTTGTGGCCGCCAAACGTAATGTCGCAATGTATTTCGTCCGCAATGAGGAAAACGCCGTGCTTAAGGCAAATATCGCCCACACGCTTCACTTCTTCCCTTGTCCATACGCGCCCAACCGGGTTATGCGGGCTGCATATTATCATAAGATGCACGTCCTCGCGCGCACAAAGCCTGTCCAGCTCCTCAAAGTTCATTTCATAACGGCCGTTTTTCAGTATAAGCCTGTTTTCAACCACTTTGCAGCCGTTTTTCCTTATATCGTTATAGAACGGATAGTATACCGGGCTTTGCACTATAACGCCCTCGCCTTCCTTGGCGAATGCCCTTACCGCAACGCTGAGCGCGGGAACAATGCCGTTTGTAACGGTATGCCATTCGCGCTGCACTTCATAGCCATGATGGCGGATATAATAGTTCTTCACCGCGTTGAAGTATTCATCGTCAACATGCGTATAGCCGTATATGCCGTGCTCCGCGGCCTTTACGGCGGCGCGCTTAATTTGCGGCGCTACTTGGAATTCCATGTCCGCTATCGAAAGCGGCGTAAGCCCCGCTTCCTGCACGCGCGCGGGCGCGGCGTCCCATTTGATTGAACCTGTGTGGCGTCTGTCGGTAGTTGTAGTAAAATCGTACATATACTCTCCTCCGTGCTTTGTCCGTGTTCTAATACGATTGTAGCATATATTTCCGTCATTTTGGGCATTTGGGGAAAATATATTATTTGCGTGCCGAATGCTGTTGAACGCGGCGGCATTTGCGGGTATAATCATTACAATATCTTTTGTTTTTACAAGGAGCGGCCAATGAAGCTGAATTACAAACGCACTTTCTTAGTAGGACTCGCATTTTTCTCCATCTGCGCATTTTGGCAGATGTACGATGGCATAATCCCCCTTATTCTGCGCGATACATACGGGCTTGACAATAAATTGCGCGGCATAGTGATGGGTATAGACAATATGCTTGCGCTGTTCCTGCTGCCGCTTTTCGGCGCGCTGAGCGATAAAAAGGGCCGCCGTATGCCGTTTATCGTCATAGGCACGGCGCTTGCGGTTGTGCTTACGATGCTGCTTGCCTATATAATCCGCCACTATAACGCCGCCGCTCCCGCAGAATCGTTGATGATATTCTTCGTGTCGCTCATGGCGCTGCTCGTATCCATGGGGCTTTACCGCTCCCCTGCCGTTGCGCTCATGGCGGACGTTACGCCCAAGCCCCTGCGCAGCCAGGGCAACGCCGTGATAAATCTTATGGGCGCGTTCGGCGGGCTTTACACGCTTATAATGATGAAGGTCGCCGTAACTACGGACGCCGCAGGCAACGCAAACTACACGGCCCTGTTCGCGTCGGTAGCCGGGCTTATGGTAACAGCCATAGCAATACTGGTGCTGACAATACGCGAAAAGAAGCTCGTGGCCGAGATGAAGGCCATAAACTACGGCGTGAGCGAGGACGAGGATCAGGGCAAGACCGAAACCGTAAACGGCAAGGAAAAGCTGCCTAAGCCCGTATTAAAGAGCCTGTTGCTGATACTTACCACCATCGGCCTTTGGTTCCTGGGCTACAATGCCGTGACCACATTCTTCACAAGCTATGCCACCGCCACATGGTCCGGCGGGCTCAGCCATGCATCCACCTGCCTTATGGTTGCAACCGTTGCAGCCGTCGCATCTTATATACCCATCGGCATGATAAGCGCAAAGATAGGCCGCCGCAATATGATACGCATAGGCCTGCTTACGGCGGCGGCGGGCTTCGCCGTGGCAACGTTCTGCGCGCGTGAGTTCAGCTTTTATCTTTATATAGTGTTCGCCGTGGTTGGCTTTGCGCAGGCATCGGTGACCGTGAACACATTCCCTATGGTTTGGGAAATAAGCCGCAGCGGCAACGTTGGCAAATATACGGGCTTCTACTACACCGTGTCCATGACGGCGCAGACCGTAACGCCGTTCCTTGTGGGCATTTTCCTTGACAAGCTGGGCAACGACGCGCTGTTCCCCTATGGGTTTGCGTTCGTGCTGCTGGCGCTTATACCCATAAGCCTTGCAAAGCACGGCGATAACCGCCCCGAAGCGCCCAAGAGCAAGTTTGAAGCGTTCGACGTGGACGATTGATATGCTTTACATCACATTTGATGTAAGGCATTAAACGCCGTATGGCATGGATATGCTGCATATCGTGTTTTCCGCAAAACGCGAAAAGCCGTAAGCATATAAAAACTTGATTCGGAGGTAAAAAAGAATGGAAAAACGCTCGACCCCAAATAAGGCAGCAATATATGTGCTCGTAATTATTCTGATTGCGGCCGCAGCCGCCGTGCTGATATTCAGCCTTGTTAATAGCAACAAGCCTGTTCAGTCAAAGGCATACGGCGAAAGCTATGCCGCGGCGCTGATTTCGGACATTCAGGGTTCATCCGCCGTTGAGTACACGGTAAAAAGGGACTCCTTCGACCATTCATCGGTATGGGTACTCGGCACGGAGTCAAGGCTGAATAGCGCCATATTCTCCCCCAAAGCCACGCTTATCCCCGCCGAAAACGAAGCGGACGAGGCCGTTCAAAGCATAATCCTTTCCATGGCACTGAAGGAAGTACAGCTTCTCGGCACGGACGAATCAGCTTCCGCCCCGGGCGGCCAATTCTGGGGCACGCTTACGCTCTACACAGACAGCGAAAGCGCCACGGGAACCGCGTTCGACATTGCCTCCGGCACGCTTCGCCTGAAAATACGCGATGAGCAGGGCAACAACTATCTCCTTCTCCTCTTCGATGCGGATGCGGCGGCAACGGATGCGCTGCTTGGGATGGTTGGGGAATGATGCTTTAATATGAAACAAGGGACTGCACCGATAAGCTCCAGTCCCTTTTAGTTTATCATGCCTTACTGCGCCGCTGCGCTGCGCGCGGCTTTTTCCGTTACGCGGAGCAGTGAAGGCTGCGTGGCGCGTTCAAGCTGCCGCAGGAACAACGCGAACATTGCGGCCGCGGCAATGCAGCATATAATGTCCGCCGCGGGCGTTGCCCACACAAGGCCGTACATGGGGAACAGCGCGCCCAGCGCGAACATAAGCGGTATATCCACCATGCCCTTGCGCATCAGCGCCAGCAGCAGCGATTTGCCGCCGTGGCCCGTGGCCTGGAAGAATGACACCACCATGTATGCAAATGCGGAGAACGGGCCGCCGATGCACAGTATCCTAAGGAAGCTTGCGCCCGCGCTGACCGATTCCGACCCATGCTGAATGAACAGCCCTATAAGCTGCGCGCTGAACCCAAGGCACACCGCCATGCACACAAGCGCCAGCGCTACGGATACCATAGCCGCGGTAAACGCGGCCTTTTTCATGCGCTTATGATCGCCGGAGGCAAAGTTATACCCAATCAGAGGCAGCACGCCCTGCGCCATGCCGCGCGCCATGCAGTGCGCAAGCATATTCACCTTCTTGGCAACGCCAAGGCCGGCCTGCATTGCCGTGCCGTATGCGGCCATAAGGTTATCGAGCACGGCGAAGGATATGTTTTCGCACAGCGTCATAAGGCAGGCTGGCAGGCCAACGCTCAAAACCTCGCCCGCTATGTCCTTATTGAACGTATCCTTATCCAGCGCGAAGCCGAGCGTTGTATTATTCCGGTTTTTAAGCATAACGGCAATGAAATACAGGGCCGTTATAACATTGGAAAGCATAGTTGCAACAGCCGCGCCGAGCGGCTCGTTCCCCTTTTCAAACAAAACGAACATGAAAAGCGGATCCAGCGCAACGTTTGCAATGCCGCCTACGGCTATGCCTATGCTGGCCTGCATACTGCGCCCCTCAGAGCGCAGCAGATGCGCCATAAGCGCGCCGAACGCCGTTACAAGCCCGCCCACGGTCACGGTGGTTATAAGATACGCCTTGGCGTGGGCATGCACGGCCGCGTTTGCGCCGCCGAGCAGGTCTATAACTCCGTCCGCAAAAAGCACGCACACGAGCGAATATATAGCCGTTACGCCCATGCAGCCCCAGAAGGCGAAGCTTGCCGCCTCCTTGGCGCGGTGCCGCTGCCCTGCCCCGGCGGCACGGGCTATGGCGCTGGCCCCGCCCGCGCCGAAAAGATTGGCTATGGCGCTCAGTATCATAAACGCCGGCATGCATACGGTTACGGAGGTTATCATGGCGTCGCTCCCCGTAAGGCCGACAAAGAACGTGTCCGCCATGTTATATATAACAAGTATTATTTGGCCTATCACCGCCGGCATGGCAAGCTTCATTATGGCCCTGCCAACGGGTTCGTCCTCAAACAATGCTTTTGATTTCTTTTCGCAGTCCAATTTTTCTTTTCTCCTTATCGTCCCGTTCCCGCGCAATGGGTATGCCTAATAAGCGGCAGACGCGCGTTTTCGTTTGCGGCTGCTTTATTTTTTGCGTATCCCTATTGCTATCGGATGGTATATATGATATGCTATGTTTCAGATAAAATCAAATTATGGTTTTCTTGGCAGCAATCACGTTTTGTAATGGAGGGGCAATGTTAGGAACAAAGATGGAAACACTGCTTGCAGTGGTCGAATACAAAAACTTTACAAAGGCGGCGGAGGCGCTCTCGCTTACCCAGCCCGCCGTGAGCCACCATATAAACCAGCTCGAGGAGGAGCTGGGCGCGGTGCTGTTCGTGCGCAGCAAGGGCGGATTAAAGCTTACGCCGCAGGGGGAGATAGCCGTTAAATACGCGCGCAGGCTTAAGGCGCTGGACCAGAAGCTGCACAGGGAGCTTATAAACGTTGAAAAGAGCATAACCAATCTGCGCATAGGCATAACGCACACGGCGGAAAGCAACCTGACCACGCAGGTGCTTGCCAAATGCGCCAACCAGCACAGCGGCTTAAGCATTACCATTGCAACTGATACGATAAAAAATCTTTATGAGATGCTCGAAAATTACGAGATAGATCTGGCCATAGTTGAAGGCTCCCCTACCAGCTCCGCGTTTTCATCGCTGATGCTGGATACGGACTATCTTGTCTGCGTAATGGCGGTAACGCATCCGCTTGCAAGCCACGCAATGGTCACGCTGAGCGAACTGAAAGGGGAGCAGATGATACTGCGCCTGCCTTCCTCCGCAACGCGGACGCTGTTTGAATCCACGCTTGAAAGCATAAACGATTCAATAGAAAACTTCAACGTGACTATTGAGGTGGACAACATAGCCACGATAAAAGACCTTGTCAGGAAGGAGCTTGGCGTATCCATACTGCCAAAGAGCGCATGCATGGACGAACTGAGCAAGGGCAAGCTTGCCGCGCTGCCGATAGAGAACCTGAGCATGGTACGCGAAACGCGCATAGTTTACAACCGCGACTTTTCGCATTTTGACATTCTTCAGGAAATTACCAAAACGTATCAGGAAGCGGCAAAAACGCAGCGCTAAATGTAATATTAAAAGAGACGGTTCAGCACCGTCTCTTTTTATCATATTCGTTTTACAGGCTCATGCGGTATATGTCCAGCACGTCCTGCTTTTTAAGCGGTACAAAGCCTTCTATAACGCCGCCTGCGCCGCAGGCCTTTTCCGCCATGGCATCGAAATGGGTTTGATCTATGCCTATTGCAGAAAGCGTACTTTTAAGCCCAAGCGTGGTGAACAGGAACTCGCTCAGCCGCTCTATGCCGGCGTTGGCCGCCTCCGCATCGTCAAGAGCATTGTCAACGGAGAACACCGTGCGCGCGAACCTTGCAAGGCGCGGCGCGGTGGCATCGTTCAGGCAATGCCGCATCCAGCGCGGGGTGAGTATGGCAAGGCCAAGACCATGCGTAATATCATAATACGCGGAAAGCTGATGCTCCATTGGGTGACAGCTCCACGCGAGCGTCCTTCCCCCGTCAAGGAAGCCGTTTATGGCCCAGGAACTTGCCCACATAAGGTTGGCGCGGGCCTCGTAATCATCGGGCTTGGCAATCGCTATGGGCGCATATTTTATTACCGTTTTGAACAGCACCTCCATGAACCCATCCAGCATATACAGATCCTTTTCGGTATTAAAGTAAACCTCGCATATGTGGTTTATTATATCCGCCGCGCCGCACGCCGTTTGGTATGCACTTACGGAATAGGTCACGGTGGGGTCAAGGAAGGACGCCTTGGGCACAAGCTTATAGTCCCCGCGGCCTATTTTATCATTGGTTTCGGGGTTGCTTATAACGCCGCAGTTGTCCATTTCGGAGCCCGTTGCAGCTATCGTCAGCACGGTTATCACAGGCAGCGCGCGTTCTATGGGCGCACGGTTTTTTATAAATTCCCACGGGTCAATGTCCGCGCACGCTCCGGCGGCAATGAACTTGGCTGCGTCTATTGTGCTGCCGCCGCCAACCGCCAAAACCATGTCTATATTCTCCTGCTTGCAAAGCTCCGCCCCGCGCCGCACGGAATCTATTTTGGGATTGGGCTCGATGCCGGGCAGTTCCGCCGCGTAAAGCCCCGCGGCTTTTATCTGCGCCATTACCTTATCGTAAAGCCCGCTCTTTTTTATTGAGCCGCCGCCGTATGCAACAAGCACCTTTTTGCCGTATTTTTTCAGCTCATCGCCAAGGTGGCAAAGCTGATCCTGCCCAAAGTATATGCGCGTGGGTATATCGTACACAAATCCGTTCATGTCGTTTTTCCTTTCCTTTTTATATTCTTGCATAAAGCCTTGCCTGCTCGTAAAGCGCGGGGGCTATGGCAAAAAGATCGGTATTTTTATCCAGCCGCCATTGCCAGTTGCCGTAAGGCTGACCGGGGATATTAACCCGACTGCCCTCCGCAAGGCCAAGGTGATCCTGAAGCTGCGCAACGAACAAGCGCGCAACGGAACCCATGCCGCCGCGTATCATTGCGGCAACAAGTTCAGCCGAATTGCTTACGCCGAAATATTTTTCGGTATATTCGCGCACGCCGTCACTCGCTTCCTTTACCCAAAGGGGAGTTGGGCTGTTGTCATGCGTGCCGGTATAGCAAACGCAGTTTTCAACAAAGGCATGGGGCTGATAATCATGCGGCTGCATACCGTCGAACCCAAGCTGCAATACCCGCATGCCCGGGAAGCCGGAGCCGGAAAGCAGCGCCTTTACCTCATCCGTAACATAGCCCAGATCCTCCGCGATAAATTCGGCGTTTACGCCCCGCTTAACGGCGTTCACAAACGCCATGCCCGGCCCCTTTACCCAGCGGCCGTTGCGCGCGGTGCTTTCGCCGAAGGGAACGGCATAATAGCTTTCTATCCCGCGGAAATGGTCTATGCGTATAACGTCATAAAGCCTTGCGGCGGCGTTGAGCCGGTTTATCCACCAGCTAAAGCCCGTTTCCTCCATCCTCTGCCAATTATAGAGCGGGTTGCCCCAAAGCTGACCATCTTGATTGAAATAATCCGGCGGCACGCCCGCAACTTCCTTTGGCGTAAGGTTTTCATCCAGCGCGAAAAACTCCCGCTGCGCCCAAACCTCAACGGAATCCATGGCAACGTATATCGGCACGTCGCCAATTATGCTTATGCCAAGGCCGTTTATATAGCTTTTCAGTCTTTTCCATTGGGTGAAGAAAAGATACTGAATATATATAAACAGCTCTATATCCTCCTTCAGCTCCGCGCTGTAATGCGCTATGGCGTCCGCCTCGTGCCGCTTGACGGATTCATCGTCCCATTTCGTCCACGCCTTCATGCCGAAATGCCGCTTGAGCGCCATAAACAGCGCATATTCATGTATCCAGCTTTCGTGCTCCTTAACGAATGCATTAACCGCCGCTCGGTCGCGCTCAAAGCCGCGCCGTTTGGCCGCCTCCAGCACGCGGAATCGGTTAAGGTATATCTTTTCGTAATCCACGCACCCCGCATCGTCGCCCCAGTTCACGCTTTCAATCTCGCTGCGCTCAAGCAAGCCGTCCTCAACAAGCATATCAAGGTCAATAAAATACGGATTGCCCGCCGCGGAGGAAAAGCTTTGGTACGGCGAATCTCCGTAGCTGGTCGGCCCAAGTGGGAGCATTTGCCACGCGCGCCTACCCGCGGCCTTCAAAAAATCGGCAAACCTATATGCCTCGCGCCCAAGCGTGCCGATACCGTAGGGCGAAGGCAGCGAAAATACCGGCATCAATATGCCGCAACTACGTTCCATATGTTTTCTCACCATTCAAGGTTCTTGCTGTCATCCTTGCTGAACACGTGCGCAACATGCCCGCCGAAGCTGAGCTTCACATCCATGCCCATGGGATAATGCGCGGCCTCGCCGTTGAGCGGAACTATGGCTATCATGTCCCCGCCAAGGGCGGACATATGAAGATGCACGCTGGAGCCCATCATTTCGCTCACGTCCACCTTTGCCGGTATGCCGCTTTGGCCTATTATCACATGCTCCGGCCTTACGCCCACGGTGACCTGCTGCTCCGCAACGTCCTTCGCTGCAAGGCGCTGCTGCTTATCCTCGCTCAGTTCAACGCTCAGCCCGTCCGTTTCGATGAAGTAGCGGCCGTTGCGCTTAACAAGGCTGCCATCGAAGAAGTTCATCTGCGGCGTGCCTATAAAGCCTGCCACGAACAGATTGGCGGGATGGTCAAACACCTGCTGCGGCGTACCGACCTGCTGAATGAAGCCATCCTTCATTATAACTATCCTGTCGCCCAGCGTCATGGCCTCGGTCTGGTCGTGGGTAACGTATATAAACGTGGTATCTATCCTTTGCCTCAGCTTTATCAGCTCCGCGCGCATCTGGTTCCTGAGCTTTGCGTCAAGGTTTGAAAGCGGCTCGTCCATAAGGAATACCGCCGGATTGCGCACGATGGCGCGGCCTATTGCAACGCGCTGCCGCTGTCCGCCGGAAAGCGCCTTGGGCTTCCTGTCGAGATATTCTGTGATATTCAGTATATGCGCCGCTTCCCTTACGCGCTTGTCTATTTCTTCCTTGGTGCACTTTTTAAGCTTGAGCGAAAACGCCATGTTTTCATAAACCGTCATGTGCGGATACAGCGCATAGTTCTGGAAAACCATTGCAATGTTCCTATCCTTGGGCGCAACGTCGTTCATAAGCTTATCGCCTATATACAGTTCGCCGTCGGTTATTTCCTCAAGCCCGGCAATCATTCTGAGCGTTGTGGACTTGCCGCAGCCGGAAGGCCCGACCAGGACCACAAATTCCCTGTCCGCAATGTCCAAACTGAACTGCTGCACGGCGACTACGCCTTCCTCCGTTATCTGAAGATTCGGGCCGTCCTCGCGCTTTTTGTGCTTCTTATCCTTGCTTACCGGATAGACCTTTTTGATGTTTTTAAGGCTCACCTGTGCCATATGTTTTTTGCTGCGCTCCTTCGCCCTCCGGCAAAAAGAAGCTCGCCGCCGGCATTACCCGCGCGGCCTTACGGCAGGTCTCCACGCTGCCGCACCGCCAGCAACAGCGGACGCATCCTCCTTCGTTCCCCGCCGCGGCCTATTATGAGTGGAGTAGTGCCGAAACGGATATATTCAGATATAATAAATATAGCACCCATCGGGTGCATATTCAACAATATATTGTCAATCCTGCTGTATAAATTCGCATATTTTTTGCCACGCCGCAATGAGCCGCGGCATATTATACGAAGCGTTGGCGGGGCTGGTGGACGGCAGCTTTTCCGCCATAGGTTCAAGGGAAGGATGGTACTTTACAAGCGTTGCGTACGAAAGCGCGCCGTTGCAAAATATCCTTTGCACGCGCGTGCCGCCGATTAGTGCGGGAATGTCCGCGGGAACTATGTTTTTGGCCTTAGCATCGCTGCTGAGCATAATGTCGCACTCATACACGGCGTCGTATAAGCCGATGCCATGGCGTGTCAGCGCCGCCCTGCGCGCGGAAAAGTCAAGCGCGGCATAATTCTCCCCCGTGAGCGCACCCAAAACAGGCCAAAAGCGGTTCTTAGGATGCATATAATAAAACCCTTCTTCAACCGAGCGCACGGAAGGAACGCTGCCGAGTATCAGCACCGTGCAGCGTGCATCCATCACCGGTGCAAAGGGATGCACAATGTGCCGCGTTTCACCCATTTTTTTACTTCTCCTGCTCCACGCGCTTCTGTATGCCCTCCATGCGCGCATCAAGGCTTGCGCCCATGGTTGCGCATTCAAGCAGTTCCTTTGTTATTTCGGCACGGATATCGTCCGGCATGTCCTTTTTATAGTTTATTTTGTGCTCAAGGCTTGCCCACCAGTCCATTGATATTGTGCGGAACTGAACCTCAACCTTCATCATGCGCTTTTTATCATGCAGAAATATCGGCGTTTCAACTATCAGGTGTAGGCTGCGGTAGCCGTTGGGCTTGGGATTCTTTATGTAATCTTTGCACTCTATAACGCGGATATCGTCCTGTTCCGTGAAGGATTCGGCAAGCATATAGATATCGCTCGGATAGGAGCATATAACCCGCACGCCCGCAATATCGTTTATGTTTTTCTCTATGCTGTCTATCGATATTCCAACGCCCTTGCGCGAAGCCTTTTCAACAATGCTGTCCAGCGACTTCAGCCGTGTTTTTACGCTTTCTATCGGGTTGCGGTCATATTGCAGCGAAAGTTCTTCGTTAAGCACGTTGAACTTGGTCGCCACCTCCATCATGGCGCAGCGGTAATAGGCCATAAGTTCCCTGTATGGCCGCGCATAATTCTGCATCCATGTTCTTATGTCGCTCTTGCTCAGGCGCGAAAGTAAAAGCTGCTCAAGGCCCTGCATATCGCTCAGGTTTATCATAGCGGGAAGTATTCTGCCTTTCGTGATGCCATTATTTTTCTTCCTTATTATATGCGTTTTGCGAGCCATGCGTCTATGCGAATAATGTGACGGAATGTGAAACTTTTCGCGGAGATTATATTGACAAGATATTAACATGGTGTTAATATATATTTATACAAAAATTTGGATGAATACTAAAATTTAAGTATTTATTCATAAAATTATTAGGAGGTATCATATGGAAAACAACAGCGGAAAACACCTCAAGAAAGAACTTGGCGTGTTTTCAGGTATCAGCCTTGTGGCCGGCATGACCATAGGCTCCGGTATCTATTATCTTGGCAGCTACGTGCTTGAGCGCGTAAACATGTCCATGGGTATGGCGCTTGTGTGCTGGATAGTCGGCGGCATAGTCAGCATACTCGGCGGCCTTTGCTTTGCCGAGCTCGGCGCGGAAATGCCCGTAACCGGCGGCATGACCACCTATCTTGCCAAGGCCTATCATCCCCTGGCCGGCTTTGTAAACGGCTTCTCCGGCTTCCTGCTCACGGCTTCCGGCTCCATCGCATCCCTTGCCCTGGCCGCCGTTACCCCGTTCCAGGAGGAGTTCGCGTTCTCCGAGCCCGTTACCAAGGCAATAGCTATCGGACTTATAGTATTATTCACCATAATCAATCTGCGCGGTATAAAGACCGCCGCCGCTATACAGAACATAAGCATGGTGCTGCGCCTTGTGCCGCTGGTGCTGGTAATAGTTCTTGGCATATTCGCGGGCAAGAGCCAGCCGGATCTTTCCCTGGCGACCGCTTTCACTACCGACACCCCTCCCACGTTCTTCAACATAGTAAAGGTAATCGGTTACGCAACGTTTGCGTCCCTTTGGGCATATGAAGGCTGGACCAACCTTAACACCGTTGCCGGCGAAATGAAGCGCCCCAAGCGCGACCTGCCCCTGGCCATAATAATCTCCATGGGCGGCATAATGCTCATATACACCCTGTTCAATTTTGCTGTCTACCGCATAATCCCGCAGGCCGAAGTTAACTCCATGATAGCCGACGGCAACATCTATCTTGGCAAGACCGCCGCATTCAACGTAATGGGCAACTTCGGTAAGTGGATAGTGCTCATCGGCATGGCCGTTGGTATCGTTGGTACCGTTAACGGCGACTGCCTGGTGTTCCCCCGTACTTACTACGCAATGGCGCGCGGCGGCTTCTTCTTCAAGAAGTGCGGCGAAGTTAACGACAAGGGCGTTCCCGCGTTCGCTATAATTGCTTCCTCCGCAATGTCCATAATACTTGTTCTGTTCAATAGCCTGCAGCAGCTTACCGACTGGCTGGTCACCGTAAGCGCTCTGCTCAACCTGATGGCCATATTCGCGGTGCTCATTTTCCGCAAGAAGTACCCTGATATGGAGCGTCCTTACAAAGTATGGGGCGGCATACCCGTAATAATCCTCACCTGCCTGCTGTTCGTGGTGCTGCTGGTCAACAACTTTGTTGAGGATCCCCTCACCTCTGCCAAGGGTCTTATCATAATCGCCCTGTGCATACCGTTCTATTACATCTTCCGTAAGCTCAACGGCGGCATGGAATACGATACCGATAAGATAGACAACTGATAATTAACGGAGACATTATTATGAACAGCGAAGCTATCATTGCAAAGCTTAAGGCCGTTCCCGGCAACGTGGGCTTCTATTATAAGGACCTTACCTCCGGCGAAACGCTTGGCTATAACGAAAACGAGCAATTTGAAGCGGCAAGCGTAATAAAGCTGCCGGTATACATGGTAATAATGAAGCTGGCGCACGAAGGCAAGCTGAGCCTTAGCGAAAAGCTTACCTGCCACCATGCGGACAAGATGCCCCCCTGCGGCGCGCTGTATTTCTTTACGGACGAGCCGGTGGTGGATATCGAAACGCTGTGCGGGCTGATGATAACCATATCGGACAACACCGCGACCAATATGCTCATAAGCCGCCTTGGCATAGATTTTCTCAACGAGGAGTTCAAAAAGATAGGCCTTGAAAAGACCCATATAGAGCGGCTGCTGTTCGACAGCGAAGCAAGCGCGCAGGGCAAGTGCAATTACATTGTGCCTGCCGAGATGGGTATGCTGCTGGAGCAGGTATACCGCCGCACGTTCGTTTCCAAGGAAGTGAGCGAGGCGATAGAAAAGCTGCTGCTTGAACAGCAGATAAACCACAAGATACCCGGCTACCTCCGCGACGAGGTCGCCGTTGCGCACAAGACCGGCGAGGATGACAACCTTACCAACGACGTTGGCATAGTGTATGCCAAAAAGCCCTTCGTGGTCTCCTTCGCAAGCTACAATACCGACGTTCCCACCGCGGAGGTCGCCATACGCGAAATCTCCCGCGATCTGGCCGGTATAGTGCCGTATAAGGCGTAAGTAAATATAAAGCGATAAGCTTTCGCTCCCCTGCCGCATTTGGCCGGGGAGCGTTTTTTATAAACAAAAGGCCCGCGAACAGGTTCCGCAGGCCGTGTGGTTTCGGTATTCGGTTGAAGCTTACTTCTTCTCCTCATCCGCGCCTTCGCCGAGGACGATTTGGATGAACCGCTCCGCCGCCGGCGAAAGCGGCACGCCTTCAAGCGAGATAAGGCCGATGTTTCGGCTGGGCATGGGCGTTTTAAGCTTTATTTCGAACAGTTCGCCGCTGTCTATCGCCTCCGCCGCAAATTCATACGTTACGCATGCCACGCCAAGGCCAATCTTGGCAAATTCAACCAGCAGGCTGTGCGCGCCCAGCTCAATCTCAGGCCGCAGCGTTACGCCGCATACCGCCGCAAAATCATCCAGATATTTTCTGGAGTTGGACGCCTTTTCAAGCAGCACCAGCGGCTCGCGCGAAAGCTCCTCCAGCGTTACCTGCCTGTTCAAAAGGTGCTTGAACCGCGCAGACGCCACGAACACATCGTGCACCTTCAGCACTTCCTTAACGGAAAGCGCGCTGTCTATTACCGGCAGGTTTACAAGCGCAATGTCCACCTTGCCGACTTTCAGCAGCTCCACGGTGTCCGGCGTGGTGCGGTTGGTGACCTGAAGCTGAATATCCGGATACTCCGAATGGAACTTTTCAAGATATGGCAGCAGGAAATATTGGCACAGCGTATCGCTTGCGCCTATCATAAGGCCGCCGGACTGCAGCGTGCGCATGCGGTTCAGCTTATCCTCCGCAGCGGCGATGAGACTAACGGCCTTATCGGCATAGCTGTAGAGCATCCTTCCTTCGCTGGTGAGCGATATGCCGCGGCTGGTGCGGGTGAACAGGGTGCAGCCCAAAGTATACTCAAGCCTGTGCATGGACTGGCTTATTGCGGGCTGGCTAACGTAAAGCTCCCGCGCGGCATGGGAAAGGCTTCCGCAGCGCGCAACGGTGCAGAATATGCTGTATAGATCAAGATCGGTAGGCATAGTATGCTTCCTCCATCTTTCAGGGTATTGCATTTGATTATACATACCATCGCACCATAATGCAATAAGTTTTTCTAATATTAATGCAATATTCTGCATTAGATGGTATAATGGGACAAAAGCGCATCAAACGCAGGGAGGAAATTCAAATGGAAAAGGCCTTACGTTCGTCAACAGGGCTGTGCGATATAAACATTCGCTTCTGGGATGCCGAGCATCAGCCGCCGCGCGCGGCGCTTACCATTATGCACGGCATGGCGGAGCACGTGGACAGATATGACGATTTTGCAGGATTCCTTGCGCAAAACGGCATAGCCGTTGCCGCGGCGGACATGGCATCGCACGGCAAGAGCATAAGCGAAAACGGTATCCGGGGCTATTTTGGGCCTGAAAACGGCTGGGACAGGCTTATTGACGACGCGCTGAGCGTACACAAGGTCATAAAGCAAGCTTATCCCTCTGTTCCCTGCTTCCTTTTGGGCCACAGCATGGGTTCATTCCTTGCGCGTTCATATGCCGCGCGGCATGGCGATGATATAGACGCATTCGTGTTCTGCGGCACGGCGGGGCACAACCCCGTTATGCCCATTGCCAAGCTGATAGCCAATGCGGAAATAAAGCGCACAGGCGGCAACGTGCCAAGCAAAAAGCTCGATTCACTGGCGTTCGGCGCATACAATAAGCCTTTCGAGCAGAGAACAACCTTCGACTGGCTGAGCGCGAATCAGGCCAACGTAGACCGATATATTGCCGACCCCCTGTGCGGCTTCACGTTCACCGCCGCGGCATTCCGTGATCTGTTCACTGGGCTTAGCGAGGTATCCCGCAAGGACTGGGCCGCGAAGGTGCCGAACCGGCCTATACTGGTAATAGCGGGCGACAAGGACCCCGTAGGCAGCATGGGCAAAGGCCCCACGGAGGTTGCTGAGCGGCTGCTGAACAGCGGTCACGACGTTACATTTAGGCTTTATCCCGGCATGCGGCACGAGATACTCAACGAAACCGGCAAGGAGAAAGTTTGGCAGGATGTGCTGGATTTTCTTAACGCACAGATAGGCTAAGGAGCGGACAATGGCGCATTACGACTGGGCAACGCTATACGAAAAGCTTGAAAGCTGCACGGACTGCGGCCTTTGCAAGGGGCGCACGAACGTGGTTATAGGCGTGGGGAATCCGCAATCCAAAATAATGCTGATAGGCGAAGGCCCCGGGCGGGACGAGGACATACAGGGCTATCCGTTCGTCGGCGCGGCAGGGCAGCTGCTCGACAAGATGCTTGCGGCGATAAGCCTTGACCGCACCAAGGTATATATTGCCAACATAGTGAAATGCCGCCCGCCGCAGAACCGCACCCCGCTTGAGGACGAGGCTATGGCCTGCCTGCCGTATCTCAGGGCGCAGGTGGCGCTGATACAGCCGCAGATAATAGTTTGCCTTGGCAAAACGGCAGCCATGTACGTTATAGACCGCGAAATACGCATCACGCGGGACCGCGGCATATGGCGCATGAAGAAGGGCATATGGATGCTGCCCACCTTCCACCCCGCCGCCCTTCTGCGCGACGAAAGCAAAAAGCGCGACGCCTGGCACGATATGCAGTCCCTCAGGGACAAAATAAAGGAACTGGGGCCGGACGGAGAATAATAAGCATAAAGCAGAAAGCCGGTAGCTTTCTGCTTTTTATTATTTAGTCCTCAAACAGCCCGCATCTGTCCATAAACATCTCGTACTGCCATTCCGGCCCATCCTGGAGCAGTTCCAGCAGCGCCTCCTGCAATTCAGCCTTCCTCATCCGCAGTATATAGCCTTCAAGCTTCTGCTCCGCCTCCTCACGACGTTTCTCTTCTTCCGCCCAATATGCGTTAAGTTCATTTATGTAGTTCTTTGCTTCTTCGGGATATACCGCAAAATACAGCGCTACCATGTGTTTGCATATTATACGCGGCTTCCCTTCCACATATGCGCATTCGCATTGGCATTTATAAGGATGCTCTTCATCCACATAGACATTGTATTCCTCCCCGTTGCTTCCGGCAACCTTGCCACGCCATTTGTTAACGCCTGCGCTTTCCATCTGAAGCACCTTTTTATCCGTATAGTATATGTATCCGCGGTGTGCAGTTTGTCCTTTTGTAATAGAAATAATGCTCATTGTTTTGTTCCCCCGTTTAGCCGGCTTTGTATTTTAATTATACTTCACCCGTGCTGTTATGCACAAGTATAAATGCCCCTCTCTTGCATTGTGTTTTATACTCCCCTCATATTTCCCAATTTTCGCGCATATTCTTAGCATACCTTAGCTTTTACGGGGAGGTTCGAATATGTTCGGATGGATTGTGCGGCTCGTTTCACGGCTGTTTTTCTTTACGGGGTATGTTGGGCTGAACAGCTCCTTTCCGGATCCGCTTCCGGCGGAGGAGGAGCGCCGCTGCCTTGAGGCCATGACGCAGGGCGATGAGCTTGCGCGCGAAAAGCTGATAGAGCACAATTTAAGGCTTGTTGCACACATCGCGAAGAAGTACGCCTCCCCCAAGCGGGACAGCGACGATTTGATATCCATCGGCACGGTGGGGCTTATAAAGGCCGTGTCCACGTTCAACGCATCAAAGAGCAAAACGCTCGCCGCTTATGCGGCAAGGTGTATAGAAAATGAAATCCTCATGTCCCTGCGTGCGGAAAAGAAGCAGAACGGCGAAGTGTATTTGATGGAGCCAATAGGTACGGACAACGACGGCAACGAGATTTCGCTTTGTGACATACTGGGCACGGATGCGAACCATGTGCATAACGAGGCGGAGCGCAGCATGGAGGCGGAGCGGCTTTGGCAGGCGATAGACGACGTGCTCAGCGCGCGGGAGCGCACGGTCGTAAAGCTGCGTTACGGCATCCCCTGCGGCAGGTGCATGGCGCAGCGGGAGGTGGCGGCTATATTGGGCATATCAAGGAGCTATGTTTCCCGCCTTGAAAAGAAAGCGCTGACCAAGCTTTATTCCCGCCTTGGGGAGAAATAATCAATGCTTGACAAAGTAAAAAAACAGTAGTATCTTTCAATGCGGTAAAAATGCGCCGGGGTAAAATCCGGCGTTATTATAGATTTTATACATACATTAGAAAGGAAGGCATAACCATGCAGATGTTGGTTTTTATTACCAAGCAGACTGAATGCATAAACCCCATTCTGGCCGATTTGCTCAACCGCAACATAAGCGGCGCGACCGTTATCGACTGCGAGGGTATGCTGAAAGCCATCAACGAATCCAGTATCGATCCCCCGCCGGTATTCGGTTCGCTAAGGCACTTTATCAATCCCGGTCAGGAAACGGTAAAGATGCTTATGATAATACCGAGGGATGATGAAAGACTTGCGCTTGTGAAGCAAATAATTCACGAGCATGCCGGCAGGCTGGACAGGCCGAACACGGGCATAATGTTTGAAATACCCGTTATGAACGTTGAGGGGGTTTCGAAGAAGAGCTGATGAGCATTACAATTTTATATATTGCGGCTGCTATGGCGGCCGGACTTCTGTTCAACAGGTTTGCGAAGCTTATTTCGCTGCCCAATGTAACGGGTTATCTTGTTGCGGGCCTTTTGATAGGGCCAAGCGTGCTTAACCTTATCCCGAAGGATGGTACCGAGGCGCTGAACGTGCTGGTAACGCTGGCGCTGGGCTTCATCGCCTATTCGATAGGCGGCGAATTCAACATAAACAATATAAAGGCCATAGGCGGCAAGAGCATAATAATAACCATGTTCCAGGCGCTTACGGCAGTCGGCCTTGTGGACATAACGCTTTGCGCTCTGGGCTTTGACGTGCCGCTTGCGCTCACGCTCGGCGCAATAGCCGCGGCCACGGCTCCGGCGGCCACGCTTATGGTAGTGCGCCAATACAGGGCGAACGGCCCCGTCACGCGCACGCTGCTGCCCGTGGTCGCAATGGACGACGCGGTGGGCCTTATAGTTTTTGCCGTATCCCTTGCGCTGGCGCAGGGAATGTCCGGCGGCGGAGACATGAGCTTTTACACAATGGTCGTGCAGCCGCTTACGGAAATAGTGCTCTCCCTTGCCATAGGCGGGGCGATAGGCCTTATTGCAAGCATTGCGCTGCGCTTCTTCCATTCAAAGGATAACTTCCTTTGCGTATCCGTTGCGGCGGTGCTGCTGGGCACGGCGCTGGCGGACATATGGGGGCTTTCCTCGCTGCTGCTCTGCATGTCCATAGGCGCAATAGTATGCAACCTTAGGAAGGATGCCGATAGCATAATGGAAGGGTGCGAACGCTGGACGCCGCCGCTTTTCATGCTGTTCTTCGTAATATCGGGCGCGGAGCTTGACCTTGCCGCCATACCGACGGTCGGCATGCTCGGCGTTGCGTATCTTGTGGCGCGCTCTGCGGGCAAATACCTCGGCACATACATCGGCTCAGGTATAGTTCACGCGGATGAGAAAATAAAGAAATATCTTGGCCTTGCGCTGCTGCCGCAGGCGGGCGTGGCGATAGGTATGGCTCAGATTTGCGCGGCAAAGCTGCCCATGTACAGCGAACGCATAACCACCGTGGTGCTGTGCGCAACGCTTATATACGAACTCATCGGCCCCGTTATAACCAAGATGGCGCTGATGAAGGCGGGCGAAATAGCGCCGGAGCTTGCCCATGCGCGGCGTAAAAGGGAGCAAAAAGCCTGATATTAATAAATAATTTGCTATTTTGGCCCGCGCCGGCTTCAAAAAGCTTGTGAACGGGCCATTGTTATGCTATTATATTAAGCGGGTATTTTTTATCTACCGGCTTTGTGTCGGACGATGTAGAACATACACTAAGAAGAACATGTTATTTGGAGGTAACTTTTTATGCTGATGGCTGGCGATTTCAGGAAGGGCGTTACTGTGGAGATCGATGGACAGGTTTGGTCCATTGCCGATTTCCAGCACGTCAAGCCCGGTAAAGGCGCGGCTTTCGTCCGTACGAGGCTCAAGAACGTTATGACCGGCGCGGTGCTGGAGCGCACATTCAGCCCCACGGACAAGTATCCCCGCGCTCATATCGAGACCAAGGAGATGCAGTATCTTTACAACGACGGCGAGCTGTACTACTTCATGGATACCGAAACCTATGAGCAGCTGCCCCTTAACCACGACCAGGTCGAGGACGCTATCAACTTTATAGTTGAAAACATGAACGTGAACATCCGCTTCTACAAGGGCAACGCCTTCTCCGTGGAAGCTCCCAACTTTGTTGAGCTTACCGTTACCGAAACCGAACCCGGCTTCAAGGGAGACACCGCGACCGGCACCACCAAGCCCGCAACGCTTGAAACCGGATACAAAATCAACGTTCCCCTGTTCGTTAACGAAGGCGACCGCATAAGGGTAGATACCCGTACCGGCGAATACATGGAGCGCGTATAAGCTATCCTGTATCAAATAAAATTTATAAAATAACTACAAGGAGGTCACTATGGGTTACAATAAGGAAAAGGTCGCATATCTGCGCGGCGTAGTAGACGGCATGGATCTTGCCGACGACAAGTATGGCAAGCTTTTCAAGCTGATAGTTGAAACTCTGGACGAGATGGCGGACACCGTTGACGAAAACGAGGAAGCCATTATAGACATGGACGAATGCATAGACGACATTTGCGATGAGCTGAGCGACATAGACGAATGCCTTGATGCGCTGTGCGATTGCTGCGACTGCGACGAGTGCGACGACGATGAGGACGAGTGCGACTATGACTGCGAAAACTGCACCGACAAGTGCGACTTTTGCGACGACGACTTTGTTGAAGTAGAATGCCCCCATTGCGGTGAGACCATCTATTTTGACGAGGACATGCTGACCGAGGACGGCGCGCTTATCTGCCCCAACTGCAACAAGCCCGTTATCCCCGCGGCGGAAGATCTTCAGGACGAAGAATAAGTTAGGCTAAGCTGTATAAAGGAGACGGAAATCCGTCTCCTTTTAATATTTAATCGTTTTCCAGCAGTTTTGCCGGTTCTATATTCAGCACATCGGCAATTTTGAATAATGTTTCAAGTGATATGCCGCGAATAGTTCCCGTTCCCTCAACCTGCGCAATGAAATTAACGCTTTTACCTACTTTTTCGGCAAACGTTTCTTGTGTATACCCTGCTTTTTTGCGATAATACGCAATTTTTAAGCCTAAAGTTATATATCGTTTGGGGAATTCCGTCTGCATACCACTCCTCCTTATATAATATGCTATCAAGCTTCCCTCAAAAATATAATTGCTTTATTATCAATAATTATTTACTTATAGTCAATATAATTGTATAATAGCTATATCTTGATACGTTTTAGCAAAGGAGATACCATTATGCTGAAAAAATCTTATCGGTTCCTGTTTGCTGCCTTACTGGCTATATTGTTCTTTAGTATGGCAGCCTGTTCTTCTTCCACTCCAGTAATCGAACCCATTGCAACGCCACAAGCAGAAGAAACGGCTAAATTAGCTCCAACCGCTACACCTGCACCGGTTTCTTCCGCAACACCCGCTTCCGCTACAAAAGCGCCCTCTACGCCCGTCCCAACTCCAACATTAGCACCAGCTACTCCTAAGCCGACAGTAGCTCCAACAAAAGCGCCAAATGCACCTGCACCTGCTACGCCGGCTCCTGCTAAAGTGCCCGCTACACCGGTTCCAACGTCGGCTCCGGTTGTCAGCGAAACAACTTCCCAGCGAAACGCAGTTAAATCCGCTAAATCTTACATTAAATATATGGCCTTTTCCTATGAAGGGCTCATATCTCAGCTTGAATATGAGCAATATTCACACGAAGATGCCGTTTATGGTGCGGATAATTGCGGTGCGGATTGGATGGAACAAGCTGTTAAATCCGCTAAGTCTTATATAAATTATATGGCTTTTTCTTATAAAGGACTTATAAAGCAGCTTGAGTACGAAAAATTCACAAGTGCTCAAGCACAATACGGCGCGGATAATTGCGGCGCTGATTGGATGGAGCAAGCTGTTAAAAGCGCCAAATCATATCTCACATATATGTCATTCTCGCGCAGCGGTTTGATAGATCAGCTTGAGTATGAAGGTTTTACTCATGAACAAGCTGTTTATGGTGTAGAACAAAACGGGCTTTAATAAAAGTTCACGCCATCAGTCTCCTTTATATATTCTCCCGCCGCTCTTGACTACGCGGCTGCAAGGATGTATGCTTACATCATCAATACTATCATTATATAAAGGAGAGCTTATGGAAACCAAGGATCTTATGTACAAGCGCGCATATGTATGGGACAAGCTGAACGCCGAGGAGCGCAAGGCCTGCATGGATATGGGCGAAGATTACAAGGCGTTCCTTAACGAAAGTAAGACCGAACGCCGCTGCGCCGCAGAGATAATCCGCCGCGCCAAGGAAGCCGGATTCGTATGCATATGCGAAAAGAAGGAGCTCAAGGCCGGCGACAAGGTATATTACAATAACCGCGGCAAGGCCGTTATGCTATCCGTTATAGGCAGCGAGCCCCTTGAAAACGGCATGAACATAGTGGGCAGCCACATAGACTCCCCGCGTTTGGACATAAAGCAGAACCCCGTATACGAGGCCGGCGGAACCACCCTGCTTAAAACGCATTATTACGGCGGCGTAAAGAAATATCAGTGGGTTGCGCTGCCCCTTGCCCTTTACGGAGTTATAGTGAAGGCAAACGGCGAAAAGGTTGAAATAGCCGTGGGCGATAAGTGTGGGGATCCCGTGTTCTATATTTCCGATCTCCTCCCCCACCTTGCCAAGGATCAGATGAGCAAAACCATGAGCGAGGGCGTGGAGGGCGAAAGCCTTAACATATTGATAGGCAGCCTGCCCGTTGACGATACCGAAGCATCCGACAGATTCAAGACCGCCCTGCTCGCCGTGCTGAACGAGCGCTACGGCATAACCGAGGAGGACTTCGTATCCGCCGAGCTTGAGGCTGTTCCCGCCGGCGCCGCGCGCGACGTTGGCTTCGACCGCGGCCTTATAGTTGCCCATGGTCATGACGACCGCGTATGTTCCTATGCTTCCCTTGCGGCGCTGCTCAGCATTGAAAAGCCAGCCCGCACCACCGTTGGCCTGTATGTGGACAAGGAAGAAGTCGGCAGCATCGGCGCAACCGGCATGCATTCCCAGTTCTTCAACAACATGGTTGGCGAAATGATAGCCCTTATGAACGGCGGCAACTGCTCCGATATTTCCATAAGGCGCGCCCTTGCGCACAGCACGCTGCTGAGCGCGGACGTTGCGGCCGCGTTTGACCCCAACTACCCCAGCGTTGGCGACAATGCCAACTTTGCCGCCATCGGCCAGGGTATTGCCATGGTCAAGTACACCGGCTCCCGCGGTAAGAGCGGCGCAAACGACGCAGCGGCGGAGCTTGTTGGCAAGGTACGCAAGCTGTTCAACGACCACGGCGTGGTTTACCAAACCAGCGAGCTTGGCAAGGTTGACCAGGGCGGCGGCGGAACCATAGCCTACATAATGGCCAACTACGATATGGACGTTATAGACGCGGGCGTTGCCATGCTTAGCATGCATGCTCCTTGGGAAATAGTATCCAAGGCGGACGTGTACATGACCAGCCGCGCTTATCACGAGTTCTTTGTGAATTACAGATAATCATACGCCCTAACTTAGGTAATATTGAAATAACGGGTATCCCGATAAAAGCCAGATACCCGTTTTTAAGTTGATGTAGGGTGTTATCCATGCTATAATTTTTGCGGAAGAAGAAGTTGGCAGATCGGATTTCGTGGGGGTATGTGATGAGTGGTTGCGAATGGTGTGATTATAAAGAAAATGAGTGGTTACTATATAAATCATTACATTGGTCTGTCTATCTGGCAGATATTCAAGACTATGTTGGCAGATGTATTTTGGTGTTGAATAGGCATTGCGGTAGCCTTTCCGAATTAGATATTTCCGAGTGGATCGAATTAAAAACAATTATAGATAGGTTGGAATGTATCTATAAAGAGGTTTTGGGCGCCGAATTAAGCAATTGGAGTTGCTTGTTAAATAACTTTTACAAGGATTCAATACCCAACCCGCATTTGCATATACATGTTAGACCACGATATAAAAATGCCGTTGTAATTAACAATCACTTATACATAGATACAGAATTTGCTCATCATTATGCTTTGAAAAAAGAGAGTTTATTGCTTGATGATGATAGGCAAATGCTGTATGCGCTAATGAAGGAAAAGTTTGTTTTATAAACTCCGTTTTGCCCACCTGACAATCCATCATCAACCGCTATGGCAAATCGGAATTAGGAGGTATAAATACATGGCAAGTGCGTATTACAAGCCTTGCAAGGAATTAGACATTTGCAATGAGTTGATTGAAAAATATTGGGAATCAAAACAATATGACAAGTGCTTTGAAGGACATTTGGTTTTGGCAGAGCAAGGCTATCCCCTTGCTGAATGTCAAATAGGCTATTTCTATTATGAGGGACTTGGTGTTGAAAAGGACTTGGAAAAAGCACTATATTGGACTCGCCGTGCCGCAGAGCATGGTGATAGAGATGGGCAATACAATTTGGCATGGTTTTATGAAGAAGCAATCGGAGTAGAACGAGACATCGAACAGGCTAAGCATTGGTATCGACTTGCCGCACTGCAATACCATGATTTGGCAATCGAGAAATGCAACGAGTTAGGTATTACATTGTAATTATAGATCCCGTTTTGCACACCTGACTACCCGGCCTTATTCCAATCCGTGCAATTTTATGGATAATATGTAAATTTATGTTTAGGTTTGCCGCGCCCACTTGAAGCAATATCACGGCTCAGGTATAATTTAGGTATAATAAATCATTTCAACAGGAGCGTATGCTATGCGAATAGGACAATTCAGCGAAAGCTTTCTTCCCATAGTTGATGGCGTCGGCCGCGTGGTTTACAGCTATGCCAGGGGCCTTGCCAAGGGCGGCGACGAATGCTACGTTATCGCCCCGCAGAACAACACGGGCTACCGCGGAGGATACCCGTTCGAGTTGGTAGACTATTCCGCATTCCCCGTTATAGGTTCGCCGCAATATAAAAGCGGGCTTGCGGTGCTGGACAAGCATTATCTTGACCGCATAGAAATGATAAAGCTGGACGTTTGCCATGCGCATACGCCGTTCTTTGCCGGCCAGGAAGCGCTTAGGCTATGTTCCAAATATAATCTGCCGCTGATAGGCACATTCCATTCCAAATATTACGACGATTTTTATAAGGCCACAAATGCGGAGCTTATCGCCAATATAGGCGTAAAATTCGTTGTGGACTTCTATGAACGCTGCGACGAGGTTTGGACGGTAAGCGAATCCTCCGCCGTGGTGCTGCGCGAATACGGCTACACGGGCGACATTATAATAATCGAAAACGGCACGGAGATGCGCCCCGTAAGGAGCGAAGATAAGCAGGCCGCAATAGAGAAATTCCACATTGACGCGGATAACCCCGTTTTCCTTTTCGTTGGGCAGATAAACTGGAAAAAGGGCATACTGCGCCTGCTTGAGGCGGCGGCATACCTGAAGCAGCGCGGCGAGAAATTCACCGTTGTGCTTGCCGGTCAGGGGCCGGATGAGGAAGCCGTGAAAGCAAAGGCCGATGAGCTTAACGTGGCGGAGCATGTATTGTTCACCGGCCACCTTAGCGACACGCATCTTTTGGACGGGCTTTACCAGGCGGCTACGCTGTTCACCTTCCCCTCCCGGTACGACACATTCTCACTTGTTATACGCGAAGCGGCGGCCATGTATACGCCAAGCGTTGCAATAGAGGGCACAGCACCCGCAGAACCCATAGCGCACGAACAGAACGGCCTTGTCTGCACGGACGACGGCGAAAAGCTGGGCGAACTGCTGCTGAAATACATGCACGATACCGAAGCTCTTACCCGCATGGGGCAGGCCGCGCACGATACTATCCCGCGCGACTGGGACAGTATACTGGTCAAGGTGCGTGAGCGCTATGCCGCGCTTGTAGCCCGAAAGGACGAAGCAAAAATGACCGAGCGGCACGCAAAGCTGAAAGGCACTCTGCTTGAGCGCTACGAAAAGCTGGCGGCTTACTTCGGCATAAAGCTATAAAGCAAAACAACATAAAAGGCGCAGGAGAAGCTTCCCGCGCCTTTTTGGCTGTTAGTATTATATCTTCCCCGTCAGCTTATACAGCGTCAGCGCTATTGCTTCGCGCATATAGTTATTGGGTGCGGTGTAATACACGTCCCTCGCGCCGAAGCCGTCTATAGCTATTCCCTGCTTCTTTGCCACAAGCTCCGCGCGCAGCACATGGAAATTGGTTGTTACAAACGCAAGCCGCGCGCCGTTTGGGTACAGCGAATCGATTATTTCCCGGGAAAATGCAAAGTTTTCCTCCGTACTTGTGGATTTATCCTCCATAATTATGCGCTCGTTCGCTATGCCTCTGTTCACCATATAGCGGCGCATAGCCTCGGCCTCGCTTATGCTTTCGCCATGCCCTTGCCCGCCGGACACTATGGCTACCGTGTTTGGGTTGGCATTAAGGTATTCTATCGCCCTATCCAGTCTGTAGCTTAGCGTTAAGGACACGCGCTCTCCATGCACGGCGCAGCCAAGCACTATCAGCACGTCCGCCCCTTCTTCCGGATCGTCATGCGCGCTTGTGTATATCATGCCGCCAACTATCAGCATAAACAGCGCATATGCTATATACGCGCCGAAGAACGCATATCTGAGCCAAAGCGCGTGCGCCGTGAATGAACGCAGCGGTTCAAAGAATATGCCCACTATTATGAGCGGCATGCCTATTATGGCGGGCAGCATTATGCCAAGGTTCATGTTTGACCACATGGAAAGCACCGCCGTGTCCGCAACGCCGATTGCGCCTATCAATATCATTATTATTCTGAAAAACTTCATCAAACGTTCTCCCTCCTTATTTCTACCGCACCCTTGGGCATTGTGTTCGCCATTGTGGTGCCTATCAATATAAGCGCGGTGGCTATGCCCTGAAGCAGGCTGAATGCATCGCCCAGTATCAGCACGCCGGACAGCACGCTTGTGAGCGTGGTTATGCCGGCAAATGAGCTTGAGCGGTTGGCGCCTATCTGCGCAATGCCGTAGGTATGCATGATGAACGCGGCCACCTGGCAGCCCAGCGCCAAATACAGCACGGCAATAAGGAACTGCGTATCATGGAACGGCAGCGTAACGTATTCGGCCAATGTGCCCGCGCTCGCGTGCTCTATCACAGCACCCGCCGTGAACACTACCGAACCCACAATCGCCATAAGATAGGTTTTCTCAAAGCTTGAAAACTCATCCGCCCTGCGCGCGGCTATTGCATAGCCAACGTCCCCCATTACGGCAACGAACAGCATTGCGTACCCGAGCGGGTTGAGCGAAGCGGAAAAGCCCTTAACAAGGGCTATGCATATAACGCCCGCAATGCTGAGCACAATGCCCATAACCTGAAGCCTTGTGGGCCTTTCTTTAAGGAAAACCGCGCTGAATATCAGCACGAATATGGGTATTACGGCAATTATCGTGCCGCTTTCGCTGGCGGTGGTCAGCCGCATACCCACGCTTTCGCCAATAAAATATATCACCGGCTGGAATATAGCCATCGTCAGCACCGTGCCGAAGCGTTTGCCGCGGAAGCTTAGCTTTATTGCGCCGCAAAGCACAAGTATGCTCATAACAACAAGCGCCGTAACAAAGCGCCAGCTTAAAAGCGTAAACGCGGACACGCGGTCAACCGCACCCTTTGTGAAAAGGAAGCTGAAGCCGAACAGCAGGCTTGCAACCAGCGTGGCAATCATGCCAAGCGTTTCATTTTTTGAACCGATACTCTTTCCCATGCCGTATAGTATAACATAAATAACACCCCGATTTGTATACGGGGTGTTAACTTTGGTCGTTAGATTATTATTTATCCCAATTCAACAGGCGTTCCTGTAGTTCCCCTGTTTCTTCGGAGATGATGCCTTCTTCGGAAACGGTGGGGTAATATTGCGGATTTTCCTCCCGGAACTTTCTTATCGCTTCCCAATTCACGATCTCCGCCGCGGAGCATTCATACTCATTATCAAAGGCAATGTCCAAAAGGCGTTTCTGAATTTCCCCTATGCTTCCCGATTCCATTGCCACTTCCGCCTGCGGCGGCAATTCAGACGTTTGCGTCTCACACGGCGCCGCTGCCGCGGCGCAGCCCGCCATCAGCACGGCAAGCAGCAATGCCGAAATTATGCTTATTCGCTTCATACTCCCTCTCCTTTCACTTCTGCACTTTTTATTTTTAGCTTTACACATATCCGATAAGGCCAGCCTTTCGGGCTGTGGTTCCATAATAGCATGGTTTCATCGTTTAACGCAAGCCGGTTTTGCTTATTTTTCTATATATTTTGCCTGTTTAGGCATTAATGAACGCAAAGTTTGTGTATAGGGTGTTAAATTTGTCAACATTGCGCGGTTTGATTGCCAAACATGCCCTTTCCATGCTACAATAATATGAATTATGCAAGAAAGGCGATAACCATGGGTTTTATGGATAAACTGCTGGGCAACACCAGCGAGGCGAAGCTGAAAAAGCTGGCGCCATTGGTAAAAAGGATAAACGAGCTTGAGCCTGCCACGCATGCGCTGAGCGACGGCGAGCTGCGCGCGAAAACCGACGAGTTCAAGGCCCGCCTTGCTAACGGCGAAAAAGAGGACGATATACTGTGCGAAGCTTACGCCGTGGTAAGGGAAGCCGCAATGCGCACGATAGGCCAGCGGCATTTCGACGTTCAGCTGTACGGCGGCATAGTGCTGCACCGCGGCAACATTGCCGAAATGAAAACGGGCGAAGGCAAAACCATAACTGAGACGCTGCCCGCGTATTTGAACGCGCTGAGCGGGCACGGCGTGCATATAGTTACCGTTAACGATTACCTTGCCAAGCGAGACGCGGCATGGATGGGCAAAATTTTCCGTTTCCTTGGGCTGAGCGTAGGCTGCGTAGTCCATGAGCTTTCCAATGACGAACGCCGCATGGCCTATAATTGCGACATTACATACGGCACCAATAACGAATTCGGCTTCGATTACCTTAGGGACAACATGGTGGTCTACCGCGAACAGATGGTACAGCGGGAGCTTAACTACGCCATAGTGGACGAGGTTGACTCCATTTTGATAGACGAAGCGCGCACGCCACTTATAATTTCAGGCACGGGCGAAAAGTCCACCGATATGTACGCCAAGGCAGATCGCTTCGTAAGCCGCCTTGTGAGGGGCGAAAACATAGAAAAGCTTTCCAAGGCGGACATTATGATGGGTGAAACGCAGCAGGAAAGCGGAGACTATATGTGCGACATAAAGGCGCGCACGGTCGCGCTTACCCAGCAGGGCCAGCGCAAGGCGGAAACATTCTTCGGCATAGACGATATATCGGACGCCGCGAATACCGAAATAAACCACCATATAATTCAGGCCCTGAAGGCGCACGCCCTGTTCACGCGGGATAAGGACTACGTTGTGCAGAACGGGCAGGTGCTTATAGTTGACGAATTCACCGGCCGCCTTATGATGGGCAGGCGTTACAGCGACGGACTGCATCAGGCATTGGAGGCCAAGGAACACGTTAAGGTGGAGCGCGAGAATAAAACCCTTGCCACCATCACGTTCCAGAATTATTTCAGGATGTACCATAAGCTTGCCGGCATGACCGGAACGGCTAAGACAGAGGAAGCGGAGTTCCAATCCATATATGGGCTGGACGTTATGGAAATCCCCACGAATAAGCCGCTCAGGCGTATAGATAATAATGATATTATATACGGCACCGAGCGCGGCAAGTTCGATGCGGTGGTGGACGAAATAGTAAAGGTTCACGCAACAGGCCAGCCGATACTTGTCGGTACCATATCGGTCGAAAAGAGCGAAATGCTGAGCGACATGCTTTCCCGCCGCGGCATAAAGCACCAGGTGCTCAACGCCAAGCTGCACGCCAAGGAAGCCGAAATAGTGGCGCAGGCGGGCAGCCTGGGCTGCGTTACCATTGCCACCAACATGGCCGGCCGCGGTACGGACATACTGCTGGGCGGCAATCCGGAATTCCTTGCAAAGCGCGAGCTTAGGCAGAACGGCATGGACGAGCTGCTTATAGAAGCCGCCACGGGACACGAGGAAACGAGCGATGATAGCGTGGTCGAGGCCCGCGCGGAATACGCCGAAGCATACAACAGAATAAAGCAGGAAACCGATAAGCAGCACGACGCGGTGGTTGCCGCGGGCGGCTTGCACATAATTGGCACCGAGCGGCACGAATCCCGCCGCATAGATAATCAGCTGCGCGGCCGTGCCGGCCGCCAGGGAGACCCCGGCTCCACGCGCTTCTATGTATCGCTTGAGGATGAGCTGATGCAGCGCTTCGGCGGGGAACGCATAAAGCTGATGATGCAGCGCATATCGCCGGACGAGGAGATTCCGCTGGACATGAAGCTGCTTTCAAAGCAGATTGAGAACGCACAAAAGCGCGTTGAAGCCCATAACTTTGAAATACGAAAGAACGTGCTTCAGTATGACGACGTTATGAATAAGATGCGCGAAATAATCTATTCGCAGCGCCGCCGCGTGCTCATGGGCGAAGATATTCACGCTTCCATAATGGAAATGGTGAACGAAAGCGTTACGGCAAAGCTTGACCAGTGCGCAAGCGCCCATGCTTCCGCCAACGAATGGGACATGATGGCGCTGTACAGCGAGCTTAACCAGCTGCTCGGCGCCGACTTTACGGGCAAACTGCACGGCATCACCAACCGCAAGGAGCTTGAGGAAAAGACGCATGAGCTTGTTAATGCGCTGTATGCCAAGAAGGAAGCGGAAATATCCGGCGCGGGCATAGACATGCGCGAAGTTGAGCGCGTGGTGCTGCTCAAGGCGGTCGATTCGCATTGGATGGACCATATAGACGCAATGGATCAGCTGCGCCAGGGCATAGGCTTGCAGGCGCTCGGCCAGAAGGACCCGGTTGTTGCATACCGCAACATGGGCTTTGATATGTTCGATGAAATGGTGCTTGGCATACGCGAGCAGACCGTTAGGAGCATATTCCACGTTACCGTGCGCATGGCGCCGCAGCAGCGCGAGCAGCTTGCAAAGCCGGTTGAGGTTACGGGCGACGATAAGCAAAAGCCCAAGCGTACAGATAAAAAGCCCGGCCGTAACGACCCCTGCCCCTGCGGCAGCGGACTGAAATACAAGAATTGCTGCGGAAGGAACTGATACCTTCCACGGTAAATATAAAAACACAAAAAGAAGGATGTGATTAACAGTGATCCAACTGGATGAAACACGGCAGCAGCTTGCCGCGGCGGTTGAAACGCTGAAAGAGGCAGGTGGCTCCCTTTGACCTTGCTTCATTGAGCAAGGAAAAGGAAGAGCTGGAGGCCGAAATGGGCAAGGAAGGCTTCTGGAACGATGTTGAAAACGCGAACAAGGTGAACCGCCGCATGAAGGCCATAAGCTCCAAGCTGGACAAATATCAGCACCTTATGAGCCGCTGCGAGGACCTTGAAACGTTGATTGAAATGGCGGACGAGGAAAACGACGAAAGCCTTGTGCCGGAGGTACAGAGCGAGTTTGCCTCGCTTGAAAAGGACATAGAGGCGCTGAAGCTTGAGGCGCTGCTGAAGGGCCCATATGACAGCTATAATGCCGTGCTGAGCCTGCATGCGGGCGCTGGCGGAACCGAGGCGCAGGACTGGGTAAGCCTGCTTTACCGCATGTATACCCGTTACTGCGAAAAGATGGGCTATTCCGTAAAGGTGATAGACTATCTGGACGGCGAGGAAGCCGGCATAAAGAGCGTTACGTTCGAAGTGGACGGCGACAATGCCTACGGCTATCTTAAGGCCGAAAAGGGCGTGCATCGCTTGGTCAGGATATCGCCCTTCGATTCTTCCGGCAGGCGGCATACCAGCTTCGCTTCCCTTGACGTTACGCCTATATTCGACGACGATACAAACGACGTTGAGATAGACATGGACGATCTGCGCATAGACACATACCGCTCCGGCGGCGCGGGCGGCCAGAACGTTAATAAGGTAAGCTCTGCCATACGCATAACCCATCTTCCCACCGGAATAGTTGTGCAGTGCCAGAACGAGCGCAGCCAGCTTCAGAATAAGGAAATGGCAATGCGCATACTGAAGGGCAAGCTGATGGAGCTGGCGGAGCAGGAGCGCATGGCCCAGATGAACGAAATAAAGGGTGAAATGAAGCGCATAGAATGGGGCAGCCAGATACGTTCCTATGTATTCCAGCCGTATACATTGGTCAAGGACCACCGCACCGGCGAAGAAAACGGCAACATTCAGGCCGTTATGGATGGCGACATAGAGAACTTTATAAACGCCTACCTTGCAAAATCCTGATAAAGCATACTAAAAAGGAGCCTGTAAAGGCTCCTTTTGGTATATAGCGGTATTATTCCTTGAACAGATGCGGCAGCGCCTTGCTCTTGCTTATCAGCGCATACAGCGCCGCGCCAACGATTATGCCAACCAAGCCCTGCATAAGGTTGCCGGGGATGCTTGCGGCGGCGGCCCAGCCCTTGCCAAGCAGCAGCGAAGCATAAACAAAATACAGCACCGCCATGGCAATTTCGCCGGCAATGCCGCTTATAACAAGCGGAAGGATGAGGTTCTTGGTGTTCTGCTCCTTGCCGCGCCTGAGCGCCGTAAACAACACATAAGCTATCAGCGCAACAACCGCCTTGATAACAAGCGTACCGGGCGCATAATACGGATATGCCGCCAATATGTCCGCCAGCATACTGCCTATGCCTGCCGCGGCGACGCCATATATAGGCCCTAATATCCAGCCGCACATCAGCACGACCGCGTCGCCAAGGTTAACATAGCCCTGCATAGGCGAAGGGATGCGGATTATCATGGTTGCAACGCAGGCGAGCGCGGCCATCATTGCCGCAACAATAATCTTGTAGAGCTTTTCGTTTTTCATTTCAGGTATATCCTTTCCCGTTATAAGCGTGTTCACGCTCTATGTCATATAATATCACACATTAGGAATAAGTAAAGTACCTTTTGTTTATCGCCGCATGATTATTTTAGATATACCCATTATGTTACCATCAGTTGATAAAGATAAAGGGGACGCGCTGAGCATCCCCAATAAAAAACATATGAGCAAGCAATAAGCCGGGTTCTGTCGGCCGATATGCATCGGCGTGCGGCCATCTATCTTGGCACGGCGTCGCCGCCGCGCTCGCGCGATTATCAGGAGCCTAACGGGCAGCCATTTCTGCGCAAAAGCGCATGCGCTCCCATTCCAATCTTGCACCGGGTGGGGTTTACAGGACGGAACGGTTACCCGCCCCGCCGGTGAGCTCTTACCTCGCCTTTCCATCCTTACCGCGAGTAAACGCGGCGGTATATCTCTGTTGCACTATCCCTGGGGTCGCCCCCGCCGGACGTTATCCGGCACCCTGCCCTGCGGAGCCCGGACTTTCCTCATGCGGATGACTGAAAACTCAGTTCCGCACGCGACCGCATGGCTTACTCATAAACTTTATAAACTTTTCTATGCGTACAGTATCCTGCCGCAGTTTTCGCATTCAACAATACCTTCCCCCGTTGCAACGCGCTTAACGGTGCTTGTTGGCAGGGACATGTTGCAGCCGGAGCATTGGTTGTTTTCAACCTTTGCCATCGGCACGGCATAGCGCCCCTTTATGCGCTTATACCGCTCCAGCAGCTCCGCATCCACGGCCTTCGCCGCTTCGTCAGCGGCAGCCTTGGCCTTGTCTATATCGGGCTTGGCGGCGGCAGCCTCCTGCTCGCATTCGCTCCTGGCGGCGTCGTATTCCTTCTTGGCCTTGGCAGCCTTTGCATAGGTTTCCTTGTATTCCGCCGCGGATTTTTCAATCTGTGCCATCGCATCGTAAAGCTCCCGCTTGGCGGCTTCCGCCTTTTTCATTATGCGTTCCACGCTCCTGCGGGATTCGGTCATCTCCTCCGCGGTGCATTCATCATCGTTGAGCATTATTTTGAACTCGCCAAGTTCAAGCTCGTATTTATGCGCCAGTTCATCTATCTGCGCCTGAAGCTTATCCACGGCCTGCTGGCGGCTGTCCAGCGTTTTTTGTATTCCGGCTATGGCGTTCTGCTGTTCCTTCAAAAAGTTGAACAGCTTATTCAGCTTTTGCCTTGCGGGCGTTGATTTAAGCTTGTTTTCCAGCTTATCCGCTTCAAGCTCGGCCTGCTGATACTGCCAGAGGGCGTCCAGTTTGTTCATGGTTCATACCTCCATATCTATAATTCACGCTAAGGTCTATATAATTCCTCCGCTGCAAATCATAATCTCCTGAGTGGGCCGTATTCATACTCACTCACTTTATATTGTACATCATCGCCTTCGCAATGTAAACGTCCTATGAGCCGATTCAGCACGGTTTTCTCCGTTTCGTAATGTCCCGCGTCTATAAGGCAAATGCCCGCCTCCCGCGCATACAGCGCCTCGTGGTGCCTGCATTCGCCCGTAACGAACACATCCGCACCCGCATCACGCGCCAAGAGCGCGTATTCGCCCGCCGCGCCGCCTATAACCGCCACGCGGCTAATTATCCTGTCAATTTCGCCTGATATACGCACGGCGGTATTCAGCTTTTCTTCAACCGTTTTTGCAAACGTGCCGAAGCTTACCGGTACAGCAAGCGTGCCTATCCTGCCAAGCCCGTCCGGCTCCATGGGCACGGCATTCTGCACGCCCAGCGCTTCCGCCAGCGCGTCGTTCACGCCATCCTCGGCGGCATCCAAATTGGTATGCGCCGCAAAAAGGCCTATGCCGTGGCGTATCAGCATATATGCGCCCGCGGTAGCCGGATCGTCCGGCGCAATGCGCTTAGTTCCGCGAAAAAACACAGGGTGATGCGTAAGCATAAGGTCCGCGCCCCATTCTATCGCTTCCTTGGCGGTTACGCTCGTGCAGTCCAGCGCCACAAGCACGCGCCGTATCTCCTGCTTCTCCGGCCCTATCAAAAGCCCAACGTTATCGTAATCCATCTTCAGCTCCCGCGGAGCTATCTGCTGCATTTTTTCGGTAAAGTTTGATATGTGCATGTGGTTCTCCTTCCTACCACTCCGCCCTCAGCCTTTCGGCCTCGTGCAGTTCGTTTATAAGTTCTTTGGGTGCGGCGCCGCTATTTTTGGCGCTTTGAAGCTTTTTGCCGCGCGTGGCGCAGACCTTGTCAAGAAGCTTTTTCAGCGCCGCTTCGCGCTTACCGTATGCTATTTCGCCGAATTCGAGCAAGCCCCCGTCCGGCAGCGGGCGCGCTATGCCGTCGTAATGCGCAAGTATCAGCTGGTAATACCGCCCGCCTTCTTCTATTATGCTTTCGTCTGTTATGCCGAAGCCGTTTGCGTAAAGATATTCCCTAAGTTCCTTGGCCCCGCCCATGGGCTGCATGGCTATTTCCGCGGCGCGGCGGGCCTTGTCCCCTCCCGCTTCAAGTATGCGCGCTATCAGCTCCCCGCCCATGCCGGCTATCACCACGCTGTAATTTTCCGCAGCGATATCTATGTCCAAAAATCCGTCCGATACGGCAAAGCCGACCTTATCTTCAAGCGAAAGTTCCTTGATAAGCGCGCGCGCCTTGCTGAGCGAATCCGCGCTTATGTCCACGGCCGTTGCATGCGCCGCCCTGCCCATGGTAACGGCGTATGCGCACAGTATGCCGTGGTCAGAGCCTATATCTATCAATTCCTCCGTGCCGCGCAGCATATTCAGCAATGCGCCCAGCCGTTTTGTAAGCCGCTTCAGCTTATATCCACCTGCCCCGCATAAATGATATCTTATTTATTTTATACAAATATTTCGCCTTTTGCAATCAAGTATATTCCGCAGCCGTCCAAGCATACATATGTACCATCACCACAAAAGGAGCTTGCACACATGGAATACAGGCGCAGAAAAAAAACCGGTTCAATGCGTTCCCGCCCGCGCAGCCGCGCGCAGTCATCCTCCGGCGCCGGAGGAATGATAGTATCGCTCATACTCATTGCCGGAATAGTATACATAATAGTCACGTCAAACGCCGGCGAATGGGTGGCGCGCGAGGTCATGGCCCCGCTGTTTTCCGCTGTTTCTTCCATTGGCGATAAGGCGAACGACGCGCCGTCAGGCCTGAACAACAGCGGCACAACAACCGGCGGCATAAACCTTTCCACAGGCGAATCAACCGCCGCCGAAAGCGCAAACGCCGTGCTGCCCGCATTGAACTGCTATATGCTGCAAATGGGCGTGTATTCAAGCCACGAAAACGCGCAGAAGGAAGCCGAACGTCTCCGCGCGCTCGGCGCAGCAGGCTATATATTTGCCGACAGCAGCTCCGGCGAAACGCGCTATCGCGTTATGGCATCGGGCTACGACAGCGAACAGAGCGCCAAAAGCGTTAAGGATAGGCTTACGTCAGAAGGCGTGGAAGCCGCCATGTACACACTTTCCTCCCCGCAGGCAAGCTTTAAGGTGACGGCGGACAAAAGCGCCATAGAGGACGTTTGCGGCGCATTTGCCGCATTTTACGAGGCCATAGGCAGCATGGGTCAGGCGGTGATACGCTTCGATAAGGAAAGTCTCAGCGTGGCAGACGGAAAGCTCATCTGCGCCGATATACTGAACACATTCGATGCAAAGCTTACGCCGCTTGAATCCTTTTCCGGCGCGGACGGCACACTTGGCGAAATACTCGGCGCGTATTCGGACTGCCGTGCGCAGCTTGACACGGTGCGCGGAGGCGAATATCAAAGCATTGTGGATTTTTCATCCGCAATGAAGTATACTCATTTATATATCGCTTCCCGCTACGCGGCAATGGTTGAAAAGCTTGCGGGATAGTATGAGCAAAGGATGATTTTTTATGACAGCCGGCGAACTTTCGCGCCGTATCGGCGGCACGCTTATTGCCGCAAATGCCGATAACGAAATATCCCGCGGCATGGTTTGCGACATGCTGAGCCACGCAATGGCGCACGGCAAAGCCGGCTGCGCATGGATAACCGTACAAACGCACATGACAGCCGTTGCCATAGCCACGCAATGCTCAATGGCGTGCATAATATGGCCGGACGGCATCGCCGCGGATATGCTCAGCGCACAAAGGGCGGAGCATGAAGGCATAGCGATAATATGCAGCCCGCTTTCGGCATACGAAATAGCGGGCATAATGCACAAAGCCGGAATACAGGCCTAAACGAACCGCTTCATATAGTTCAAAAGATTGTCGCAGGCTATTTTGCGGATATCGCTTTCGCTAAAGCCTGCTTTTTGCAATGCCGCGATAAGCTTGGGCACATCCTTCCAGTTGTTCATTCCTTCGGGATAAGCGTCCTGACCCATTCCGTCAAAATCGCTGCCAAGGGCCACGCAGTCTATGCCGCCCACCGCCGCAATATGCTCTATATGCTTAACTATATCCTCTATCCTTGCGCGGCCGCGCTCAACAAGCTGCGGCGAATAATAGTTCACGCCTACCACGCCGCCGCGCCGCGCAATCTCCCTTATGTGCCTATCCGAAAGCGAACGCCTGTGCTTGAGCACCGCGCGCGCATTGGTATGGGATGAAAATATTGGGGCGCTTATTTCGTCCAGCACGCCGTCTATTGAAGCGTCGCTCAGGTGCGCCACGTCCACGGCCATGTTTATCCGCTCCATTTCGCGCACAACGCTCCTGCCAAGGCGGCTCAGCCCCTTATCCCTTCGCGCCATTGCGGGGCTTGCAAGCTCGTTTTGGTCGTTCCAGGTAAGCGTCATTGCCTTAACGCCCAGTTCATGGAACAGCCGCAGGTTTTCAAGCCGCTCCTCTATCGCCTCGCCGCCTTCTATTGTAAGCACGGCGGCAATTTTGCCCTGCCCCGGCTCAAAGTCCTTTGTAAGCGGCGTAAGCATGCTGTTGGCGGCTAACATGCGCTTATATGCGTCTATAAGGCTCATGCATTGCTGCAAAAACGTAACATCCTCATCAGGATCCATCCATGCGGCAAAAAGCTGCATAGCCGCCCCGCCCGCGCGCATACCGGGAATATCCACGGCCTGCCCTGCCCGCGGCACGGCAACGTCATATTCCCTATGCAGCATATAATATAAAAAATCGCAATGCGCATCCGCAACGTACATAGTTTTCTCCAGTCTGCTTTATCATTAAAAGGCCGCGGCAGTTGCGCCGCAGCCCATTTTTATTTTTGTCCGTATTCCGTTTATTTGGCGAACTCCACCGCGCGCGTTTCGCGTATTACGTTCACCTTTATCTGGCCGGGGTATTCAAGCTCCGTCTCTATGCGCTTCACGATCTCCTTGGCCATTATTATGGTATCGGCATCGTTCACGTTTTCGGGCTTGACGATTATACGTATCTCGCGGCCTGCCTGTATTGCAAAGGACTTATCCACGCCCTCGAACGAGTTCGCGATTTCCTCCAGCTTTTCAAGGCGCTTGATGTAGTTTTCAAGCGTTTCGCGCCTTGCGCCGGGACGCGCCGCGCTTATGGCATCCGCCGCCTGAACAAGCACGGCCTCGACCGTTGCGGGTTCAACGTCGCCATGGTGCGCCATTATGGCGTTTATGACCTGATTATTCTCGCGGTACTTCTTGGCAACGTCGGCACCTATCTGCACGTGCGGACCCTCAACCTCGTGGTCGATGGCCTTGCCTATATCGTGCAGCAGACCTGCGCGCTTAGCAAGCGTTACGTTCGCGCCTATTTCGGCAGCCATAATGCCCGCAAGATGGGAAACCTCTATGGAATGCTTCAGCACGTTCTGGCCGTAGCTGGTGCGGTATTTAAGTCTGCCCAGCAGCTTAACAAGTTCGTGATGCAGCCCGTGTATGCCGCATTCGAAAATGGCCTGCTCGCCCGCTTCGCGTATCTGCACGTCCACTTCCTTGCGCGCCTTTTCCACCATTTCCTCTATGCGGCCGGGATGTATGCGCCCGTCCATTATCAGCTTTTCAAGCGCAATCCTTGCAACCTCCCGCCTGACCGGGTCAAAGCCCGAAAGTATAACGGCTTCCGGAGTATCGTCGATTATCAGATCAACGCCTGTAGCGGTTTCAAGGGTGCGTATGTTCCTGCCCTCGCGCCCTATTATGCGGCCCTTCATTTCGTCATTGGGCAGCGCGACTACGCTTACGGTAGTCTCCGCAACGTGATCCGCCGCGCAGCGCTGTATGGCAAGGGATACTATGTTCCTTGCGCGCTTGTCGGCCTCTTCCTTGGTCTTTTGCTCTATTTCCCTGAGCATAAGCGCCGCTTCGTGCCGCGCGTCGTGCTCAACGCTTTCAAGCAGAATATCCTTGGCTTCGTCCATGCTCATGCCGGATATTGTTTCCAGCTCCTTTAGCTGGCGGGCCTTCATTTCGTTTATCTCCGCCTCGCTCGCTTCAATCTCCTTCTGCTTCTTTACGGCGTTTTCCTCGCGCTGCTCGATAGCCTCTATCTTTTTGTCCAGCAGCTCTTCCTTCTGCAAAAGCCGGCGCTCGCTGCGCTGTATCTCGTTGCGGCGCTCCCTGTTTTCGCGTTCGTTTTCGCTTTTTAGCTTGTAAACTTCTTCTTTTGCTTCCAGTATCGTTTCTTTTTTGATGGTTTCCGCGCGCTTCTGTGCGGCGTCTATCATCTGTTTTACGGCGTCCTCAGCCTTGGCAACCTTAGCCTCGGCAATGTTGCGGCGATACCAGTACCCTCCGAACCAGCCGCCGGCACCGCAAACAACCCCAACTATAATGGGGATAAGTATGTCCCACAAAGTAAGTACACCTCCAAATATATATCGAAAAATCCGAGCATATCAACGTTGTATGTATAAATAAGCATAATGCAATAAATCACAAACACACACCGGTGCATAATTACTCCGTTTAATTGTAAAGCCTGCACGGCTAAAAGTCAAGATTATGAAAACTTTATGTGTTGCCGCAAAAAGGTTATAAAATGCGGCAAAAAGGCCGCGGGAGCGGATCCTGCGGCCTTTTTATGCACGGTAAAAATTATTCTTCTTCCTCAACCTCCGGCAGTATGGCATTATGATAAATCTGCTGCACGTCGTCGTTATCGTCAAAGCGCTCTATCATGCGCTCTATCTTTTCGGCAAGCTCGGGGTCGCTCGCGTCAACAGTGGTCTGCGGTATCATTGATATTTCGGCGGAAAGGAAGCCGTAGCCAAGCTTTTCCAATTCTTCGCGCACGGCGGAGAAATCGTTTGCATTGGTGTATATTTCAAACACATCGTCCTGGGGAACAACGTCTTCCGCGCCCGCTTCAAGCGCCTGCATCATTATTTCGTCCTCGTCAATGTCGCTGGTGCGCTCGATGACGATAACGCCGCGCTTATCGAACATCCATGCAACGCAGCCGCTCGCGCCCATGCTGCCGCCGCTCTTATCGAACAGGTGGCGCACCTCCGCCGCGGTACGGTTACGGTTATCGGTAACCACGTCCACTATCATGGCTATGCCGTTGGGGCCGTAGCCTTCATAGGTTATCTCTTCGTAGTTTATGCTGCCCAGCTCGCCCGCGGCCTTCTTAATGGAACGGGTGATATTGTCGTTGGGCACGTTGGCGGCCTTCGCCTTGGCTATAACGTCCCTAAGCTTTGAGTTGTTGTTGGGGTCGCTGCCGCCCTCTTTAACGGCTATAGCTATCTCGCGGCCTATTTTGGTAAAAATTTTGCCGCGCTGAGAATCGGTCTTTTCTTTCTTATTCTTGATATTTGCCCATTTGGAATGACCCGACATATTGTTGACCTCCACAAAAATTAACAATTTATTATAGCACCCATTTAGCCCACGTACAACCCCGCGCGGCCAAATTGCCGCGTTTTTCTTCTTATTTTACCAATTGGGGCGGTATTTCGCCACGTTGGCGTTGTGCTCTTCAAGCGTTTTGGCGTAAATAAGCTCGCCCGTTTCCGAATCCATAAGGCAGAAATACAGGTATCCTTCGTTCATGTATTCCTCATCCGGATACAGCGCGGCCTCTATAGCCTTCCTGCCCGGATTTGCTATCGGCCCAAGCGGCAGCCCTTCATACACATGGGTATTATAAAGCGAGGTATCCGCCATCTGCTCAGCTGTAAACGTGAGCACGCCGGACGTATGGAATATGTACTTTAGCGGCGCGTCGCTTTGCAGCTTCATGCCCTTATCAAGGCGAAGATGGAACACGGCCGATACGCGCGTAAAGTCGTTTTCGTGCCGCGCTTCCTTTTCAATAAGGGAAGCGAGCGTTATCACGTCGTCCACGCTCATGTTCAATTTCGCCGCGCGGGCGGTATATTCATCGCCCATTATCTGCCCGAAGCGGGTGAGCATCCTGCCGATTATCGATTCGGCGGATTCATCGCTGTAAATTTCATATGTATCGGGGAACAGATAGCCTTCCAGTGCATAATCACGCGCCTGCGCGCTGTTCACGGGTATGTTGGCCACGAACGGATAGCTTTCCTTAAAGCTTTCGCCCGTTTTGCACAGGTTCAAAAATTCGGACTTTGCCTTCAGCACGCCAAGCGTTACAAGCTTGTCCGCAATGTCCTCCGCTGTCATGCCCTCCGTAACAACGAATTTGAGCGTTGTGCGCGGCGGGTTGCCTTCGCATATAACGTCAACAATCTGCTCAATGTCCATGTTGCGGGAAAGTATATATGTTCCGGCTTTAAGCTTGCTGGATTTTCCCGTGAAGTCAACATATATCTTGAACACGGTCTTGCTGGTTATAAGCCCTGGGGACACGATGTTCCCTTCTTCGTCCACGCCGCCGGCCTCGTACAGCTTTTTGGCTATGCTGCTTGCTCCGGAGCCGGAATTGATTGTTATTTCAACAGGCGTTGCGTCGTTTATATCCACTGGAGAAAACAGCTTTGCCTTAACCTTATTGAACGCAAACGCGAACACGAACACGCATATGCCCGCGCTTATAAGGAATATGAGCAGCGGCCTTACCGCGCGCCATATTTTCCCTGCCGTGCTGTTTCCCTTCCCGCTATGCCGTTTTCTTTCCTTTGTGCCGCGCTCCACGCTACGTTACCTCTCCGTTTAGTCTTCGCTCAGGCCCAAGTCAAGGTCTATGCCGTCCGCAAGTATTTTATAAACATCGCCAAGCATTGTATTCAGCCTGTATTCAGCCATAAGATAGGCCGATGCGTCAGGGTTGAGCTGAAGCACCTCGCCTATTTTTTGCAGCCTTTCCATGGCCTCGTCATCTTTCTGGCCCGATACAAGCGCGCCCTGCATGCGTATGCGCAGCGTCATGTATTCCTTCAGCAGCGCCTTGGTGGTGTCGTTCGCAAAGGCCTTTTCCTTCGCGTTTTTATAGGAAACGTATTCTTCGCTTTCGGCCATTGCCTTGGCCAGATCCCTTGCCTTATCGTAAATCATAATTTACCTCCGTTTTGCATTATATGTCTATTTCTATAATAATAGGCAAAATTATCGGTGTACGCTTGGTTTTGTGGTACAGCTCGTTTTTCAGCGCGGAACGGATATTGTTCTTTATACCGCTCCATTCGCTGCGGTTGGCCGATGCGAACTGCGCCGCAAGCCCCTTGACCAGATTTTTCGCGTCCGCAATAAGTTCTTCCGAGCTTTTTACATATACGAACCCGCGCGATATTATCTCCGGCTGGCCAATAAGTTCGCCCGTTTTCTTCTTGAGCGGTATCACGACGGTGAAAAGCCCGTCCTCTGAAAGCTGCTTCCTATCCTTTAGCACCGCGTCGCCTATTTCGCCCACGCTGGAGCCGTCTATCAGCACGCTGCCGCTGTGCACGGAGCCGTTCGCCTTTATGCCGGACTTATTAAGCTCTATCACCCCGCCAAGCTCTGGCACAATTATGTTTTCTTCCGGTATGCCCATCTGCTTTGCAAGATCGGCATGCTGATAAAGCTGCTTAGCCTCGCCATGCACGGGTATGAAGAACTTTGGCTTGGTCAGCGTGAACATAAGGCGCAGTTCCTCGCGCCGCGCATGGCCGGAAACGTGCACGTCCGCCATTCTGTCGTAAACAACCCTTACGCCGCGCTGATAAAGCTGATTTATCACTCTGCTCACGCCCAGCTCGTTGCCCGGTATTGCGGAAGCGGATATTATTACCGTATCCCCTTCGCCCACGTTAAGCTTATGCGATGCGTTGGCCATGCGGAAAAGCCCGCTCATGGGTTCGCCCTGGCTGCCTGTGGTTATTACGCAAACCTTGCTGTCGTCAATGCGCTTGAGCTTTTCCACCTCAACTATCTTTTCCTCAGGAATGTTAAGATAGCCAAGCTCCGCCGCAACCTTGGTTATGTTCACCATGCTGCGCCCCTGGAAGCATATTACCCTGCCAAAGGATATGGCAACATCCGCGATCTGCTGAATCCTGTATATGTTTGATGCAAACGTGGCCACTATCACGCGGCCGTCCGCAATGTCAAAATAATGCTCAAACGTTTTGCCTATTTCGCGTTCGGATATAGTGTGGCCGGAAAGCTCGGCGTTGGTACTGTCGCTCATCAGCGCAAGCACGCCCTTTGAGCCGTAATACGCAAACCTGCCCATGTCCATGGGTTCGCCGTCCAGCGGAGTGTAGTCCACCTTAAAGTCGCCCGTATGGATTATGGTACCCACCGGCGTAACTATCGCCAGCGCCACCGCGCCGGGGATAGAATGGCTGGTCTTTATAAATTCCGCCGTGAAGCAGCCAAGCTGCACCTTGTCCCCGGGCTTTATAACGTTCAGCTTTGCGTTCTTCACGCGCTCTTCTTCAAGCTTGTGCTCAATAAGCGCGCAGGTAAGCTTGGTGCCGTAAACCGGGGTTTGAAACTGCTTTAGCGCGAAAGGCAGCGCGCCTATATGGTCCTCGTGACCATGGGTCACCAGTATACCGCGCAGCTTGTCCGCGTTCTTTTCAACGTATGTCATGTCCGGTATAACAAGATCTATGCCCGGCATGTCGTCATCGGGGAATATAAGCCCGCAGTCTATTATTATCATGTCCTTGCCGTATTCCAGCACGGTCATGTTCTTGCCTATTTCGCCCACGCCGCCAAGCGGGATTATCTTCAGCTTGTTCTTTGCGCGGCCCGTGCGCGCGCTCTGCGCCTTCGCTGCTGTCTTTGCGGCTGTTTTTGCCACGCGGCTCGGCTTTTCGGCGGCGGCCTTTTCGGTTGTCTTTGTGCGGCCCTGTGCGCGCGGCCGCGTTGCGCTGCGCCTGCGTGCGCCGGTCTGCGCGCCCGCTTCGGCTTTTCTTCTGGTTCTTCCGCCCGCCTTCTTTTCGGCAGGCATTTCAATGTTATCCGTCAAAAGTTATCCTCTCTTTCGTATCTTTCCATATATCTATACAGTTATATTATACTATGATTGTTATTGCCCAACAAGGGGCGTATTTTGTGAACAAATGGGGACGGGCGGTAAAGCGCCCATTCGCCGACAAGGCTGCCGCAGTACAGTGCATCGCTAAGCACGCCAAAAGCCTCCCTGTCGAGGGAGGTGGATGCGAGTGTAACGAGCAGACGGAGGGAGTAAACCGTGGCTCCGCTGTTTACGGCAACCCCTCAGTCAATACGCCTTGCGGCGTATTGCCAGCTCCCCCGCAAGCGGTGGCGCCTTTGGGAAGTCAAATGCAAGCTAATATATCTGCGCCAAAAGCTGTCCCCGCGTGCGGGGAAAGTGTCGCGGTGCAAGCCGTGACGAAAGGGGAATGGCTAAATTGAGCCAATTTATTTCCCCTACTTTTTCGTCTTTGGCGTGAATATCGCCGCATTGAGCGCGCCGAAAACTATTGCCGCGGCAACACCGCCCGCGGTGGCCTTTATGCCGCCGGTGAACGCGCCCATAAGCCCGTCCTCCATTGCGCCGTCTATCGCGCCCTTGCCAAGGGCATAGCCGAAGCCCGTAAGCGGAGTCGTGGCCCCCGCGCCCGCCAGGCGCACCAGCGGCTCATATAGCCCAAGCCCCGTGAGCACCACGCCGCTCACAACGAACAGCACCAGCACCCTTGCGCTGGTAAGGCGGGTAAGGCTTATCAAAAGCTGGCCTATTACGCATATCGCCCCGCCTATAATAAACGCATAAATGTATGCGGAAAGCTCCATCGCTTATCTCCTTTCTATCACCACGCCGTGCGCTATGCCCGGTATGCTTTCGCCCTGCAACCCTGCCGTGGGGCTCATCAGCGCGCCCGTGGCCATGAACAATATTCTATTGTATTCGCCCGCATCCATGCGCGGCAATATATATCCATTCATTGTAACTGCGCTGCACCCGCAGCCGCTCCCGCCGCATACGGCGTTCTGCTCCGCGGAAAATATTATATTGCCGCAGTCAAGGTGCCGCGTTCCGGCGTCTATACCGGCATCGTTGAGCAGCATAAGGAAAAGCTCGCTGCCGAAGGAGCCGAGATCGCCCGTGATTATCAAATCATAATCCTCAACCGTGCGCCCCGTATCGAACAGGTGGCGTTTTAGCGTATCCGCCGCCGCGGGAGCCATTGCCGCGCCCATGTTCGCCGCATCCGTTATGCCAAGGTCAACTACCCTGCCTATCACCCCGCCCGCTATGCATACGCTTGAAAGCGAGCCTTTGTCCGCGCAGCCGCTGCCGCTCAAAAGCGCGCAGCCCGCGCCGGTAACGGTGCGCTGGCTTGTGGGCACGGCCTGCGAACCCATCTCCAGCGGTAATCTGTACTGCCGCTCCGCCGTGGAAAAATGGCTACTTGCGGCGCAGGCTACTCTGTCCGCAAAGCCGCCGTCTATAAGCATGGAACCTATCAGCATGCCTTCGGCCATTGTGGAACACGCACCGTAAAGCCCAAGGAACGGTATTTCAAGCTCCCTTGCCGCAAAGTTGGCGGATATTATCTGGTTCAGCAGATCTCCGCCCAGCAATATGTCCACCTGCATTGGCGTAAGGCCGCCCTTTTCAACGGCTGTACGCACCGCATGTTCAAACATTTTTCTTTCGGCCTTTTCCCATGTACCCTCGCCCCAGGTGTCGTCCTCAAGGGCAATGTCGAAATAGCTGCCGAGCGGGCCTTTCGCTTCCACGTCGCCAACTATCGTTCCGCCTGAAATGATGCGCGGCGGGTCGGCAAAGAAAACGGTCGATTTGCCTTTGCATTTTGTACGCATACGCCTATCCCTCCGCTAAAACCGGCCCGTTATAAGGCAGGTTATTATGCCCACTATAACGCTTGCGCTTATTCCGTAAACAAGCACCGGCCCCGCTATCGAAAAAAGCTTGGCGCCAAGGCCAAGCACATAGCCTTCCCGTTTGAACTCCATCGCGGGGGACACTATTGAATTGGCAAAGCCGGTTATGGGCACCACGCTGCCCGCGCCCGCCCACGCGCCTATTTTATCGTATATGCCAACGCCCGTAAGCGTTGCCCCTATAAACACCAGCACTATCGCCGTAAATGCTGCAACGTTTGATTCGCTGTAATTTAGCGTAAGCTTTGCAAAATCGTGTATAAGCTGACCTATGCAGCATATTATTCCGCCGGACACAAAAGCGCGGATGCATTGGGAAAGCATTTTGCTTTTGGGCATCCGCTCGTTAACGCGCCGCTGATAATCCTTCTCCTTCGCCGAGGGTATACGTTCGTTCTTCATTCTTAGCCTCCTTCTGCCGTAACGCCGAACTTATATAAGGAGTATTGGCATTATGGGGAAGGATTATGCCCCGCCTTCTGCTTCATTCCCGTTTCGCCCGCCCTTTTTTCCCTGTCGTTGGGTAAGCCCGTGCCGCCGGGGGATATCAGCTCCTGCGGAGGGCGGGTGAAGCAGGGGCGCGTATCAGCGGCGCAGCTCATATGCACCCGCCATTATGAACCGCGCGCCCGCAAGCCGGTTTTCCCCGGGAGGCGACACGAACGCAAAGTACAGCACCGCGCACAGCGCCGCACACGCCAGCACGCTCAGCGCGATAAGCAGCAGTTTTTTCGTTTTCATATATCAAAAAAGCCCTTCCGTTTTTTGCTTATTATCTGCGGAAGGGCCGATATATATGCTTTTGTGCTTAAAAATCGAAGCCGAAGCCTATGCCGCGCACGTCCGCGGCCTTTTCGGAAAGCTTGGCTATGGGAAAATCGTTCATTTCAACAACAAAATTCTTGCTGTCCCCGCCTTCGAACAGGGCGTTTTTTGAAAAATACCATGCGCCGATAAACCTGCCGTTTTCGTCATAAAATCCGGCGAATATCATGTTTGCCGCGCATGCGCGCCCCTCTTGGCAGGTCAGTCTGCCCGAAAGCGTTGTTACGGAAGGATAATTGTCCGCAATGTACAAATTGTCCACCGTTATGCGCGCGCCGCGCTCGTCCCGCTTTTGGGCGGTAAGCGAAGCGTTAAGCGTTATCGTCTCCCCTGCGGGTATTGTCGTTTCGCCCAGCCAGCGGGCGATATATCCCGTCTCTCCCGGCAGCAGCACGATATAATCGCTCAGCTCCGGCACAAATTCCACCGTTTCGCTTGCGCCCGCGGCCGTGATGGTAAGCTTCACGTTTGAAACAGCTATCGGGCAATCCCCGTCGTTTTGGTATTCCACCGCGGCGTAAAGCTTAGTCTTATCGCCATCCGCATATGAATATGCCGCCGTGGCGGTAACGCGGGCGGATGCATTAGCACCGTATGTGGCTGGCGTAGCTTCCGCATCAGGCGCAGCCGTGCCTTCGGGTGCAGCAGCAGCCGCATCCGCAAGGGCAGGCGTTTCGTCCTTCGCCCCGCAGGCGGAAAGAATAAATATTGCCATAAGCGCGGCAAGGGCCGCAATGGTCTGCAAAAAAAACTTTTTCATATCTAAAATTATAACACAGCATGAACAAAATGCAAAAGCACATTTAACGAATTTGCATTACGGTAATAATATGCTAAAATATAGGCGGAAGCATAGGCCTCGGCCTTAAATTTAGATCACAACAAACAAGGAGGACTTACTTATGAAAAAGACGGTAAAAGACGTTGACGTGCGCTCCAAGCGTGTGCTTGTGCGCGTGGACTACAACGTTCCGCTGGATGCAAACGGAAACGTGAGCGATGATAAGCGCATAACCGCCAGCCTGCCCACGATAAACTATCTGCTTGAGCAGGGCGCGCGGATAATACTCTGCTCCCATCTCGGCCGCCCCAAGGGCGAAGTGAAGAAGGAGTTTTCCCTTGCGCCGGTGGCAAAGCGGCTAAAGGAGCTGCTGCCCAATGTGAACATATATTTTGCGTCCGACTGCATAGGCGAAGAGGCGCAGCAGAAGGCCGCCGCGCTGAAGGATGGCGAGATACTGCTGCTTGAAAACCTCCGCTTCCATAAGGAGGAGGAGAAGAACGACCCCGAATTTGCCAAGAAGCTGGCCTCCCTTGCGGAAATATATGTAAGCGACGCTTTCGGCACCGTGCACCGCGCCCATGCTTCAACCGCGGGCGTTGCGGCGTATTTGCCGGCGGTGGCGGGCTTCCTTATCGGCAAGGAGCTGAGCATAATGGGCGGCGCGCTCGAAAACCCCGAAAGGCCGTTCGTGGCGATACTGGGCGGCGCAAAGGTTGCGGACAAGATAGGCGTTATAACCAACCTGCTCAACAAGTGCGACACGCTGCTTATAGGCGGCGGCATGGCATACACCTTCTTCAAGGCCATGGGCTACGAAATAGGCGATTCCCTGCTGGATGCGGAAAGCATAGACTTAGCCAAGCAGCTTATGGAAACCGCAAAGGAAAAGGGCGTTAAGCTGCTGCTGCCCGTTGATACGGTGGTTGCAAAGGCATTTGCCGCCGATGCGGAGCACATGACCGTTGCCGCGAATGCAATTCCCGTCGGCTGGCAGGGGCTTGACATAGGCGAAAAAACGCGCGAGCTGTTCGCCGCCGAAATCAAGAACGCAAAGACCGTTATTTGGAACGGGCCAATGGGCGTGTTTGAATTCCCCGAATTTGCCAAGGGTACCGAAGCCGTGGCAAAGGCCTGCGCAGAGTGCGGCGGCACCACCATAATAGGCGGCGGCGACAGCGCAAGCGCCGTGAAGAAGCTTGGCTATGCGGACAAGATGACCCATATTTCCACCGGCGGCGGCGCAAGCCTTGAATTTCTGGAAGGTAAAGTTCTGCCCGGCGTAGCCGCGCTGAACGACAAATAAGTTTATTGAAAGGTAGGCTCAATTTTATGAGAAAGCCGATAATAGCCGGAAACTGGAAAATGAACATGACGCCGAGCGAAACGGCGAAGCTGATAGGCGAACTTAAGCCGCTGATTGCAAACGAAGCGTGCGACGTGGTGGTCTGCCCGCCCGCGTGCTGCCTTGCCGCGGCAAAGGACGCGCTTTGCGGGAGCGAAATTCGCCTTGGCGCGCAGAACGTGCATTGGGAAAAGAGCGGCGCATACACCGGCGAGGTAAGCACAGCCATGCTGAAGGAGCTTGGCGTTGAATACGTTATAGTGGGCCACAGCGAGCGCAGGCAATACTTCGGCGAAACGGACGAAACCGTAAACCGCCGCGCCCGCGCGGCGCTTGCGGCGGACATAACGCCCATAATATGCGTTGGCGAAACGCTGGAGCAGCGCGAAAGCGGCAGCACAAATGAAATAGTATCCGCGCAGGTAAACAAGGCCCTTTGCGGCATGAGCGAGGCGGACGCGGAGCGCATAGTGCTTGCATATGAGCCCATATGGGCAATAGGCACGGGCCGCACAGCCACAAGCGAACAGGCAAACGACACAATAGCCCTTATCCGCGCCGAGGTGCGCCGCATGTTCGGCGCGGCGGCGGACAAAATGCGCATACAGTACGGCGGCAGCATGAAGCCGCAGAACGCCAAGGAGCTTATGGCCATGAGCGAAATAGACGGCGGCCTTATAGGCGGTGCGAGCCTGAAGGCGAACGATTTTGCCGCCATAGTGCATTACGATAAATAAAGAGGACGATACGGTTATGAAGAAAATGACTGCGCTCATAATCCTGGACGGCTTCGGCATAAGGGAGGAGAGCAAATATAACGCCGTAAAGACGGACGGCGTGAAGAACATAACAAAGCTTTGGAACGAATATCCGCATACGCAGATAGCCGCAAGCGGCCTTGCCGTCGGCCTGCCGGAAGGGCAAATGGGCAACAGCGAGGTTGGCCACCTTAACCTTGGCGCGGGCAGGATAGTTTATCAGGAGCTAACGCGCATAACAAAATCAATACAGGACGGCGACTTTTTTGAAAATCCCGCCTTTAATGCGGCAATGGACAGCTGCAAGCAGCGCGGCACAAAGCTGCACCTTTTCGGCCTGTGCTCCGACGGCGGCGTGCATAGCCACCTGAACCATCTTTATGCCCTTATAAAGCTTGCCAAGCAAAAGGGGCTTGAAAAGGTGTATGTGCATTGCTTTATGGACGGGCGCGACGTTCCGCCCGAAAGCGGTAAGGGATACATTGAGCAGCTTCAGGCAAAGCTGAACGAGCTTGGTTGCGGTAAGATTGCAACCGTAATGGGCCGCTACTATGCAATGGACAGGGACAACCGCTTCGAGCGCGTTGAAAAGGCCTATGCCGCAATGACATACGGCGAAGGCGTATACGCGGCAGACCCCGTGAAGGCCATGCAGGCTTCATACGATGCGAACGTTACGGATGAATTCGTCGTGCCTGTGGTCATAACCGAAAACGGCGCACCGGTAGCCAAGGTTGAAGCGAACGACAGCGTTATATTCTTCAACTTCCGTCCGGACAGGGCGCGCGAGATTACCCGCGCATACCTTTTCGATGATTTCACGGGCTTTGAAAGGCGGAACGGCTGCTTCCCGCTCACCTATGTTTCCATGACGCAATACGACAAAACGTTTGAGGATAAGCTTGCGGTTGCATTCAAGCCGGAAACGCTTACGAATACGCTTGGCGAATACGTGTCCGCGCATGGGCTTACGCAGCTGAGGATAGCGGAAACGGAAAAGTACGCGCACGTTACGTTCTTCTTCAACGGCGGCGTGGAGGCCCCCAATCCCGGCGAGGACAGGGCGCTTATCCCCTCCCCCAAGGTGGCCACATATGACCTTAAACCCGAAATGAGCGCGTATGAGGTCACGGAAGAGGCCGTGAAGCGCATAAACAGCGGCAAGTACGACATGATGATACTCAACTTTGCCAATCCCGACATGGTAGGCCATACCGGCGTTATGGAAGCGGCGGTAAAAGCCGTGCACACCGTTGACGAATGCGCGGCGCGCGTGATAGACGCAATACTTGCAAACGGCGGCCGCGCGATACTTACGGCGGACCACGGCAACTGCGAGTTGATGGCGGAGGAGGACGGCACTCCCTTCACCGCGCACACAACAAGCCCCGTGCCGCTTATACTAATCGACCCCGCGTACAAAGGCGCGACGCTCCGCGAAGGCGGCAGGCTTTCGGATGTTGCCCCCACAATGCTGAAGCTGATGGGCCTGCCCCAGCCAAGTGAAATGACGGGCATAAGCCTTATATAAGCAAAACCAAATCACTGCTATTCAATGCCCGGGCGGAAACGCCCGGGCAATTCTTATGCGGGCGGTAGATTTGTTCATAATTTGTTGCTATACTTGGTTTACCATCAGTTGACAAGGAGCGTGTTATGTATTTCCCCGAGAACATGAATTTTCAATATTTCTTTTTTGCTACCTACATCGGCTATTTTTTGGAAGCATTGCCCTTTGCGCTGATAGTTGGCATAATATACGGCATAATAAGGTTCATGAAGGACCAAGAATCGCCCCTCGGCAGGAAAATATTCTCATGCGTTTTTGTTTGCTATATCACGGGGCTTATATGTTTGGTAATAGGCTTGGATTTAATGCGCATATTCTGGTATAGTCTGTTTTATCACAGGTATTCCGGCATCACCATATATTGGTTCAGCGGCAGCTTTAACATCGTTCCGAACTTTTTCAATAACCTAAACGGGGAAACGATAGGTAACTTTTTGATGTTCCTGCCTTTCGGCATACTTTATCCGTTGTCGCAAAAGGAGCCGACATGGAAGAAATCCGTTATTGCGGGGCTTATAACGGTTGCGGTTATTGAGGTGCTTCAGCCCGTTTTCGGCAGGGCACTTGACATAAACGATATTATCCTGAACACAATGGGCATTGTCGTTTCCGCGTCTGCCTTCTTCGGCATTAAAAAAGCTGTAAGGAAATAACCGAGACTTAGTTAATTAATAAAACCTCCGTATGCCGCAATCATACGGAGGTTTTGCTGCTTTATGCAATTATATGCGCTGCGTAACAGCTTCTATTATTTTATCCGCAATGTTCACGCCCGTTGCCGCGCTTATGCCGGCAAAGTGCGCGTTTGAATTGACCTCGCAAACGGTCATTTCACCGTTTTCGCCAAACAGTAGATCCACCCCTGCAAACGTGCAGCCGAGTAGCTGCGCGGTTTTCACGGCAAGCGCCGCCTGTGCTTCATTCAGCGCGTATGCATCCGCCTTGCCACCCTGCGCAACGTTTGCGCGGAAATCTCCGGATTCGTTGTGCCTTAGCATCGCCGCGGCAACCTTATCGCCCACGATATACGCCCGTATGTCCCGCGCAAAGCTTGATGCTATATACTGCTGCGCAATTGCCGCGCCGCCTGCCGTTTTCATAAGCGCGGCTTTGGCTTCCTCCATATTGCCGGCAAGGTATACGCCCGCGCCAAATGAGCCGAAGCATTGCTTTATAACGAACGGGAAGCCGAGATAATCGGCTATTTTTTCAAGGAATACGCAGTCCGTATACCCAACGCGCGGGAACGTGAGCGGTATAAGCACGGTTTTGGGCTGCGGCACGCGGTTCATAAGCGCTATATGCGTAAGGGATTTATCATCGCAAAGTTCTATCGCGCTTGCGCTATTGAACAGCTTCATCCCCGCCGCCTCAAGCGTTTTCGCGAGGCGAACGTCCTTATCCCAGAATATTGCAAACGGCGGCAAAGTCTCGTTGGCAACGGTTTTGCCGGATGCAATGTCGCACATCAGCTCTATGTTCGTTTTCAGCTCAAGCTGAAGCCCGGCTTTGTCCGCGCTTTGCTTCAGCGCGGAATAAAGGGAGAAGAACTTCTCCTCCCTAAGAAAGCCGTTTATTATAATATAGCCCTTGTTTTGCTGCATAGTGCGCCTATCTCTGCTTTGCCTTGGCCTGATCGACCTTTATTATGCCGTCCCTGAATGCCTCAAGCAGCTTCATAAGGTCGTCTATGCGGGACTGTATCTCCTCCCCCGTGTCTATATCGGCAACCATAACGCGGTGGGAAAGTTCGTCCACGTTGAAAGTGTGGCTCGTTATGTCGCGCCCGTTTTTCACGGCGTCCTCAATGCTTGTAAACGGTTCATGCGCGGCAAGCCGCATGCCCAGCGAATTGAAAAACATTGTGTATCCCGCTATGCCGGTTTGGCTTTGGTACGCGCGGCAGAAGCCGCCGTCTATAACAACCAGCCTGCCGTGGCCCTTCAGCGGGCTTTCGCCTTCCTTTGCCTTAACGGGGACGTGGCCGTTTACTATGCGGCTCCACGGCTTATCGCAGCCGAAGGAGTGCAGTATCTTTCGGCAGAACTCCTCTTCGTCCGTATAGCTGTAATAATGGTTTTTGGGTTCCTTCCATGTTGCCTTGTCCTCAATAAGCGCGCGCTCAAACGTGGCAATATGGTCGCGGCCGAACACGGGCGAATTTCTTCCGCACCAAAGGTACCAAAGATAGTCGCGCCCTTCCTCGCGTTCCTCGCTGCCTTCCGGCGCAAGCAAGCCCTGCCGCGCAAGGCGGTCGGCATAGTCAAAATACGCCTTGCCGGAAAGCGTTACGGCCTTGCCGACTTCAAATTCCATGAAGCTGCCGTCCCTGTTGCAGGGCACGCACCCATGGAAAAGCAGATTGCCGTTGCGCTTTAAGTACAATGAACCCGCGGAGCAGAGGAAACGCGCGTGCGCCTGAAGCTTTTCGCTGTGCATGAATGCGGCGCAAAGCTGCTCCATCAGCGCGGCCTCCTCCTCGCTCAGCTTGGTGGGATCGTTGGGGTAAACGGTGGGGAAGTCCGTATCGCGCAGGGGATAATCCGTGCCATCTATATTTATTGTGCCCGCGCCCCAGTTGACGCGGCTCATCATGTCCCTATCCTCCATGCCGTATTCCCTGCGGCGGTGCACAAGCTGGCCCTCAAGCTTATACATAATTACGCTTATGGCCTTGTGCATGCGGGAATAAAGTTCCGTATCGCGCGGCTTGAAAGGCTCCTCCGGCAGCTTCCTCGGGGCGAAAACATGCGCATCGCCATAGCGCTCGGTAGAGAACACGGCAAGCGGCAAAAGATTTATGCCGTATGAATTTTCCAGCATGTCAAGATTATCATACTGCACGCAGTTTTTTACCGCCGTTGCAACGCACACGGGGCTGCCCGCCGCCGCGCCCATCCAAAGCACATCGTGATTGCCCCACTGCACGTCCACATGGTGGTGCGTCATAAGATGGTCGAGTATAACGTCCGCATGGGGTCCGCGGTCGAATATGTCGCCAACGATATGCAATTCGTCAACGGTCATGCGCTTTATAAGCGTGGCCATTTCTTCTATCATGGTATCCGCGCTGCCTGTATCGACTATTGCGCGGATTATATGGTCATAATAGCGCTCCTTGTTGGGCGTGCCGCCGGTATTGAGCATTTCCTCCATTATGTAGGCATACTCCCTTGGCAGCGCCTTCCTTACCTTTGAGCGGGAATACTTGGTTGTACACTGGCGGCAGACGGAAATGAGCCGCTTGAGCGTTACCCTGTACCAATCCTCCATGTCCGTTTCCGTGCGCTTGACTTCCCTCAGCTTTTCCTTGGGGTAATATATCAGCGCCGCCAGGCTGCGCCTTTCGCTCAGGGTAAGGCTGTCCCCCAGCGCGCTTTGTATCTTTTCCGCCACGGCGCCTGAGCCGTTGTTCAATATGTGCAGGAACGCTTCATGCTCGCCGTGTATATCGCTCATGAAATGCTCCGTGCCCTTGGGCAGATTGAGTATTGCTGTAAGATTGATTATTTCGGCGCTTGCCGCTTGCACCGTTGGGTATTCGCGCGCCATCTGCTGAAGTAGTTTCAGTTCTCGCTCCGTCATAGCGTACCTCCGCATAATAATAAATATTTGTATTTATATTTGCCGCCGCGCCCCCTCTATGCCCTGCGCGGGGCAAAAAGCCAAATTCAATTACATATTGTCGGTATTTTTAACGCCGACGTATGGCAGATTGCGGAAATGGCCCATGTAATCAAGGCCGTAACCTATTACGAACTCGTTTGGTATAACAAAGCCCACATAGTCCGGCGATATTGCGCATTCGCGCCTTTCGGGCTTATCCAGCAGGCACGCTATCCTAAGGCTTGCGGGCTGGCGGGTTTTCAATATGTTTGTCAGGTGGTTAAGGGTAAGGCCACTGTCCATAATATCCTCAACTATAAGCACATGGCGGCCGGTTATGGAAAGATCCATGTCCTTTGAAATGCGAACTATGCCGGAAGTGCGCGTGCCGTTGCCGTAGCTGGATATGGACATGAAGTCCATTTCAAGATTGCAGGTCATCTGGCGGGAAAGATCGGAAAAGAACTGCACTGCGCCCTTAAGTATGCAAAGGAGCACAACGTCCTTGCCCGCGTAGTCTTCGGATATCTGCGCGCCCATCTCCTTAACGCGCTGGCGGATTTGTTCTTCGCTTATCAATACGCGTGCTACGTCTTTTTCCATTTCGTTTATCATGCTGCATTACCCCTTCTTTGGCCCGGTTCGGGTCAGTTTTATTTTTGTATGAATTCTATTTTAACAGCGTTTTTGCTGTTAACGTTCAGCTTTATGCTCTCCGCCGCGCCAAGCCCCGGCGCGAACAGCACATCCCTGCCGGAAGCTATCAGCGCAAGGTTCCGCTTCTCCCGCGGCAGCTTTGCGTCTATATACGCATCCTTCAGCTTTTTGCTGCCGGGGGCGTTTATTCTATGGAACCTGTCCCCCGCTCTCCTTTGCCGGATGAGCGTATCCGCTGGCAGCTTGTCCGCATCTATGCAGGCGGAGTATCTGTCGCGCGGCCTATCCGTCACGGCGCATTTTGCAACGCGGTATGTTCCCGCCTCGGTATCCGTTTCGCCGTTCAGGCAGAGCGGCTGCTCCCATTCGCCCGTCTGCTTTATGTAATGCCCGAAGCATATCAGTTCATAGCTTGTCCATACGTCCGCGCCCGGTATTTCTATCCTTGCGCCTGTGCGGGCTGAAAGGAGCCTTATTATTGAATCTATATGCCCGCGCTCCGCGTCCGTAAGCGCACCTATTTCGTTCAGCGCCGCACGTATGCAGCGGCTTAAAATCGGCCGCGGAAGTTTACTCAGCGCCGCCCTGTCGAATCCGCCTTCCCGCCTTGCCGCGTTCAGTTCCCTTTCGGCTATTTGGCAAAGGTAGCCTTCATCTTCGCTCAGCATTTCGCCCATGGCGCAAAGGCTTTCCACAAGGCGCGGGTTGAATTCCCGCTTAAGATAAGGTATTGTTTCAAGGCGCAGCTTGTTGCGCGTACCTTCGGCAATAAAGTTGGTTGCATCGGTGCAATAGGGAAGATTCTCATTAGTAAGGTAGCTTTCTATCTCCGCCTTGCTCAGGCATAAAAGCGGCCTTATTATGTCCCCACGCCTGGGCGCCATGCCGCAAAGCCCCCTCAGCCCGCTGCCGCGCACAAGGTGCAGCAGTATGCTTTCCGCCTGATCGTCCATATGGTGCGCCACGGCAATCTTATCCGCGCCGAAAAACGCCTTTGCTTCCTCCAGAAAGTCATAGCGCAGCATCCGCCCCGCCTGCTCCAGCGTTTCGCCCCGCTGCCGCGCAAGGCGCGGAATATCCGCATAGCCGCCGTATACCCTTATTCCGTAAAAATCGCAAAGGTCATGCACAAATTCGGCGTCCTCATGCGCCGCCTCCCCGCGTATGCCGTGGTTAAGATGCGCCGCGCATATGGTGAAGCCCAGCCGCGCGCAGAGCGATTTTAATATGTGCAGCAGGGCCACGCTGTCCCCGCCGCCGCTTAAACCGATAAGCACCTTGTCGCCCGGAGAGATGAGTTCATGCCGCAAGATATATTGTTCTACCCGTTCACGCATAGCTGCTGCCTCCTTAACGACAAATTATACTACTATAAGTATACCTTTTACAGCGGCATTTGACAAGGGACGCCGCGGAATCTATAATGATATAAAATAGATTTTTAGGAGAGACACATATATGAAGCTTGGTGTGGTGGGTCTGCCAAACGTTGGCAAAAGCACGCTGTTCAATGCAATAACCAAGGCCGGTGCGCAGGCGGCCAACTATCCTTTCTGCACGATAGAGCCAAACGTTGGCTCCGTCGCCGTGCCGGACGAGCGGCTGGACGTGCTGGCAGAAATGTACAATCCCGAAAAATATACGCCCACAACCATAGAATTTGTGGATATAGCCGGCCTTGTGCGCGGCGCATACAAGGGCGAGGGCCTTGGCAACAAGTTCCTTTCGCATATACGCGAGGTTGACGCAATAGTTCACGTTGTGCGCTGCTTTGAGGATGAAAACATAGTGCATGTTGATGGTTCCGTCGATCCGGCGCGAGACGTTGAAACAATAGGCATAGAGCTTATATTTGCCGACCTTGAAACGGTTGAAAAGCGCATAGACCGCACCCGCAAGGCCGCCAAGGGAGACAAGCAGCTTATGGGCGAGGTTGAACTGCTGGAGCGGGCGAAGGCGCACCTTGAAGCGGGCAAGCCCATACGCACCATGCAGGCGGACGAAAAGGAGAAGGAGATGCTCAGGGGTATGTTCCTTTTGACCACGAAGCCAGTTATATACGCCGCCAACATTTCGGAAAACGACATCGGCAAGGCGGACAACGCGCTTGTGGACGCGCTGAAGAAGGCCGTGGCCCACGAAAACGCGGAGGTCATAACCATATGCGCGCAGGTGGAGGAGGAAATTGCCGAGCTTTCGCCCGAAGAAAAGCAGGCGTTTATTGAAGAGCTTGGCATCGGCGAAAGCGGCCTTGATAAGCTTGTAAAGGCGTGCTATAAGCTGCTTGGGCTTATAAGCTACCTTACCGCTGGGCCGAAGGAGGTGCGCGCATGGACGATAGAGCGCGGAACAAAGGCGCCGCAGGCCGCAGGCAAGATTCATACGGACTTTGAGCGCGGCTTTATACGGGCGGAGGTTGTTCCGTTTGAAACGCTGAAAGAGCTTGGCAGCATGACCGCCTGCAAGGAAAAGGGCCTTATCCGCAGCGAAGGCAAGGATTACGTTATGCAGGACGGCGACGTGGTGGTATTCCGCTTCAATGTGTAAGCAATAAAAACAAAAGCTCCGGTCATCCGGAGTTTTTTTTATGCCCAAAATCGGCTTCCTTTTTGCTGGTAATATTATAGCACATCTAAAACATAATTACCAGACTTGAACGCAAACCGAGAAGCGCATATCATCATAGTGAAAACCGGAGGTGATATGCATGGATAACTACGCATTGGTAAACGACATTGCATCGGTATGGAAATACGCGGACGAAATGTTCCCCGCGTTCGGCAGCATTTCTATTGACTGGGACGGGGCGTTCGGCGCGTTTTTGCCGCGTGCGCTGGCAGCTAAGGATGAAACGGAGGCGCAGCTGCTGCTGTGCGAATTTTTGAACCTGCTTGAGGATGGGCATACGGACTATACCCCGCCGAGGGCCTTCCGCGACGGAATAGGCTATTTGCCGTTCGATCCGGATTATGCGGGCGGAAAATGGCACATCGGCGGCGCGAACGAAGCGCTGAGCGCGCATATTGGCGCGGAGATAATAAGCATAAACGTCAAAAGCATGGACGATGTTATAGCATTGCTGTCCCCATATGCATACCATGTCGGTAACTTTATCTATCCTTCGCGTATGAGCACGCTGCTGCCCATGTTCCTTAGCAAAACCGGCAACGTGCTGAAAACCGCAAACGGCGAAGCTGAGTTTGATTTGGCTGAAGCGCAAAGCGCAATGCAGCCCGCTCCCGCTCCCGCGGCAAGCCGCGCATTTGCACACACGGGCGAAGGCAAGCTTGAAATGCGCCTGTACAGCGGCAATATACTATACGTCAAATGGGACGACTGCCTTTACGATAAGGCTTCGGACGAAATATGCGCTGCGATAGCCAAGCATTCTCCCGCAGGCGTGGTGCTGGACATGCGCGCGAACATAGGCGGCATGACCATGTACGGCGGAAAAGTGGCGGAGCTGTTCATAGACGGCGAATTTCACGGCAGTCAAAAGCGCACGCGCCTGACCAAAGGCATAGACCTTGCCTCCGCAAGCCAGCTTGTTGGCATATGTTCGCCTGAAACAATAGAAAAATATATCGAACAGGGGCTTTGCGACCGCGAAGAAGCGGAACAAAGCCGCGTAATATGGCAAAAGCAGAACTGCGAGCATTATGTTGACACATACGGCGCGCCGAATCATAAGGCGATATATCACGGGCCTTTGGCTGTATTGACCTCCCGCCGCACAATATCCGCCGCGGAGGACATAGTCGCCATGTTCAAAAGCAACGACCGCGCCGTACTTATAGGCGAGCCCACCTGCGGCACCACCGGCACGCCGCTGCTGCTTAGGCTTAGCATGGGCGGCATGGCAAGGATATGCTCCGTGCGCTATGCGCTGCTTGACGGGACGGATTTCATAGGCCGCGGCATAGCGCCGCACGTTGCCGTATCCGCGACATACGGGCCGCATGACGCCGCGTTAGACACGGCGTTTGAACACATTTCGCGCTAAATCAAAAGCCTCCGCATGATATAAATGCGGAGGCTGTGCCGTAATATGGGAGGCCTACAGCACCTTTGCAAGGAAATCCTTTGTTCTGGGGTTTTGGGGATGCCGGAATATCTCTTCCGGCGTGCCGCGCTCCATTATGTTGCCGCCGTCCATGAACAGCACGCGGTCGGATATTTCGCGCGCAAAGCCCATTTCGTGCGATACTATAACGGTGGTCATGCCGCCCTTTACAAGGTCGCGTATAACGCTGAGCACCTCGCCCACCATTTCCGGGTCAAGGGCGCTTGTGGGTTCATCGAACAGCATCACGTCCGGCTCCATGGCAAGCGAGCGCACTATTGCAAGGCGCTGCTTCTGCCCGCCGGAAAGCTTATTGGGATGCTCGTTGCGCTTTTCGTAAAGGCCAACCTTGTGCAGCAGCTCCTCCGCCTGCGCGGTGGCTTCCTCCTTGGTTTTCAGCTTTTGCAGCACGGGCGCCATGGTGATATTATCTATGCAGCTCATGTGCGGGAAAACGTTGAAGCTTTGGAACACCATGCCCATCCTGCGGCGGTATTGGTTTATGTCCACACCCTTTTGGTTGAGCACATGCCCTTCAAACTCCACCGTGCCGCTGTCCGGCATTTCCAGCAGATTAAGGCAGCGCAGGAACGTGCTTTTGCCGCTGCCGCTGGGGCCTATTATGGACACGGCTTCGCCCTTTTTTATATGCTCCGTAACTCCGTTGAGCACCAGCAGCTTGCCGAAGCTTTTATGCAGATCCGTTACCTTAATCATGGCTCAGTCTCCTTTCGAGCGCGCTTACGCCGCGGCCGAGTATAAACGTTAAAATGAAATAGATTATGCCGACTATCAGCAGGCATTGCAGCGGCAGAAACTCCTTGCCGTTGACGGTTAAGTAGCTTGTCATCAAATCGCCCACGAAGAACGTGGATGCAAGCGAGGTTTCCTTGATTATGGTTATAAATTCGTTGCCGAGCGCGGGCAGTATGTTTTTCACCGCCTGCGGCAGAACCACCTTTATCATTGCCTGCGACCGGGTTAGGCCAAGGCTCCTTGCGGCCTCCGTCTGCCCCTTATCAACGGCCTGTATGCCGCTGCGGATAACTTCCGACACATAGGCGGAGCTGTTTATCATGAGCGCTATTGCAACGCTTGCATATGTGCTTACGTTCAACGAAGGCAGCAGCAGCGGCACAACGAAGTAACCGACATATACCTGCAAAAGGCTCGGCGTGCCGCGGATTATTTCCACATACGCCGTTATTATGCCGCGCAGTATGCGGCTTTTGCCCATTTTGCCGAAGGCGAGCAGCGTGCCTATTATCGCGCCGAAGAATACGGCGATTGCCGAAAGCGCAAGCGTGGTGCTGAGCCCCTTAATGAGGAACACGTCCCAATAGCGCGTTACTATCTTAATAAATTTCTCAAAAAAATCGACCAGATCCAATGCCGTATCTCCTTTTGTTTATTGGCCCCCTTCGGGCGTAAAAGCGCGGCGGGGGCGTTCCCCGCCGTGATGCGTATTCGTTTCGTTCAGGCTTACTGAGCCTTCCCGTCGTCGGTGTAGGAAATCTCCTGCGCGGTATCTATACCGGCAAGCTTCTTGGCATCCTCGTACCAGCCGGAGTACATATCGTTCGCCATGCAGTCCGCCAGTATGTCGTTTACCTTCTTGAGCAGTTCCTCATCCTTCTTGTTGAGCAGTATAACGTTGTTCTCATACTTGGGATCAACATCGAAGAAGAAGCCGGACTTGCCTATGTCCTGATTGTTGGCCATTATGGCTTCCGCATTGCCGTCCGCAACGGCCACGCCGTCCACCTTGCCGGTCTGCAGGGCAACTACCGCAACGTTTATATCCTTGAAAAGCTCAACGGTGGCGTCCTCGGGCAGGGCCTCGTTGCAGAGCAGCTCCTGAAGGCTTGCAGCCTGCGCGCCTATCTTCATTCCGGCGAAATCCTCGGCCTTGGTGTACTGTCCGGCCTTGTCCGCGGCAACTATTATGGTCTGCTTGGTTTCGTTATCGCCGGCAATATAGTAATCGGAGATCAGGTAGTTTTCCGCGCGCTCCGCGGTCCAGCTGAAACCGGAAATGCCAAGGTCAACGTTGCCCATCTGCACGGCAACCTGGCACGCATCAAAGCTCATCGGCTCTATTTCAAGCTTCATGCCAAGCTGCTCGGCAATGTGCTTTGCAAGCGTTACGTCGAAACCGACGAACTGCTCCTGGCCTTCCTTAGCGGTGTCCACAAATTCCATCGGCGCAAAGTCCGGGGAAAGGGCAACCTTCAGCACGGGCGTTTCGTCGCTGCCGTTGGCGGCGCTGTTATCAGCGGCGTTGTTGGCGCAGGCGATGCAGCTGAGCATCATTATCAGCGCGAGCGCAATAACCATAATCTTCTTCATAATATATATCCTCCTAAAAATTTGAAGTCGTTTGTTATGGCGATAATATACTGCATAAAAATACTTTTGTCAACCGTATTTTTGCATATTTTTGCACGTTTTTATTATTTTTTGCGCATATCCGCTGTATATTATGAATTTTTATGCATTCCGGTGCATATATGCAAAACGGTGCAAAAAAGCCGCCCGCCCGGATATGTGGCAAGCGGCATTCGCTTTGGTATTCGGTTTTGGCTCAGTTCGCGCTCGGGTCGTTTATAACGCCCATGAACAGCGGCGTACTGCCTTTGATGATATATATGAAGGGGCGGTCGAGTATCAGCTCCGCATTGTCCTGCGGCATTCCCGCGCCGCAATAATCTATCTGCGTAAACGCGCTCGCCTCCACGCCCACCTCGTCTATGGCAATGTAGGTTTCCTGCTTAACGGCGGATATGAACGCAGCGCGGTCGCTTATGCCCGAAAAATCGGCATCCGAATCAAACGCCTTCTCCATGCCCAGCGACTTGAGCGCCTCCTTAAGATTGAACTTGGACGTAAATTCAAACTTGGGTATGCTGAACGTTACCATGCCGTATCCGTTGGTTTCGCCGGCGAGTATCTCCTCAAGCGTTTCGGGGGAGGAGAGTATATCGTCCATGCTTACGCCCTCATCCGGCAGTATGAACCACATTGAGCCGAAGTTCTTCATGCCTATCATGGATGCGGTGTAGTTTTCCCCGCGCATAAAGCCCTGATTCTTTATGGCGTTCATAAAGCTGCACGTCACCTTATCGCCATTTGCCTTGGTGAATGTGCCGTCCGCGGTGCTGTTCTTATCAAACCTGTCCGTCCATTCGTCCTTCAGGTACAGCGTATTTATAATGCTCAGCATCGTTTCCGGGTCAAGCTCCATTTCGGGCGCAAGCGTGCCGTTGGTCTTTTCCTTTATCCATTTGGTCATGGCGTCGGCGGTTTTTTGGCCGGTAAAGTCCGCGCCGAACACCTCCGCATAGAATTGCTTTGCGCAAACATCAAGAAAATCCTGATTGTAATTCACCTTTGCGCCGTCGTAATTATCGCTCAGCCAAAGCGAATCCGCCAGCATAAGCTCCGCCTTGCCGTCGCGTTCGCGCGATGCTATCATGCGGTACATATTGCCGCACTGCTCTGCAAGCGTTTTTGCGTCGCTCATGCCAAGCAGGTTCAGCATTTCTTCTGCGGTTTTGCCGTTTGCGCCCTGCGCCGCCATTGCAAGCGCATAGTATAGGCTGAACGGCGAATAGTTGGCGTTTTTGTCCGTCCCGTTCAGCACCTTGCCCGCGCTTTTTGCGGCAAACGCGGCCATGGCGCCGTATGTGCTTTCGTCAACGCCCATCGCTTCGCGCTGCTCGCTCCATTTATCAAAGCTCAACACCTTCACGTTTTCAACCTTATTAAGCTGGGTCGGCGCGGCGCTGCTTTTTGCGGGCCCGTCACCATCGGCGCAGCCGAAGCACAGCAGCATCCCCGCTGCAAGTATAAGCGCGGCAAATCTTTTCATGATGCTTCCTCCTTTTTCCTTCTGTTATATAAACGTTTCATGCCGCATAAAGGTTGCGGCATAATACCGCATAAATATAAAAAAGGGGCGGCGAACCGTCCCTTTTGCATATAAGCCTTTGTTTATTTGTTCAGCTCGTTGTACTGCTTGATGGCCTTTGCCAGCAAATCCATTGCGCGCTCTATATCCTCGCACTTGAGAACGTAAGCCAAGCGCACCTCGTTCACGCCGTGGCCGGGGGTGGCATAGAAGCCGTTGCCGGGGGCATACATAACGGTTTCGTTATTGTCGCTGAACTCGGTAAGCAGCCAGGTCTGGAACTTATCGGTATCGTCAACGGGCAGCTTGGCCATTACGTAGAACGCACCCTTGGGCTCCTTGCAGACCACGCCGGGTATCTCCAGCAGCTTGCGATAGATGGTATCGCGGCGGCGGCGGTATTCATCGCGCACGTCGTTGAAGTATTCGCTGCCAACGGTGTACAGCGCGGCGGAAGCAACCTGGTCAAGCGTGGCAACGCTGAGACGGGCCTGGCAGAACTTCATGGCGTTCTGCTGCAGCTCCTTATTGCGGGTTATCATGCAGCCTATACGGGCTCCGCAGGCGCTGAAGCGCTTGGATACGGAGTCGATTATTATGGCGTTGTCGTTGATATCCTCGAACTGGCCGATGGTCTCCAGCGGCTCGCCGCCATATACAAACTCGCGGTACACTTCGTCGCCGATGAGGAACAAGTTATGCTCCCTGGCAATGTCCGCCATGAGCCTGAGCTCTTCGGGAGTGAGCACGGTGCCGGTGGGGTTGCCGGGGTTGGTGAACAGTATCGCGCGGGTATGCTCGTTTATAAGCGGCTCTATGCGCTCGCGAATAGCGAACTTATAGCCTTCCTCCGCATGGGTGGTCAGCGGACGGATGGTGGCGCCGGTGGCGCGGACGAAGGTATTGTAATTGGGATAGAACGGTTCGGGGATTATTATTTCGTCGCCGTCATCCAATATGCAGTTGAGCGCGATGGTCAGCGCTTCGCTGCCGCCGGTGGTCACGAAAATATCGTTGGTGGCATAATGTATGCCCAGATTATCGTAATAACCCTGAACGGCCTTTATCATGTCGGGTATTCCGGGGGAGGGAGCGTATTCGAGCACCGGAAGCTTGAAATCACGCACGGCGTCAAAATACGCCGGGGGCGTGGCTATATCGGGCTGGCCGATATTGAGATGATAAATCTTTACACCCCTCTTGGCGCATTCTACCTGATAAGGATAGAACTTGCGGATAGGGGAAAGGTTGCATTTTTCGATTTTGCTCGAAAACTTCATTTGATGTGTTCCTCCTGAATTATTGTGCTTGTACTGCTTGTATTATCCCAAAGGTGTTCCCTTTGAAAAATATTATTCGCGCTTAGGTGGTCGGCGGCTGCGCCCCGCCTGTGCCCACTGTTTTTTGCCCGGTAACGGCGTTGTATGTTTCGCTGTAAAGCTTTTCGGTCGCGTCCGGCACAAGTTCGCCGTTCACATATTTGTCGCGATACGCCGTGGCCTTATAGCCCTTGCGGGCCTTTATGGTCACTTCGCTGTATGTTGCGGGCTTTGTGGTATCGTAAGTTATTATGGTTTCGCCCGGCTCTATCACTTCGTCTATAACGCCGCGGGTCTTATACGTTACGCCCTCCTCAAGCGGATTGCCGTAAACATACACGGTAACGGTGTAATTCACCTGATCGCAATAGGCGAATACATATACTGGATAGCCCGTATTGTTGACAAAATTAAGGCTTTTGCCGGATTCAACAGTGCCTGTAACGGTTGAGTCAAGGCCGGTGTCAACATAGCTTGACGGCCAGGAATGGTGCTTGCGCTCGGTTATGGATATGCCCTCTATATTTTGCGAAAGTATATCCTCAAGCGTGGATCCGCGCTGCATGCTGGCCCCGGCGCAAAGGAGCGCGTTATACATGGTTGTGGATACCTGGCATATGCCGCCGCCCGGTTGATCCTCATATTGGTTGCCGTTTACTATGCCCGGCGCGAGCGGCCAGCCGCCCGCCTCTGTGCGGGGGCCTATGTATGCGTTGAAATTGAACTCGGTTCCGTTTTCAACCTTCATGCCGTTGAGCAGCGTGCACGCCTTCTGTATGTTGCCAACGCGCTTTTCGTCCCGCGCGGCGCGGCTGCCGCCAAACGAGGTTTGGAACGAGGACACCGGCTTTGTATGCGCCTTCACGTCGTCTATTGTCATTTGCGGCTTTGTGTATTCAAGCTCCGGCTCAAGCGTGGCCTTCAGCTGACCCGCGCTCAGCAGCGAGGCTATGTTTTGATACAGTGCGTCCTCATCGAGCATATAGCCGTCCACGCCTTCGTTGAATGTGAACTCCGGCTCCGCTGAGGATGATACGGCAACCGCATACGGCTCAGCGGGTTCGGAATCGAGCACGGCGCCGATTTCCGCAAGGCGAACCTTAAGCGCGGCTTCGTTGGGCACGAACGCAACGGGTATGTCCCTCCCGCTTTGGGCTATCTCATCCTTCTCCTTGGCGTTTTCTATAACCGTGCCGCCACGTCCCAATGTCAGCGCCTCGGTAATGGCCGCGTCAAGCGTGCTGGACGGCTTAATGTCCGCCGCGGTCAGCAGCCACATGTTCGTTGAATGCGAAACCGTAATGTGTATGCTGCGAAGATCCTCTTCAACGCTTGGCAGCACCGCATCGCGAGCCTGCTTATAGTTCATGCCCGCCACGTCCACGCCGTTCACGGTTATGCCCTGCAGTATCGTGCCGTCGTCAATAACCTGTTCAATTTCGTCTTTGCCGGGCTTACCCAGGAAAATATACAGCACGGCCGCAACAATGCTGAGCGCGGCCAATGCTATCAATATTATTTTAGATATGGCTTTGGGGCGGGAAAAGCTGTTCTTTCGCCTGTTTCTCGCCTTTTTGGTGCCGGATTTTTGCGCTTTAGCTTCCATAATGCCAATTCCTCACACAAAATATATTATACAACAACCCTGTCCTGCCTTCAATATCAGTTTAACACGCTTTTATAGATAACTGTGTTGCCTTAATAATAATTTTGTGTAAACTTTGTTTGGCACAAGGCTCGGCTTACATTTTTTCGGGTTCTACGATCTCGCCCTCGTCAACTATCGTAATGCTCTTTATGCGCTGCGGGTCAAGCGGCCTGTCGCTGAAATTGGTGGGCGTGGCGGCTATCGCGTCGACAGTCTCCATCCCTTCCACAACGTGGCCGAACGCGGCATACTGCCCGTCCAAGTGCGGCGCATCCTGATGCATAATGAAGAACTGGCTGCCTGCGCTGTTCGGATTCATGGCGCGGGCCATGGATATTACGCCGCGCTTATGCTTTATGGGATTTTTCACGCCGTTTGCGGCAAATTCGCCCTTTATGCTGTATCCCGGGCCGCCCATGCCGGTGCCGTCCGGGCAGCCGCCCTGGATCATGAAGCCGGGTATAACGCGGTGGAATATAAGGCCGTTATAGAAGCCCTTGTTTGCAAGGCTTAAAAAGTTATTCACGGTGTTCGGAGCGGCCGTGCGGTCAAGCTCTATTTTAATTTTTGCTCCGTTTTCCATCTCGATGATTACCATTTTGTTTTCTCCTTTAAGTTATATTTTTAGTTGAACAGAAACGTCATTGCAAGCGCGCCGTATATATTGAACGCAATGCCGAACACCGCCGCGCCCTTTTCCCATGTCTTGAGCCGCTTTACACCGCCGCTCAGGCACATATACATAAGCGCCATAGGCAGCATATCGCATGTGTAGCGCGCGCCGAACTGCCACCCGCCAAGCGTTTTGTGCAAGCAAAGGCAGACGAGCATAACCGCCATAGCCGCGGAGAGCGCAATGCGCACCATATTTACGCTGCGCCGCAGCACGTTCCTTGCCGCCGCGGCAAAGAACAATATGAACAGCGGATTTGCAACATAGAACATGAACCCGTCAAAGAACGGATAGTCAAGCGTAAGCCCTTCCTTTATCCGCACGGGGTAAAACAGCAGCTTGAGAAGATTATCCTTAAGATAATATATATCGAACTGCCCATGCTCGCTGCCCACAAATTCCGGCAGATAATTATGCCCGAACTCAAGCGGATTGTCAAAGCGGATATAGTTATACCACATCATTGCCGCCGCAATCAGTGCAACCGGTATCCATGCCTTCCATTGACAGAGCAATGCGGCAAGCTTACCCATACCGCGCTGCCTGTTTTTAGCATAGAACCATGCCATAAGCGGCGCGAACGCCACCGCCGCAAACGGGCGGCAGCCCACCGAAAGCGCAACCAGCGCATACGCAAGCGCCTGCCTGTCCTTATATGCAGCTATTGCCGCTAAAAGGAGCAGCAGCATCATAATGCTCTGCGCTAAAAACCACACGCCGCCCATAGTGCTCATCCACATAAGGTTGCTGCCGAACGTTATGAAAAGCCCCAGTATCGCGCTGTCCTTCGCGTCATAGCCCGCATAGCCGCAAAGCTTAAACGCCGCCGCGGCTATAAGCAGCGTTATTATCATTATTATAAGGTTATTCGGCGTATCCGTGCCGAATATAAGCACGAACGGCAGCATTACAACGCTTGGAAACGGCGGAAAGGAAACATAGTATTTGCCGTTGTATATGGCAAGCTCAAGATAGCTTATGTCCTGCCCCAAATCCGTGCGCCCTTCAAGCCACGCCTGCGCCTGAAGAGTATAACTGTCCCACGGGCAATGCGCAAGCAGCGTGCCGCCAAGCAGATCATGTATCAAAACATAGCAAAGCAGCATGAACAAAAGCATTGCCGCCATTGCTCCGCGCCGCTGCTTAGCCGTGCTTACGCCTGCGGTTTCCATACGAATGTGTTGGGCTTTTCCTGCCCGCGCAGCACCCTCAGCGCGCCCGCGCAAAGGGCTTCCAATTCAAATTCGCCCGCCATTACCTCAACGGGGGCAATCCAGCTTACATGCTTCGTTATTCCTCCGCTGAGCCGCTTTGAATGGGCCGCGCCGCCGGTAAGTATAATCCTGTCCACCTTGCCGCAAGCCGCCGCCGCAAGCGCAGCAATGCCCTTTGAAAGCGAATACGCCATGGCGTTTAACACAAGCTCTGCGTGCTTATCGCCATCCTCTATCATTTTTTCAACCGTACGCACATCGCTTGTGCCAAGGTGTGCCTTAAGCCCCGCGTTGCCGCGAACCATCTTTGCAAGCTGCGCTTCGGTATATTTGCCGCTGCAGCACAGCGCCACCAACGGCGCCACCTGTATCGCGCCGCAGCGCTCCGGGCCGAAGCCGGCGTCGTCGTCGCTGTACATATCTATGCTGCGGCCCTTGTCAAACAGCCAAACGCTTACCCCGCCGCCAAGGTGCTGCACGATGAACGTGCATTCTTCAAACGGCTTATGCAGTATCTCCTCGGCGCATTTTCTTGCCATGGCGCGGGTGTTCAATGCATGGCCGCGGCTTTCGCGCGGGAGTTCGGGTATGCCGCTTATGTGCGCAATATCCGTCATTTCATCCACGCTCACGCAGTCGTATACCATTGCCGGTATGCCAAGCGGCCTTGCTATGGCCTCCGCCACGGCGCAGCCAACGTTTGAAATATGCTCGCCAACTATATGGTCGCTGTTTACATAGGAGAGCATATCCGCATTCACTTCATATGCCCCAACCTTGCACGGCGGGAACATTCCTCCGCGGGAAACTATGCAGTTGAGCGATTCAACCGGTATATTCCTTTCTTTAAGCGTATTCAGCACGCATTCCTTGCGGAAATCAAGCTGATCTATTGCGCGAAGGAACTTCGCGGTGTCCTTCTGGTCGTGCTCTATGCTCGTGCGGAAAAGCTCCTTTTCCCCATCAAACACGGCAAGCTTTGTTGACGTTGAGCCGGGGTTTATTACCAGTATGCGTTCCATACGTTCTTTCCTCCTGATTTAGGTTTATTCAATTTTACCACATGCGTTTGATATACTCCACACCCAAACGGATAATATATACTTTATCGGCGCACAATAAGCCCATGAATGAACAAACAGCAACAACAGCATTTACCAAAAAGCCCCGCTTTATAGTGAGCATACTTGGCGGCAAGCGGCGGGCCATGAACGCCACGCTTGATTCGCTCCGCGCCCAAACATACGGCGAATGGGCGGAAGATGCGGCGGAGCAAAGCTTCCCGCACGACTATGTGCTGCGCATACACGCGGGCGATACGCTGCATCCCGATGCGCTTTTCCGCATGGCGCACGCGGTGGAGCGCGCGGAGTACGAGCCTGACATGATATACGCTGACGAGCTTATTCAGGAAGGCAAAAAGCCCTATGAAGAACACAAAAAATGCGAATTCAGCCGCGTTACCGCGCTGTCCTATGATATGTTCGGCGCGCTGCTTGCCATACGGCGGGAAATATACGCCGCCTGCTGCCCGCCGCAAGGCGAATACGATGCGGGCGCGGAGTACGCATTCCGCCTGAGATGCATGGCAAAGGCCCGCCGAATAGTGCATATTCCGCTGCCGCTGATAATAAACCACTCCCCCACCGCAACGCCCGCAGCTGCGGGCATTTCCGCCATACGCAGCTACCTTGAGGCCGAACGGCGGGAGGAAAGCGTATCCACGGGGCTGTGGCAGGGCAGCTTTATAGTGCGCGCACGCAGGGAACCGCGGCTAACTTCCATTATAATACCCAGCCTTAACGAGCTTGAGCCGCTCAGGAGGCTGCTTGAAAGCATAGACCGCTGCTGCATGGCATACCGCCATGAAATAATAATTGCGGACGGCGGCAGCGGGGACGGGCGGCTGCTGAATTATTATGACCTGCTTGAAAAGAACAAGGCCGCGCGCATAGCAAAAAGCGGCACGGCGGGCTTCAGCGCGCTTTGCCGCGCCGGTGCGGACATGGCAATGGGCGATGCGCTGCTTTTCATAAGCCGCGACGCGGAGCTTATTGAGCCGAACACGCTTTACGCCCTATCCTCCCAAGGGGAACGCGAGGGCGCTGCCGCGGCAGGCTGCATGCTGATAAGCCCGCAGGGGGCGCTGATAGCCGCAGGCGGGGCAATAAGCAAGGACGAGAAAATAATCTACCCCGCCGATAATGAGCGCATTACGCACACGGTACGCACGGTGAGCGTGCTGAGCGGGGCATGCATGTACATGCGCGCGGACATGTATTTTTCAAGCGGAGGCTTTGACGAAAGCTTTGATGCGCCGCAATACGAACCGCTGCTGCCCGTTGGTGCGGACGCGGAGCTGTGCCTAAGGCTTGCGCGGCGGGGATTGGGCGCGATATACGCCCCCGATGCGCGTGTGGTGCTGCACCGCCCGCTTGCCGCGATATCGTCCGCACCGGAGAACGTGCGCCTAAGGTGCCGCGACGCGCTTAGGCATCTGAGCATAAACGGCGACCCGTACACGCCCAACGCATAAAGGCTCCACCGCTTGCGGGGACAGCTTTTGGGTACTGTACTATTTAGTTTCCACTTGCATATTCGTTCTGATTTGCATATAATATAAGCATAAACCACGCCTACCGGAGACGGTTGGCCACATAGTAATTACTTAGATATAGTAACCGCTACAGTTGGCACTCGGAGCGGTTACTTCCTTTTTTGGAGTTTCATTACAAATTCCAAGGTTGCCAAGAACAACCTGAGAAGTCCAACGATAAATGAGCCGCATGTAAAGAACAAAGCCCATGTCATCATTGTGGTCATCTCCTCCCCCTGACGTATATCGTAAGGTCAGGATAAGTGGCCAACCGTCCCCTTTTCACGTCGGGGTAGGCGCTTATGTTTATTATAATGTAGAACAGTGTCGAATTGCAATAAAAATGCACTAAAAAAGCCCCCTCGTCGAGGGAGCTTTTAATCTCTTTATTTAGTTCTGCTTATCCTCCGGCAGCAGGCCCTTTCTGGTCAGGTCTATCTTGCCGTCGGGCTTGATATCGATAACGCGGACGAGTATTTCGTCTCCTAAGCTCACCACGTCCTCAACCTTCTCAACGCGCCTGTTGGCAAGCTTGCTTATATGCACAAGGCCCTTCTTGCCGGGCTTGAGTTCCACCTGAGCGCCTATGGGCAGTATGTTCACTACCTTGCCCAGGAACACTTCGCCAACCTCTATGTCCTTGACGATATTGTCTATCATCTTCTTTGCGGCGGCGCTGGCTTCCTGATCGGGAGACAGTATGAACACGCGGCCGTCGTCGTTTATGTCTATCTTCACGCCGGTATCGGCAATGATCTTATTGATGGTCTTGCCGCCGGAGCCGATGACTTCGCGGATCTTATCGGGATTGATGCTGAACTGCAGCACCCTGGGCGCATAGGGAGAAAGCTCCGCGCGGGGCTGCGCAAGGGTCTCGAGCATCTTATCCAGTATGAACAGCCTGCCGCGGCGTGCCTGCGCAAGCGCGCGGGTCAGAATCTCTTCATCAATGCCCTTTATCTTTATATCCATCTGAATGGCGGTTATGCCGTCCTTGGTGCCCGCAACCTTGAAGTCCATGTCGCCAAGGAAGTCCTCAAGGCCCTGTATATCGGTCATAACGGCTATGTTGCCGTTGGCGGGATCCTTAATAAGGCCCATGGCAACGCCCGCAACGGGCTTCTTGATGGGCACGCCCGCATCCATGAGGGACAGGGTGCTTGCGCAGATGGAAGCCTGTGAGGTTGAGCCGTTGGAGCTTATGACCTCGCTGACGAGCCTGAGCGCATAGGGGAATTCTTCTTCGGAAGGAATCATGGGCAGCAGGGCGCGCTCCGCAAGGGCGCCATGGCCTATTTCACGCCTGCCGGGGCTGCGCACGGGGCGGGTTTCGCCAACGCTGTACGGCGGCATATTATACTGATGCATATAACGCTTGCCGGTTTCGTCGCTTATGCCGTCCAGCATCTGGGCATCCTCAAGGGAGCCGAGCGTGGTTATGGTCATAACCTGGGTCTGGCCGCGGGTGAACACGGCGCTGCCGTGCGCGCGGGGCAGCAGACCAACTTCGCACCATATGGGGCGAATCTGCTCCATGCTGCGTCCGTCGGGGCGTATGCCGCGGTTGATTATCTTATCGCGCACTATTTCCTTGGTTATGTTATAAAGTATCGCGTCAACATCCTTGGCGCAGTCGGGGTCTATTTCAAGGAAATGCTCGGTAACCTCCTGCTTCACCTGGGCGCTGCGCGCTTCGCGCTCGTAGCGGTCAAATGTGTCAAGGCTCCACTCCACCTTATCGAAGGCATATGCGCGCACAAGCTCGGTGAACTCCGCGCTGGGCTGATAGATGTTCACTTCCATCTTGGGCTTGCCCACTTCCGCCTGCATGTTTTCTATGAAGGCGACAATTTCCTTTATGTAGCCGTGGGCGAACAGAATGGCCTGCAGCATTTCGTCCTCACTCAGCTCGTCCGCGCCCGCTTCAACCATCATAACCGCGTCCTTCGTGCCGGCAACGGTCAGATGCAGCTTGCTCTTTTCGCGCTGCTCGCTATTCGGGTTGATTATATACTGCCCGTCGATATAGCCAACGCTTACCGCGCCGGTGGGGCCCATGAAGGGCGCGTCGCTTATGGCGAGGGCGGCGCTTGAGCCTATCATGGCAAGTATTTCGGGCTGCACGTCCTGCTCAACGCTGAGCACGGTGGCAATTACCTGAATGTCGTTATAGAATCCCTTGGGGAACAGGGGCCTGAGCGGCCTGTCTATAAGGCGGCTGGCCAGTATGGCCTTTTCGGAGGGACGGCCTTCCCTTTTGATGAATCCGCCGGGTATTTTGCCCACGGAATACATTTTTTCTTCAAATTCAACGCTCAGCGGAAGAAAATCCACGCCGTCGCGCGGGGCCTTGGCTACCGTTGCGCATACCAGCACCGCCGTGTCGCCGCAGCGCATAAGCACGCTGCCGCCGGCCTGCTCGGCATACTTACCGGTTTCGGCGGTAATTGTTCGGCCCGCCAGCTCCATTGAAAATATCCTTTGCATTTGCTTCTTCTCCTTCTTATAGTCCATTTTTATTCATACTGTCTTATTATAACTCATCCCGCGCAAAAAAGCATCATTAATTTGCGTAAAAGGAGAAAAAGGTGAGGTGGCGTTTGAAGCCTGCCGCAACCCCTCAGTCGGCTTCGCCGACAGCTCCCCCGCAAGCGGTGGAGCCTTTAACTCCCTCAGTCAAACCTTCGGTTTGCCAGCTCCCTCTGTGAGGGAGCCTTTTGGGCAATCTCTAGACTCTTATGTTAAGCCTCCCTCCTTGAGGGAGGTGGATGCGAGTGCAACGAGCAGACGGAGGGAGTCAGCCTGCCCTGAAAGGGGAGGTGGATGCGAGTGGAACGAGCAGACGGAGGGGTTATAAATCAGCTCACATCTCTCCGTTTGTTTCAACCCCTCAGACAATCCGCCTTACGGCGTATTGCCAGCTCCCCGGCCGGGGAGCCTTTTGGTTTAATGCAACAAAAAACTCGCCCCTCCTTGCGGAGGGGCGAGGTGCATTTTAGGGTTTATGTCCCGATTGGTTTAATTACGCGCGGACCTTCTTGAAGGTTACGACGGCGGCGGCAACCATAGCCACTACGACCATAGCGAAGCCAACGATGCTGGCGTTGTCACCAGTCTGGGGCAGGTTGGGGGTAGCGGGGTTGACGTGAATGGAGCCGTTGGGATAGGTGATCTTCTGGCTCTGAGCCATGATGGTGCCGAAGTAGTGCTCGAAGTGAGCATCGGTCATGTAGTTAGCCTCTTCATAGCCGAAACCGAGGAAGCCGAATATCTTGTCATAAACAGCCTTGAGGTTGTTGTAAACAGCGCCTTCGGCATACTTGCCGTCCTTCATGAAGGCAAGGGTGTTGACAGTGCTCTTAACGATGGAATAGAGTTGGCCATCATAAGAAATCATAATAGGCTTACTCTGATCTACCTTCTGATTGTTGCCGCTGCCGGTAACAGGGAATATCACGTAGGTATTCTGGGTTCCGCCATTGCTGTTGAGGGCGTCCACAAGGTAGCCATTTCCATAGAAGTTATGACCGGGTGCCTGGACCTGGAAATCGGCAACGCCGTCCATGTCGCGGTCAATCACCATGACGCCATTCTTGAACCTATTGTAGAAGCCGATGGAAGCGTTGACAACAGCGTCCTTACCGTCGGCATTGACGGTACCCCAGCACTCATAACCCCAAAGGGTCTTGCTGCCCGTGGTGTATTCAGAGGTGCCAAAGGATACGGTGAAGCCTTGCTTTACCTTGCCATAGTTGGCAACATTGAACGTACCTGCAAAAGCCTTATCCTTGTACTGCGTGAAAGTGTCATCCAGAGTGATGCCACTGACAGCAATATCAAGATCAAGCGCCCAATCTGCAAGCAGACGCTTCATAGCGGGGCTGAGATCACCGGCATCCGGCAGAGTCACTTCGGCATAGAAGTGAACGCGGCTGTTCTTGACAACGGGGTAGTAGGTGCTCAGGGGAGCATACAGGCTACCGATCGCAGCGGTGTTCTGAACGAGATCGAGACCGGTGAGGGTCAGGGTGATGTCTTTGTAGACGGGGATCTGCCAATCAAGCTGAGCCCAGCCGCTGGCCAGAGCGGGAACCGCAAAGGCAACGACGAGAGCCAGAGAAAGAACGAGAGCAAACAGTTTCTTCATCTTGTCTAATTTCCTTTCAAAAAATTGTTTTTGTTTTGTGCCGGGAATTTCACCCGGCTTGGCCTTGCGGCCTATTTGGGACCTTCCCGTTTGCACGCTTAGATGTTACCATATCATTACGCCGTTGTCAACACCTTTATTACGATTTTGTAACAAATTATTTTGGGGCGGGGTAATTCACTCCCTCAGCAATAACGTACTCCCTCAGAAAATTCGCTTACAGCGAATTTCCAGCTCCCCTGCTACGCAGGGCCACTCTGGTTGGAACAAGGTCGCCTTACTCACTGCCGTTCGTAATTCTCCCTGTTCCTGCCCGTTCTCCGTTTCGCTTCATCCGCCACCGGCGGCGCTCAACTCCGAACCTCAAAGAGGGAGCCTTTTGGTTGGGCGAAAATAAGCCTCCCTGTCGAGGGAGGTGGCTGCGAGTGCAGCGAGCAGACGGAGGGAGTCATAAGCAGCTCACATCTCTTGCTTGTTTACTCCCTCAGTCTCGCCTACGGCTCGCCAGCTCCCTCAGAGAGGGAGCCTTTTGGGTACAGTACTACTTAGTTTTTACTTGCATATCCATCACAATTTGCGTATAATATAAGTATAAAAACCGCGCCTACCGGAGACGGTTGGCCACAGTTTAATTTGTTACGTTAAGTAACCGTTTCCTTTGGCCAGGGCGGTTACTTTTCGTTTTTGAGGAGTTTTACTACGAATCGCAGCACTCTCAAGAAAACCTTGAAAAGTTCTATAACGAACATCAGAAATGCTAAGAATTCTGACCATGTCATCACGGAAACCACCTCCCTTCTTGAAAGAATCAAGCTTGGGTCGTGGTCAACCGTCCCCTTTTCGCGTCGGGGTAGGCGCTTATATTTATTATAATGTAGAATAGTGTCGAAACGCAATAGAGAAGTATATAAAGCGCACCAAAAGACGCCACCGCTTGCCGGGGAGCCGTTTGGGGTGCTTTGCAGCCTCTCATAACAAGTAGGGGCGGCCATTACCGCCCGTATTCTCTTATGTAAAAACACGGCGGGCCGCCAATGACGGCCCCTACAACACCTGAGCGCAATTTCACCGCGGGCGTAAGCCCGCCCTACTCCACCTCGTAGCCGGCGTCGGTTATGGCCTTGCGCGCGGCGGCCTCGTCTGCATTGGCAAATGTGGCCTGCTTGTTGGCAAGGTCAACGGTTATGTCCGTTGCGCCGATTTCCGCAAGGGCTTTCTCCACAGCCTTCTGGCAATGCTGGCACATCATGCCGTTCACTTTAAGCGTAATCATGTTTGTTTCCTCCTTAGAAGTAATGTTGTTATTATTTCCCGCCTGCGCGGCGTCATTCCCGCCGTTCTTCTTTGAAGAATGGGGTTTAAGGTACTTGTGCGTCTTGTTCGGGTCGAAACGGCGCAGCCTGAGCGCATTGGTAACGACCGATACGCTGCTCAGGCTCATTGCCGCCGCAGCTATCATGGGGCTGAGCAGCGGCCCGCCAAAGGCATACAGCACGCCCGCCGCAACGGGTATGCCCAGCGTATTGTAGCCGAATGCCCAGAACAGGTTTTCCTTTATATTGGTCATTGCCGCGCGGCTGAGCCTTAGCGCCGCCGCAACGCCGCCAAGCTCCCCGCCCATAAGCACTATGTCTGCCGATTCTATCGCCACGTCCGCGCCCGCGCCTATGGCTATGCCCGTATCCGCCTTAACGAGCGCCGGTGCATCGTTCACGCCGTCGCCAACCATGGCAACGGTGTAGCCCATGTTTTGCAGCCGTGCTACCTCGCCCGCCTTATCGCCGGGCAGAACCTCGCTGCGCACTTCGTCTATGCCAACCTTGGCCGCAACGGCCTTGGCGGTTAGCGAATTGTCGCCCGTGAGCATGACAAGCTTCACGTTCATCTCTTTAAGCAGGCGTATGGCCTCAACGGCGTCCGGCTTTATTGCATCCGCCACGGCGAAAAGCGCCGTCAGCTTGCCGTCCGCTGCCATGTATATTGGCGTTTTGCCATCCGCGCTCAGCGCTGCCGCCTTTTCCTCCAGCGGGTTGTCTATGCCCTGCTCGCGCATAAGCCTTGCGCTGCCCATAACTATGTGCGTCCCGCTCACGGTGCAGTCCACGCCGTGCCCCGCGCTGGCCTTGAAGCCCTCCGCATCCGGCACAGTTATGCTCCGCTGCTCTGCCGCGGCAAGTATAGCCTTGGCAAGGGGATGCTCGCTCTGCTTTTCAGCCGCCGCCGCAAGGGTAAGCGCGGCTGTTTCATCCGCACCGGGCGCGGTTATTATGTCCGTAACCACGGGCGAACCGGTAGTGACTGTTCCGGTTTTGTCCAGCATAACGGCGTTCACCTTGCCCGCCGTCTCCAGCGCTTCGCCGCTTTTTACCAATATGCCAAGCTCCGCTCCGCGCCCGGCAGCAACCATTATCGCCGTTGGCGTTGCAAGGCCCAGCGCGCACGGGCAGGCGATTACAAGCACCGATATGAATACCCTTACCGCCAGCGCAAAGTCACGGGCGAACACGAGCCACAGTATGAATGCCAATATTGCCACGCCGCCGACCGCGGGTACGAAATACGCCGCAACGGCGTCCGCCATGCGCGCTATGGGAGCCTTTGACCCCTGCGCTTCTTCAACCATATGCACTATGCGCCCAAGCGCCGTATCCGCGCCCACGCCCGTTGCCGTGAACAGCACCGCGCCTTCGCCGTTTATGGTTCCGGCGTATACCTTATCGCCGACTTCCTTATCAACGGGCATGCTTTCGCCGGTAAGCATGGCCTCGTTCACGCTTGTGCGGCCGGATACAATGGTGCCGTCCACGCTCACCCGCTCGCCGGGTTTAAGCACCACCGTGTCCCCCATCATAACGTCCTTGGCGCTCAGTTCAACCTCCACGCCGTTGCGCATAACGCGGGCCGTGTCCAGCGCAAGGCTCATCAGCTTTTTGATAGCGTCACCCGTGCGGCCCTTGGACAGCGTTTCCAGATATTTGCCGAACTGTATCAGCACTATTATCATGCCCGCCGATTCAAAATACAGCGAGTGCATGGCGTGCATATCCCCATTGGCGATTTTTATAACGCCGTATATGCTGTAAAGCGTTGCGGCAAGCGTGCTTACGGCTATGAGCGAATCCATGTTGGGGCTTTTGAGCCACAGCGCCTTGAACCCGCTCCTGTAAAACCGCCTGCCCGCGATAAGTATGGGTATTACCAATATCAGCTCCGCCAGCGCATAGTTGAGCGTATTATATTCCGGGTCTATAAAGCGGGGCAACGCATGCTCAAGCCCCTTTATCATAGGCGCCATGGCAATATAGAAAAGCGGAATGCCGAATGCTGCCGCGAATATGAGCCGCCGCTTCATGTCCCGCTTTTCGTTGGCCTTTTTTGCGGCCATCTCGGCCTTGGCGTTCTCCGTCAGGTCAAACGGGTTATACCCCGCGTCCTTAACGGCCTTCTTCAACGCCGCCTCGTCCGTAACATTTTCGTCATACACTATGTTTGCGCGTTCCGCGGCCAAATTAACGCTTGCACTTTCCACGCCGCCAACGCCCTTCAGCGCGCGCTCTACCCGCGCAGAGCATGCCGCGCAGCTCATTCCGCCCACGCCCAGTTCAAGCCTTTTCATTCTGTCCTCCTTTTTGGCTTAAAAAGCTTATACATGGCATTGTCTGCCTTATTTCGTTTTGTATACAGAATTATAGCGCAACATCATTCCGCATTCAAGCGGTTGAGGGGAATTGGTTTGATTGATTTAACCACCCCCCTTTCACATTCCCCCTCCCCTCTGCATAATATGGAATCAGCCAATAGATGCGGAGGTAAAAAGAACAATGGTAATTGCAAAAAAGGCAGCGATGATACTTGCGGCAGCCATGCTGCTGTGCGCGCTCATATGCGGCTGCGGCGGCGGCAGCGAACTGCGCCATGTTACGCTTAACGAGGTCACGCGCAGCGTATTCTATGCGCCGCTGTACTGCGCGGCGTCGCTCGGGTATTTTGAAAAAGAAGGCCTGGACGTGGAGATAGTCACAAGCGGCGGCAGCGACAAGAGCATGACCGCCCTCATATCCGGCGATGCCGAGGTCGCCCTTATGGGGCCCGAAACAGGCATATACGTCGCCAATCAGGGCCTTGAGAATCATCCCATGATAGTGGCGCAGATAACCAAGCGCGACGGCTCCTTCCTCGTAGGCCGCGAAGCCGAACCGGACTTCGACTGGGAATCCCTTCGCGGCCGCAGCGTGATAGGCGGCAGGCCAGGTGGCATGCCTTACATGACACTGTGTTACGTTCTCAAGTCCCATGGTCTTGTGCCGGGCGAGGATGTGGAGGTTATAGACAACATACAGTTCCCGCTGATGGGCGGCGCGTTCGAGGGCGGCACGGGGGACTACGTCACCCTGTTTGAGCCCACGGCGAGCGAGTTCGCTTCGTCCGGCAGGGGGCATATAGTGGCCAACGTGGGGCTTGAAAGCGGTGAGGTGCCGTATACAACCATTATGATGAGCAGCAAGACCATTGCCGAGGAGCCGGAATTTGCGCTGAGCTTCGTGCGGGCTATATACAGGGCACAGCAATGGGTAAAGACCGCATCGGACGAGGAAGTGGCCCGCGCCATGCAGCCGTTCTTCCCCGATTCCTCGATAGAAACGCTCTCCGCCGTGGCGAACAGCTACCGCGCGACGGACAGCTGGATGTATTCCCCCGCCATGAGCGAGGATGCGTTCACCCGCCTTCAGGACATAATCGAGGCCGCGGGCGAGCTGAGCGCAAGGGTGGAGTTCGGCAGTTTGGTAGACAATTCCTTTGCCGATAAGGTAATGGGCGAATAGAAAGCCCCCGATACAATAAAAAAGCGGCATAGCCAGTCATTTGGCCGTGCCGCTTTGTTTTTTATCAGCTCAGTTCAAACATGCCCATGTAAAGCTGGTAATACTTGCCCTGCTGCTTTATCAGCTCGTCATGGTTGCCGCGCTCTATTATTTCGCCGTGCTCCAGCACCATTATCGCGTCCGAATTGCGCACGGTGGAAAGCCTGTGCGCTATCACGAACACCGTGCGGTCCTTCATCAGGCTGTCCATGCCCTTCTCAATCAGCGATTCCGTGCGGGTGTCTATGCTGGACGTGGCTTCATCCAGTATCAGCACCGGAGGATCCGCCACCGCCGCGCGGGCTATTGCAATAAGCTGCCGCTGACCCTGGGACAGATTCGCGCCGTCCGCAGTAAGCACGGTATCGTAACCTTCGGGCAGGTGGGAAATGAAGTAATGCGCATTGGCAAGCTTTGCCGCGCTCACTATTTCCTCATCCGTCGCGTCCAGCCTGCCGTAGCGTATATTCTCGCGCACGGTGCCGGTGAAAAGATGCGTATCCTGCAATACCATGCCAAGCGAGCCGCGCAGGGACGCCTTCTTTATCTGCCTTATGGGTATGCCGTCGTATGTTATGCGCCCGCTCTGAATATCGTAGAAGCGATTTATAAGGTTCGTTATGGTTGTCTTGCCCGCGCCGGTGGAGCCTACAAAGGCTATCTTCTGACCCGGCTTTGCGTAAAGCGAAACGTTTTTCAGCACGTCCACCTTACCATCATAGCTGAAGGTAACGTCCTCAAAGCGCACGTCCCCGCGCACGCGGATAAGCTCGCCCGTGGGCTTTTTCCATGCCCAAATCTCTGTACGCTCGCTGCATTCTTCAAGCTCGCCTTTTTCGTTCACGCGGGCGTTTACCATAACTATGTCGCCCTCGTCCTCTTCCGCCTTTTCGTCAAGCAGGGCGAATATTCTCTCCGCGCCCGCAAGCGCGCTGAGCACGTTGTTCGCCTGCTGGCTTATTTCGGCCACGGGCATTGAAAAGCTTCTTGTGTACTGCAAAAACGCGCCCAGCGTGCCAATGTCTATTATTCCGGCAACGCCCAGCAATCCGCCGCTTGCGGCGATTATTGCATATGTAACGTGGGACAGGTTGTTCATTATCGGCCCCATTATGCTGGCAAGCGTGCTTGCGGCGGCGGTGTTCCTCCTAAGGGTTTCGTTCAGCTCGTCAAAGCGGCTGTTCACGGCCTGCTCGTGGCAGAATACCTTTACCACCTTCTGCCCTTCTATCATTTCCTCAATATAGCCGTTCACCTTGCCCACGCTGTCCTGCCGTGCCTTGAAGAAGCGGCCGGAACGGCCCGCTATGGTCTTGGTGATAAGCATCATTATCACCAGCATCAGTATAGCTATGCCCGTAAGTATGGGGTTGAGCACGATCATCATCGTGAATACGCCTACTATTCTTACCGCGCTGCTTATAAAGCTTGGCAAGCCCTGGCTTATCATTTCGCGCATAACGTCGGTATCGTTGGTGTATGTGCTCATTATTTCGCCATGCGTGCGCCTGTCAAAATAGCTTATGGGCAGCGTCTGCATCTTTGTGAACATCTCAAGGCGCAGCTTCAAAAGCGTTCCGGTGGATACGTTTATCATAAGGCGGTTATACATAAACGTGCCCAGTATGCCTATGGTGTACACGGCTGCCATAACGGCAAGCTGGCCTATAAGGCCGGTAAAGTCGGGATTTTCATTGCCTATCCACGGTATTATATATTCATTTATGATGGGCCTGAGCATATATGTGCCGGCAATGTTTGCGGCAACGCTTGCAAGCAAACCTATCAGCACCAGCACAAGCTGCCCACGGTATGGCTTAAAGTATTTCAATATGCGCCTGAATGTGCCCTTGGCGTTTTTAGGCTTTGCAAAGCTCTGTTTCCTGGGTCCGGGCATTATTCCTCCACCCCCTTCTGCTGGGAATAGTATACCTCGCGGTATATTTCGCTGCGCTGCATCAGCTCCGCATGCGTGCCAACGTCGTCTATCTTGCCTTCGTTCATAATAACGATCCTGTCCGCATCCATAACGCTTGCTATGCGCTGGGCAATTATTATGGTGGTCGTGCTGCTCAGTTCTTCATTGAGCGCCTTTCTTATTGCCGCATCGGTAGCGGTATCCACCGCGCTTGTGGAATCGTCCAGTATTATTATTTTGGGCTTTGATATCAGCGCGCGGGCTATGCACAGCCTTTGCTTCTGCCCGCCGGATACGTTCACGCCGCCCTGGCCAAGTTCTGTATCATAGCCATCGGGGAAATTCTTTATGAACCCGTCCGCCGCGGCCGCGCGGCACGCTTCTTCAATTTCCGCATCGGTCGCGTCCGCGTTGCCCCATTTAAGGTTTTCCTTAATTGTGCCGGAGAACAGCACGTTCTTTTGCAGCACCATGGATACGCTGTGCCTAAGCGTTTGTATCTTATAATCCTTCACGTTGTGCCCCGCAACCTTGACCGCGCCGCTTGTCACGTCGTAAAGCCTTGGTATAAGCTGCACCAGCGTGCTCTTCGCGCTGCCCGTGCCGCCTATTATGCCAATGGTTTCGCCTGAGGCTATTTTCAGATTTATATGCTCAAGGTTCGGGTTATCGGGGTTGCCGTTGTAACTGAAGGATACGTCGTCAAACTCTATCGAGCCGTCCGTAACTGCAATGTCCTTGGCGTCATCATCGTTTATGGAAGGCTTTTCCGCAAGCACTTCGGTTATCCTTGCCATGCTGGCACGGCTCATAACAAGCATTACCATCATCATGGCGACCATCATAACGGCGCTGAGCACCTGGCCTATATAGCTTATAAAGCTTATAAGGTCGCCCGATTGCAGCCTGCCTTCAACTATCTGCACACCGCCGAGATAGCATACCGCAATCATGCATATATATGCCATATACTGCGCAAGGGGCATTGCCACAACCAGCAGCTTTTCGGCCTTTACCTGATAATCCTTAACCTCGTTTGCGGAAAACGTGAAGCGCTCGTCCTCGTAATCCCCGCGCACAAATGCCTTGACCACGCGGATAGCCGTCAGGTTCTCCTGCACGTTTGCGTTCATGGCATCGAACTTGGCAAGCATGGCCTTGAACCGCGGGAATGTTTTGCTCATCAATACGCCTATTATCAGCGCCAGTATCGGCAGCGCGAACAGGAACACCAGTGCAAGATTGGGGCTTATCCTTACCGCCATTACCGTTGCCGCAATGAGCATGAACGGCGCGCGTATGAACGTGCGCACGGCCATCATGTATGTGTTCTGTATGGTGTTCACGTCCGTGGTAAGGCGGGTTATAAGGCTGGCCGTTGAAAAACGGTCCACGTTTGCAAAGGAAAAGCTCTGCACCCGTTCAAACAGCCCGCCGCGCAGGTTCTTCGCAAAGCCGGCGCTGGATACGCTTGCAAACCTTGCGCTCAGCGCGCCAAGGCTAAGCGAAGCTATTGCCATAAGTATCATCATAATACCGCGCTGTATTATAAACGCGGTATCTTTATTCTCTATGCCTATGTTCACAATGTCCGCCATCATGTACGGTATGCTCACTTCCACCAGCACCTCGCCTATTATCGTAAGCGCGGCCAAAATGGATTTGAACCGGTAGCCCTTAGTGTAGGGCCAAATTGTCTTTATCATGCCTTTTCATCATCCTCCAGCCTTCTCAATTCGTTCATCAGCTCGCTCAGCGGCTTGCCCGTGCCTTCCTTATAAAGGTTCACGGCCATGCGGGAATAAAGGTCGATCAGCTTCTGTTTCTCCTCGTCGCTTATTCCTTCAAACATTTCGCCGTCCAGCCGCCTGAATGCGGCCTTCACCTTTTTGTGGTTTTCCCTGCCCTTTTCGGTCAGTTCAAGCCGGGTGCAGCGCATGTCCTTCTCGTCCGTCGTTTTCACTATAAGCCCCGCGTTTTCCATGCGCCTTACGCTGCATGTTATGCTGGGCGGGCTAACCCCCAGCGATTCCGCCGCTTCCGCCTGCGTGCAGCGCGGGTGCGTTTCAATGTAATCAAGTATCGGCCCCTGCCCGCGGTGCGCGTCCGTGCCGCGCAGCATTGTCTGTATGCGCATGCGGCGTATCAGCTCCAGCCTGTGCATGGCGTCCACAACGTTCCTGTCGTCCATTCCTCGCTCTCCCAAAAACTCCATAAATCTCCAAGAAACATACATATTCTTACAAAAAAGGTTAAATAACTAATAATTAACCAATTAATCGACATTTTACCCATAAAACTTCAAGAAAGCAACAGAAACATCAATATTTTACAAAATTGTCCCAATTTCTTATTTTTACCGCCAAAAATTGTGAAATTCTGCTAAATTCTTCCCCTATCGCTGCGGAAAATGCGGTGTTATGCTTTATACACGGAAAGCAAAATTTCCCACCGAATAGACATTATAGGAGGTCGCACATGACAAAATTTAAGGTATTGATGGCAGACAGCAACCCGCAGATGCTCAGCATGATGAAGGAATATTTCACCGCACAGGAAAACGTGAGCGTGTTCGACACCGTGACCGACGGCGTAAGCGCGCTGGAGGCGCTGCACAAAACCCGCTACGATGTGCTGATAACCGAGCTTATAATGCCGCGCGCGGATGGGTTTGAAATAATGGAGCGCATCGCAGCGGGGCTGGTGAGCGACGCGCCGGCGGTTATGGTGGTAAGCACCATGCGCAGCGAGGACATGGTGCGCCGCGCATGCTCGCTGGGCGCAAAGTATTACATGGTCAAGCCTGCCGAGCCGGAAGCGATATACAAGCGCATGCTGGATATGGCGGATGAGCCGCAGAGCGCGTATTCGCAGCTGCTCATGCCCTCCCAGCAGCCCAAGACGCTTGATGAAAAGATAACCTCCGTGTTCCTTGTTATCGGCATCCCGGCGCACATAAAGGGCTATCATTATCTGCGCGAGGCCATACGCTTGGTGTATTTCCAGCCGGAGCTTATAAACCGCATCACAAAGGAGCTTTACCCCGGCATAGCCAAGCGGTTTTCCACATCCGCATCGAAGGTGGAGCGCGCCATACGCCACTCCATAGAGGTTGCCTGGACGCGCGGCAGGATAGAGAACATAAACCAGCTTTTCGGCTACAACATATATTCAAAAAACGACAAGCCCACCAACGGCGAGTTCATAGCCCTTGTGGCGGACAAGCTGATAATGGAGGACGCCCGCGGCAAGGAGCAGGATATCCGCCCGGCGATATAGGCATTGGTTTACCTCCCGATGGATCGCTCCCGTATAAATTCGTGCGGGGGCGATTTTATGCACTCCGTTGTATACGCTGCATAATATTAAGTATTATACCCGCATATGCAACCTCTACACACCCTTTATGCACACTCTCAGCCCCCTAAACAGCCCACCCTGTGGATAACTCTGTGGAAATTGTGGATAACTCCCGGCTGTATATACATAGTATATTCATAATTTGGCGGTCGGGATCGGTTTGGGACGGATTTTCGCAAACCAGCCGCCCACCTATATTTTTGCGTTTGTGTTGATATTGTAAACACGTCCTCGTATAATTATACTGAAGTGAGGTGAATACTATGCCTAAAACCGCAAATATGCACACATGTACAGCGCAAGAAGCAGCCCTTCAGGCGGATGAGCAGTTCCGCTCGGTTGAAGCATCCTCATCCAATGCCATAAACACGCTTGAAATCAAGTTTTACAACAAGGTGGACGATAAGCTGCTAAAATTTGCTGTAATTATTTCAAAAACAAATGGTAAATGGATATTTTGTAAGCATAAAGAAAGGGATACCTATGAGTTTCCGGGTGGGCATCGGGAAAAAGGTGAATCGATCTTAAGTGCTGCAAAGCGCGAGCTAAGCGAAGAAACCGGTGCAATAGATTTCGCAATTACGCCCATTTGTGCCTACTCAGTCAAGGGATATGCCAAAGTAAACGAAAACGCGGATGAAAAAACTTATGGAATGCTGTATTACGCGGATGTGTATTCTTTCGGAGAGATTCATAGTGAAATAGAAAAGATAATTATTGTAGATAAGTTAGTAGACAACTGGACATATCCTTTGATTCAACCATGTTTGCTGCAAGAAGCAACAAACCGAGGTTTTCTGTAATCCATTGCGCGCCGCGAACTTGACCGCGAGGAACACAGCAGATTGTCCGGCCGTTACCTGATTCAAATGATAAAATACCTCAACTGACTATTACCCGAGAAATAATACTAAAAAAGTGGCCTTTCGGCCACTTTTGCCTTATTGCACGCTTCATAAACCAAAAGTCCCCACTCCGTTTATGAAGGTGACACTTTATATTCTCCTAAAATTCGCTCACCTTTGACCCTATCTTTGACAGGTTGATAGCGTTTACGCTGCCGATAACATTGTTCATAATCATTTGATACTGCAAGCTTGAAAGCTGGGCATTCGCATTACTCAGGAGCGACTTCAGGTCAACAAACTGCATCTCCTGCTTCTTCCGCCAGTCGTATTCGTCGTAAGCTTTATATGCCTCGCCCAGTGTATGCACTTTCTCAAGGTCAAACTCATGCACCATATAGCGCACTGCGTCAGGATAGCGGTATTCTCCGGATACATAGGTCAACTCCGTAGTATATGTGCGGCAAGCGTCATTATATTGTTCGGTAGCTTGAGCCAATTCTTGCTCTTTAGCTTCCAATAGACCCTTATTTTTGCTATAGTTCACTACCCAAACTATCACCATGGGTATTCCAATCAAAAACGCCAGCGGAATAATGCTCAGCACAATGCCTATAATCAGGTTCTTTTTGTCGTCTATTTTGGCTTTTAGCTGGGAAACCTCGTTTTCCAACTGCATAAGCTTCTGCACATACGGCCAAACGGAAACAACCGCCATTTCTGCCTTTTTCAGTTTTTCGTAATCCGTAAGGCTTTCAACATGTTCCATACTCTTTTGTCCTCCCAACCAAGAATAATTAGCTTATATACAGTTTAATATAACGGTAGTTTAATTACAAGTATTTTGTATGCTACTTTTCGACGTAAAAGTAAGATTAGTACAGAAAGGAAGTGATCCATACGGTAAACACGCACGAACGTTTGCAAAAGCTTATGGATGAACGGGGCTGGTCCAAGTATCGCCTGTCAAAGGAATGCGGCTTGTCCGAATCCACACTTGCAAACATTTTCCGCAGGAATGTGGAACCTTCAATAGCAACGCTTGAAGCCATATGCAGCGGCTTCGGCATAACCCTGTCGCAGTTTTTTGCGGATGATACAATGGTTGAACTCTCGCCTGAACTTAAGGAGTTGTTCGATAACTGGGTGGCATTAACGCCGGAGCAAAAGCAGCTTACAATACAAATAATGAAAGCATTCCAATATAAATAAAAGGGAGCAGCGTAACAACTGCTCCCATGTTTTTTCTTCCTCAGCTCACTATATCGCCCTGGTGCGATATCAGCGCCGCGTCATACACGCCTTCAACGCGCATGAACTTTTCAACAAAGCCGGTTTCGTTATCCTTCAGCCTAAGCTCCAGCGTCATCTCTATGCCGTCGCGCTGCACGGTTTTGCTCTTCAGCCGCGGGGACGGGAGCTGCTTGACCATCTGCTTTATCTGGCCGGAGGCGGATTCGTCATAGTGCAGTATAAGTATATACGGCCGCGTTCCCTTAAATTTGAACGCGCCCATCGCCGCCAGCACCACGCCGATTATTATGGCGGAAATTATGGCTATGTCATAAAACTTGGTGCCTATGGCAATGCCCTCGCCCACGCTCCAGAACATGAACACCGTGTCCATGGGGTCCTTTATGGCCGTGCGGAAGCGGATTATGGAAAGCGCGCCCACCATGCCGAGGCTCAGCGCAAGGCTGTTGTTTATAAGCATGAGCATCAGCGCCGTTACCATTGTAAGCACGATAAGGCTAAGGTTGAAGTTGCGCGAATACATAACGCCGCCAAACGTTTTTTTGTATACAAAGCATATGAAGCCACCCACTATAAGCGCCATCAGCAGCGTAACTATGACCTGAAGCGGGCTCATGCTCAGCGAGAAAATGTCTGCAAAGGTAAAATCGTTCATGTTATCCTCCGTATTTATGTTTTATGCTTGGTTCCTTCGTATTCTTTCTGTTGCCCCGCGGCTACAGTTCAAACTTTCTGCACAGCACATATTTGCTTATCGCGCTCCTTTGGCAGCGATCCGGCTGCAAAAGCGACCTTACATATGTGGACAAAAAGCGGTTGAACTTGACCTCCAGCACCATGTCCCCCCCGTCTATAACCGGATATGTGGGCAGTTTGGCGTCGAACATATCCGTTGCGCGGTACGCCGTGCGGATATCCTTATCGAACGTTATGCGCACATCCTCCATGGGGAATACGAACGGCTCGCGCGTGTAGTCAACTATTACGGCGGGCTTTAGCGCGCGCTGCGCAAATTCAAGATACATCCTTTTTGCAAACGGCTCCGGCCTGTTCAGCAGAAAGCCGCGCCTGCCCATCATAAGCTGCTCGTATTCCTTGCGGCTCAAATTGACGGACTGCTTTTTTATGTATCCGTTGGACTTATGCTTGCATTCAAGCTTTATCACGTCGTCCCGCATGTTGTATATGCGTATGCGGAACTTGTCGCGCTCGTCCGTGCCGTCCAGCTTTTCGCGGAAGGCGGAATCGTCCCTGTCGTCAAAGTACAGGCTGCGTATAAAATACTCTCCGCCGCTTTTCTTGGCAAACGCATCCTGCTCCATTGTAAGCGAAAGCTTGCGCTTGAGCAAGGCATGATCGCCTTCCGTAATATAATATTTCAGCTCGTGACGGAATCCCTTTTCGCCAAGCTGCTTTTTCCCGCTCATCCGAACACCTCCGCCATGTAGCTGTCGCTCAGCCCAAGCACGCTTTTAAGCTGCTTCTTAATCTCATCCGGCCGCTTTTGGGCAAAATCCTTTATGCGCGCTATTTCCCTTTCAAATCCTTCGTATGTGCCAAGGACCTGGCTGTTTTGCTTAACGCCCATGAACGTTTCGCCGTTGAACTTTTCGCGTTCGCGCGCTATTTCCGGCTGAACGTAGCCGTAAAGCTCGTCCACCAGCGCTATCACCCTGTCCGGTGCGAATGCGGTATCCAGCAGCTCCGCAAACCTGCGCACGAATTTGTCCCTCCATTCGGCGTTGTTCAGCAGCGCCTTGAAAAGCCTTCCGCTCGCCGCGTCCAGCCCCGTATTTCCCATCCTTGCATTGAGGGACTGATGGTTAACGTCATAGAAGCCCCAGCAGAAATCATAGAATATCCATTTCCATTTGCCGCCCTTGAGCTTATAGCATTGGATATTGTATGTGTCCGTATTGCCGTTGTACACTTCGGCTATCATGTAATCCATAAAGCTGTCCACGTCCATGTTGTCCGTAACGAACTTATAGTTTTCGGCCTTGGAAAGATCGCGCTTGCAGGCTTCGTCATAGAATTCCACCCATTCGGTCACGTCGCCGTAGGTAGTTTGCTTATAGCCCTTGGCAATTATCATGTCCGTAACGTTGTCCGTACCCTCATGCTGCGCCACGAAGAAGCGGTTGCGCTTTTCCCTCAGGAAATACACTCCCCAGTATTCGCCGTTCAGGTACAGCACGCACGGCCTGTACGCCTGGTAAAGGAAGTCCACGTCCGTCCCTTCAAGCAGGCCGGCCGCAAGCTCATCGCGTATTTTGCTGCGGTTTTGGTCCTGCGCACCCGCGCGCAGCACCAGCGCCTTGTATTCGGTAAAGTCCAAATTGTCAAAGAACTTATAGTGCATGCGGTCTTCGCCGTATTCATCCCGCGCAACTATATTGAAGCCCTTCTGCGCGCGGCCGCGGCCGTAGCTGCCCGCAATGCGTATGCCTATATTCTGGTTGAATACCTGCCGCTTCGTTTCCCCGTCAAACATGGCAAAGTTCGCCGCCCGTTCCCACGCATTCGCATCTGTTCTATCCCTTTTGTAATAATTCGCCGTCAGCAGCATATCGCCATACGGAAGATCGGGGTCAAAATTCTCGCCGTAGGCATATATGCCCGTTTTGCTGTCCCAAAGGTTATCGGGGTCGGTAATCAGCGTAACCACTGGCAGCGCGTGGTTAACGTTATCCGCAGTAAACAGGAATGTGCCGCTTACGGCAGCGTTTGTTATGTAGCCCTCGCGCACGGATACCGCGCGGATAACCGTGTTCTTCTCCGCCGTTATGGGGCCTGTGTATACGGGCGAGGATTCATTGGGCGTTGTGCAGTCCAGCGTATAATGCACCGTTTCGCCTTCCGACACGTTTATTTCTATCTGTATGGCTTCATCGTATATGCCGGGCGTTTTTGAAAAAACGGGCACCGCCGTGATGCCTTCATAGCCGGTACCATTGGCAGCGCCCACGGTGGGTTGGGTGAAGTATGCAAGCTTGCCCGCCGTATCCCTGCCGTAGCTTACGTTTGGCAGGAATGAGGCGGCCTGTAATTTGTCGCAAATAATGCCGTTCGGGTCGAAAAGATACACGCTGTCGCCGTCCTTGCTTATGCCGAACGCGCAGCTTAGCTCGCTCCCCTCGGCCTGGGCGGATGCGCCCTTACCTTTGGCGTAAACAACTATATGCCCGCCGGCGGGTATGCTTACATTCCCGAACACATAGCTTTTGGGGTTCTTGGGATTGTTGCTCAAAGCGTACCCCAAAAGAGAGACCGGCTCGCTGCCGGTGTTCTCAAGTTCTATTATGTCGTAATAATTCCCGTCCGGCGCTTTATACGCGGACCGGTTTCTGCCCATTATCTCGCTTATTACTATGTTTCCCTTGGGCAGCGCGGCGCTTGCCATGAATTGGTTATATCCCGCATCGTCGTTCGGGTAGCCGGGCGTCGGGTGGCTGTTCTGCTGCCATTCGCCCGCGCCGTCAACCGTGCGCGCCATGGAGGAATCCGTCTGCTGCAGGCCGTATGTGTAGCTATCTATTATCGAGCCGTTGCGGGAGGAAAGCACAACGTCCTCCCCGTATGCCTTCAGCTTGAACGGCGCGTGAAGCTCGCCGGTTTCGCTGAAGCCCTGATTGCCGGAGCAGAATATCAAAAGATAGCTCTTCGCGGCTATTACCGTTCCTTCGGGCAGAACGTATTTCTTCGGCTGGGCAATGTTGTCGCTTATGCCGAAGCCTGAAATGTCAACCTCTGCATCGGTTGAATTATAAAGCTCTATCCAGTCGCTGTAATTGCCGTATGAATCGGCAACGGTGGTTGCGTTGGAGGCCATAAATTCGTTTATGTATACCCCGCAGTCCTCGCCCGTTTCCATAAGATAAGCTTCGTATGCCTTAACGCCCTCATCCGTGTTCGGGTATCCGGGTGTAGGCCGCATCTCGCTCCAAAGCCCGTTTTGGCCAAGGGCGTATGTGTTGCCCTTTTCAACGGACTTGGTCATAACGCTGTCTATGGTGCCGCCGGTGGAGTTATACAATATAACGCTTTCGCCCGCGCTGAGCGAAAACGGCGCGTACAGGCCGCCCTCGTGCTCCCCGCCCGCGCACCACACCACTATGCGGCCGCTTGCTTCAAGCTTTGTCCCCTGCGGGAAAACGAATTTCACCCCGCCGGTTATGTTGTCGCTGAGGCCATAGCCGGATATGTCCGCCGCCTCGGCAGAGGAATTATACAGTTCCACCCAGTCGTAATACTCCCCGTTTTCATCGGGAACGGAGCCCTTGTTGCTGTCCATAATTTCGCTTATCCTCACGGGGGATTCGGCGCGCGGGTTCTCCTTCCCGCTCAGCGAAACATAAATTATCAGCGCGGCAACGAGCGCAATGCACATCGCCGCAAAAAATATCAGTTTTGAACTTTGCTTCATATTTCCGGTACGGCCGCCGGTATGAATTCAAACATTGCCGCAGCCACCCTTTCAGGTTTTTCCTCGTGCATCAAATGCCCCGCGTTGCGTATCAGCGAATAGCCGCAGTCCCTTATGGCGCTGTGGTAAAGCTCCATGGCCTGGCTGTCCGGCGTGTGCCACTTATCCTCGCCGCCGGTAAGTATAAGCACCGGCACATCCACTTCCCTAAGCCTCGCAACTATGGGTTCATCGTCAAAATATTGCAGCGCGCGCCTTACGCAGCGGCGGCTCACGCTGTCCGCAATGGGCTTATAGTATTCCTGCACAACGTCGGGCGTTATGTTGGTCAAATCGAACACCGCATCCCTCAGCAGCTTTTCCACCGCGTTCATGTTATACAGCATGCTGGCTATGAAGCCGAAAAGCGGGCTGTCTATCATCCTTATGGTCAGCGGCATTTCCGGCGTTATCCCGCCCGGGGAAAGCAGCGCCAGCCTGCCCATGCGCTCCGGATGCCTGAGCGCAAAGCTTACGGCATATGCCCCGCCCAGCGAAAACGCCGCAATGTGCGCCGATTCTATGCCCTTTGCGTCCATAAAGCGGGCGATGACCTCGGCATAATCCTCCACGCTGAAGCTGAAATTCTCCGGCCTGTCCGAATAGCCGAAGCCCGGCAGATCTATGGCTATGACCCTGTATCGTGCGCTGAGCAGATTGAATACGCCGCGCCAGGTATAGAGCGACTGCCCAACTGTATGTATAAGCAGCAGCGGCTCTCCCATGCCGGCTTCCATATAATGTATGCGGCAGCGTTCCTGCTGCATAGTGCCTTGGTTTATATCATGCGTTTCGCCCTCGTTCTCCTCGTCCATAGGATCGTCCGGATCGAAGCTTGCCACGTCCTCCGCCTCTGCGGGTGCGTCGCTTTCCTTCTTGGGCTTCAGCTTAACGCCTGCTGCGCTGTTTATGCCTATCTCCCCCGGAAGAATTATGTCCACATATTCTCCGCTGTGTTCGGAGTTGATAAACTTCTTTACCTTTAGCGCCAAACTCACAAATACCTCCATCACCGCGCCAAAACACGGCTCAACATCGATAATCGGTTTATTTTACTATTTTTCCCGCACTATTGCAACCCGTTGCGCCCCCTTTACGCCCAATAGTCACGGATAATTAACAATATCGGCTTTCCCCCGCCGCGCACGCGTTTTATATATAGTCTTTTGCTTATTATTCCATAATAAATATTTTCTCATCGTTTTCTAATGCAAATCTCTAAATTTATGCTTGCATATATTCACATCTGCCTATATACTATTAAAGGTTTTTATCAGTATATAAATTTTTGTTTAGGAGATATAAAGAATGGACATCTTCTCTGTGCTCACCCTGCTTGGCGGCCTTGCCATGTTCCTTTACGGTATGCATACCATGAGCGGCGGGCTTGAAAAGCTTTCCGGCGGCAAGCTGCAGTCAACGCTCCAGCGCATGACGTCAAACACCTTCAAAAGCCTTGCCTTCGGCGCGGGCGTAACAATAGCCATTCAGTCCTCCTCAGCCCTTACGGTAATGCTTGTCGGCCTTGTTAACAGCGGCATACTCAATCTTGAGCAGACCACGGGCATGATAATGGGCAGCAACATAGGCACAACGCTCACCGCTTGGATACTCTCCCTTGCGGGCATAAACAGCAGCAGCGTGCTTTTGAGCATGCTCAAGCCCGAAAACTTCTCCCCAGTTATCGCCCTTATAGGCGTAATTATGATAATGGTATGCAAAACACAGAAGCGGCGCGACATGGGCGGCGTTATGGTGGGCTTTGCAATACTTATGTTCGGCATGACCATGATGGGCGATGCCGTAGCCCCGCTGAAGGACATTCCGGAGTTTGCAAGCATACTTACTTCCTTTAATAATCCCGTGCTCGGCGTGCTTGTGGGCATGATATTCACAGGCATAATCCAGAGCAGCGCCGCCAGCATGGGCATATTGCAGGCGCTGTCCCTTACGGGCATGATAACATACGGCATGGCTATACCGGTTGTAATGGGCCTTAACATAGGCACCTGCGTAACCGCGCTCATCTCCAGCATAGGCACCAGCAAAAACGCCCGCCGCGTGGCTATAATCCATATTGTGTTCAATATGATAGGCACGCTGCTCGGCCTTATGGTGTTCTATGGCATAGGCGGCCTGCTCGGCGGCTTTCCCTTCCTTTCCAATTCGGCCGATGCCGCGGGCATAGCGCTGTGCCACAGCGTGTTCAATGCCGTAACAACGTTCGTACTGCTGCCGTTTGGCAGGCAGCTTGTGGCCCTGTCCCGCATAATAATCCCCGTTGGGGAGGATGAAAGGCAGCGCGAAAAGATATTCCTTGATGAAAGGCTGCTCCTCTCCCCCGGCATGGCCGTGCACGAAAGCTTCAACATGGCCTGCGCAATGGCCAGCCTTGCCAAGGATACCGTGCTTGATTCGCTCAGCATAATGCAGAAATACGATGTCAACAAGGCCGAGGCCATAAAAGAAGGCGAAAGCGAGCTGGATACATATGAAGATAAGCTTGGCAGCTTTCTTGTTAAGGCGGCAGCATGCGCGCTGAACGAAAGCGACAGCCGGGATGTTTCCAAACTGCTGCACAGCATAAACGATTTTGAACGCATTGGCGACCATGCGCTGAACATAAAGAACAGCGCGGACGAAATGAAGGATAAAGCGCTGCATTTCTCCGCCGAGGCGAAGGATGAACTCAGTCTGCTGTTCAGGGCGCTAAACGATGTGCTTTCCCTCTCAATAGATTCGTTTGTGAATAACGATCTTGAAAAGGCCGCGCACGTTGAACCGCTGGAGCAGGTGATAGACGTGCTCATCGGCCAAATAAAGCGCCGCCATATAGAGCGCCTGCAGGCGGGCCGCTGCACGATAGAGCTTGGGTTTATATTGAACGACCTTCTGAACAACTGCGAACGCATAAGCGACCATTGTTCAAATATTGCCGTATGCGTAACGGAAATAGACCGCGGCGAATTCGATACGCATGAATATCTGAGCACCGTCAAGAGCGGCAACGATACCCGGTACAAGGCCGACTTTGCCCGCTACGCAAAGGAATACGAACTGAAATAATTATAAATACGCAAACGGCGTGGCTTTCGCAGTCACGCCGTTTTACTTTGCTTATTTATGCGTCAGATTCGCTTTATTTCGCCGCAAGCGCCAGTATCGCGTCCGCCATTATCTTGGCGTCCTCAATCAGGTGATCTATGCGTATGTTCTCATCCGCCATGTGTATGCAGGCGGGCTCATCCTCGCGCTCGGTGCCGAAGGCAACGGCGTTGGTAAGGTGGCGCGCATAGGTGCCGCCGCCTATCGCCATGGGCTTCGCGTCCGCGTTGAAGCGCGCGTTGTATACGCCTATCAGTTTGCTTACCAGCTCGCTTTCGGGGGACACATAGTATCCGTCGCTCCAGCCATGGTGCGTTTCTATCATGTTCGCCCTGCCGAAGGCATCGCGCAGCTTTTCGGTTATCAGCTCGCCGTTGGCGGTTATGGGCGCGCGTATGTCCATGGTCAGGCGCTTTATGCCCGTCTCGTCCCAGTCTATTACGCCAACGTTGGTGGTCAGCCTGCCGGAATCATCGGTGGAGTCTATGCCTATGCTCTCGCCGTGGCAATCGAACTTCAGTATGTCCCAAAGCACCGCAACGGTGTCGGTGTCCTCCTCGGGCAGGTTCAGCTCATTCATAAGCTGCACCGCCGCAAGGAAGGCGTTCTTGCCCTGCTCCGGCGTGGACGCATGCGCTGCTATGCCCGTTATCACCACGTTCGCGCCGTTATCCGCCGCGCTTACATTATATGTAAAGTCCGCATTATTAAGCTTTGCCACAGCAGCTTTCACTTCATCCGCGCTTACGGGGACGAAAACTTCCGCCTTGCCGGGTACGGCGTTGGATACCGTGCCTGCCTTCACACGCACGGAGGAAGCGTATTCCTTGCGATAGGCACTGTTGTATATCATCTTTTCGGAATTTACCAGCGGATAGCTTGCATCGGGAGAGAAGCACATATCCGGCGCCTTCTCCACCTCATTATAATGATGCAGGCAGCCCATGCCGCATTCTTCGTCGCAGCCCAGTATCAGCCTTACGCGGCGCTTGGTCTCAACTCCGCTTGCCTTTACCGCCGCCAGTCCGAACAGCGCCGCAAACGCGGGGCCCTTATCGTCCATTGTGCCGCGGCCGTACAGGCGGCCGTCGTGAATTTCCGCGGCATAGGGCGGATATGTCCAGCCTTCGCCTTCGGGCACCACGTCAAGATGCGCCAGTATGCCAAGCTGTTCCTCGCCCGTGCCGTAGTCCACCGTGCCGCAGTAGCCGTCAAGGTTCTTCACCGCAAAGCCCATCTCCTTGGCGGTATTCAGCGTGTCCTCCAGGCACTTCGCCGCGCCCTCGCCAAAGGGTGCGCCTTCCCTTGTGCTGTCATCGTCGCGCACAGAGTTTATCCTAACGCACTGCTGAAGCTTCTCCACCAGCTCGTCCTTATGCTCATCTATCCATTTGTCCGTAAAAACGCTCATATCAAAACCTCCCTTGAGTTTTGACATTATTGTACATTTACGCGCCCCGTTTTACAACAACGGAATTGTGAAACCTGCCCTTATTTTTCGGGTTCAAGCCTGTACCACGCGCTGTAAACGTAAATTGCCGTCTCGTCGCCTATTTTGCCAACTTCCGCGCCTATCACGGGCCAGTTGGCTTCGCCGTCGTTTTGCGGCATGCGCGATAGGTCAACAACCGCCGTAATGTTTCCCAGCACCTCCGCTGCGGCATGGTCGCCGCTCAGCTTTTCGCCGCGGTAAGCATACACCTGCCCATCCCAGCGCACCGAGGGCGGACATTCGGCGGGCATCGGTATCTTGGCTGCGTTCACAAGCAGTATTCCCACCGCAACCAGCAGCGCGAATATTATAGCCGCCATTATGATAATTATTGTCTTAGTGTGTTTTCTATCCATAGCTGACTTCCTCCTGTTATCGGTTTATTCTCGTTCAAGCTCATGGGATTCTTCGGTTTCCGTCCCTTACATTTTAAGCATAATTGACGGCGATATGCCTTGTCAATAAGGCTGAAATTAGTTCACATTTGGCATTAGCTGTATATCCCCGGTTTGACGTATGATGACTGCCTGCGCAATGTGAAATATGGCTCCGCCATGTGAAATCCGCCTTGCGGCGGGTGAACGTAAGAGATTATGAAGATGAGAGGGACGCAGTGCGTCCCCGTGTTTTTGCCAAAGGTTTATAAAGTACACCAAAAGGCGCCACCGCTTGCGGGGGAGCTGTCAGCGTAAGCCGACTGAGGGGGAACATCTCGCGGCACTTGGCAGCTTTGAGCCATTCCCCTTTCGTCACGGCTACGCCGCGACACTTTCCCCGCACGCGGGGACAGCTTTTGGTTAGTGGTAATCCAAAAAGCGCCCCGTGTGAACGGGGCGCTTATGTAAGCCGTTAAGCTTTAATTACTCGATGATGTTGTGGACAACGCCGGAAGCAACGGTACGGCCGCCCTCGCGGATAGCGAAGCGGAGACCTTCGTCCATGGCTATCGGGGTGATCAGGGTGATCTCCATCTCGATGTTGTCGCCGGGCATTACCATCTCTACGCCGTCGGGCAGCTTGATGGTGCCGGTAACGTCAGTCGTCCTGAAGTAGAACTGCGGACGATAGCCGCTGAAGAACGGAGTATGACGGCCGCCTTCTTCCTTGGTCAGAACGTAAACCTGGCTGTCGAAATGGGTGTGGGGGTGTATCGTGCCGGGCTTGGCCAGAACCTGACCGCGCTCGATATCGGTACGCTGTATACCACGGAGCAGTACGCCGATGTTGTCGCCCGCGATGGCCTGATCCAGCAGCTTGCGGAACATTTCTACGCCGGTTACTACGGTGGAACGCTTCTCGTCGCTCAGACCAACGATTTCTACGGTATCCTGTACCTTTACGGTGCCGCGCTCTACACGACCGGTGGCAACGGTGCCGCGGCCGGTGATGCTGAATACGTCTTCAACAGGCATAAGGAACGGCTTGTCGGAAGCGCGCTCGGGTTCGGGGATGTACTGGTCAACAGCATCCATCAGCTCGAATATGCATTCGCATTCCTTGCTTCCCTTGGCCACGCCGCCGTTCTGGAGGTATTCCAGAGCCTTCAGCGCACTGCCCTTGATGATGGGGATCTCGTCGCCGGGGAAATCATAGCTGGAGAGCATTTCACGGATTTCCATTTCAACAAGCTCGAGCAGCTCGGGATCGTCGACTTGGTCAGTCTTGTTCATGAATACTACGATGTAAGGTACGCCGACCTGACGGGCGAGCAGTATGTGCTCACGGGTCTGGGGCATCGGACCGTCAGCCGCGCTGACGACCAGGATAGCGCCGTCCATCTGGGCAGCACCGGTTATCATGTTCTTTACATAGTCCGCGTGACCCGGGCAGTCTACGTGGGCGTAGTGACGCTTTTCGGTCTCGTACTCGACGTGCGCGGTGTTTATCGTTATTCCGCGGGCCTTCTCTTCAGGGGCCTTGTCGATTTCGTCATACCTCATCGCCGCCGCATGGCCTTCCTGGCTCAGCGCCATCGTTATGGCTGCGGTCAGGGTGGTCTTGCCGTGGTCAACGTGGCCTATCGTGCCGATGTTTACGTGCGGCTTAGTGCGCTCGAATTTTGCCTTTGCCATTTTCTTTCTCCTTCAAAAATAGTTGTTTTTATGTTTATTTGCCTAAAATCTTCTTCGCGACAGCCTCGCTCACCTGCTCGTAATGGTCAAACTGCATTGTGAACGTGCCCCTGCCCTGCGTGCGGGACCTGAGGTCCGTTGCGTAGCCAAACATTTCGCTCAGCGGGCATATCGCGTCTACAACCTGCGCATTGCCGCGGCTGTCCGTACCTTCTATGCGGCAGCGGCGGGAGGTCAGGTTGCCTATAACATCGCCCATGTACTCATCAGGCATCACGACTTCAACCTTCATAACGGGTTCAAGCAGCACGCAGCCGGCCTTTTCCAGCGCATCCTTGAGCGCCATGGAAGCGGCGATCTTGTATGCCATTTCGGAAGAGTCAACGTCGTGATAGCTGCCGTCAAGCAGCGTTGCCTTGAAGTCCACAACCTCGAATCCGCCAAGCGAGCCGGTCTTGGAAGCTTCCTCTATGCCGGCCTTGATAGCGGGTATGTATTCCTTGGGAATAACGCCGCCAACGGTCTTGTCCTCGAATTCGAATCCGGCGCCGGGTTCCAGCGGGGAGAATTCCACCACGCAGTGACCGTACTGACCGTGACCGCCGGTCTGGCGAACGTAACGGCCTTCGCTCTTGACGGTGCGGGATATGGTCTCGCGGTATGCGACCTGCGGACGGCCGACCTTGCACTCAACGTGGAACTCGCGTATAAGCCTATCCACGATTATTTCAAGGTGAAGTTCGCCCATGCCGCTTATTATGGTCTGGCCCGTTTCCTTATCGGTAAAGGTACGGAAGGTGGGGTCCTCATCGGCAAGCTTTGCAAGCGCAAGGCCCATCTTTTCCTGTCCGGCCTTGGTTTTGGGCTCAATGGCCACCTGTATAACGGGATCCGGAATCTCTATGGTTTCAAGCAGCAGCGGATGCTTTTCGTCGCAAAGCGTATCGCCCGTGCCGGTCTCCTTCAGTCCGCCAAGCGCGGCTATGTCGCCCGCGTGCGCCTCGGGAATTTCGGTACGGCTGGAGGCATGGATAAGGGTTATCTTGCCAACGCGCTCGCGCTTGCCCTTGGAAGCATTGTAAACATAGGAATTTGACTGAAGCGTGCCGCTGTATACGCGGAAGAAGGTCAGCTTGCCCACGAACGGGTCGGCAACAATCTTGAACGCAAGCGCCGCGAACGGTGCATCGTCCCTGCATTCGGTCTTTATTATCTCCGTGCCGTCCACGCTGGTGCCTTCCGCGGGGGGTACGTCCAGCGGAGAGGGCAAAAAGTCCACTATCGCGTTGAGCAGGGGCTGCACGCCCTTGTTCCTGTAAGACGTTCCGCATACAACGGGCACTATCTGGTTGGCTATGGTGCCCTTGCGCAGGGCCTTCATAATATCCTCGTTGCTTACTTCTTCGCCGCCGAGGTATCTTTCCATCAGCTCTTCGTCCACGTCCGCCGCGGCTTCAATCATGGCGGTGCGGTACTCTTCGGCCTTTTCCGCCATGTCGGCAGGGATATCCTCTATCCTTATGTCCTTGCCGTCGTTATCGTAATAAACCTCGGCCTTCATGGTTATAAGGTCTATCATGCCGCGGAAGTCGGCTTCCGCGCCGATGGGCAGTTGAATGGGCACGGCGTTTGCGCCAAGCCTGTCCTTCATCATCTTTACCACGTTATAGAAGTTCGCGCCTATTATGTCCATCTTATTGACATAGGCTATGCGCGGCACACCGTATTTGCTGGCCTGACGCCATACGGTCTCGCTCTGGGGCTCAACGCCGCCCTTTGCGCAGAATACTGCCACGGCGCCGTCCAGTACCCTAAGCGAACGCTCAACTTCCATTGTGAAGTCAACGTGACCCGGGGTGTCGATGATGTTGATGCGGTGCTGCCGCCAATAGGTGGTGGTGGCAGCGGAAGCGATGGTTATACCGCGCTCCTGCTCCTGCACCATGAAGTCCATTGTGGCTGCGCCCTCGTGTACCTCTCCTACCTTGTGTATCTTGCCGGTATAGTAAAGTATACGCTCGGTAGTGGTGGTCTTTCCGGCATCGATGTGGGCCATGATGCCGATGTTTCTCGTTTTTTCAAGCGGGGTTTCTCTGGCCACTTGCAGCCCTCCTCTACAAAAAATTTTATAAAATCTATATATACGCCGCTTCCGCTTTTTGCAGAAAATCGGACCCAGCCGTTAAGCCGGATCCGTTTTTGCAGCAGTATATTGCCGTTATTACCAGCGATAGTGCGCGAAAGCCTTGTTGGCCTCGGCCATCTTGTGGGTATCTTCCTTCTTCTTGAAGGCAGAACCGGTCTGGTTTGCGGCGTCCATGATTTCGCCGGCAAGGCGCTGCATCATGGTGTGCTCGCTGCGGGCGCGGGCATAGCTTACCAGCCACCTGAGACCGAGAGTCTGGCGCCTTTCGGGCCTTATCTCGATAGGTACCTGATAGGTTGCGCCGCCAACGCGGCGGGCCTTAACCTCAAGCACGGGCATGATGTTGTTCATGGCCTGCTCGAATACTTCCAAAGGCTCACGGCCGGTCTTTTCGCGAATGATTTCAAACGCGCCGTAGCAAGCCTTCTGCGCGGTACCGCGCTTACCGTCCAGCATGACCTGGTTGACGAGCTTCGTCACCAGCTTGCCGCCGTACATAGGGTCATCAAGAACTTCCCTCTTGGGTACAAATCCACGTCTCGGCATCTTAATTTCCCTCCTTATTTCTTGGGTCTCTTGGCGCCGTAGCGGGAACGGGCCTGCATACGCTTGGCTACGCCCGCGGTATCGAGTGCGCCACGGATGATGTGGTAACGAACACCAGGCAGATCCTTTACGCGGCCGCCCCTGATGAGGACGACGCTGTGCTCCTGCAGATTGTGTCCCACGCCGGGGATGTACGCGGTACCTTCAAGACCGTCGGTCAGGCGTACACGCGCTATTTTACGCAGAGCGGAGTTAGGCTTTTTAGGTGTAAGAACACGGACCGCGGTGCAGACACCACGGCGCTGGGGGCACTGCTTGAGGATAGGGGAGTTAGACTTGTAGCTCACCTGCTCACGGCCCTTGCGAACCAACTGGTTAATGGTCGGCATTGAAGAATTTCCTCCAAACAAAATTAATATTCTTTATATTAAGAAAATCCCTTGCAACCCCTTGAAAGGGACATTTTCCGCAACTTAGGTATTGTAGCATTCATTTCGCGGCTTGTCAATCGATATAGCCGGAATTTTTAGGCATTTTCGCTTTTTTCGCCATGAATACCGTCTTTATTTATCATCTCGTCCGGCATTGCGGCAAACAGGCCATGGCTCATCGGCTTTTTGGAGAATACCAGCCTGCTCACGCCGTGCTCGGCAAACAGCTCAAACCAGCCCTTCTCCTTCAACTCCGCAAGCATAGGCGCATCCATCACGTTGAGGTACGTCCGCTTTGCGTAGCTGCGCTTCATGCCGCGGTAGGCTATTTCCGCAACCGCTATGCCTATTATTGCCCACGCCGCGAATATATAAAACGGCAGCCCGTGCGTAATAGCCATAAGCGGCTCGTTCACGCTCCTAAGGCTAAGCACTATAAGGCCGCTTAGCAAAAACGCGGCTATTATAAGCCCCTTAACGTAGCTCAGGCGGGTAATGCGCTGCTTGCATTCTTTGCAGCAGCTGACCTGCGCCGGCAGCAATGAGCCAAAACGCGGCTCCTTTTTCAGCAGGCCCAGCAGCCCCTTCGTCCTGTGCTTGCGCGCACCGGGATGCCCCATATCGAAAAAGGCATAGTATTCCCTTTTGCCCTTTTCGCCTTTGCACAGCACGCACTCTTCGCCGGTAAACAGCTTTGCCATGCCATCCTCCGGCAGCAGGGCGGCCATGTCCGCCAGATCCTGCTTCACGCGCGCGGTCTTTTCCTCGTCAGTGCAATCCACCGTGCATTTTTCGCAGCTTTCCATGTTCAGCGCCGCACAATATTCGCTGCCGTAAAGCGGACAGTCCGCGTTTGTATACTTTGGTTGGGTCATATACTGTTCTCCTTACGCGGTTATGCTTTGGGCCGCAATGGAACTTATGCGCCCCACGCGGCCCAAATATGCGTTTGTTTTTATTACTGTTCGGCGTTCTTGGGCTTCACTTCCACGTTGCGGTAACGTTTCATTCCTATGCCCGCGGGTATCAGCTTGCCGATTATTACGTTTTCCTTCAAACCTACCAGCGGGTCTACCTTGCCCTTTATGGCGGCTTCGGTCAGCACCCTGGTGGTCTCCTGGAAGGATGCGGCGCTCAGGAACGAATCGGTTGCGAGGGCGGCCTTGGTTATACCAAGCAGCTTCCTCTTGGCAACGGCGGGCTGCATGCCCTTCATCACCATTTCCTCGTTCTCGCGCTCGAAGCGGAATATATCCACCAGCTCGCCCGGCAGCATATCCGTATCGCCCGCGTCCTCAATCTGCACCTTGCGCAGCATCTGGCGGATAATTACTTCAATGTGCTTATCCGCTATCTCAACGCCCTGTGAACGGTACACGTCCTGAACTTCCTTGAGCATATAGGCCTGCACGCCCTTTACGCCCTTTATCTTCAGAATGTCGTTGGGGTTGATGGAACCGTCGGTCAGTTCATCGCCCGCTTCTATCGTGTCGCCGTTCTTCACCTTCAGCTTGGCACCGAAGGGGATAAGATACTTCACGGCTTCGCCGTCGTCGCCGGTTATGGTGGCTTCGCGGCGCTGGCCTTCGGTTATTTCAACCTTACCGGCGATCTCGCTTATAACTGCCAAGCCCTTCGGCTTACGCGCTTCGAATATTTCAACTACACGGGGAAGACCCTGGGTAATATCCGTTGCGCTTGCAACGCCGCCGGTATGGAAGTTTCGCATGGTCAGCTGGGTACCCGGTTCGCCTATGGCCTGCGCGGCAATTATGCCTACCGCCTCGCCTATGTTCACCTCTCCGCCGGTGGCCAGGTTTGCGCCGTAGCACTTGGTACATACGCCGTGGTCGCTGCGGCAGGTGAATACGCTCCTGCACTCCATGCTCCTTATGCCCGCATCCACTATTCTGTTGCGGATGTCGTAGGTTATCATGCTGTTGGCGGGGCACAGTACCTCGCCCGTTTCGGGATGAACAACCTCGTTCACGCTGTAGCGGCCCAGTATACGATCGCCAAAGCTTTCAACCACCTTGTTGCCGTCCATTATGGCCTCTATCTTCATGCCCTTGGGCGCTTCACCGCGCAGGGCGAAGCAGTCGTCCTCGCGCACTATAACGTCCTGAGAAACGTCAACAAGTCGCCTGGTCAGGTAACCGGAGTCCGCGGTACGCAGAGCCGTATCGGCCAAGCCCTTACGCGCGCCGTGGGAGCTGATGAAGAACTCAAGCACCGTAAGACCTTCGCGGAAGTTTGCACGTATAGGCACTTCTATGATCTGGCCGTTCGGGTCGGCCATCAGTCCGCGCATACCGGCAAGCTGACGGATCTGGTTGGTGGAACCACGGGCACCGGAGTTTGCCATCATGAATATCGGGTTATACTGATCCAGCGAATCCATAAGGGTCTTGGTGACCTTGTTGGTCGCGTCGTCCCAAATGTGTATTACGTTGGTACGCCTTTCCGCATCGCTGAGGAAGCCGCTCCTGTACAGGCTGTCTATCTTGTTTACCTCAACCTCGGCCTCGGCCAGTATGGTCTTTTTCTCTTCCGGAACGGTTATGTCCTGGAAGCCTATCGTTATGCCGCCCAGTGTGGAATAACGGAAGCCCATCGCCTTTATGCGGTCCAGCATTTCGCTGGTTTCGGCCGCGCCGTAACGGCGGTAGCACTTGTCTATTATCTTACCTATGTCCTTCTTGACGACCAGTTTATCGACCTCAAGCTTGAACATATCGTCCGCAGTGTTCCTTTCAACGAAGCCAAGGTCCTGCGGTATGGCGTTGTTGAATATAACGCGGCCGATGCTGGTGTCTATCACCTTTCTCAGCTTCCTGCCTTCAAATTCGCGCTCTATGCGGATTTTCACCTTGGCATGCAGCGAGCATTCGCCCGTCTGATACGCCATTATGGCTTCATCCTCGCCGGCAAAGGCCTTGCCCTCGCCCTTTTCGCCGTCGCGCTGCAGGGTAAGGTAGTAGCAGCCCAGAACCATGTCCTGCGTGGGTTCCACAACAGGCTGACCGCTCTGCGGCTTAAGTATGTTGTTGGATGCAAGCATGAGGAACCTTGCTTCCGCCTGCGCTTCAACGCTGAGCGGAACGTGCACGGCCATCTGGTCGCCGTCGAAGTCCGCGTTGAATGCGGTACATACCAACGGGTGCAGCTTTATGGCGCGGCCTTCAACAAGGATTGGCTCGAACGCCTGTATACCAAGGCGGTGCAGCGTAGGCGCGCGGTTGAGCATAACGGGATGCTCTTTTATGACCACTTCCAGCTCGTCCCATACCTCTGTACGGACGCGCTCCACCATGCGCTTTGCGCTCTTTATGTTGTGCGCAAGGCCGTCGTCAACCAGCTTCTTCATTACGAAGGGCTTGAACAGCTCCAGCGCCATTTCCTTGGGCAGACCGCACTGATACATCTTCAGCTCAGGGCCTACGACTATAACGCTTCGGCCGGAATAGTCAACGCGCTTGCCCAGCAGGTTCTGCCTGAAGCGGCCCTGCTTACCCCTAAGCATATCGGAAAGGGACTTGAGCGGCCTGTTGCCGGGGCCGGTAACGGGGCGTCCGCGGCGGCCGTTATCGATAAGGGCGTCCACCGCTTCCTGAAGCATACGCTTTTCGTTGCGCACTATAATGTCCGGCGCGTGCAGCTCAAGCAGCCTCTTGAGGCGGTTATTTCTGTTTATAACTCTGCGGTAAAGGTCGTTAAGGTCGCTGGTGGCGAACCTGCCGCCGTCCAGCTGAACCATAGGCCTCAGTTCCGGCGGAATTACCGGCACCGCGTCCAGTATTATCCATTCGGGCTTGTTGCCGCTCTTGAGGAAGGCTTCAACAACATCCAGCCTCTTTATGGCGTTTGCGCGCTTCTGGCCGGAGGAGGAGTTGACCTCGTCCTTAAGCTGCTTTTCAAGCTCCTCAAGGTTAAGGTCCTTGAGCAGTTCCTTTATGGCTTCGGCGCCCATGCCGGCCTTGAAGGCCTTGGGGCCGTATTCGTTCTGCGCGTCGCGGTATTCCTTGTCGCTGAGAACCTGCTTATACTGAAGCGGTGTGTTGCCGGGATCGGTAACGACAAACGCCGCAAAGTACAGCACCTTTTCAAGGTTCCTCGGGCTCATGTCCAGCAGCATCTTCATGCGGCAGGGTATGCCCTTGAAATACCATATGTGTGATACGGGGGCGGCCAGCTCAATGTGGCCCATGCGCTCGCGGCGCACCTTTGCGCGGGTAACTTCAACGCCGCACTTATCGCACACCACGCCCTTGTAGCGCACGCGCTTATATCTGCCGCAGTGGCATTCCCAGTCCTTGGTCGGCCCGAATATGCGTTCGCAGAACAGTCCGTCAACTTCCGGTTTGAGCGTGCGGTAATTTATGGTCTCGGGTTTTTTGACCTCTCCGTGCGACCATTCCCTTATTTTTTCCGGGGATGCAAGGCCAATCTGTATAGCGTCAAAATTTGTCAGCTCGAACAATGCTTTTCTCTCCCTTCATCCGCGTTTTATTCGCCGTCGAACTCGCTGAAGTCCGCGTCCGAATCATCGTCATCGTCATCATTGAAATCAAATTCGCTGAAGCGATCGTCGTTCTCCATCGGCGCCATGTCGGGCACGTCCTCAAGCCCGCTCATGTTCACGTCGATAGGCGTTGTGTCGTCATCGTCTATCATTTCGCCGATCTGAATCTCCTCGTTGGTGTCGCTGAGCACCTTTATGTCAAGGCCGAGGGACTGCAGCTCCTTGATAAGCACCTTGAAGGACTCCGGTACGCCGGGCTCGGGCACGTTTTCGCCCTTCACTATGGCTTCGTAGGTCTTTACGCGGCCCACTATATCGTCGCTCTTTACGGTCAGTATCTCCTGCAGCGTATTCGCCGCGCCGTAGGCTTCCAGCGCCCAAACTTCCATTTCGCCGAAGCGCTGTCCGCCGAACTGGGCCTTGCCGCCGAGCGGCTGCTGAGTTACCAGCGAGTACGGGCCGGTGGAGCGGGCGTGAATCTTATCGTCTACCAGGTGATGCAGCTTCAAATAGTACATGTAGCCGACGGATACCCTGTTTTCAAAGGGTTCGCCCGTGCGGCCGTCGTACAGCACCGTCTTACCGTCCGGATCCTTTCCGGCCTTAACAAGCAGATCCTTTATATCCTGCTCGCTTGCGCCGTCGAATACTGGCGTTGCAATGTGCCAGCCCAGCGTTTTTGCCGCCATGCCAAGGTGCAGCTCAAGTACCTGACCTATGTTCATTCGGCTCGGAACGCCCAGCGGGTTAAGCACTATCTGTAGCGGCGTGCCATCCGGCAGGAAGGGCATATCCTCTTCGGGCAGTATCCTTGAAATAACACCCTTGTTGCCGTGGCGGCCTGCCATCTTATCGCCAACGGATATCTTTCTCTTCTGCGCAATGTATACGCGCACCAGTTCGTTCACGCCGGGGGCAAGTTCGTCCTTATTCTCGCGGGTGAATATCTTCACGTCCACTATAACGCCGCCTTCGCCGTGGGGCACGCGCAGGGAGGTATCCCTCACCTCTCTTGCCTTTTCGCCGAATATGGCGCGCAGCAGGCGCTCTTCCGCGGTCAGCTCGGTTTCGCCCTTAGGCGTTACTTTACCAACCAGTATGTCGCCGCTCCTTACCTCCGCGCCGATGCGGATTATGCCGCGCTCGTCAAGGTCGCTGAGCGCATCCTCGCCAACGTTGGGTATGTCGCGGGTTATTTCTTCCTTGCCCAGCTTGGTGTCGCGGGCTTCGGTTTCATGCTCCTCTATATGTATGGATGTGTATACGTCGTCCTTTACAAGCTTTTCGCTTATAAGTACGGCGTCCTCGTAGTTGTAACCCTCCCAGGTCATGAAGCCTATCAGTATGTTGCGGCCAAGGGCTATTTCGCCGTGCTCGGTGCTTGCGCCGTCCGCCAGCACGTCGCCTACCTTCACCTTGTCGCCCACGTTCACTATGGGGCGCTGGTTGATGCAGGTGCCCTGGTTGGAACGCTTGAACTTGATGAGCTTATATGTATGGCGAATGCCGCTTGCATCCTCGGTCACTACCTTATCGGCTGCAACGTAGATAACCGTTGCATCCTCGTGCGCAACTACCACAACGCCGGAATCGTGCGCAGCCTTGTATTCCATGCCGGTGCCGACCACGGGCGCTTCTGGCATGAGCAGAGGAACCGCCTGACGCTGCATGTTCGATCCCATCAGCGCGCGGTTAGCGTCGTCGTTTTCAAGGAAGGGTATCATTGCCGTTGCAACGGATACCAGCTGCTTGGGCGAAACATCCATGTAATGCACCTGCTCGGCAGGCACTTCGATTATTTTATCCAGCCAGCGGGCTACGACGTGATCCTTAGCGAACCAGGTATTGCCCTCCTCTGTGGTAACGGTGGCCTCGTTCGCCTGCGCAACTATGAAGTCGTCCTCTTCGTCCGCAGTCAGGTATACTATGTCGCTGCTGATGGAATGGTTCTTGCCGTCCACCTTCCTGTAAGGCGCCTCTATAAAGCCGTACTTATTGATGCGCGCATATGTGGAAAGCGAGTTTATAAGGCCTATGTTAGGACCTTCAGGGGTTTCAATGGGGCACATGCGTCCGTAATGCGAATAGTGAACGTCTCGCACGTCGAACGTGGCGCGGTCGCGGTTCAAACCGCCGGGACCAAGTGCGCTCAGCCTGCGCTTATGCGTAAGCTCCGCCAGCGGGTTTGTCTGGTCCATGAACTGGGAAAGCTGGCTGGAACCGAAGAATTCCTTTATCGCCGCTGTAACGGGGCGGATATTTATAAGGTTGCTAGGCATGGCGGTTTCCATGTCCTGTATGCTCATGCGCTCGCGCACAACGCGCTCAAGCCTGGTCATACCAACGCGGATCTGGTTCTGCAGCAGCTCGCCTACGCTCCTTATGCGGCGGTTGCCCAGATGGTCAATGTCGTCCGTGCGGCCGATGCCGTAATTCATGCCGATAAGGTAGCTTATGCTGGCTATCATATCATCGGGCAGGATGTGCCTGGGTATAAGGTCGTAAACATGCTCCTTCAGCAGGGCCTTGAGCTCTTCCTCGTCCATGCCCTCGCCTTCCTTGAGCAGCTGCATGAGCGTGGGGTAATGCACCCTTTCGTTAAGGCCGGCTTCTTCGGGATTGAAGCTGAGGAAATGCCTGGCGTCCACGAACAGATTGCCAAGGACCTTTATGCGCTTATCCTCCGCCGTAACGAATATGCCGCGCACGCCGGTGTTCTCTATGCGTTCGGCGGTCTCCGCGCTTATGCGCTTGCCGGCTTCAACTATTATTTCGCCGGTGGCGGGGTCTATAACATCGTCTGCGCTTATTTGTCCGGCTATGCGGGCGGCAAGGCTCAGCTTTTTATTGAACTTATAGCGGCCTACGCGGGCCAGGTCGTAGCGGCGGTCAAAGAACAATGCGTTCAGCAGGCTCCTTGCGCTTTCCTCCGTGGGGGGCTCGCCGGGACGCTGACGCTTGTATATCTCTATAAGACCGTCCTCAACGCTCTTGGTAGTATCCTTATCAAGAGTGTTCATCAGCCTTTCTTCTTCGCCCATCAGTTCGATTATTTCGGCATTGGTGCCGTAGCCCAATGCGCGCAGCAGCGCGGTTATGTAAACCTTGCGCTGGCGGTCTATCTTAACGTGCAGCACTTCGCTGGAATCGGTTTCGTATTCCAGCCATGCGCCGCGGTTAGGTATTACCTGGGCGGAATAAAGATTCTTGCCCAGCTTATCTATGCTGCGGGTATAATATACGCCCGGAGAACGCACAAGCTGGCTGACTATAACCCTTTCAGCGCCGTTTATGATAAAGGTGCCCTGCTCGGTCATGAGCGGGAAATCGCCCATGAACACCGGCTGCTCCTTTACTTCTCCGGTTTCCTTATTGATAAGCCTGACCAGTACCTTCAGGGGCGCGCAGTAATTAACGTCCCTTTCTTTGCATTCCTCAACGGAGTATTTGGGATGGTCAAAATCGATTGAATAATCGACAAACTCCAAAACGAGTTTTTCCGTATAGTCTGTGATCGGGGAAATGTCGTCAAGTACCTCCCTAAGGTCCTCTTCAACAAACCGCTTATAGGAGTTCTTCTGAACCTCTATAAGATCCGGCATGTCGAGAACCTCGTTGATACGGGAGAAACTCATGCGTTTCCTTGTGCCCATCTGCACTTCATGTACCATCGTGTTCACTCCTCTATATCGCGCTTGCGCGGCGTTTATGGCCGATGCGCCGCCCCGGCATGAGCGTTCCCGTATACGCGGGCCTGCATACCCCGCATTTTAGGGAACAGCGCGGCAGTCTCTGGGAAAATGCAGACATTTCCCACAGATTACCATGCTAACGCAGTTTAACATTGTACCAAAGAGAATTAGGCTTGTCAATGCTTTTGACAGGCCGATTTGAGATTTATTCAAGAAAAGTTTGCCATTTGTTTACATTTTTGGCGGGAAACGGCGGCAATTACCGTTTCCCGCGCAATGTGTGTTATAGTGTGTATTTTACGCTTCCGCTCCCGCAAGGGCTATTATGGCGTCCGCAATGGTCTTGGTGTCCTCTATCAGATCGTTCACCGGAATGTATTCATCCGGCATATGCGCCCTGCCCGGTTCGCCGGGGCGCTCTATGCCGAACGCCACGGAGTTCTTCATGTGCCTTGCGTATGTTCCGCCGCCTATGGCAAGGGGTTCAAGCCTCTGCCCGAAGCGCGCGGCGTAAACGTCCAGCAGCTTCTTCACCAGCTCGTCATCGGGGCTTATATAGTAGCCTTCGCTCCAGCTTATGTCCGTCTGCACAAGGCCGGTCTCCTTTATGCCTTCGGTTATCTTCTTTTCAAGCTCCTCTGCCTTGCTGGATATGGGGGCGCGCACGTCGAAGGTAAGGCGGTGTATGCCGGTTTCGTCCCAGTCAAGTACGCCGGGATTGAGCGTGAGCCTGCCGGATGCATCCTCGCTGTCTATGCCCAGCGTTTCGCCGTGGCAATCGAACTTCAGCGCGTTGGTGAGTGCGTTCACGGTGTGCGCATCCTCGCCTTCAAGGGGCAGCTTGTCAAGCAGCGCAAGCATTGCAAGCATGGCGTTCTTGCCGTGTTCCGGCTCGGAGGCATGCGCCGCAAGGCCCTTCATTATTATCTTTGTATCGTTTTCGTCTATCGCTTCCGCGCTGCATGCAAATTCGCTGCCTTCCATAAACGCTTCCATTATGGGCACTATGCGGGAAAGCGCCAGCGGCACGGTGGCCACGGCCTCGCCCGGCACAACGTTGCGGCGGGTGCCGGCGTGCAGGGTTATGGCGGAATCAAACTTCTTTTCGTATTCCGTGCGGAATATCATCTTTTCGCTGTTCACAACGGGGTATTCTGCATCCGGAGAGAAGGAGAGCGTGGGAGCCTTGGCAACCTGGTTATAATGCTTCAGGCAGCTCATGCCGCTTTCCTCGTCGCAGCCGAGTATGAGCCTTACGCTGCGCCTGAGCGGTACGCCGCATTCCTTTATGGCCTTCATGGCGTACAGCGCCGCAAACGCGGGGCCCTTGTCGTCCATGGTGCCGCGGGCATAAAGCTTGCAGTCGTGTATTTCGCCGCCGTAGGGGGGATACGTCCAGCCCGTGCCCTCCGGCACAACGTCCAGATGGCATATAACGCCAAGCTGCTCATCACCGCCTGCCATATCTATCGCGCCGCAGTAGCCGTCGTAATCCACGGCGTCAAACCCAAGCGCCTTGCCGCGCGCAAGCGCATCGTCAAGCGCTTTTCTTATCATCGGCCCAAACGGCGCGCCTTCGCTTGCATGCTCGGTATCCTTTACGCTCGCTATGCTCAGGTTCGCCCTAAGCGCCTCTATCAGTTCTTCCTTATGATCGTCTATCCATTTGTCAACAGCGCGATTCATACCTTTCCTCCATTGCTTTACTATCGTGCAGCATTATGCTGACTACATTACAGCATACCTTATTATGCCGCTTTTTTCAATCTTCGCTTTCTATTTTATTTATAAACCTTTCTCATTCCGGCCTTTATATATTTATAAAAAAATGGTAATATGTATAATCAGATAAATACTTATGGAGGGTAAGTTTTATTATGAATATACTTATTGCGGCGCTGCTCGGCCTTGTTCAGGGGCTTTGCGAATTTCTGCCCGTGTCAAGCAGCGGCCACCTTGTGCTTTTTCAAAATATTTTCGGCATAAACGAAGGCGCAATGTTCTTCGATACCATGCTGCACCTTGGCACGCTTGCGGCCGTTATAGCCGTTTACTACCGCCAGCTTTGGGCGCTTATCAAAAAGCCTTTTCAAAAGAAGGTATATCTCCTTCTGCTTTCCACCCTTGTTACAACGGTGATAGCGTTCGTATTCAAGGATCTGTTTGATTCCGCATTTGAAGGCAAGTTTTTAGGCATAGGCTTTTTGATAACGGCGGTTATACTTTTCCTCAACGAAAAGCTGTCCCACGGCAAAAAGGACATTGAACACATGAAGTATACAGAATCCCTCGGCGTGGGCCTTATGCAGGGCGTTGCCATATTTCCCGGCGTTTCAAGGAGCGGCTCCACAATCGCGGGCGCGCGCTTCTTCGGCCTTTCTAAAGAGGCGGCGGCGGAGTATTCGTTCATATTGTCCATACCCGCAATACTCGGCTCCCTTGTGCTGCAAATTCCCGATGTTGCCGCGGAAGGCCTTCAGGGCACGGATTGGGGCTGCGTTATTGTCGGCACGATAGTTGCTGCCGTAAGCGGCTATTTTGCAATACGCTGGATGCTCAAGCTGATAACAAAAAAGAGCCTGAAGGGCTTTATCATATACGTTGCGGCGCTGGGCGTGCTGGTGCTTTGCGATCAGCTTATATTCAACGTTTTTTTTACCAATCCGTTTTAAGCGAGGATAGGCCATGGACCCGAGAGCAAGGGCGGTTTACCGCGTTGACGTGCGCAGCTTTTTCGATACCGATGCCGATGGGCTGGGCGACATAAATGGCATTGCCGCAAAAATAGATTATATAAAGGAGCTGGGCGCGGATACGCTCATGCTTTCACCCGTGTTTTCGGGCGAAGGCTTTATGATAGACCCTGAAATAGGCACGGCAGATGACCTTGACGCGCTTATAGACAAGGCCGCGTCCCGCATGATAGGCACCGTGCTTGAGATGAGAGCCGATATGCCCCTTAACGATGCTTCAGATATAGACCGCGCCTCCGCCGCCATGCGCTATTGGCTGGACAGGGGCGCAATGGGCATTGCCGTAAATACCGATGCGCTCACCGCATCCGGCGATAAGCGCGCGCTGCACCGGGCTATGTGCGCCCTGAACAGGAATGTTTTTTCGCTGTATCCGGATTGCTTCACGGTGGGCATAGGTAAAAACGTGCCTTTTGAGGACGCCGTGCAGCTTACGCGGACGGAAAACCGCGAACTGCTGATGCAGCTTTATATCCCCGCGCATATGGCGGAGGCTTTCTCCCCCGCTTCCGGCTCCCTTGGCGCGCTGTTCGGCGGCGGGGATGCAAAGCGCTTTAAGCACGATGCGGACTATTATCAGGTGCAGGGCGAGTTGAAGGGCGGCTGGTTCCTGAACGGCATTTCGCTTACGCAGGGGCAGTTTTCATCGCAGCAGGAGCTTACGCGCCGCCTGCGCTCCAAGGCCGCCTGCCTTTACGTTATGACCGGGCGCGGTACCCCGCTAATACGGCAGGGCGACGAAATAGGCCTTTATGCCGAAAACACCCCAATGCAATGGAACAATTCCCGCGCCGCCGGCTTCACACTTGGCACGCCCAGGCTGAAGGGCGAAAATTCGCTGAGCCACATAAACGTTGAGGACGACATGACGCATATGGATTCCGTATGCTCGTTCTATAAGCGCTCAATAGCGCTCCGCCGCAGCCACAGCGCGCTTATAGGCGGCGAATACGCGCCCGTTGATTCCGAAAATCCGCGCGTTATGGCATACACCCGTTCGGACGGGGCGGAAAGCCTGCTTGTGGTCATAAACCTTACCGACCGCGCGGCAAAGGTTGCGCTTACGGGCTGCAAAAAGGGCGAATGTCTGCTTTTCACCAATTCGCCCAAGCCCATTGCCGAAAGCATGAAGCTTCAGCCGTATGAAGGCTTTGTGTACAGATTAAGGTAAAGCAAAATGGAAGCTGACAGCGCGCGCATATATATAATTGATGAAACAGCGGCTGATGACAGCCGCACGGAGCGGCTTATCCGCCTTGCGCGCCTGTATGCTGCGGAGGAAGCCATGCCGCTTCCGCAAACGCTTTGCATTGCAAAGGGCGAATACGGCAAGCCGTATTTTGAAAACGCGCCGTGGCTGCACTTCTCCGTGTCCCATTCGGGCGGGCTTTGGGTATGCGCATTGTGCCGCTATGATGTTGGCATAGATATTGAGCAGCATGCCGCGCGCGATCATGCTGCGCTCTCCCGGCGCTTCTTCCACCCGAATGAAATAGAGTATACTCGCCGCGGCGGAACGGAGGCGTTCTATTCCGTTTGGACGGCAAAGGAAAGCTATGTCAAGCTGCTCGGCACGGGTATAGGGGGCAGCTTTTCGCATTTCAGCGTTGTTGAGCGCGGTGAAATATCGGGTGATCGGCTCTTTGCCCGCTTCACGTCCATCCCCGTGCGGGAAGGGTACTCGCTCACCCTCTGCCGGTGGGACGATGAGTGATAATCCGACAAAATTCGATTTACCGTATGTCGATATACATATCAAATAAAAGGAGACGACACCTATGAAAATGCGCAGAATGGACAGACTGGTGAGCGATAGAGCAAGAATAGGGCGGATAATAGCCGATTCCGCCGTTTGCCGCGTGGCTGTTAAGGATGAAGAGGGGCTTTACATAGTGCCGCTGAGCTTCGGCTACGTTCACGAAGGCGATTCGCTCACGCTGTATTTCCACAGTGCGAAGGAAGGCCGCAAGATACGCGCCGTCGGCAGCGGATGCGAAGCCGCGTTTGAAATGGACAGCATGAGCCGCGTTACCGAAGGACCAATTCCCTGCAACTATTCCTGCCTGTATTCAAGCATAACCGGCACCGGCAGGGCAAGCATGGTTGACGATATTGAGGAAAAGAAGCTTGCGCTCTCGCTTATAACCGAGCATACCGCCGGCCGCCGCTTTGAGTTCAGCGATGCGCAGGCCGATAGCGTTGCAATAATAAAGCTGAACGCGGATACATTCAGCGCAAAGGAGAAGGCGCAATGAGTAAAGACCTTAAAACCGCATCCCCGCGCGAGGTGCGCGCGCTCATCCGCGCGGGCGAGATAACCTCCCCCACCGCCGGCATGGCCGCGGGCTATGCGCAGGCCAATTTGGTAATACTGCCCGCCGAATATGCCGCGGACTTTGCCGAATATGCCCGCATCAATCCCGCCCCCTGCCCCATGCTGGAAACGCTTAAAGCTTCGCCGTATACCCGCCTTATGGCGGCGGACGGCAATATATTGACAGACATTCCCAAATACCGCATATATCGTAACGGCGCGCTTGACGCGGAAGTGACCGACGCAAGCGAATACTATCAAAGCGGCATGGTGGGCTTCCTTATAGGGTGCAGCTTTTCATTTGAGGAGGCGCTTATGCGCGCGGGCATAGAGGTGCGCCATATTGCAATGGGCCGCAACGTGCCCATGTACAAAACCAACATTATGACCAAGCCCTGCGGCCCGTTTTCCGGCCCTACGGTATGCTCCATGCGGCCCATGACGCGCGAGCAGGCCGACCTTGCCTATAAAATAACCGCCGCCATGCCAAACGTACACGGCGCGCCCGTACACATAGGCGACCCTAAGGACATAGGCATTGCGGACATTATGCGGCCCGATTACGGCGACAGCGTAGAGATACGCGAAGGTGAAGTATGCGTATTCTGGCCCTGCGGCGTTACCCCGCAGGCGGCGATAGAAAACGCCAAGCCGCCCATAGTAATAACCCACAGCCCCGGGCATATGTTCATAACCGACATATTGAACAGCGAGCTGAACGATTTTCTTGAAGCGCACAAGGGCGAATAAGTAAAAAAAGTGGCCGTGAGCCACTTTTTTGTTATGTATAGCGCTTTACTGCTTTCTCAGCTTTGGGCCGGGGTCGCCCTGCTTCCAATGCCGGCGGCAAAGGCTTATGTATTTATCCTCCGCGCCAAGCACCACCTGCTCGCCCTGCTTGGTTATGCCGCCCTTGCCGTCAAGCCTGGCGTTGCATGTGGCCTTGCGGCCGCACCAGCATATTGTTTTAACCTCCTCTATGCTGTCCGCCCATGCAAGCAGCCACTTGCTCCCTTCAAAAAGCTCCCCGCGGAAGTCCGCGCGCAGCCCGTAGCATATCACAGGCACATTGTATTCATCCACAATGTCCGTCAGCAGCTCCACCTCCGCCTTGGTAAGGAACTGCGATTCGTCCACAATTATGCAATCATATTCCTTCCGCTTAACGGCTTCCCAGTCCATTTCGTCAAACAGCGTGCATTCGTCTATAACGCCGCTGCGGCTTTTCATAATATGCACGCCGTCGCGCGTATCGGTGCGCGGCTTAACAAGCAGAGCCTTCTGCCCCTGCTCTCCGTAATTATACTTTACCATTATGGCGTTTGCGGTCTTGCTGGAGCTCATTGCCCCGTAGCGGAAATATAGCTTTGCCATTTAGGGATATCCTTTCATATATGAGCTGATGGATATATTGTATCAGACATAGTGAAGAATATAAAGTACAAAAACCGCGCATATTATGATAGAATATATTTAATCATAACTAACTTCAGGAGGAACCTATAATGGCAATAAGCGTATTTCAGGTACAAAGCCCGCTTTCTCAGGTAACGCGGGAACGCACGAACGAATATCTTAAAACCGTGGGCAGCGCCGTTGGCGAGGAGCTTGTGCGCGTTGATTTGGACGAATTTGAAAAGGCGCCCTTCGCGCTGGTATTCGTGGCCTCCGGCGGAAGCGAAGGCATATTTAAGGAAGGCTATGAGCGCATATGCAAAAAGCCCTGCTATATACTTACCAGCGGCGAAAGCAACTCCCTTGCCGCCAGCATGGAAATACTTTCCTTCCTAAAGCAGCAGGGTAAGCGCGGCGAAATACTGCACGGCAGCGTTGAGGACGTGGCAAGGCGCATAAACGCGCTGAAGATGGCCTATGCCGGAATAGAAAAGCTGAAGGGTATGCGGCTTGGCGTTATAGGCGCGCCCTCCGATTGGCTTATCGCAAGCGATGCCGACGGCGCGGCGTATCAGGCTAAGCTTGGGCTTACGCTTGTTCATATTCCCATAAGCGAACTGATAGAAGAAACCAAGAAGGGCGGCTACGAGCCGAATCAGTATACTCAGCTTCTCATGGCGCAGGGCTACGACAAGGCGGAAATGGAAAAGAGCCTTAATGTATACGGCGCGCTCAAGCGCATAATTGCCAAGTACGATCTTCGCGCGGTCACCGTGCGCTGCTTCGATCTTCTCAATACTGTGTTCACCACCGGCTGCCTCGGCCTTGCCATACTCAATGCGGAAGGTATATACGCCGGCTGTGAAGGCGATATCCCCGCCGCCGTATCCATGGCAATACTCGGCGCGGTATCCGGGCAGGATGTGTTCCTGTGCAACCCCAGCCGCATAGATACCGCCGCTGGTGAAATGGTGCTGGCGCACTGCACGCTGCCCGTAACCATGCCGCGCAGCATCCGCCTTACCACGCATTATGAATCCGACATCGGCGTTGCCATAGCCGGCGAAATTCCCGAAGGCCCCTGCACAATATTCAAGGCCGCGGGCGATCTTTCCCGCTTCTTTGCAAAGCGCGGCAAGATAACCGAAAACCTGCACGAATCCTGCCTCTGCCGCACGCAGATAAAGCTTAAGCTTGACGATTTCTCATACTTCCTCACCAATCCCATCAACAACCATCATCTGGTCTGCTGCGGGGATTATGCGGACGCGCTGAACGAATTTTTCGCGCTTATAGGCTGACAATAGGCCCGTATAACGCGCGAGCATGGCATGAAAAAAGCGTATATCAAAAATATATCTTTTATTTCATGCATATTTTTGATAGAATATATATAATCATGCGGATATATAATACGCATGGTCAAAAATAAACGGAGGATAAAAGCATAATGAAGAAAATTGCTGCTCTGATGCTGGCTCTGGTAATAGCCATAGCCGCCATCGGCTGCTCCGCTCCCGCGGATCAGAACCAGGACAACACTCCCGCTAACGACAACAAGGAACCCTATCGCGTAGCCATGGTTACCGATACCGGCGGAATCAACGACCAGTCCTTTAACGCTTCCGCGTGGGCCGGCCTGCAGAGGGCTCAGGAAGAGCTTGGCTGCGAAGTTAAGTACTTCGAATCCAAGACCGACGCCGACTATGCCCCCAACCTTGAGACCGCTGTTGACGAAGGTTATGACCTTATCCTGTGCATCGGCTTCCTTATGGCCGACACCCTTAAGGAAGTTGCCGCCAACTATCCCGATCAGACTTTCGCTATCGTTGATAATTCCAGCGTTGGCGATAACGTTATCGGCGTTAACTTTGCCACCGAGCAGTGCTCCTATCTGGTAGGCGTTGCCGCTGCCACCATGACCCAGACCAACAACGTTGGCTTCGTTATCGGCATGGTCAGCCCCGTCATGAACACCTTCGGCTATGGTTTCTATGCCGGCGTGCGTGACACCAACCCCGATTGCCAGATTCAGTGCTACAATGCCAACAGCTTCGGCGATGCCGCGGGCGGTAAGGCTGCCACCATCAATATGTACACCAACGGCGCGGACGTCGTTTACCATGCCGCCGGTGCCACCGGCCTTGGCGTAATCGAAGCCGGCAAGGAACAGGGCAAGCTGGTAATAGGCGTTGACCAGGATCAGTCCTCTCTGGCCCCCGAAGCCGTGCTGACCAGCGCCGTAAAGCGCGTTGACAACGGCGTATTCGCCCTGTGCAAGGACGGCGTTGAAGGCACCCTCAAGCCCGGCAGCGATGTCAACTACGACATCACCTCCGGCGCTGTTGACGTAGCCCCCACCGACACCCTGATGAGCGACGAGTGCAAGGCCGCCGTTGCCGCCGCCAAGGAAAAGATCCTCTCCGGCGAAATCAAGGTTCCCGCCACTACCGAGGCCTTTGATGCCGCCTACGGTTCCGATTATTACACCCTGGATGACTAATAGCTGAATAAGCGCATCCCTGCCCGAAGCATATCGGGCAGGGATTTGTTATAACAAATCCATTATCACATCACGCAAACACATATTTTTTATTTTAAGGAGGTGAGCCGGCTTGGAGGAAAACGGGCGCATAGATATGAGCCGTCCCACGGTTGAAATGAAGAACATAGTTAAAATGTTCGGCTCCTTCAAAGCAAACGACGGGATTAACCTGACCGTTCACAAGGGCGAGATACACGCCATTCTCGGCGAAAACGGCGCGGGTAAATCCACGCTTATGAACATATTATACGGGCTGTATCATCCCACATCCGGCCAAATATTCATAAACGGCAAAGAGGTTTCCATATCCGGCCCCAATAAGGCGATAGAGCTGGGCATAGGCATGGTGCATCAGCACTTTATGCTCGTGCAGCCGTTCACCGTGGCCGAAAACATAATACTCGGCATGGAACCCATGCTCCCCGGCGGGCGGGTGAACATGAAGGCGGCGCGTGCGAAGGTGAACGAAATATCCACCCGCTACGGCCTGCAGGTGAATGCCGATGCCAAGATTGAGGACATATCCGTAGGCATGCAGCAACGGGCAGAAATACTGAAGGTGCTGTACCGCGGCGCAGATATATTGATACTGGATGAGCCCACGGCCTCCCTTACCCCGCAGGAGATAGAAGAACTTATCGAAATAATGCATAACCTTGCGCGCGAAGGGAAAACCGTTATACTCATAACCCACAAGCTGAAGGAAATAAAAGCCGCTGCGGATTACTGCACGATCATCCGCCAGGGCAAATATATAAACACCGTAAGCGTTGCGGACACTACGGAGCAGCAGCTTGCCGCCATGATGGTCGGCCGCAGCGTTGAGTTCAAGGTGGACAAGGCCTCCATAGAACCTGGCGAGGTTGCGCTGGAGGTACACGACCTGCACGCCAAGGATTACAGGAACGTTGAAGTCCTCCGCGGGCTTGACCTTACCGTAAGAAAAGGCGAAATAGTAGGCATAGCGGGCATAGACGGCAACGGCCAAACCGAATTGGTGGAAATACTTACCGGCCTAAAGAAAGCAACTCACGGCGCAATCACCATGAACGGCCACGATGCTTACAACAAAACGCCGCGCCAGCTTTTCGACATGGGCATTTCAAGCATACCGGCGGACAGGCATAAGCACGGGCTGGTGCTGGATTTCTCGGTTGAGGATAATCTTATTCTGCAAAACGCGGACGAAAAGCCGTATTCCAATCACGGCGCGCTCAATTTCAAGGCCATTGACGAGCACGCCAGGGAGCTTATTGAAAAATACGATATTCGCCCCCGCGGCTGCGAGCACGAACCGGCGGGCGACCTTTCCGGCGGCAACCAGCAAAAGGTGATAATTGCAAGGGAGGTTACAAACGACAAGGATTTGCTTATCGCCGTTAACCCCACGCGCGGGCTTGACGTTGGTGCGATTGAGTATGTGCATAAGTACATTGTGGATCAGCGCAACAAGCACAAGGCCGTGCTGCTGGTAAGCTTTGAACTGGACGAGGTAATGAGCCTTTCGGACAGGATAGACGTTATATTCGAAGGCAAGATAGTCGGCAGCGTGCGCGGAAGCGAAGCGGACGAAAAGCAGCTTGGATTGATGATGGCGGGAGGATCGGCGTATGAAGAATAGCATAAACACAAAGCGCTTTGTTGAAAAGCTGCAGGAAAGCGCGTTCACCTATACGCTTATCTCCATTATAATCGGCTTTATAGTTGGCGCTATCGCCCTGCTTATCGCCGGCTATAACCCCATCGAGTCATATGGCAAGCTGTTCGGCGTTATATTCCGCTCCACAAAGAATATTTCGTATAGCTTCATTGAATATTCCGTGCCGTATATACTCACCGGCCTTTCCGTCGCCTTCGCATTCAAAACAGGCGTGTTCAATATAGGTGCGGAAGGTCAATACGTTATGGGCAGCGTTGCCGCAATGCTGGTTGGCGCGTTTGTTAAGGCCCCCGCGTATATACACATTCCCCTCTGCATAATCGCCGCGCTTGCCGCGGGCGCGCTCTGGGGCGGACTGGTAGGCTTTTTGAAAATCCGTTTCGGCGCGCACGAAGTGCTGTGCATGATAATGTTCAACTGGATAGCCTACTATTTTTCAAACTTTATCGTAAATCTTGACGGCGTGAACGTAGGCGGCGGCAAAACCTGGTCCGTACCCATTGCTGATACGGCAAAGATAACCATATCCGATTGGCTGCCCGGCCTTTCGCCCAAAGCGCACTTCGGCGTGTTCATCGCACTTATATGCGTTGTGGTGATCTATTATATAATCAACCGCACAACGCTTGGCTTCAAGCTTAAGGCAGTCGGTTTCAATCGCTCCGCCGCGGAATATGCGGGCATAAACGCCAACGGTTCCGTACTTACGGCGCTGAGCATATCCGGCATGCTCGCTTCCCTTGCGGGCGCGCTGCAGGTTATGGGCGTAACGTATAAGGTCAGTCAGTTTGCCGGGCAGGAAGGCTACGGCTTCCAGGGCATAACCGTTGCGCTTATAGGCGGCACCAATCCTTTCGGCGTGCTGCTGGGCGCAGAGTTCTTCGGCGCAATGAAGTTCGGCGGCACGCGCTTCGATGCCCCGAGCGAGATAGTTGACATAATAATGGGCTGCATAGTGCTGTGCATCGCCATATCAAGCCTGCTCAGGATGATGATAAGCAGCAACAAAAAGAATAAGGGAGGCGTATAACATGGACCAGTTGCTTAAAACGCTCGGCATTGTGCTTAATGCCACGCTTATGTATACTCCCCCGCTGCTGTTTGCGGCGCTCGGCTCCTGCTGCTCCGAAAAATCCGGCGTTATAAACATCGGTATAGAGGGCATGATGACAATAGGCGCCTTCACCGGCGCTGCCGTGGGCTATTTTTCCGGCGATCCTTGGCTGGCGTTCCTTTGCGCGGGCCTTGCGGGCATGGTTTTCGCGCTGATACACGGCTTTGCCTGCATAACCTGCAAGGCGGATCAAACCATATCCGGCACGGCAATAAACTTCCTTGCCAGCGGCATTGCCGTTTACGTTTGCCGCCTGCTCTTTGCAGGCAATACGGAAACGCACCCAGTGCCCAATAAGCTCCCCCGCATATTCAACGGCCTTTTTGAATGGTGCAACGCCAACCTTGGCGGCAAATGGGGCGAAGCGTTTGCAAAGAACGGCTTTCTTGACAACGTGTTCAACACATACGCTTCCGCGTATGTAGCGTTCATATTGGTGCTTGTTATATGGTTCGTGTTCTATAAAACGCGCTTCGGGCTCAGGCTCCGCGCCGTGGGTGAGCATCCGCAGGCGGCGGATACGCTGGGCGTAAACGTGTCGCTCGTGCGCTATATCTGCGTTGCGCTTTCCGGCTTCCTTGCGGGCCTTGGCGGGGCGAGCATAACGCTTGCAACGGTTTCCGTGTATCGCCCGTCCATAGTTATAGGCCAGGGCTTCATAGCCATTGCCGCGGTAATATTCGGCAAGTTCAAGCCGCAGGGCGCTATGCTTGGCTGCATACTGTTCGGCTTCTGCAACGGGCTGAAGGTAGTCGTCGGCTCAAGCGGCTCCATACCCGTAAACATAATTTCAATGATACCGTATGTGGTCACTATAGTCGCGCTCATACTCTTCGTTGGCAAGGCGCATGTTCCCGCCGCGAACGGCAAGCCGTATATAAAATCAAAATAATCAAAAAACTACACGGCGGGCGCGGCAGCCAAAGGAACCGCTTTACCATAATGTAACCCTGCAATATCAAAACGGGCGAGCCTATTGGCCCGCCCTTCTTTTATACTGCTAAGATTTAGCTGCGCTTGCGGCTGCGCGCTGCAACAAACGCCGCGGCGGCCATTACGCAAAGCGCTATGCCCGTATATGCCGTGCCGGAATCGCCGGTCTGCGGGGGCAGGGGCTTGGCGGGAGGAATCACGGGAACGTAGTCATGGTAATCATAATAGTAGCTGTTGGTTACGGCAACGCTCGCTGTGCCGTTTTCGCCCGTGCTGACATATATTCCGTTTGTCCTGGGCAGATCGTACCCGGCCACGTCCCTGCCGGTGCTTACGGCGGAATAATTCGCCCCGGTGAACACATAGCCGCTCAGGTTCGGGTTCTGCTCCGTCACTTCATATACGTTATAGCCAACCTCTATCGTTGCGGAATAGGTATTGTCGCTGTTGCGGTTAAGCACAACGGCCATTGCGCTGCCCAGCGTCATGCCGTCCTCGTTCATGGGGCGCACATACACGGTGAAGCTGCGGGGCAGGTCGTAAGCGTAAACGCCGCGGAAGCTCTTGGTTATAGTCAGCTTGCCGTTCTGGGGCTTCTGCTCCTCGGCATACTTGTTAGTTATCTGAACCTTGCCTTCCGTCATATCGGCAAGCTCTATTTCCTGCGTAGTCTGGCCGTTTATGGTTATGGTGGTGGCTTCGCAGTAGTAGCCGTTTATTTCGGTGCAGCCCTTCTCCTCTATGGTGTATTTGCCGGGGGCCACTTCAATATCAAGCCTGAACCCATTAGCCTTGTTCAGCTTGTGCTCTGTGCCGTTCACGGCAACGGTAACCTCGTAGCCTTCGGGTATATCCACGCCCTCAACGGTTTTCTTGATGGTCAGATTCGCCTTAGGCTCTTGCTTTTTGGAGTAGATATTGGTCACGGTAACGGTTTCCTCGTCGCCCTCGGCAAGCGTTATGCCGTTATTCGCGTCAAGATTGCTGTACTCGGTCTTTACGAAGTCGTAACCATCTATGTTGGACATATCTGTCTCGCGCACGGTGTAAGTACCCGCGTCGAGCTGTATAGTCTTGCTGAGCTCGCCCTTTTTCAGGGTTATGGTCTGATTGCCGACAGTCACGGTAACTTCGTAATCGTTGGGCAGCTCAACGCCATCCTCAAGCCCTTCAACCTTCTTTATCACGGTCAGCTTGGCCTTTGGGGGAACGCGCTCGTATTTGTTGATGATGGTGATATCGGCCTTGCTGTTGTCCGATACAGACATGCGGAATATTTTGTTTATGCCGTTTCCATCGTAGGGACGGTGTTCCTGCGTATCCATGCCTGTAAGCTGATAACCGTTTATATCTGTGAAGGCAACTTCCTTTATGTAGTAACGGTCTTCTTCAAGCTCAAGCGTATGGGAGAAGCTGTTCGCCTTGTTCAGCTTGAAGGTCAGGTCAACCGTCTTATTCGCGTTATACACATTCACGGTAACTTCGTAATTATCGGGAACGTCAACGCCTTTAACGGTCTTCTTTATGGTAAGCTTACCGGGCTTGATTACCGTGCCATGCTTGACATATTTATTCGTGATAATAATAGTCCTGCCGTCGTCGTCCTCATCAAATGTTATCTTGAAGCCATTGGCTATATTCCGCTCCCAAATCGTTGCTTTTACAAAATCGTAATTTGGAATATCGGACTTATAGGTTTCGCTTATTGTATATTCCTTGCCAACCTCAACCTCGAACTCTGTTCCCATAAAGTCCATTCCGCTCATGGTCTTTTCTTCGTCGCCGACCTTCACCTTTATGGAATAATTTGCTGGAATATCGTTTATGGCAACACCATCTACGCTCTTGCCTATCTTAATCCTTACCTTCCCCTGCCCTGGAGTGGGGGTAGGCGTGGTGTCGATTTCCCACTGGGCTACAAGCTTTGCGTGGGTATATACGTTAAGGCTCTGTCCTTCGCCTATATTGCTGCTCGTACCTACCTGCTCGGAGAAGGTCAGTTCATTGCCGCTCTTTGTGCATTTTGCATAATAGGTTACTTCCCAGCCGAGGAACTTTACGTTCCATTCGTCGGCAACAACCGACTTCATATAGGTAGTCACGCTGTTGGTGGTATGCTTCCAGCTCTGTATGTCCGATACCGCGGAATAGTTGTATTCAAACTTGGTATTCGGGACAAAGTTGCCCGCACCCGTGCCGTATGCATTGCCGATGCCCACGGTTGTCCACCATGCGCTGTTATTAAGCGCTTCGGCAAGCTTGGCGTTATTCCCGCACAGGGTCAGCACATTGCCGTAGTCATATTCAACATAAACGGGCTGCGGTATGGGCGCAACCTGAATAAGTATATAGTAACCGTAGTTGCTGCCATTGCTGCTGTGGCAGAAATTCTTGCTGCTAAGCTGAGTGGACAGCTTGAACGTGCCGTCATTCTGCTTTACGGACTGAGCAAGGCTGAAGGGAACGTCATAGGCATTGCCCGCGCTCCATGTTTGGCAGCTGTACGGGCTCCGGCCGTGCGGGTCTATGCAGGCCACAACTATTCTGGATACATAGTAGCCCTTCTCCGCAGTTATGGCAAGCTCCACGCTCTGCTCGTTCCGGTTGTCTGCGGAAGTATAATAGCTGCTCAGCGCAGTACCGTTGGCTGCGCCTGTTGTGTTGGAATCCTGCTGCGTAACGGCGGCGCCGTTCAGCGTCACCGCGGTCACGCCCGTGCCGTTATTGCCGGGTTTTGTAGTCCCGCTACCCGTAAACGTATCCCAAACGACCTTTATGTTGCCATTCCATCTTTCTTGATTTAGGTAGCCGCCCTGCTGACCGCCGGGATTACCGCCGCCACCGCCGGGATTACCTCCTTCTCCGGGTCCCCAGCCGCCACCGCCATGGCCGCCGTCCCAGCCGCCCTTATCCGCAAGCGCAGCGCCCGGGATAAGCGCAAGCGCCATTATCAGCGCCAGTGCAAACGCCAAATACTTTTTCATTTTTTCCTCCTGTTTTCTATGTTTTTTCACCACTCACACGCATCCGTGTTTTTCTGTACCGGCATACATGGATACGCGTGTGTATATTATAGCATGGCTCCTCAAGCATGTTCAATATAACAATTTTTATTCAATCATTATATATTTTTAGTTCGATTAATCAAACAAGCGCATGGCATAGCACCATGCGCCCGTGTGTCTCGCTTTTTTCAGCCTTCCATCTGCTTCCCCAGGAAATTCGCCGCCGTTTCCGTGGCCTTTTGCTCCGCACGTCCTATGGATGCGTTCTCGTCGCGGCTGAGCAGCATCACCGCGCCTATCGGATCCCCGGCGCAGATTATCGTGGCTATCGCCGCCGCGGCAAAGGGCTGCGCCCCGTCCGCAGTAATGTGCGGCGCCGTGCCGCCGTCCGCCCCAACGCAAAGCTTGCCGCGCCTGTCCATCAGCTCCTCAAGGTCGCTGTGTATGGGCTTATCCATCAGCTCCTTGCGGCATGGCCCGCTCGCGGCTATCACCGTGTCCTTGTCGCACACGGCCGCCGTCATTCCAAGCGCCAGCTGCAGCGATTCCGCGTATTCCTTCGCAAAATCCCCCAGCTCCCCTATCGGCGAATACTTTTTCAGTATCACCTCTCCCTCGCGGTCGGTAAATATCTCCAGCGGGTCGCCTTCGCGTATTCTCAGTGTTCTTCGTATCTCCTTGGGTATGACTACGCGGCCCAGCTCGTCAATCCTCCGCACAATTCCGGTTGCCTTCATGGTTCTCTATTCCTCCTGAATAATTCATTTCCATGCTTGCCATATCATGTTTTGTATCGGTAGTATGTGGAAGGATAAGAGGGATTATGCATGAAAGCAAACTATTATGCAGCGGTGCAAAGTTTTTTGCAATTGACGCTGCATTATACGAATGCTAAGATTTAGCTATAAAGTTAGTTGTCGATAACCTTATTGTTTTTCTGTATTTGTGGTTTATATTTTTAGCGGAGGATGGCTATGCTGGAACATTACCTTGACCAACTTGGCGATATGCTGCACCTGTGTGCGGATACAGACGGCATACTTATCGTCAATAAACAAGGCGTTATTGAATACCACAGCATGCCCATGCCCGCCTATTACACACACGAGGACACCGTAGGAAAACATATATTGGATATTTACCCAAGCCTTACCGAAGAAACATCCACCATACTTACCGTGCTGCGCACAGGCATTCCTTCTTATCAAAAAGTGCAGCGCCTTATAAACGACCGCGGGCAAAACGTAACGCTTGAATCAACAACTCTACCTATAATAGTTGGCAGCAATGTTGAAGGCGTTGTAGATTCATCTCACTTTTTTGAAATAGGCCACCGGGTAGTGCGCAGCGGCCCTAATGGCGAGCTTTCAACGCTGGACAGTATAATAACCGAAAACACATGCATGAAAAAGCTGAAACAGCGCATATGGGACGCCGCGCAAACCAATTCTCCCGCCATTATATACGGCGAAATAGGCACGGGCAAAAAGCTTGCGGCCGAGGCGCTTCATCGCGAAGGCCCGCGCGCAAACGGCCCGTTTATAGTGCAAAACTGCGCCGCCATGCACGATGATGACAATTCGTTTTACTGCGAATCTGCCGGTGCTGAAAAGAATCTTTTTGAACTTGCGGACGGCGGCACGCTGCTTCTGGATGAATTTGATTGCCTGAGTCACACATTGCAGGCAAAGCTGATCAAGGCCCTCAGCCGCAATAAGCGCCACGCTATCAATGCGCCGAACGCCGCGTATGACGTGCGCGTAGTTGCCGCCATGAACGATGATCCTTATGCCGCCCTGCGCGAAAAACGGCTTAGGGAAGATCTTTATTATAAGCTTGGCGTTATAAAATTGCGAATGCCTCCGCTTAGGGAACACGCTGACGATATACCGCTGCTGATGCGCTATTTTATCGATAAATATAATCTCGAGATGAAGCGAAGCGTGCACGTTGTGAGCAGCATGGTTGAGAGCATACTTCGCCAGTATAGCTGGCCGGGTAACGTTCAGGAGCTAAAAAATGTTATAGAGGGCGCGCTCGTATCCATGCGTTCCGATACACTCAGAATAAACGACGTCCGGGAGGTGCTGCTTTCCGTATCCGGCCGCGGTTCTCTCCCCGGTATGCTGGATAGCACTCCTCCCGCCAATTCCGAAAGCTTTTCTTTGAATGAAGCGCTTGAAAATTACGAAAAAGGCATAATACTGCAAGCGTTGCAGGAAACTCACTCCATATCCCAGGCAGCAAGAAGGCTTGGCATTTCCCGTCAAAATCTTCAATACAGGCTGCAAAAATACAATATCTGACCTCCACGCTAACTGAATCTTTAATACACTTTGAAGGAGAACGAACAATGCGCAGATTATGGTACAACGCAACTGTTGCCAGCATGGATGGCAACATGAACGCCTATCAGGCCATCGGCACAGATGGCATCAAAATAGTGTTCCTTGGCAGCAGCGCGGATGCCGAGCGTCAAAGCTGGGACGAGAAGCGCAATATGAACGGGGCTATGATATTGCCCGGATTCAATGATACCCATATGCATATGCTCTATTATGCCACATTCAGCCGCAGCGTTATGCTGTTCGGTGTGGATTCGATAGACGGCATGGTTGGACGGCTGCGCAATCGAATAGCAAAAGAACAACCTTCTTATGTAATAGGTGTGGGCTGGAACCAGGAGTACATGAAGGAAGGCCGCCTTATTACAAAGGCAGACCTTGACCGTGTATCGCGCGACATACCCGTATTTGCCGTGCGCGCATGTATACATGTTGCCGCATGCAATAGCGCAGCACTTGAACTGATAAGCAAAGCGGAGCTTAGCGATGATATTCGCGTCGGTATAGATTACACTACCGGCATACTTCGTGAAAGCGCCGTTGGGCTGTATCGTACGGTTGTGCCGCCGCTTAGCGATGCGGAAATAGAAACGCTTATACTTGACACTCAGAAGAAGCTGAATGCGGACGGAATAACCGCCATACACACGGATGACCTTACATCAGTGCCCGGCGTTGAAGGCGAAAGGCTTCTTAGCATATTCAAGCGCATGGATGACAATAACAAGCTTACCGTTCGCGTTATAGAGCAGGCGCAGGGATATGGCGATGGTTTCAAAAGCGTACTCTCCATGCGCGATGCCACTCTTAACTCAGGCGGACTTTTCCGCGTATATACCCGTAAATTGCTGCTTGATGGTTCCCTTGGCGCAAAATCCGCCGAAATGATAAACGGCTATATTGACGATCCTTCAAACCACGGCATAGCAAATTTCAGCGTGGATGAGCTTTATCATCTCATTCGCGAAGCCAATGCCAACCGCATGGACGTTGCCGCTCACGCAATAGGCGATTTGGCCTTGAAACAGCTTTGCGACATATTTGAGCGCGTGCTCAATGAAGATCCATGGCCGCAGCATAGGCACGGCGTTGTACATGCGCAGATAACCACGCCGGAGCTGCTTGGCCGTATGAAAAAGCTGGGGCTTCAGGCGTATATACAGCCCATTTTTATAGACGCAGACATGAACGTAGTCGCGGAACGCATCGGCGAAAAACGCGCAGCAGAATGCTACCAATGGAAAACTATGCGCGATATGGGCATACATACAAGCGGCGGGTCGGACTGCCCCGTTGAACCTTTCAACATTCTTGACAATATGCGCAGCGCTATCACGCGGAAGAACCGCGCCGGCACAAAAACATATCTTATTGATCAGGCTTTGAGCACCGCGGACGCAATACGCCTGTTCACAAGCGATGCCGCATGGGCCGCGCGCGATGAAAACATACGCGGCACGCTTGAAATAGGCAAACTTGCCGATATGACAATACTCGACAAAAACCTTTTCGCAATCAATCCTGATACCTTTACAAGCGTAAACGTTTTAGAAACCGTTGTAAACGGCATTACGGTATTCCAAGCGTAACAGCCGTTGCATATACAAAACAACATAAGAAGGAGGATATGCATGACAAACAAAATATTGGAAAAAGCCATCGGCATTAAGGATCAGCTCATTAGCGACCGCAGGGCGCTGCACAGGATTCCCGAATTCGGTGTATCCACGCCTAAGACAGCAGCATATGTAACCGCACGCCTTAACGAAATGGGCATACCGAATCGCCATTGCGGCGTACACCGTCCCGAGGACAGGGAAATTGCCGTGCTTTCCGGCTGCCCCGATGCTCCTGATTCAACGGGCGTAGTGGGCCTTATTGGCAAAAGCGGCCCGTGCTTTATGCTGCGCGCCGATATGGACGGGCTTCCTATAAAGGAAGAAACCGGCCTTGATTACAGTTCCGAAAACGACTGCGGACATATGTGCGGCCATGATGCGCACGCGGCAATGCTCCTCGGCGCGGCAAAGATACTCAAGGAAATGGAAGCTGAACTTCCCGGTCAGGTAAAGCTTATGTTCCAGTCCGGCGAAGAAATGGGCTATGGCTCAAAAACCATGATAGAGGATGGTTTGCTTGAAAATCCCCCCGTTGAGGCTGCTATGGCGCTGCATGTTTGGCCGCAAATGGACGTTGGCCAGCTCAATTTCAGCCCAACCGTTACATCCGGATCCATGGCCACGTTCTATATCACAATAGAAGGCAAGGGCGGGCATTCTTCCGAACCGCAAAAGACAATAGACCCCGTTATGATAGCAAGCGAGCTGAGCAGCGCGCTCAATCTTATCATCCCGCGCGAAGTAAATCCCGATATATTTGCCACTCTTACCGTGGGGCTTATAAAGTCCGGCACCGCATCAAACATAATCCCCGGTACGGCAGAAATGGCCATATCAATAAGGACGCTTGATCCGGATGTATATGATTATTTGCTTAAACGTGTGCCTGAAGTTGCAAATGGCTACATTACGGCATGGCGCGGCAAATACACGCTGAAAATACACAAAACGCCGGGCACCGTATGCAATGCCGCCCTTTCCGCAGAAATGAGCAAATACGTTGGTGAAATACTCGGGCAGGAAAACGTTCACCAAGCCCCTCCCATGAAGGGCGCGGAGGATTTTGCGTATGTAAGCAAATGCGTACCGTCCTTCTTCGGCTTTCTTGGCGCGGGCGGCGCGGATTATTATCCGCTGCATAATAGCCGCACCATAATTGATGAAAACGTGCTCCCCTACGGCGCTGCAATACTTGCCAACTGCGCCGTGGAGTGGCTAAATTCTCATAAATAATTAAAAGGAGATAAACCAATGAGCGACAACACCAAGAAGAAAAAGCAGTTCCGCCTGCCGCATATGTATCTGGTAATTGCGATACTTATGCTGTTCGTCAGCCTGCTGACCTATGTTGTTCCCGCCGGTTCATATACCCGCGGAGACAATGGCGCCGTCGATCCCGACAGCTTCACCTATACCGATAGTTCACCCGTCGGCATACTCAGCTTTTTTACCTCCATCCATAAGGGCTTTGTGGACAGCGCGAGCATAATTGCCACCGTGCTGCTGGTTACCGGCTGCATAGAAATCCTCAATGCCACCGGAACGTTTTCCGCTGGCATACAGCGCATGATACGCGGGGTCAAAGGCAAAAACATCGTGGTCGTAATACTGTTTTACACCATATTCACCGCCATGGGCGTTATAGGCTACCTTGATGGCCTGTATCCCTTCTATGCAATAGTTATTTCAATATTCATGAGCCTTGGTTACGACCGCATGGTCGGCACCGCGATTATAATGCTTTCCACGGCCGTGGGCTTCACCAGCGGCCTTGTGAACCCCTATACCACCGGCATAAGCCAAACCCTCGTGGGCCTTCCCATGTATTCCGGCCTTGGCTTCCGCTGCATAGGCCTTGCAGTGTTCTATGTTATAGGCCTGTTCTTCCTTGTTCGCTATGCGCGTCAAATTGAAAAAGACCCCGCGAAGAGCATAATGGGCGCCAACTTCCGCGAAGAGCAGGTTGCCCCGCTCAAAATGCAGGAAGGCCTCGAGTTCAATGCCAAGCGCATAATAACCCTTGTCGCGTTCGTCGCCAGCATAGTGCTAACCGTTATAGGTGCGCTCAACTGGGGCTGGGGCATGCCTGAAATAGCCGCGCTGTATTTCGCCGTTGTAATATTGGCCGTCATTCTTTTCAAGATGAACCCCAACGAGGCCTGCGGTCACTTCATAAAGGGCATGCAGAGCGTTGTCGGTACCACGCTGGTTATCGGCCTTTCCCGTTCGGTATCCGTGCTGCTCTCCTCCGGCAACATAATCGATACGTTTATACACGCCATGTCCTCCATGCTTGGCGACACAAATCGTATCGTTACCCTGCTTGTAATATACCTGTTCGTAACTCTGTTCAACTTCTTCGTGGCTTCCGGTTCCGGCAAGGCCATGATGATGATGCCCATAATGCGTCCCTTGGGTGAAATACTCGGCATCAATCAGCAGGTAATGGTTCTTGCCTATCAGTATGGCGATGGCCTTACCAACACCTTCTGGCCCACCAGCTCCGTTGCGCAGCTTTCCCTGTGCGGCATGGACTACGGCAAGTGGATAAAGTTTGCCTGGAAGGTATATCTCTGCCTCATAGCCGCGGCCTTCGTGCTGATCGTAATCGCAGACAAGATCGGCTACGGTCCGTTCTAAGCCGAATAAGCAGCATAAGCAATACCCACGCGGGAAACTCCCGCGTGGGTATTTATTTGCATTGGTTTTATTTTCCCTCACTCAAACTTCGGCGTATACATGCTCTTGCCGTGCAGCTTGAACAGCTTACCGTTGGCAATAACGGTGTCTATCGCAAGGGCGTCGCTCAGCAGCAGTATGTCCGCGCAGGAGCCTGCGGCAAGAAGGCCCTTGTACGGGTAAAGCTTCAGTGCCTTGGCGGGGTTCTCGGTAAGCATGCGTATGGCGTCCGAATACTTGTAGCCGAATTCGTTCACCATGGCGCATATCACGTCGTGGTCGGCACTCACGCGGCCTGCGGTGATGCCTATTAGTTCCTTCTTTTCGTTCCACATGGGCAGGCTGCCGTTCCCGTCGGAGCTGAGCGTTACCCTGTCCTTGGGCGCGCGGGAGAAGGCTGTGTTCAGTATGCCCGCAACGTATGAAGGATTGGTGCCGGCAGTAAAGTCTATGTAGCCGCCAAGGCTTGCAAATTCAACCGCCTGATCCATGTGGCGGCTCAGGTGAGTGGGCCTGAACACGCTCACGGGCAGGTCGCTGGTTTTCACTATGTCTATTATCTTGCGCAACTCTTCTTCGCCGGAGCCGGTGTGCAGATGCACTATGCCCGCCTTGCCGGAAAGCATGCCGCCCATGCGCGCCGCGTGGCCAAGGCGCGTAAGCTCGTCCTTCGTTATGCCGGAGCCGCGGTGGTCGGATATTGCCACCTTCACGCCTATTATCTCCTGAATAAACGTTATGTCGTCTGTCACGGAGCCTGTAAGGGTGTGCGTCGGGTACCAATATGAGCCGGTAAGGCAGTACGCCGTCCAGCCTTCCTCGTTAAACGCCTTCGTCTTGGCAACAAGGTTGGCAACGCTGCGCGTTGTGCCGTCCGTACCGAGCAGGCCCACAACGGTAGTCACGCCCGCGTCCACAAGCTGTGACAGCTTCAGCGGCGGCACCTGGTTGGAAAAGCCGCCTTCACCGCCGCCGCCCGTTATATGCACATGCTGGTCAATATAGCCCGGCGCGGCAACAAGGCCCCCGCCGTCTATCGTCTGCTCTATCAGCCTTTCAGGCACGTCTATGTTCGGGGCGATCTCTATTATGTCCCTGCCGCATATCAATATGTCCTGCACGTCCGCCGACTTGTCATACGGCCGGACGTTTTTCAATAAAATCATGTCGTTGTTTCCTTTCTGCATATATGCCGTTTCGTTCCGCTGCTATTTAATCATACAAATGGCAGTATACGCAATGGTTTTTATCAATAAATCGACTCCCCCGAATAAAACTCCCGCATATCGTCCAGCCTTATGCAGGCCAGGCGGCCTATGAATTCGGCGTTTTTATCCTGCACGTCAGGATAGGCGGAGCCGCAGTCTATGTCCATGCGGTCAGGGCCGTGCCATATGCGCATGGGTGAACCATCCTGATAATGATGGCTGGTGGTATGACCGAATATCATTGTGTATTCGCCGCTAAGCGGCGCCTCTCCGGACTGCCTGTCCCATACTGAAAAGTATTTTTCGCCAAGCTGCGGCCGCTTTGCAAGGTAGAAAAGCTCCTTCGGCATGGCGTGGACAAGCTTATATCGCCTGCCGTTCACGGTTATGTCCAGCTCCGTCGGCAGCGCGTCTATCCAATCAAAAAGGGATTCCCTCTCCGCTTCGCTCAGCTTTTTTATGTCCCTGTGCGTAACGTCCCCGCCGTTTCTGTACCAATGCTCGCGCCGCTGCTCCTGTGTCCTGTCCGCCGGGTCGTAGCCCGCGCGCAGCAGGCACAGCATCATGTATTCATGGTTGCCCAGTATCATGCGCATGTTCTTCGCCGCCCGTATGCGCTGCAAAAGCTCCACGCCGTGTTCCCCGCGGTCTATAACATCCCCCAGTATATAAAGCGTATCCTCATCCGTCAGCTTAATCTGTTCCATTACTGCGTCGAACCGGCGCCTGCTGCCGTGTATATCGCTCATAACGTATATCATGCCCGTAAATTCCTCCGTTGCCATGCCTGTAATTTTAGCAAAGCGCGGCATCGTTTGCAAGCTGTCGCAGGAGGGCTGTTTTATGGTATAATCATATCTGCCTTTTGGCAAAGCGAGAATAATGCGAGGTTTAATTATAATGAACGATAAAGAAGCGCGGGAGATACGCCGCCGGTTCAAGCCGGACAAAACATGGATAAACGCCGTGCACGGCTGCTACGTTAATGAATCAAAGAAGGTTATAAGCACCTTCCGTGAAAGTGTTCAGACAATGGTGCAGGATGAATCGGAACGGTTCCTTGCCCTGCTGAAGAAGCCTATTTCCGGCACTATAGGCCGCAACCTTATCAACCTTGAATTCAGCGCGCGGCAAGTCATGGAAAGCGAGGAGCATAAGCTGCTCATGGCCATGCGCGCATGCGGCCTTGAAAATGAGGAACTGCTCACCGCGTTCTACAACCGCGTAGCGCAGACGCTGAACATAGACGGCGGCTATATAATACTGCTCGTGCACGACACTTATTCCGTCCCCTACCGGAGCAGTGACGGCCTTGCGCAGCACGATGCATCAGACGAGGAATTCAGCTACTTCATTTGCAGCATATGCCCCGTTAAACAGACCCAGCCCGTATTGAGCTATCAGCTTGCGGAAAACTGCTTCAATGCGCTCAACAACGGCTTTGCCGTTTCCGCGCCGCAGCTGGGCTTCATGTTCCCCGCGTTCGATAACCGCGCCGCAAACATATACGCAACGCTTTATTACACCAAGAGCACAGCCGATAACCATCCGGAGTTCACCACGGCCGTTTTCGGTATAGAGCCGCCCATGCCCGCAGCATCGCAAAAGGAGGTTTTCAGCGAAATACTTTCCGAAGCGCTGGCGGAAGAATGCCGCATAGAAACCGTGCAGTCCGTGCAGGAGCATATAGGCCAAATAATGGAAATGCATAAGGAAAACCATGTTGAGGAGCCGCTCGCCCTATCCAAAAACGAGCTTGGCGCGGTGCTTGGTCAATGCGGCGTATCGGCGGAGCGCGTGCAGGCGTTCTCCGATGCGTTCGATGCGCACTTCGGCACGGACGCGGCCCTTCCGCCCGTGAACATGATAGACAAAAAGCAGTTCGTCATAACCACGCCGGAGGTCACCGTGAAGGTTGACCCGGAGCGCAGCGACATGATAGAGCTGCGCAAAATAGACGGCCTGAAATACATTCTCATCCCCGCGGACGACGTAGTGGAGGTAAACGGCGTAAAGGTGCAGTTTGGGGAGGAATAAACCAACATACCCGCCCGATGTATGCCGGGCGGGATTCATATTCTCTTCTGCTATTCTCCGCTTTTCTGTATATTAGATGTGATATCTATAAGCTTAGAAAAAACATCCTCCGGCAGTTCATCCTTGTTGGCATAGATCCTTGATGTATATGTTGTTTCAAGCTGAAAATAGTCATCAAACGTCTGCACACAGTAATAAACGCCTTTATCATTCGGGAAGCTGCACACAATTATTCTTTTTTCATAGTTTTCGTCCGTATAAACGCTCTCAGCATTGCCGCATGACAAAGGTTCGGTGGCTATTACCGCCCCATGCAAACAATATATGATATTATCAATAAGCGTCATCCTTTTCGCCCGCCGAATCAGCGCACAGTTATATATAATAGCCGTCAATACGCCACCAATTCCCATCGGTATGAACATATCCCAATCCGCGTTCGTAAATTCACTTAGTTCCCTGCCGCCCGTCAAAAGCGATACAATAAAGGCGTACCCGATAAACACGGCACCGCCGCCAAGCGCCATCCATATCATTCTTTTGTTGAACGAAGTCTCATTTTCATTAAGCTGCGCCGCCAAAACGTCCGGTGTTTCTGTCTCAAGCGTAAAAATCTGCCTGCGAATCGCTGAACTCAATTCATATGAATTACTTATTTCCGTTATTGTATGGTGTTTGCCGTCCTTCATCCCGATGATCAGTTCATTGTTTCTCGGCAGGGCATATTCTATTTCATCCATGCTGCAATCTATTCTGCCAAACAAACCGTATCTGGCCTTAATTTTATTTTTTCTTATGTGAAAATAAGCCCCTGCATTCATCCCTATGGATAATGCCGCACCTATAACTCCCAAAGCAATAATTACCAACAACGGGATAAGTTCAGATGATTCAATTTTATCCTTTTCGAGCAGAAACATGCAGGTGAGCGCTGCACAAGATATTACTAATATCCATGATATCAGCTTGTTTTTTCTGCTGCGAACAAAATTTCCGTCCATAAGCACACCGCTTTTTGTTTTATTATAGCATATGCTGCGCAATACCGCCATTCATAGGCGCAATATTTGCAAATGTTACCCCGCGTTGCTTGCCGCAACGGGCGGGCTTGGCCTACAATAGGGCTGACGAACGGAAGGAGGATGTTCATTCACTATGCTGAACGAAAACATTAAGACGATAAGAAAATCAAAGGGACTTTCGCAGCAGGAGCTTGCCGTAAAGCTGAACGTTGTGCGGCAGACCGTCTCAAAATGGGAGCAAGGCTTATCGGTGCCCGATAAAGCAAACCTCCGCGCGGCATAAACCATGCGGAGTTTTTAATTATAATATTTGCTCTATTATTCGCTGCGTGCTTAGGGGCAGCAGCGCAAACGCTCCCTGCTTATCGCCCGCCGCAAGCAAGCTGCGCACCCTTGACGCGCTCACCGCGCAGCCGTTTATCGTGAGTCTTTCTGTTTCGCGGCATTCTATGCCGTGCTTTGGCAGCGTATCTGTCAGCACGCGGTTGTATTCGTTCGTCACGGCGCTGAAAGGCTCGCTGCCTATAAAGCGGCGGCTTACGGAAAGCGCGGCGGCGATTTTTATGAACACGTTCGAATCAAGCGCCGCCTGCACCGCCGTTGCGTCCTCCGTCCGTTTAAGGAAGTAGGACGGAAATACCGCGCGCGACACCATGTATAGCCCCGTTGAATGCACTATTGCCCCGCGTATGTCCTTCACGCCTTCGCGCACCATTCTAAGCCTGTCCTCAAACGAAAATTCTGACGCATCCTCCCGCACCACGAATATATGCACGCTGTCGCAGCTCTCCGCCGCCCTTTGGGCAAGGTATCTGTGCCCGAGCGTAAACGGGTTGGCGTTCATAACTATCGCGCCCTGCACGCCGCTGCCGCGCTCAAGTGCGGCTATATAGCCGCCGAACCCGCCGCGCCTGTTTTCCATCAGCACCGCCGCATCGCCCGCGCGCGCGACCTCATAAAAGCCTATGCCCGCGAATATGGGCGCGTTTTTCGCCTTTGTGCATATAAAAACATGGCTTATGCCGCGCATGAACTGATATTCAAGCATGGCGGACACCAGCGTGGAAAGCATATCCTCACCGCGGCAGCTTTCGTCCACCGCAATGCACCTTAGGCTGCATCCGCGGCAGTTGCCGCAGGCGATCAGCTTCCCTTCGCCGTTCACAATGCCGAACACCGCGTCCGCCTGCTCCTCCCGCAGTATGCCGCTGCGCATCAGCAGCGCGTCCCGCTCCGCCATAAGGCGCGCGGAGGAATCTATCCGCACCGCGTCCATTTTATTCAAACCTGTATGGCTTTATCTGCCGCACAACGTCCAGTATGCTGCCGTCCCGCGCCTCAAGCACGGCAACCACCTTGTCCTCCCATTCAAGCGACTCCGGCGTGCCGACTATTGAATACGCAAGCTCCTTCAGCTTTTCTATCGTTGTGTGCTCTATGCCCGCCACGTCGAGCCACGCGGCAATGTCCGGCCTATTTGGGTTCACGGCAATGCCATGGTCCGTCACAACAACGTCCACGCACTCGCCCGGCGTTGTTACGGTAACAACGTGCTCGCATATCGTAGCCATGCGCCCGCGCATTAGCGGCGTAACTATTATGCAGCATTTTGCGCCCGCCGCCGCGTCCGGATGCCCGCCCGGCGCTCCGCGCAGCACACCGTCCGATCCCGTAAGCACGTTCACGTTAAAGTCCGTGTCCACCTCAAGCGCGGCCAGTATAACAAAGTCAAGCTGGTTCACAAACGCGCCCTTATTGGCGGGGTTAGCATACTGCGATGCGGATATTTCAAAATGCCGCGCGTTTTCCCCGGCCGATTTCACGGCGACCTGGTCAAAATCCTGCGTATCTATTATTGCGTTAACAAGGCCGCTTTCAAGCAGCGTTACCGTGGGCGCGGATATTCCGCCCAGCGCCCAGCGCATGGTTATGTTCTTTGCTTTCATCTTAGGCTCAAGGTAGCGGTTTACCGCAAGCGACGGCCCGCCCGCGCCCGTTTGGAACGTGAATCCGTCCTCAAAGTACGGCGTTGCGGCCATAACGTCCGCGCAGCGCGCAGCCATTGTCAGCTCCCGCACGTCGTTCGTCATGCGCGCGGCCTTGGCGGCTATCTTCGCCGGGTCGCCTATCGCATCCACGCAAACGACATAGTCCACGTCTATTCCCTGTATGCTTGCGGGCAGGTTCGGACTCGGCACGAGCGTATCGGTTATTATAACAACATGGTCGGCGTATTTTGCATCCGCCATTGCATAGGACAGCACGCCGCAGTCGCTCTTGCCGCCAACGGCGCGGGCATTGCCGAATTCGTCCGCGGTCGGCGCGCCTATGAAGGCAATGTCTATATGCACGTCGCCTTCCTCTATTGCCCTTACCCTGCCGCCGTGGGAACGTATTACGGCGGGCGTTTTCAGCTTGCCGGCCGATACGACCTCGCCAAGTCTGCCGCGTATGCCGCTGGTCTGTATGCCGGTAACTATGCCTTCCTCTATCATGTCGGCTATGGCGTCGTGCGCTGTGCCAAGGCTTGATGCCGCAATGGTAACGTCCTTTATGCCCATCGCCTTTATTTCCTTCATCACCATGGATGCAACGTAGTCGCCATCCCTGAAATGATGATGAAAGGATACCGTCATGCCATCCTTCATGCCGCATTTTTCTATCGCCTCGCGTATGCTGCCGACAAGCTTGCTGCCCTGTGGCTTTTCGCATATGCGCACGTTTACGCCGCATTTGGTATAGGTTTCGCCGTCGCGATATCCCGCGCCCATATATACGCCGTGCCTGCCTATAAGTTCATCGGGAATGTCCCTGCCAACTTTGTTTATCATGCTTACAGTTCCCCCTTATACATTCCGCATGCCTTGGCCAGCGCTATTGTACGCTCCGCCCCGGGCAGGAATGCAATGTCTATCATCTTTCCGTCAACCGTAAATACGCCAACGCCCTTTGCAGCGTTTTCCCTTACCGCGCGCACTATCTTTTCCGCCGCCGTTATCTCCTTTTCGCTCGGGGCGTATATTTCATGCACGGCGGCTATCTGCCGCGGATTGACGAGCGATTTGCCGTCGAAACCCATCTGTTTATCAAGCAGCACCTCCGCGCGGAAGCCCTCTTCATCGTTAAGATCGGTAAATACCGTATCGAAGCACTGCACGCCCGCCGCGCGCGCCGCCAGCACAACAAGTCCGCGCGCCGTGTTCAGCTCAATTCCCCCGCGCACGGGAGAAACCTGCATAGTGCGCCTTAAATCCCCGCCCGATATGGCTATGCCGAACATACGCTTTGACGCCGCGGCTATCTCCTGCGCGTTAAGTATGCCCTTTGGGCTTTCCAGCGCCGCCATCAGCAGCGTTCTGCCCTTTTCTTTATGGAATTCCTCCTCCGCCGCCGCAACGGCCTTTTCAACGGCAATAACGTCCCCTGCGCTTTCGCATTTGGCTATGCGCACGCCGTCCGCCCCCGCCGCAACGCATACGCGCACGTCCTCTCGCCAATGCGGCGTATCCAGCCCGTTTATGCGCACTATCACTTCCGTATCGCCGTAATCAACGGTTTTCAGCGCATGGTAAAGCGAAAACCGCGCCGCGTCCTTCTGGTTTTCCGCAACCGCGTCCTCAAGGTCCAGCATTAAACTGTCCGCCCCGTAAATGAGCGGGTCTTTTATAAGCCCGGGCTTCTGCGCGCTGAGGAATATCATAGTACGCCTTAATCTGAATCTTTCCGGCTTCTTTCTCGGTATCATGCTCACATTTCCTCCCATGGTATGCCCGCCTCAATGCCCGCGCTCCTGTATGCCGCGCATTCCACGCGCGCACGCAGCGTGCATTCAAGCGCGCCGCGGTCGTTCACGTCCACCTCCGCGTTCTCTATGCCAAGTTTGTTCAGCGTATCCAGCACGCTTTGCTTTATCGCCCGGCCGTATTGATTCTGCACGGTGCTTTGAATGTGCAGCACTATGCCGCCGTTGCCCAGCGCAATGCTTATCTGCGCATCGCTTGATTCAAGCGTGCCCGCCATTGCCCTGTTTATCAGTTGCATATGCTTTCCCTCCGCATACATATCTTTGACAATAGTATACCAGCGGTTGACTTTAACTAAAATCTAAACTATACTAACAAATATATAAGTTTAATATTATAGGAGTGCAGCTTATGAACATAAATCAGGCCAAATACATACTTGCCATATTGAACGAGGGCAGCTTTTCCGCCGCGGCAAACAAGCTTTTCCTTTCCCAATCCGCATTGAGCCAAACCGTGCACGCCGTGGAACAGAGCATAGGCGGCAAGGTGTTTGAAAAGCGTAACAATAAGCTTACGCTCACCTATTCGGGCGAGCTTTATATTGAGGCGGCGAAGCGGATAATCCAAATTGAGGACGAGCTTTCGCGCGAACTGCACAGCGTTAAAAACGAATGCGGCGGGGTGCTGCGCTTCGGCATACCAGCGCAGCAGAGCATGACGATGCTGCCGCGCATACTGAGCCGTTTCTGCCCGATGTATCCAAAGGTGGATATCGCACTTACGGAGCAGGGCTCCAATATGCTCACCGCCATGGCAGCGCGGCAGGAGATAGACATTGCCGTCGCCCGCACGGAGCAGAACAATGCACAGCTTGAATACCGCGTATTACAGAACGAAAAAATGTGCATAATAGCGGGCCGCGGCACAAATATATATTCAAAATACAAAAACGGGCAAAGCATAAGCGCGGCGGACGCGGCCAACGACCGCTTCGTTTACCTTAAATCCGGCCATAATGCCCGCGCCGTGCAGGATATGCTATGTATCCGCCTTGGCGTTGAGTTTCCGTGCTTTATAGAAACCGATTCGTTTGAAACCGCCCGGCGCGTTGCGGCGGACTGCGCCTGCGCCATGATCGCGCCGTATTCAATGGCCGTGACCGATGCGGACGCGCTGCACGGGGCGAAGGTGTTCCCGCTCACGGATGAAATAAACGTGCTGAACACCTGCCTTGTATACAGCAAAAACCTGCACCTGAAAAAGTACATGCTGGACTTTATAGAACAAATAGAGGCGCTGTATGCCGAAAGCGGACTTGAATAATGAACGCGGCGCTGTTTGAAGGGGCAGAAGTGCAGCTTGGCGCAATGCTTGCCGCGCGGGAAGCGCGCATGGCGGCGCAGCACGGCCTTATAAAAAAGCATAACCTGCCCGTGGTTTCGTTCACGCTTAATATTCCCGGCCCCGTGAAGCGGTTTGCGCTTGCGGATATGCTGTTCGACAGCGGCGTAGACATGATAAGCCGCGCGCTGCTCTCCCACGGAATTGCGATAGCGGATGGCATCACCCGCCGCTGCGAAACCGGCTGCGAATACATTGCCGCAATAGACGGCGATGCATACCGCGCCAAGGCCGCATTAACCGCGCTTGAGGAAAGCTTCCCCGCGGCAAGGCTGTTCGACATGGACGTTATAACAAATGAGTTTGAGCACGTCTCCCGCGCGGACATAGGTATGCAGCCGCGCCGGTGCTTTTTATGCAGCGCACCCGCGGCGGAATGCGCGCGCAGCCGCCGCCATTCGCTTGATGAATTGACAGATCATGTGCATACGCTCCTTTGGCAATGGTACGCAGATGCTCAGGCGGAGCGCATAGGCCGCACGGCGCAGCGGGCAATGCTTTATGAGCTTGCCGCCACGCCAAAGCCAGGCCTTGTAGACCGGCGGAACAACGGCGCGCATACGGACATGGATTTCTATACGTTTATTGACAGCGCATGCATCACCGCGCCGTATTTTGCCCAATGCGCACGCGAAGGGTTAAACGGCCCTGCCGACGGCGCAGCGCTGTTTGCGCGGCTTAAAATGCACGGGCTGAAGGCCGAAGGCGACATGCTTGCCGCAACGGGCGGCGTTAACACGCATAAGGGCGAAATATTTTCGCTTGGGCTTATTTCCGCCGCATGGGCGCGGCTGATACGCGATGGCGCGCCCGTGAGCGCGGGCAGTATATGCAAAACCGCAGCCCAAATATTCGCCTGCGCCACTCCCGATGCGTGCGGCCTTAGCGGGGCGCGGCTGTCAGCACACGGCGGCTTTGCGTTGGCGCTTAATACCGCGCTGCCTATACTGCGGCGCGAAGCACAAAACGGCATGGATACCGCAGCCTGTGCCGCGCTTACGGCGCTGATGGCGCAAAACGAGGACACAAACATAGTCCGCCGCGCTGGAGAAGCCGGGCTTGAATATGTAAAACGGCTCTGCACCGATGCCGACGCAGCCGACGCGGACACGCTTATGCGCATGGACGATGAGCTTATCCGCCGCAACATAAGCCCCGGCGGCAGCGCGGATCTGCTTGCGGCGGCGCTTATGCTTTACTTTGCAGAAAATGATTTATAAGTGAAACATCCTCCGTACCATATTCGGCGCGGAGGATGCTTATTTTATGCCCTATTATTTGTCGCCCTGGCAATATACCACGTTGCCGTCAACAATGGTTCTGTAAACGGTTGCGGTGATGTCCGTAACGGGGTTGCCGTTCCATATTACCACGTCCGCGTCCTTGCCCACTTCAAGGCTGCCTACGCGCTCGCCAATGCCGGTATATGTGGCGGAATAGATGGTTATGGCCTTCCATGCTTCCTCCTCCGGCAATCCGTGGCGCACGGCAAGGCCCGCGCAAAGGGGCAGCGCCTCTATCGTAATAACAGGGTCGTCCGTTATTATGGCAAAGGGTACGCCAGCCTTATGCAGTATTGCAGGTGTTTCGAAGGAGCGGTTCATAACCTCGTGCTTAGTTGGCGTGCCGCCGGAGGTGGGACCTACAAACGCGGGATAGCCTTCTTCGGCAAGTATGTCCGCAATGAGCGCGCCGTCCGTGCAATGATCTATCGTCATGCGCAGATTGAACTCCTTTGCTATGCGTATGGCGGTAAATATATCGTCCGCGCGGTGCGCATGCGCCTTCATTGGTATTTCGCGCCTGAGCACTGGTATAAGCGCCTCGTACTTCATATCGAACGCCGGCTCCTTGCCCGCTTCCTTGGTCTCCATATAGTTGCGCGCCTTATAGAGTATTTCGCGCAGCATGGACGCTATTGCCATGCGGGTCATGGGCGCCTTTTTGAACTCCGTGCCGTATACGCGCTTGGCATTCTCGCCAAAGGCAATTTTCATTGCCGCGGGGTTCTTTATTATCATGTCGTCAACCCGCCTGCCAACGAACTTTACGGCCATTGCCGTGCCGCCTATTATGTTCGCGCTGCCGGGCGTGGTAACGCCGCTGGTCACGCCCGCCTTTATGGCGCGCCTGAGCTGCGGGTCATACGGATTGAATGAATCCATTATTCTAAGCTGCGGCGTGAGTGGGTCGTTCTTCTCGTTATGGTCGGGCGATATGCCTATTGCGCGCGCGGAATCGCCCGTGTGGCAATGCGCTTCCACTATGCCCGGGGTAACAAGGCGGCCTTCTGCGTCTATAATCTCGGCATCCTCGGGCGCGTCCACCTTAACGCCTATGCCGGCTATCTTGCCGCCGTCTATAAGTATTTCGCCGTTGGCGATGTCCTCGCCCGCCATGGGGCGGATGTGTGCGTTTTTAATGAGCAGCATTGGGTTTCCTCCTTAGGTGAATTGTTATGTGTAGTTTACCATTTTCCGGCAATAATACACAAGTTTTTTATCATTTAATTGACATTCACGCTTTTAAATTGCTATAATAAAAAAAATATCTTCCGCAGCTTTGTATTATTAAGGATTTATACCGCGTTACAGCTTATATTGATACAAAGCTGAACCAATTGATTTACAGATAGTGTAAACATAAAAAATAAAAAGGGAGAAGCGCACATGGATTTAATCGACCGGATCAATGCCAACTACAACAACCTTTCGCGGGTTCACAAGCGCATAGTGGATTACATTACCGATAATCCGGAACGCGCGTGTTTTCAATCGCTCAAAGATTTCAGCGACAGCGTGAGCGCCTCGCCCGTTACCGTGCTGCGCTGCCTTGACAAGCTGGGTATAAACGGCTTCCTTGATTTGAAAAAGGAGCTTAGGGCATATACGCGGCAAAGCGTGTATCCCGGCAAGCGCCTTGCATCGGCCCTCAGCGGGCTTAACAGCACCAGCGATATTGTTCACCGCGTGGTGCAGGCGGATCTTGACAATATCACGAATACGTTTGAAAATCTCAGCTCGCGCGACATGTACCGCGCATGCGATATATTAAGGAACTGCGGGCGGGTGCATTTGGTTGCGCAGGGCGTGAGCAAAACGCTGCTGCCGTTTTTGCAGAACCGGCTCAGTTCGCTGAATATAGACGTGCAGATATTCGATGTGGACAGCACCATTTTCCTTACCAACATGCTTTCCGGCATCCGCACGAACGATGCTTTCTTCATGCTGTCCTTCCCCCGCCTTGACAACAGCCGCATGCCCTTCCTTGCGGAGCAGCTTGTTAAGCACAATATCCCGATAGTGTGCATGGCGGAAAACCCCGCATCGGACGTTGCGCGGCACGCCACCGTAACGCTTATATGCCAGGCCGATACGCCGATATATTACAATTCCTATTCCGCGCCCATGGTAATGGCAAACGCGCTCGTATCGCTCATGGCAGGTCAGATGAAGGACGATGTGCAGGCATTTCAGGCGCAGATTGAGAACCTGCGCAGCGAATATACAGCGTATTCAAAAATGCATGACGGGAATGAATCCTCCACCCAGGCTGATGCAAACGAGGAGGCGCCTAAGCTTATGGAGGAACGGCCCAAGCGCAAGCGCGGCCGCCCGCGCAAGGTTGCGCCCGCTCCCGCGCATCCCGCTGCGAATGCTGATGACGAAGGCGCGGCAAACTGATGTCCATTACAAAGAAGTAAACCAAACGATTCATTTTCATTATACGGAAAGAGCGGCCCAACGAACCGCTCTTTCTGAATATCTTGCAATTATCTCCACTCGGCGTAGATTTTATCCGGCCGGGACCACTTGTACTCCACAAACGGGTTTTCGCGTATGTTGCCCTTGCGCACCCAGAAGCGGCGCTCGGTAGCATCGATTATGAAGCAGGCAAGCGTTGCGCATTGCTCTATTTCCTTATCGCGGCTGTTTCGCTGGTTAAGCACGGATTCGGGCGCGCCGAAAGTGCAGTTGAGCACGGATATCATGTCCGCTATGCCTATCTTTTCCTTGCCGCTGAGCAGGCGCTTTATGGTATTGTAGCGGTTCACGCTGCTGCCCTTGCGCCCGTAAAGCAAATGCCCCTGGGAAAGGAAATGGTTAGTGTGATACGTCAGGCCGTTTTCGGGATAGAGTATCTGCGCGCCGTTGGCGCCGGCCTCTATGCACATCATGTCCCCGTGCAGATTGCCGTTGGACACAAGAAAGTTCATTGGCGCCATGTGGCGGATGGAGAACAATATGTCCAGGCATTCCGCCCAGTTGCCGGTGCTTATGAATTTGCGGCGCACTATCGCGCTCGGCACTCCTATGGGGTCGGTCTCAATTTCGCGCGGCAGGCTGTTTATTGCCAGTCCCACGCCCGCCTGGTTCATGCCGTAGCGTGCAAGCTGGCCCGCTTCCGTAAGGCAGAAGCAGTCCGGCCCGTTGTCCTGCAATATCTCCAGCACCACGCCGTGTTCTTCCGCCCAGTAATACATGTCCCAGTTCTGCGCGGTTAGCACATGGCCGTTTGTTGTGCGCTCTGGCAGTGCGCCTATGCAGGAGCATTCCTCCGCATCCTTATGGTGCCTGTCGTCGTGCGATCCTTCAAAGCGCAGCAGCTCGCTGCGGCAGTTGATGGCAAGTATTTCGTCAAATGAACGGCCGCAGCCTTCCGCTATGCCGTGCATCTCCTCCATCAGTTCCGGCGCGAACGCCTCTATGGCGGGTATGAACTTGGCCGCCATTTGTATTGCGTAATCCCATGAAAGGTTGGGCTTGTTGTTAAAATAGCGCTCGTAGTCGCCTATCGTGCGATCTATCAGCTCGCGGCATTCCCGCCCGTATGTTACGCCACGCTCATGCGGCGTGCCGGAAAGGACTACCTTCTTAAACGTGTTCACTATATGTATACCTCCACAAAATCATCTGTCGCACAGATGGCACGCCACAAAGTGGCCGGGTTCTATTTCCCTCAGCTCCGGCTGTTCAGCGGTGCATCTTTCCATGCACTGCGCGCAGCGGCCCGCAAAGCGGCAGCCCGGCGCGGGGTTTACGGGGCTTGGCACGTCGCCTTCCAGCAATATGCGCTCCGTCTTAACGTCAAGCCTGGGGATAGGCACGGCGGAAAGCAGCGCCTTGGTATACGGATGCACGGGGTTTTTGAACAGCTGTTTGCAGTCCGCAAGCTCAACCATGCGTCCAAGGTACATTACCGCTATGCGGTCGGAAATGTGCTTAACAACGCTGAGGTTATGGGATATGAACAGATACGTCAGTCCCCTGTCCTTTTGCAGCTGCTGCATAAGATTGAGCACCTGTGCCTGAATGGATACGTCCAGCGCCGATACCGGCTCATCCAGCACAAGGAACTCCGGATTGAGCGCAAGCGCCCTTGCTATGCCCACGCGCTGGCGGCGGCCGCCGTCAAGCTCGTGCGGATAGGCATTGACCAGCCTTTCGGCAAGGCCGACCGTCTCCATCAGTTCATATACCCGTTCTTCATATTCCTTTTTGCTCTTGCAGACCTTCTGTATCACCAGCGGCTCGCCAATGCTTTCAAAAACGCTCTTCCTGCCGTCCAGCGAGGAATACGGATCCTGGAACACTATCTGCATCTTCTGCCTAAGCGCACGCAGCTCCTGCTTATTAAGCTTTGTCACGTCCACGCCGTTCAGCAGCACTTCGCCGCCGGTGGGTTCGTGCAGGCGCAGTATGGCGCGGCCTATGGTGGACTTTCCGCAGCCTGATTCGCCCACAAGGCCCAGCGTTTCGCCCCGCTCAATATCGAAGCTAACGTCGTCCACGGCATGCAGCAGGCCGTTCTTGGTGTTGAAATACTTTTTAAGGTGTTTTACTTCCAGCAGCTTATCAGGCATTTTCGTTACCTCCGCCGTTTATCAAATGGCACGCCACAAAGTGGCCCGGTTCAATCTCCACGTTTTCCGGATGCTCCTGCCGGCAGCGCTCGGTCGCATAAGGGCAGCGCGGGTTGAATCGGCACCCCTGCGGCAGATCGGTAGGATCGGGCGTAAGGCCGTTTATGGGAATAAGCTCGTTCTGCTCGGTGAATATATCCGGTATGCAGGCAAAAAGGCCCTTTGTGTACGGATGCGCGGTGGAGTTGAATATATGCTCCCGCGTGCCGTACTCAACAACCTCGCCCGCGTACATTATGGCAACATAGTCGCAAATTTCCGCCACTATGCCAAGATCGTGCGTTATCATTACCATCGCGGTTTGATACTGCGCCTTCAGCTTTTTCATCAGCTCCAGCACCTGCGCCTGAATGGTAACGTCAAGCGCGGTAGTAGGCTCGTCCGCTATAAGGAAGCGCGGGTTGCACGCCAGCGCCATTGCTATTACCACGCGCTGCTTCATGCCGCCGGAAAACTGGTGCGGATAATCGCTGCCGCGCTCCGGCCTTATGCCGACAAGCTCCAGCATGTCGCACGCCTTCCTGTGCGCCTCGGCACGGCTGCCGCCGTCATGCAGGCGTATAACCTCAGCTATTTGGTCCGCAACCGTCATAACGGGGTTAAGGCTCGTCATGGGGTCCTGGAATATCATGGCAATTTCCTTGCCGCGTATTTTGCGCATTTCCTTTTCGCTTACCTTCAAAAGGTCCTGCCCGTCGAAGAATATTTCGCCCGATACTACCCGTGCCGGGGGTGTTGGAAGTATGCGCATTATGGACTTTACGGTCGTTGTTTTGCCCGCGCCCGTTTCGCCCACAAGGCCCAGCGTTTCGCCGTTGCCAAGCGAGAGATTAAGGTTTTCCACGGCGTGTACCGTGGCGTCATAGGACTGATAGTGAACAGTAAGGTTCTTTATTTCCAAAAGCTTTTCGTTCGCCATTGTGTTTCCCTCCTTAGTCCTTCAGCTTCGGGTCAAGCGCATCGCGCAGTCCGTCGCCGACAAGGTTCATGCTGAACACCGCCGCCATAATGGCAAGACCCGGGAATATGCACACATGCGGCGCATCGCGCAGGAAGTCGCGGCCGGTGGAAAGCATGCTGCCCCATTCCGCCGTGGGCGGCACTATGCCAAGGCCAAGGAAGCTCATGCTGGCGCAGGAAAGTATCGCAGCGCCTATCTTAAGCGTTGCCTGCACGATAAGCGGGGCAAGGCAGTTGGGCAGAATATGCCGCGTTATCAGGAAAAAGTCGTTTGCGCCCGCCGCGCGGGAGGCTTCAACAAAGTCCTGATCCCTAAGGGAGAGTATGCTCGCCCTGACTATGCGGCAGTAGCCCGGTATGCTCGATACGCCGATTGCTATCATAACGTTCTGCAAGCCCGAGCCCAGCGCCGCAACGATTGATATGTTCAAAAGTATTGTCGGGATTGACAGCAAAACGTCCATGCAGCGCATTATTATATTGTCTATCGTTCCGCCGTAGTAGCCTGCTATCGCGCCCAGCGTAACGCCGCCGATGAGCGATATGCATATTGCAATAAGGCCTACGGACATGGATATGCGCGCGCCGTAAATCACGCGGCTGAGTATATCCCTGCCAAGCTCATCCGTGCCGAACCAATGGTCTGCACTTGGGCCCTGCAAACGGTTGCGCGGGTCCTGCGCATTGGGTTCATACGGGGAAATTATCGGCGCAAGCACAGCGCACAGCACCAGTATTATAACAATGCAAAGGCCAACTACCGCGCGGCCGTTTTTACTGAAGCGACGCCATGTTTCCTGCAGTTTGCTATGCTTCTTGGGTACGTTTGGTTTGGTTGAAATCGCGCTCATCCTTGCACCCCCTTATTTATATTGCGACCGCACGCGCGGATCGACATATGCATACAGTATATCCACCACCAAGTTGACAAGGCAGAATGAAAGCGCTATCACAAGCACGCCGCCCTGAACAACGGGATAGTTTCTGGATTTTATGGCATCCACCATCATTTTGCCTACGCCGGGTATTGCGAATATGGATTCGATAAGCACCGCGCCGCCAAGGAGAAGGCCGAACTGCATACCGATCGTGGTTATTACGGGGATAAGCGCATTCTTAAGCGCATGCACCGTTACCACCTTAAATTCGCTAAGGCCCTTAGCGCGGGCTGTGGAAATATAATCCTGCCTTATTACTTCCAGCATGCCGGAGCGCGTCATTCTTGCTATGCTTGCGGCGCTGTTAACGCCCAGCGCTATGCCCGGCAGAATAACGCAGGAGAAGGAATCGAAGCCCGATGCAGGCAGCCATTTCAACTTTACGCAGAAAAGCAGCATCAGCAGCAGTCCGCACCAGAACGACGGCATTGATATGCCAATCATGGAGATGCTCATAACAATATTATCTATAATTGAATACTGCCTTATTGCGGACACGATGCCGAACGTTAGCCCGAACACCACCGCGAAAACGACAGCAAAGCTTGCAAGTTTAACGGTATTGGGGAAGGTTTGCGCTATGCGCGTGGCAACGTTCTGGCGGGTGGAATAGCATATTCCCATATCGCCGCGCAGAAGGCGCACAACATAATTAAAAAAGCGTTCAAAATAGCCGCCGTTAAGGCCCAGCTCCTCACGCAGAGCCTCGCGTGCCTCCGGCGTTGCATTATCGCCAAGCAATGAGTCCACCGGATCGCCCGGCGTGATATACATAAGCGAAAAAACCAGCAGTGTAACGCCAAGAAGCACGGGAATAAGCATGAGCAAACGCCTTGCAATATATTTAAGCATGGTATTGCCTCCTAATGTAATATTCACCGGCTGCAGCGCCTGCGTGGAGCAAACGCTGCTGCCGGGTGTTAAAGGGGAAGAACCTTATAATCAGTCTTCGTTGACGAAGTAAAGCTCGGAGTAGTACTCCATGTCATAGGGCAGCACCTTCAGGCCGCGCACATTGGAACGCACGCCGTATACGGGCCAGGGGTGGCAGATGTAGATCATGGGGCACAGGTCGTGTATCATGGCCTCGGCCTCGGATACCAGCTTGTTGCGCTCTTCGGCGTCAAGGGTGGTAACTATCTTGTCCAGTATGGCGTCCACATCGGCGTCGTTGAGCCAGGTACGGTCCTGACTGCTGCCGCGGGAGCTGCTGTGGAAGAAGGCATACAGGCCCTCACCCGCGTCGCACAGCTTCATATCGGTCGCGGCGGTACCAACTTCGTAATCGCCGGCGTTGAGCATGGTGGAAAGGGTGCCGCTCTCGGTGGGCTGAAGCACCAGCGTTACGCCAACCTCCGCCCACATGGACTGAAGCATTTCGGCAAACATGTTGTTGGTGGTATTGGCAAGGTAGATGAAGGAAACCTCAAAGCCGTTTTCATAGCCTTCGGCCGCCAGCATTTCCTTAGCCTTGGCGGGATCGTACTCGTATTCGGGCAGGTCGTGATTCTTACCCTGGAAGGAGGGAGGAATGGGGCCGTTGGCCTTTTCGCTGCTCTTTACGCCGTATATGGTTTCGCGGATAAGCTCGGTATCGGTCGCATGGTACAGGGCCTTACGGACGTTTACATTGTTAAGGGGTTCAACGGAGGTGTTGAAGCAGATATAACGCAGCGTGTTCTGGGCGCCGGCGAGCACATACATGTCGCTGCTTTCCTCAACGCGGTCTATATCGGTGGTCTGGAGACGGCAGTTCAGATCGATATCGCCGGTCTCAAGATTGATGGTACGGGAGGTGCCTTCGGTCATTATCTTCAGCACAACGGTCTTAAGCTTGGCGGGTTCGCCCCAGTAGTTCTCGTTGCGTTCAAGGGTGATGCTTTCACCGGCGGTCCAATCGGCAACCATGTACGGGCCGGTACCTACGGGCGCGCGGCCGTGAGCATCCTCGCCCATTTCGGTGATGGCCTTTTCGTTCACTATGCACATAACGGCCTGGCAAAGCTGAGCCTCAAGGAAGGCATAGGGCTTGGTGGTCTTTATGTTCACGGTGTAATCGTCAACCGCTTCCACGCCGCTCAGATCAATGTAGGTCAGGGCGCTGGCGCCGGTGGTGGTGTCCGCAAGGCGATTGATGGAATACACAACGTCCTTGGCGGTGAAATGCTCGCCATTGGTGAAGTTAACGTCGTCGCGCAGCTTAAACTGCCAGGTCAGGTCGTCAACGGCTTCCCACTCGGTGGCAAGGTTAGCCTGGGGGATGGCGTTCTCGTCAAACTTGAGCAGAGTGTCGAGCACGTTGCGCATGATTATTTCGTTAACGTTGCTGGATACGCCGCCGGGATTGAGCGTAGCAGGCTCACGGTCAACGGCTATGTTGATGGTATCCTTGTCGGACACGGTCTCGTTGCCGTCGGTCACAAGTTCCGTATTTTGCACGGGAGTGGCTTCCACGTCGGTGGGAGCGTTGGTAGCAGTGGGTTCGTCAGAATTAGCGGGATTCTGCTGTGCGCATCCTGCCGCAAATGCGAATATCATCGCACAGGCGAGGAGCATTGCCAAGTACTTTTTCATGTCTATTCTCCTTATCAGATTGCCCCTTTCGGGTTATTGATAATATAGCCGCATTCATATCATTTATAAAGTACATATATTTTATAATTATGTTTTGTATTCATTATCATCGTTGCAGCCGGTTAAAATTATTCAGGCTACCAAATTTATTTTTATGCAAAATTCTTCTATTAATTTATGTTAAAACGCTTGACTTTTTGCCAAATTTGCTGATATAATCTGCATAAAATCAGTATCATGAAATTTTATCTTGCTATTTGATTTGATTTATTTTACAAACGCGGCTGAAAGGAGGTCTACCATGAACCTACGCGAGCAGCTATATGTGTGCGCAATCGCAAAAACCGGCAGCCTTACCGCGGCGGCCAAAATACTGAATACATCGCAGCCTAATCTGAGCCTGTTCCTAAGCAACCTTGAACGAGCGCTCAACATCAAGCTGTTCGACAGGATTGGCAAGCAGTTCCGCCTTACATACGCCGGCGAGCTATACGTTGCCAAGGCGCAGAAGATGATACGCCTTAAAGAGGAATTCGACGCCGAAATTTCCAGCATTGTTGAAAACATCAGCGGGCGGCTGAGAACGGGCTTTCAGTATTTCCGCTCTTCCCGCCTGATACCGCCGCTGGTATCCGCATTTTCGGAAGAATATCCGCATGTGGAGTTCAGCTTTGTAGAGGATACCGTATCGCGGCTTGAATCCATGCTTTCGGACAACACGATAGATATTTTCTTCTGCAACTGCCCAACGAAGAAGTCCGAATATGAGTATCACCCTATATATCGAGACTCCGTGCTGTTCATGACGGGCGTTGACCACCCGATAGCCTCGGCCTATCCCCTGGCCACCACTGCGGACGAAGGCTACCCGTGGATAAGCCTGAAGCTGTTTGAAAACGAGCGCTTTTTCCTCAGCCGCAGCGGCGGCAGCCTGCGCGCGTTTACGGATCAAATACTCGAATCCGCGCACGTTTCGCCAAAGCACATAATTACGCTCGATAAAGTGGAAACCATAATGGAGTTGGTCTCCCGTGGGCAGGGCGTTGGCTTCTGCACAGACAGTTACCGCAGCTTCGTTTCCCTTTCGCAGCCGCTGCACCTGTTCTCCGTCGGCAATGAGATGAAACGCATAGACTTCTGCGCCGTTAACATGAAGGGCAAGGTTCTCACGCCCTATGCCAAGCGCGCCATAGAAATAGTCAAGGAAATCATGGACGGGCAATTATATTAAATTCAAATTAAACCAAAACAGACCCACCAAGCACGGTGAGTCTGTTTTTATATTGTCGCCTTATTCTTCCAGCAGGTATCCGCTTTCTTTAAGCTTTTGGGCGAAGGAGGAATACGCTGCCTGAGCCGTTTGCTCATCTATGCCGTATTCTTCCGTCAGCGCGGCGATTATTGCCGCTTCGTCGCGCCCAAGCTCAAGCTGTTTCCACAAAAACGCCGCCGTTTCGTTCAGCGTGCGTGCATACGGCGCTTTGCCGCGGGCGCTGCCGCAGGCCACCAGCATTGTTTCGCCGCACACCTCCGTGCGCACTATTCCGGGCAGAATGGTATACTTCATGCGTTGTACATCTCCTTTGCAAGCGTATCGTGGCACAGCCGGGCGGATGCTTCATCTCCGCGGTTGACAAGCTGCCACACCGGCACGGTTTGCAGCAGCCGCTCTTCCAGCGCGCAAACCCGCCGCACGTCAAGCGGGGTGGACCGCGTGAACAGGAACTGCATGAACAGTTCCGCAACGGCTTCCTGCGGCTCAACGCGGCGCATGGCGTTTTCCTGCCCCTGTTTAAGCATTATTATACCGCCGAGCGGGGCGGAGCGCATACTGCCCATGTTCTCCTTGCCGCGCCAGGGCGAAGGATGCACGCTTATGCCTTCATCCGAAAAATCCAGCACGGGTTTATCGCCGTTTATTATGCTTATCTCGCCGCCATATTGGCGTTTCCATTGGATATAATGCGTGGTTTTGCCCGTGCCGCTGAGCGCGGTGAGCAGCCATGCCTGCCCGCGCCATATGAACGCCACGCCATGGAATATTGCCCGTTCAAACGGCAGCAGCGCATCGCACGCGCGGGTACACAGCTCCATGTGCTCCACATACGGCGCGGTGCTGCCCTCCTCATACAGCGGCAGCAGCCGTTCCACCTCCGCCGCGCTCACGCCTACGCTTGCCAGCGGCATATCGCAGCACGCGAACGGCATATACGTGAGCATATATTCATTATGCGCGCAGCTAAGCATCAGCGGCACGCCGCCAAGTCTTACACTAATTTCCATAATACTAAAACACAGCGGAGAGATCCATCAGACCCCTCCGCTGATTCTCATTGGGTTAGTCCACTATGTCCTTAAGTATGTTGCCCTGGGGGTCAACGTTCACTATCGTGCCGTCGGGCAGCATTATCTCGCTTATGCCCGGGCCGGTGCTCTGGAAGCTACCTTCGCCGCTTCCAACAGGAATTTCTGTCGTACCCGGTTGAAGGGTCGGAACAGTTTTTTCAACATCAGGCATTACAAAGCCAAACTTCTTCATTCTGCTGTCCCCCCTTCTTAACCTTCAAGGCCGACCCACTGGCGGTATACCAGCGTGCGGGTCTCGCCGTACACAACTGTGCCGTCAAGCGCAACATAGTACGGCGTTACGTTCAGGGGCATGCCATCCACAAGGCCGTCCAGCAGCATATTGCAGCTCATCAGCATTGCGCCGTTCACGCTGCCGCCGAAGAGATAGTTCGCGTCGTAACCATCAACGGTCTGGGCAGCCTCTTCGCACTTAACAACCTCGCCGTTTATCACGAAGCCGTATTCGATGCACTCGTTCACGTCTATGGCGGAGATGAACTTTACGGTGTTGGTCATCATCTCGTAGGTGTACTGCGCGCGCAGATACATAGCACCGCTGTTAAGCGTCATTTCCGGTGCTTCGGGTACTTCCGGAATTTCGGGAGTTACGGGTACTTCGGGCTGCACGGTTTCGGGCGCAGCGCTCAGTACGGCAACGCTCTCAACGCCTATGGTATTGGTGGTAGAAGCCCTATAGATGCTCACCGCAGAATCGCTGTCAACGCAATTGGAGATCCCTATATCGCCATTGCCAATGCCCTGATAGTAGCAAGTCCTTGCTGCATAGGCGCCGGTAACCTTTATGCCGTCCAGCGTTACCCAATAGGGCTGATAGGACAGCGGGCTTTCAGCGCTCTTATTATAGAAGGTATTCATGCTTACGGTGTATATGCTTACATAGCCGCCGCGTAAATCAGGAGCTTTTGCTTGCACATCCCACACACCATCAGCCATAACATACATCTCTTCCTTGACTCCGCTGTCATCGGTATAAACAGCCTGAACCCTGTCATATACCTTGCCGCCATCGCTTGCGAAGTTTGTTCCATCAACGGTAAAGCCAACTTCGCTGTACATATTGCGGTCAACAGAGCTTGTCAGGTACAGGCCGACCACATTCAGGGTGCTGCCGTTTGCGTCAGGTGTAGCATTCGGATCATGCCGCGATACAACATACGCCCTCGGCTTCAGATAAGTTTCACTTACCTCCCAAATGTAGTACGTCTCGCCCTTTACGGGTGTGAAGTTGATGGCGTTTTCTTGACCGAAGTTATGCACGGTTTCGCATTTTTCATCGTCAAACGCGCCGCCGTAGAGGTAGCCTTGCGGGACTCTGGCGGTAAGGTTTTCCGGGCTGCCGGTCAGGCGGATGGTGTCGGTATTGTTTAAGCTGCCGCTCCGCACATGGCCGATGTAGTAGCAGGGATAATAGTAGAATATTATCTCATTCGTGCCCGTGCTGATTATGATGGACTTCTGCTTAGGCTGATCTTCTATCGGCATATAGCCATCGAAAGTGCCTTCGTTACCTATCACCTGTGCGCCAAACAATGCGCTGCCCGTTTCGGATTCAATTGCTTCATTTGTATTTGCATCGACATGCTTGACAGTATACGCAATCGTATTCCTATCGTAATACATGTTCAGTTCAAGGCCTTCTGCCGTTAATACACCCGAAGCAAGAGCAGGATGTTCCGTATGCGCGTTTGCCGGATTCGGATTATAGGTAAATCCGGTTATGGTGATTACGTCGGCAGAATACGTTGTTCCAATATTGCCGACCGCAGAAATCTCACTGTACGGCATCGAAGAATATCCGTTGCCGTCAACGTTCTGTATCCAGTAATTCTTCTGAATCGTCGCGTGATGCTCGTCCTTGGTGTACCAGAACGTAATCACGTTTTCGGCTTCGGTTGCGCTGAGCACAAGGCGCTTCTGGTAGCTGTCAGGCATATAGCCCGTAATTACCTTGAACTTCTCGGTAATTATGGCATCGGAGGTTTCCCCTGTCTTATCGGGAGTGGAAACACCGTTCACTACAACAGGCTCACCGGTTGCCTTATCAAGATACCTTACGGTGTAGCCAACCTTCTCCTTTGCCACATACACGAACGTAAATTCGTTATTGCCATTGATATCCATGGTCAGGGAGTGGCTGCCGGTATGGGGGAAGTAGCCGCTCTGATAACCTTCGTTCAGTTCGTCTCCGGTTTTGGCTTCGAATGTCAGGGTGGTGCCCGCAAGCGCGCTGCCGGTGGTCGGCTCCGCAATTTCGATATCACCAAACTTATAATAGATGGTGTATGTGACCAGCGTGTTGCTGCTCCACTTGGCGTAAAGGTTCAAATCCTTTACAACGGGCATGGAGAAGTCGAACGCCTTTTCAACGCCGTTTTCTTCATAGAACCAGCCAACGAACGTGTAGTTGCCGTTGGTGGGGTTGACGGGTGCGCTCGGTACAGCCGTGCCATGGGGAACGTGGTAGGTATATATCGCTTCGCCGCCAACTACCTCCTTGGTCAAATAGGCCTTGACCGTGTGGTTCTTGGGCGCCCATTTGGCGTAGAATATTGTATTGTTGTACGGCATCTTTGCGGTATCCCAAGCAACGGCTTCCGTGCAACCGGGGTCTGTATACCAACCTGCGAATACATAGCCTCCTTCTTCCAAAATACCGGTAGGATAACTCGGCTCGAAGTAATAGCTCGACAACGCCTTATCATAAGGAATTGTATTGCTCCTTACAATAACGTTGGCACTGTTGAATTCCAGCTTATAGCTGTTGCGGGTGTAGTAGAGGTAGTAATTATTACCCTGCACCTTATTTGAATCATATTTAAAGCCGGGTATTTCAATATAGTCCTCGTCTGTAAAGCTCCATCCGCTATTCTGAACCTTCAAATCCGGCTTTATGCTTGTGGCAGTACCCTTCTCATAATAATGAATAGTACTCATACCGCTACTTTTTTTGCCATAAATAGTCAGATTGCTATTAGGCATATCGGGCGCAGCTGTATAGAACGTGCTTCCACTTGATGTTGTATACCACAGGTATCCGCTCGGAGCCTGATTCCACCACGGTGAAGTATCTGCGCCATATTTTATGTTCCTGAACTCGGCTTTGGTTACCCAATTATCAAATATAAAACCCTCATTTACCTTGAACGTCAACGTATAAGTATTCCTCTTATAGTATACGTTCACAACGCTGCTGCCGTCTGCTGCAACTGTAGCGCCGTCGGTATGATCATAATGAAATCCCGTATAGTTCTTATCGTTCGCCGCAGTTATAACAGTGCCCGGTGCGGCTTTCTTCTGAACAGACGATTCATAACTAAAGCCGTCATCGTTGGCGTTTTCCTGCCAATACTGCACACGATAATTCACGCTGTCATCAACTTTCCACTTCGCCTTATAGGTGGTGTTTTCTGCCGGAACGGTTGTGGGCACAGTGGGCTCCCAACCGTTAAACGTATACCCGGGCTTAGTGGGGCTGCCAACCTCAACGGGTGCGCCATAGCGGGCATAGATAGGTTCTACGCCGTAGCCGCCGTCAAGATTAAAGCTCATCATGTAGTAATTGCGGTCGTAATATATCTCGACCACGGTGCTGCCGTCCGCCGCAACCTTGGCTTTGGTATTATACAGCAGTGCTGCAAAGCCGGTATATGTTGTTTTGGCAAGGCCATCGCCTACTTCACTCTCGGTGAAGCCGTCATGGCGTTCCGATACGTTCAACGTATAGTTGTTGTCCGCAACGTTCTGCAAATAGTGGTTAACAGTAAAGCCTACGTTCGCCGGATAGTAGATTACTGTATAAGTCATGTTCTCGGTTATGTTGTTAACAGTAACATCAACGGTTGCCTGGTCAGGCTTGTAGCCCACAACCGTCGGGCTCGTTACTGTCTGTTTGAGATTGCTGCCTTCTGCCAGAGTAGCAGTCCACGAAGGTGCGGCCTGCTTACCGCCCTTAAAAACGTAGTTGATGACAACGGTGTATTGTCCTTCCGCTATCGCCAGCGCCGTTATCAGTGAAGACAGCATGAGCACTGCCAGAACCACCGACAGCACTCGTTTGATTTTGTTCATGCAATTCCCTCCTCCTTATTAAGTTCTTCTGTGTTTTTTCCCCGCTTAACCGAATACGCCGCGCCCGCTGTGCAAGCCCCCTCCCGCCGGCACGGAAAATAAAGGCTCCGGCACAAGCCCGAGCCACTCGACCTTCTGTCAGCCGCTCAATGTGCGCAACGCACCCGGCTAAGCTTAAAATAATTTTACCATAAACAAAGAGTTTTTCAACCTTTTCGCGGCAATTAATATATTTTCATGTTTTATGTATTTTTACAAGTCACCCCCCCCCCC